>ENA-UERK01000757-UERK01000757.1-human-gut-metagenome-genome-assembly--contig:-NODE-757-length-26329-cov-21.484611_pt1 | contig 26329 bp, 27 predicted proteins | sample MGYA00242957_ERZ507957 | MGnify/ENA primary metagenome ERZ507957 (study PRJEB26167, sample SAMN06115538) | human gut metagenome | host: Homo sapiens | place: China:Heilongjiang | collected 2015-11-06...
GCAGGAACAGCGCCCGCACCGCCAGATTGTTCGTCCGGCGGATAAGCCTTGCAAACATCGGAATGTTCTCCGGCGTGAACGCTCCATGACCGGTCGGATCGACTCGGATCGCAATGTCCTCCAGATAGCCCTCCGGCAGATACGGCCCGACCAGTGCGTCGAGCGTTCGGAGCTCCTCCTGGGTCTCCGCCAGATATCGGCAGCGTCCATGCGCGGCACGAAGATCATCTTCCGATGCAGTCGCAGAAAGGAACACCGAGCGCGGATCAACATAACCACAGGCAATAGCAATCGCCGCAGCATCTGTAAAAATGCCGATTTCTGATTCAGCGTGCACTCGCTGCTCCTCTAATGTAGGAACGCTATCCAACTGTACCAACGGGCGCAGCATAATTCCTTCCGTTGTAAGCCAGCTTGCTGTACGGATAAGCTCTTGTATATTCATAACCTCACCCTATATGATTATAGCATCTCTATCAAAAGAAGTAAATTCCTTTAGGGTTAAAGTATCCTTGACAAATCTCATCTCAGTATTTAATTGCGTTGGATTTTCCAACGTAGGTTTATCCAACATAGGCTTTTCCAATATTGTTCTAATAACTATTTAAGTCATATAGAAACAGCACAATGTAAGGTTTCACTCTCAATGCTCCTAAAGCTGTCCTATGCTCTGGAAGAAAGCATAGAGTATTTTCTGCTCGATACGCCCTATGCTTGTGCTGAGACGATCATCAATAGGGAAATATCAAAAAAGCTGGCCAAATGCAGTCCATCTACGTTGAATGTTGCCTCTAAGATGATTGACATACTGCTTGAGCAGCAAGAAAGCTTGTCTGCTGAGTGAGCCTCTTAATGATTGCGACGGTTGAAAGCACATCCTTTTGCAAACTCGTTTGGCAATAGAATATTTCAGAAGAACTCTTGTTGTGACCAAAGTGCCAAAACAAGAGTCCTTTTGCTTTTGTATTATTGGCTCAACACCTCGACATATCAAACTTCGATGCAGGCGTATTCAATTTTCAGTGTGTCCGGATGGATCGTCAGTATCGGTTTGCCAAGCTCTCGCGCATAGGCAATCGCCTTATCTGCATCATCCCCGCGCGCGGAAGCCGGGTCATAAACAGCCAGCACCATATCAGACTGGCGGATAATTGTACGGTATGCTTCAAGCTGTGCATCCGGCTGTTTATGGAGACTAACAGCCGTCATGTGTGTGCATTTTATCAGCATATCGAAGTATCGCTCACGCAGAGCTGGTGTCCACTTTATTGCCTGTTCCTCGTATGGCGTGATGCAGAACAGCATCAGCTCTGAATCGTCATTACGCAGCGCGTTAATAATCTCTGCAGCATATAGTCCAATGCCGTAGTCGCAGGCCACGGAAAAGTGCGTCACACCTCGCTGGCGCAGCACCATGATCTGCTGGGCCAGTTCCATCTTCATTTCGCAGCACTCAGCTGCTTCCTCGTCGAACCCCCATGTAAAGCGCATGGGATCGTGCCCGAAAACAGCGCAGCTTTTTATCTCTACCATTAAACAGCACACCTTTTGTTGCCTATTAGCTTATATTTCGTATTCTATCAGTTGCTATTTTCTGCGTCAAGAAAAATGTAAGCTAATAGAGAGCAAACTAGCCGCAAAAAGCATACAAACGGAGAGGGACACATGGACAAAAAGCTGCTGGGCAGGAGAATCAACGCCGCGAGGAAAGAGCGCGGCTGGACAAGCGAACGCCTGTCCGAAATTTGCAATATCAATGCGACCTATCTCAGACAGATTGAGTCCGGCACAAAAACGCCAAGCCTACAGGTATTTGTGGAGTTGTGTGAGGCGTTGAAGGTTTCTCCAACATATCTGCTTGCGGACAGTCTTCCGGGCGCTGAATCGCAGGATCTGGACGCGCTGCTTACGCTCTGCCGCAAGGCAACGCCGAAGCAGCTCAACATGATAACCGCCATGATCCGCAGCGCACTCAATTCGGTCGATAGCGTTTGATTGACAGGTACGTTCGCTGCACCGAGCTACGGACTATGCCGCGCCTGCCATATCGTGCGCGACCAGCGATGTGTAATAACTGCTCATCGTACTCGGAGCGTTGAACAGCATTGCCAGCAGATATTGCCGGATGTTGCGAATCCGCGTTGTATTCTGCTTCAGGCAGTCCATGACAAAGCGAATATGCTCGCTGTTCAGCTTCAGCAGCTTTGACCGCACGACCTTGGCTGGATAGTCATTGCCTGCAACGCGAATTCGGCTACGGGTGCTGCAAACTGTCTCCTGCACCAGATCGACGATCTCGTCAAGCTGCTCGTGGTCAACGCGCGGATCGTCTGCCAGAATGTCGTAGTCGATGTTCTCCAGAATCAAATCCCGATAGCCGTCAAACGCTTCCTTCGCTTCCGTTCGCTTCTGCGTGGGAGTCTCCGGAAAACCGGAAGGGAAAGGAATCGAATCGGTAATTGATAGATCTTTACTTTGTCTTTTTCTTTTCTTTGTACGCTTAGTATTTAATTGCGTTGGATTTTCCAACGTAGGTTTATCCAACATAGGCTTTTCCAATGTTGGGTTATCCAACGCAGGCTTTTCCTGCGTAGGTTCTTCCGGCGTTGGCTCCGCGTGCGGCTGCTCGTAGATCGTGTAGACGGTTCCGCGCAGACAGCCGCGCTCATCGCGCTCGCGGCTGCGTTCGATGTAACCAGCACGCTCCAATTCGCGCACAGCTTCGCGGATGGCGTCGATGCTCTCTTTGTTGATCTGCGCAAGACCCTGCAGCGTGTAATCCCAATCGTCCGGCAGCGACAGCATCTGCGAGAGCAGACCCTTTGCCTTGAGAGACAGCGTATGGTTGCGGAGATGGTGGTTGGACATGACCGTGTAACCTTTGGTCTTTTCAACACGGAATACAGACATTTTTGTGACCTCCTTCGTCTGGGGTTTGGAAATTAAGAAAAGAAAAAAGCGGCGTTTCAACCCTCTTTTCACGAGAGAGCGAAACGCCGCTTCATTTTGTGTATTGATTTGTGATTCAATATTTCGGCACAATGCGCATAGACCGGTACAGTATCTTGTGGTATGATTGCCGCGTTTGTTGTGTGAATATCGTAGGGGAGGGCAATCACCATGCAGTACACCGATAACGAAGCCGCATTGATCGGCGGCCTGATTTCAAACTATTTCTTCCAGCCGTCCGTGGATGCAAAGCTCCGCGAATCCTATCGCCGGGTGCTGCGCCATCTGCATGAGAACACACTCTCTGCGTCTGATCTGAGCCGCATTCAGAACGCGCTGACGTTTCTCTCGCCGCTCTGCCGGGACACTCGCGAAGCCCATAAAGACATGATGGGCGTGACGTTGAAAACCGATGCTCTGCTGAGATCCAGCAGATAAACGACCACCCGCTGCGTTGCAGCGGGTGCTTTGCTTTCTCGCGTCCCAGCGTCGTCAATACGCTGTGGTTTCGTCCTGGGACGGGCGGAGGCTTGCCTGCGGTTTTAACGTCTGAAGCGTCGCACAACTGGCTAACGCGCTGGCATCTGTGCTTGGAGTGCGTATTCGGCAAGACCAACAAAAACGTCAGTCAAAATTCTACACTTTGCCGAGGCCGAAAAAGAGCCGCTTTCCCGAAAAATCCTCGGAAAAGCGGCTCAAAATGCCTTGGGTAAAGGTTCAAGTCCATTGTTTTTGCCAAAACCCTTTTTGATATCTTTTTTTCCGACTTCAAAAATTGGGCGCAAAAAAGCCCGGAAGTCGTTGAAACTTCTGGGCTTTTCGCGCTGATATCTTTTTTGGTTCAGCTTGATGGAGCAGGGTACGGGAGTCGAACCCGCCTCCGCGGCTTGGGAAGCCGCTGTACTACCGATGTACGAACCCTGCCTGTTTGATGCGCTGATATCATAGCATCTTTTCTTCAAAAATGCAACCGTTTTCTGGCGAAATCTGAAAACCGGTGTTCCGGTGCAGGGTTCTATGTGTTTTTCGAAAGCTCCGGGCTTAATATCCGGACGGGTTCCGGGTCTGCCAGCGCCAGCTGTCGCGGCACATATCGGCAAGCGTTTTCTTTGCCTCCCAGCCAAGGATCTGCTTTGCCTTGGCGGGGTCTGCGTAGACCGTGGCCAGATCGCCTGCGCGGCGCGGGCCGATGACGTAGGGGACGGGAACATTGTTGACCTCGGAGAAGGTGTGCACCATTTCCAGCACGCTGACGCCGCGGCCGGTGCCGAGGTTGAAGACCTCGCAGCCGGTGTGCGCCTGCGCATAGCGGATCGCGCACAGATGGCCCTCGGCCAGATCGACGACGTGGATATAATCGCGCACGCCGGTACCGTCCGGGGTGTCGTAGTCGTCGCCGAAGACGGTCAGCCTTTCGCGGCGGCCGATGGCGACCTGCGTGATGTAGGGCATCAGATTGTTGGGAATGCCGTTCGGGTTTTCTCCGATCAGGCCGGATTCGTGCGCGCCGATGGGGTTGAAATAGCGGAGCAGCACGACGGAAAGCGCCGGATCGGCCCTGCAGGCACCCTTCAGGATCTCCTCGATCATGAACTTCGTCCAGCCGTAGGGATTGGAGCAGCCGCCGGTCTGCGCCGTCTCATACAGTGGCGCAGGCTGGTCGCCGTAGACCGTGGCCGAGGACGAGAAGACGAACTGATGGCAGTTATGCTCGCGCATGACCTCCAGAACGGTCAGCGTGGAGTCCAGATTGTTGCGGTAATAGAGCAGCGGCTTTTCGACGGATTCGCCGACGGCCTTGAGTCCGGCAAAGTGGATGACGCCGGTGATGTCGTAGTCGGAAAAAAGCCTGTCCATCGCGGCCCTGTCGCAGCAGTCTGCCTCGACGAAGATCGGGCGCTTGCCGGTGATGCGCTCGATGCGGTCAATGACCTTCGGAGAACTGTTGTACAGATTATCAACAATGACGATATCCTGTCCCGCGTTCAGCAGGGAAACGGCGGTGTGGCTGCCGATGAACCCGGCGCCGCCAGTCAAAAGAATGGACATATGAAGCCCTCCTGTATCCGAAATTTCAGTGGCAGTATAGCACGCGGCGGAAAAAAGTGCAAGGCAAAAGCGCAGATTCCGTGCAGAAACAGACAATATGATAAATTGTAAGCAAAATATGATAAATGCGCGCGGAGGCCGTCCGCAGCGATTCCGGCGAAAAACGCAAAATGCCCCTTCCAAATGGGGAAAAGTTTTGGTATAATAACTAATACCCCATAAAAGAAGGGATGAGGATATGGCGAAGCTGTACTTTAAATACGGTGCAATGGGCTCGAGCAAAACGGCGACGGCGCTCATTACCAAATATAATTACGAAGAGCGCGGGATGCGCGTCTGGCTCATCAAGCCTGCCGCCGACCGGCGCGACGGAGAATTCACGCTGCGTTCGCGCATCGGCCTGACGGCGCAGTGCGAGGCGATCGGCCCGGAGTGCGACCTGCGCGAACAATACGCCGCGCACGGCAGGGCGGACGTGATCATTGTCGATGAATGTCAGTTCCTGACCGGGCAGCAGATCGATCAGCTGCGGGAGCTTGTCGACCGCGAGAACCTGCCCGTTCTGTGCTTCGGCCTGCGGACGGATTTCCAGACGAAGCTCTTCCCCGGCAGTCGGAGGCTGTTTGAGCTGGCCGACTCCATTACCGAGATCAAAACCATCTGCGACTGCGGCCGCAAAGCGACCACGAACGCCCGCATCAGCCCCGACGGCTATGTCGTCACCGAGGGCGATCAGGTCTTCCTGGGCGGCAACGACAGTTATATCGCCATGTGCCATAAATGCTATCAGGACTATATCAACGAACACAGAAAGGTGGAACTTCTTCATGGAACTGAACGAGATCCTCAGTAAAGTCGATCACACCCTCCTCGCCCAGACGGCGACCTGGGCCGAGATCAAGGCCATCTGCGACGACGGCATGAAGTATCATACCGCGTCCGTCTGCATCCCCGCTTCCTATGTGAAGCAGGCGAAGGACTACGTCGGGGACAAGCTGCCCATCTGCACCGTCATCGGCTTCCCGAACGGCTACGACACGACGAAGGCCAAGTGCCTCGAAGCGCTCGACGCGGTCCAGAACGGCGCGGACGAGGTCGACATGGTCATCAACATCGGCTGGGTCAAGGACCAGCGCTGGGACGATCTGCTCGAAGAGATCAAGGCCGTCAAGCAGCACTGCGAGGGCAAGCTCCTGAAGGTCATCATCGAGACGTGCCTGCTGACGGACGACGAGAAGATCAAGATGTGCGAAATCGTCTCCGATTCCGGCGCGGACTACATCAAGACCTCCACCGGCTTCTCCACCGGCGGCGCGACGTTCCATGACGTGGAGCTGTTCGCGAAGCACGTAAAGCCCGGCGTGAAGATCAAGGCCGCCGGCGGCATTTCGTCGCTGGAGGACGCGGAAAAGTTCATCGAGCTCGGCGCGTCCCGCCTCGGCACCAGCCGCGTGGTCAAGATCGTCAAGAAGCTGGAGGCGGAGAAGCAGTAACGCACCAGCAGCGTAGGGGCTGCGGCGAATCCGTACTGCTCTGCGAATTTGAAAAACCCGCATATTCCCGCTTTCATTCATCATACACATAGAAAGGAACCAATTTTATGGCAAATTATCCGACTCCGCATATCAATGCCAAGCCCGGCGACTTTGGTAAGACTGTTCTCATGCCCGGCGACCCGCTGCGCTCGAAGTTCATTGCGGAAAACTTTCTGGAAAACGCAGTTCTCGTCAATAATGTCCGCGGCATCCACGGCTATACCGGCACGTACCACGGCGTAAAAATTTCCGTCATGGCCTCCGGCATGGGTATGCCGTCCATCGGCATCTATTCCTGGGAGCTGTATACCGTGTTCGGCGTGGAAAACATCATGCGTATCGGCTCGACCGGCGCGATGCAGGAGAATATCAACCTGCGCGATATCGTCATCGGGCAGGGCGCCTGCACGGATTCGAACTGGGCGGGCCAGTACCATCTGCCCGGCACGTTCGCGCCCATTGCGGATTATCATATGCTTGAAACCTGCGTCGAGACAGCCAAGGAGCTGGGGCTTCCCTATCACGTCGGCAACATCCTGTCCTCCGACCGCTTCTACGGCGACGACGGCGATATGACTGGCGGCTGGATCGGCAATCAGGCGTGGAAGAAGATGGGTGTCATGGCCGTCGAGATGGAGGCTGCGGCCCTCTATATGAACGCGGCCCGCGCAGGCAAGCGTGCGCTTGCCATCTGCACGGTGTCCGACCATCTGCTGCGAAACGAAAACTGCACCGCCGAGGAGCGGCAGAACGGCTTCACGAACATGATGAAGCTGGCGCTTGAGACGGCTGTGAAACTGGAGAAATAAGCAATGAAACGAGTATTTCTGATCGTTCTTGACTCCTGCGGCGTGGGCTATGAGCCCGACGCGGCGGAGTTCGGCGACGTCGGAGCCAATACGCTGCACACGTGCAGCCAGTCTCCGAAGTTCGCCATGCCGAACCTCATTTCCATGGGCCTCGGCAATCTGGACGGCGTGGACTATCTGCCGAAGACAGACCGTCCGCAGGCCGCGCTTGCGAGGCTGCAGGAGCTTTCGCGCGGCAAGGATACGACCATCGGCCATTGGGAGATCGCGGGCCTCGTTTCGCCGCAGCCGCTGCCGACGTTCCCGCACGGCTTCCCCGAAGAGGTCCTGAAGCCGTTTTCCGAGCAGACAGGCCGGGGCGTGCTGTGCAACCTGCCGTATTCCGGCACCGAGGTCATCAAGGACTATGGCCGCGAGCACGTGCAGACCGGTGATCTGATCGTCTACACGTCGGCGGATTCCGTGTTCCAGATCGCAGCGCATGAATCTGTCGTCCCGCCTGAGCAGCTTTATGCATACTGCCGCATCGCACGAAAGCTTCTTGTCGGCAAATACGGCGTGGGCCGCGTCATCGCCCGCCCGTTCGAGGGCGAATGGCCGTACACGCGCACGTCCCGCCGCCACGATTTCTCGCTTGAGCCGCCCGCAAAGACCATGCTCGACGCGATTGTCGAGGCCGGACAGGATATGATCGCAGTCGGCAAGATCCACGATATTTTCGCCGGACGCGGCATGACGGAGTTCACCTACACCTCCGGCAATACTGACGGCCTTGCAAAGACGCTCGAAATCGCGGACCGGGACTTTACCGGCCTGTGCTTCGTGAATCTCGTTGATTTCGATATGCTCTACGGCCACCGCAGGAACCCGGACGGCTATGCACAGGCGCTGCATGAATTTGACACCTGGCTGCCGGAGCTGCTTGCAAAGCTCGGAGACGACGACTGCGTCATCATCACCGCCGACCACGGCTGCGACCCCGGCTATCTCAAGCATACCGACCACACGCGCGAGTATATCCCCATGATCGCGCTCGGCAAAAAAGTAAAGCCCGTCAATCTCGGCACGCGCGCAGGCTTCTGCGACATCGCTGCGACCGTGACGGAGCTGCTTGGCGTCCCGTACCAGACGCCGGGGAGGAGCTTTGCTGCGGAGCTGGTTTAAGAGGAAGGAAGGGAGAACGCCCATGACACCGGAAGAGCTTGTCCGTCAGGCGCTTGCCGCGATGAAATTCGCCTATGTGCCGTACTCCGGCTTTACGGTCGGCGCGGCGCTGCTGACAAAGAGCGGGAAGGTCTATCTCGGCTGCAACATTGAAAACGCAGCCTATGGCCCCAGCAACTGCGCTGAGCGCACCGCAATTTTCAAGGCCGTCTCCGAGGGCGAGCGGGAGTTTTCCGCTATCGCCGTCGTCGGCGGCAAGGACGGCGACGCCGCCGATATTTTCCCGCCCTGCGGCGTCTGCCGTCAGGTCATGCAGGAATTCTGCGCGCCCAGCTTCATGATCTACATGGGCCGCAGCGACGGCACCTATGTCGCCGAATCCCTTGGCGCGATGCTGCCGTACGGCTTCACCGCAGACAAGTATATGAAGTAGCTTCCGAAGCTGAAACCAGCGGGAGCACGCACAGAACTCTGTGTGTGCTCCCGCTGAATTTTGAGCCGCGCTTGCAATGGAATGCCGCGCTGCAGATCTGTATACGCTCTTTGGCGCACCGGGTACGTGCTGCTGCGCCGGAATGGAACAGAAGTATAGAATTTTCCGGAAGAAAAAATGAAAAATTGCGGTATTTTCTAAAAACCGCTTGACAAATCACGCCTTCTGTGCTACTGTGTTAATCACTTAATACAGCAGTACAGGAGGTGACTTCATGTCCTGGCAATTTCAGGCCGATCAACCCATCTACACGCAGCTCGTTGCGCGCCTTCAGCAGCAGATTGTCTCCGGCGGCTATCCGCCCGGGAGCAAGCTTCCATCGGTGCGCGAGCTTGCAGCCGACGCCGGTGTCAATCCGAATACCGTGCAGCGCGCCTTTGCAGATCTTGAACGCGCGGGACTGATCTACACGCAGCGCACCGCCGGCAAGTTCGTCACCGAGGATGCAGCCGCCGTCGCCGCTGCGCGCCGCTCGCTCGCCGAGGCGCAGACCCGGCAGTATCTCGCGGCCATGCGCGCGCTTGGCTGCGGAAAGCAGGAAATTCACAATCTATTCGATCAAATGGAGGAACAGGAACATGCCGATCTTTGAATGCCGCGCGCTGGAAAAGCGCTATGGCGCGGCCATGGCGCTCTACCATATCGATCTCGCGCTCGAACCCGGCCGTATCGTTGGCCTGCTTGGGCCAAACGGCAGCGGAAAATCCACCCTGATCAAGCTTGCCATGGGGCTGCTGCAGCCCACCAGCGGAGAAGTGCTGATCGGCGGCCAAGCACCGTCACCGCAGACCAACGCCGTCGTGTCCTATCTGCCAGACCGCATCACGCTCAGCCCCTGGATGAAGACGCGCCAGCTGCTTGATTTCTATGGCGACTTCTTTGCCGATTTTGACCGCGCAGCCGCCGAACGGATGCTCTCGCAGCTCGGTCTGGATCTCAACCAGTCCGTCCGTCAGATGTCCAAAGGCATGAAGGAAAAGGTCCAGCTCGTGCTCACCATGAGCCGCAGAGCGAAGCTCTATCTGCTCGACGAGCCGATCGGCGGCGTCGATCCCGCCACGCGCGATTATATCCTGCATACCATTATTTCAAACTATAGCCCCGAGGCTGCCGTCATCATCAGCACACACCTGATCGCCGATGTCGAGCCGGTGCTTGATGATGTCATTTTCCTCGATCATGGACACGTCGCGCTGCACGAGAGCTGCGAGGAGATCCGCGAGACGCGCGGCCAGTCGGTCGACGCCCTGTTCCGGGAGGTATTCAAATGCTGGGAAAACTGATCAAACACGAGTTCCGCGCCACAGGCCGTCTGATGGCGCCGCTGTTCGGCGCGCTCTTGCTGCTGGCTGTCTTTGCCCGCGTCACAAATCAGATCCTGCAGCAGGTGCCGAATCCCACGCGCGTCCTCTATATTGTCAGCGTCCTGCTCGCCATTGTCTATGTGCTGGCGGGTCTTGGCGTGATGGTCTTCTCCACCGTTCTGATGATCAAGCGCTTCCACCAGAACTTCCTTACCGACGAGGGCTATCTCATGTTCACGCTTCCCGTCGGTGTCCACAGCCTGCTCTGGTCGAAGCTGATCACCGCCGCGCTCTTTTTCCTCTTCACGTTTGCGGCGGAGCTGCTGGCCCTCGCCATCGTGATCTGGCAGGGCGGCGTGTCAACAGAGCTATATAACAACTTTATATCCGGAATGCGCGAGCTGGGCAGCTATTACACCGGTAACGGCATCGCCATTGCGCTGGAGACCTTTGCGATGCTGTTCGTCAGCCTGCTTGTCACCTGCCTGCTGTTCTACGCGCCCATGTCCATCGGCTACAGCTTTGCCAACCATAAGGGGCTTCTTTCCGTCGTGTTCTATTTTGTCATTCAGGCCGTGCAGCAGATCTTCGGCGTCTGCACGCTTGCAGGCCTTGCAGATGACAGCTCCCTCCTGAACCACCTGCTGCAAAATGTCTTTTCAGGCGGCCGCATGGTCATCGTCAATGGGGTCGTCAGTGAGGCTCCGCACGCCGTCGCCCAGTTTTTCCACGGTACCATGCTCCTGTCCCTGCTCGCAGAGCTTATCCTCGGCGCGATCCTCTATTTTCTCACCTACTTCATGCTCCGCAAACGCCGGAACCTCCAGTAGGCGGCATAACTGGCCTGCGGCCATCTGGCTGCAGGCCGTTTTTTGCGTTCCGGAAGAAAAATTGAAAATTATCCTTGCATTCTGGCGCATCCTGTGGTATTATATCTAGGCGTTTGAACCAAGGGAAGGGCAGTCTGCCTTTTTACAGAAATCTGATGAGAGAGGTGAAACTCATGAAGGAAGGTATCCATCCCAAGTACGAACAGACTACTATCAGATGCGCGTGTGGTGCAGTTATTGAGACTGGTTCTACCAAAAAGGACATCAAGGTTGAAATTTGCTCCAAGTGTCACCCGTTCTACACCGGCAAGCAGAAGCTTGTTGACACCGGTGGACGTGTCGACCGTTTCAACAAGAAATACGGCCTGAAGTAAGAAGACAGTCCGCACCGCGTATCGGTGCGGGCTTTTTTCATGCTTGTCGCAATTTGTAAGAAACTGACGGAAGTTATCATATGGAAGAACTGAATCAGAAAACAATCGACCGGGCCGTGCTCGTGGGCCTGAACGCGGACTGCTTTACAAAGGAAGAGACCGCGACGGAAACGACCCTCGACGAGCTCGAGGCCCTTCTCAATACCGCAGGCGGCGAATGCGCCGGAAAGGTCCTGCAGAACAAGCACACCCCCGACCCCCGCTCGTTCATCGGCGAGGGCAAGGCCGAGGAGGTCCGCCAGCTCGTGCTGGAAACGGGCGCGAACATGGTCATTTTCGACAATGACCTGACCCCCTCGCAGACGCGGACGCTGGAAGATATTTTAAAAACGACCGTGCTCGACCGCAGTGCGCTCATTCTTGATATCTTCGCCCAGCGCGCCAAAACGCGTGAAGGCAAGCTTCAGGTCGAGCTGGCACAGTATCAGTATTATCTGCCCCGGCTCACGGTCTGGAACGAGGAAATGGGCCGTCTCGGCGGCGGCATCGGCACGAGAGGCCCCGGCGAAACGCAGCTGGAAACCGATAAGCGCTATATTCGTTCGCGCATCCAGAAGCTGCGCGAAAATCTCGAGCTCGTGCGCAAAACCCGCGCCGAACAGCGGCGCAGGCGGCAGAAAAACGAGCTGCCCGTCGTGGCGCTCGTCGGCTATACGAACGCGGGCAAGTCGACGCTTCTGAACGCGCTCACAGGCTCTGATATCCCGGCGAATAACCGCCTGTTCGACACGCTCGACACCACGACGCGGCAGCTGACCGTCTCCGATACGTGTCAGGCGCTGCTGTCGGACACGGTCGGCTTTATCGCAAAGCTGCCGCACCATCTGGTCGAAGCGTTCCGCGCCACGCTTGAGGAGCTGGAATATGCGGATCTGCTCGTCCACGTCATCGACAGCGCCGACCCGGAGCGTGAGGATCATATCGCGGTCGTGAACCGCCTGATTGCAGAACTTGCAAAGCCCGGCACGCCCGTTCTGGAATGCTATAACAAGTGTGATCTTGTCCCGGACGACGAAATTCCGCGCGGGAGCGACAAGGTCGCGATCTCGGCGGCGAGCGGCTATGGGCTGGACGCGCTCAGGGAGGCCATCGAGACGCAGCTCGGACGCGGAAAGCACCGCGTAAAGCTGCTCCTTCCGTATCAGCAGGGCGGCATGGTCGCCGCGCTCCACGATACGGCGCAGGTGCTCTCCAGCGAGTATGCAGACAACGGAATTCAGATCGACGCAGTGCTGGACGAAACCTTATTCGGCAAACTGCGTCAGTATGTAATAGAGGAAGTATAATGGAACAGTTCCTGATCCCCGCCGGAGACGGCACATCGGAATATATGGAAAAGAAGTCGCGGTTTCTGGGCCTGATCACCCCCGTCACGACGGAGGCCGAAGCCAGAGCCCGGCTGGAAGCCGTCAAAAAGCAGGAATATGACGCCCGGCATAACTGCTGGGCCTACATCCTGCACTCCGGTCAGAAGCGTTACAGCGACGACGGCGAGCCGCAGGGCACGGCCGGTCAGCCGATTCTGAACGTGCTCGAACGCGAGGGCGTGCAGGATGTGCTGTGCGTCGTGACGCGGTATTTCGGCGGGATTCTTCTGGGTGCTGGCGGCCTTTGCCGCGCGTACACGAAGGCCGCGAAGGACGCGCTGGACGACGCGGGCATTTCCGAGCTTCGCCCGTGGAGCGTACTGCGGCTCGACTGCCCCTATGCGCTCTTTGAGCGCGTGAAGCTGGAGCTGGAAAAGCACAGCGGGCTGCTCCGGGACACGGACTATGGCGCCGAGATCGCCATGACCGTCCTTCTGCCAGAGCCGGAAGAAGCTGCATTTGCCGCTGCTCTGCGGGAACTTTCTGCCGGAAGCCTCTGCCCGGAACGGACAGGGACGGAACTGCACGGCGTTAAAATCCGATAAGTTTTTAAAGAAAATTCACGCAAATTCCACAGGGAATTCAAAAATAACAGGTATTCTGACAAGGTAAGGTGGGGTTTTATGAACGTGCGCGAACGGATGGAGCAGGAGGAATACGAGTTTTTGTCCCCGCAGGCGCAGAAGGCCGCCGAAACAAAAGGCCGGCCGGAGCCGGAGGACGACAACGACGTGCGCACCTGCTACCAGCGCGACGCCGACCGCATTCTCCACAGCAAATCCTTCCGCCGTCTGATGCACAAGACGCAGGTGTTTTTATCGCCGGAGGGCGACCATTACCGCACCCGCATGACCCACACGCTGGAGGTCGCGCGCATCGCACGGACGATCTGCCGCGGACTGCGGCTCAATCAGGACCTGGCGGAGGCCGCGGCCTACGGCCACGATCTGGGCCACACGCCGTTCGGCCACGCGGGAGAAAAGGCGCTGTCCAGTATGCTGGACAAGCCCTTCCGCCACAACGAGCAGTCGCTGCGCGTGGTGGACAAGCTCGAACGCGACGGCGCGGGACTGAACCTGACCTATGAGGTGCGCATGGGCATTCTCGGCCACACGGGAGACTTTATCCCTGAAACACTCGAGGGTCAGATCGTGCGCACATCCGACCGCATTGCGTACATTAACCATGATATCGACGACGCCATGCGCGCCGGGATCCTGACCGAGGCTGATATCCCGGCGCAGATCGCGGAAATTCTCGGCCACTCGCATTCACAGCGGATCAACACGCTGGTCGAGAACATGATCGAAAACACGATGCTGACCGGCACGCTCGGTATGCAGCCGGACGTGGCGCAGGCCATGGATCAGCTGCGCACGTTCATGTTTGCCCGCGTCTATACGAATCCCGTCGCCAAGGGTGAGGAATCGAAGGCGAAGGATATGCTGTGCAGGCTGTTTGAGTATTACATGAAAAACCCCGGAAGGCTGCCGCCGGATTTTCTCCCGCAGCTGGACTTTGACGGCATGGAGCGCATCGTCTGCGACTACATTGCCGGCATGACCGACCGCTACGCGGTCTATAAGTATTCGGAGCTGTTTATCCCCGCGACGTGGCAGGTGCGCTGAGTCGCTGCCGCGCGCGATTTTTGCAGGGGCAGATGCCCACACATTCTGAAAGGAGGTCGATCCCGTGGCGTTTCCGCAGCCGTTTCTGGACGCGCTCACCGAGCGCAATCCCATCGACGAGGTCGTGGGGCAGTATGTCAGCCTGACGCGCCGTGGCTCGAACCTCTTTGGGCTCTGCCCGTTCCACTCGGAAAAGACCGCGTCGTTCTCCGTCTCGCCGGACAAGGGGATTTATTACTGCTTCGGCTGCCACGCGGGCGGCGGCGTGATCAACTTCATCATGCAGATCGAGGGGCTGGACTATCCCGACGCGGTGCGGTTCCTTGCAAAGCGCGCGGGCCTTGAGGTTCCGGAGGACGAAAATTACCACTCGCAGTACCAGAAGCAGGAGCGCCTCTGGGCGCTGTGCAAGGACGCGGCGCGGTTCTTCCGCCAGCAGCTGTTCTCCCCCGTCGGAACCGAGGCGCAGGCGTACATACAAAAGCGCGCGCTCAGCATGGAGACGGTCAAGCGCTTCGGGCTTGGCTTCAGCCCGAACGCGTGGGCGGAGCTTACGGACGCGATGAAGGAAAAGGGCTATAAGCTCGACGAGCTGGTCGACGCGGGGCTTTCCCTGCGGGGCAAAAACGGCGGCGTGTACGACCGGTTCCGCAACCGGCTCATGTTCCCCATCATCGACATCCGGAACAATATCATCGGCTTCGGGGGCCGCGTGATGGACGATTCCACGCCGAAATACCTGAACTCGCCCGAAACGATCATCTTCAACAAGCGCAAGAATTTATTCGCGCTCAACATCGCCCGTAAGAGCAAGCAGGGCCGCATCATCCTGACCGAGGGCTATATGGACGCCATCGCGCTGCACCAGTACGGGTTCGACTGCGCCGTCGCCTCGCTCGGCACGTCTCTGACGGAGGAGCACGCGAATATTCTCGCAAAATACACCAATCAGGTCATTCTGACCTACGACGGCGACGAGGCCGGGCAGAACGCCACGCGCCGCGCCATCCCCATGCTCGAAAAGGCCGGCATTCAGGTGCGCGTCCTGCGCATGCAGGGTGCAAAAGACCCGGATGAATTCTTAAAAAAATACGGCGCGCAGCGCTTCGAGGTGCTGCTGGACGCCTGCCAGAATCAGGCGGAGTACCGGCTGGACAGCCTCAAGCGCAAATACGACCTGACGCTCGACGATCAGCGCGTGGAATTTCTGAATCAGGCCGCCGCGCTCATCGCCACATTCCCGAACGCGGTACAGCGCGAGGTCTACGGACGGCGCGCGGCAGAGGCCGCCGGCATCACGCCGGAGGCCATGCAGCTGGAAATCAAAAAGGCCTACCGCAAGGCCCGCGCCATCAAGCAGAAAAAGCAGGAGGCGCAGGAGCTGGACATCGCGCGCCAGCGTGCGCCGAAGACCCGCGCCATCCGCTATGACAATCTCCGTTCCGCGACCGCCGAGGAGGGCCTGATCTGCACGCTCCTGCGTGAGCCGGAGCTGATCGCGAACGTGAAGCTCCCGGCGGAGGCGTTTTCGGTCGACCTGTTCGGCCGGGTGCTGGCCGACCTGCGCCAGCGCGTACAGTCCGGGCGGCCCGTTTCGCTTGCCGCGCTGGGGCCGGATCTCACGCCGGAGGAAATGGCGCACCTGTCCTATGTGATGAGCCGGGACAACGCTCCCGTTTCTGATGAAGCGTTCGCGGATTATCTGCGCGTGATCCAGGAAGAATATGAGGGTCGGAGCCTGACGCGCTCGGAGGAAAATCTGCGGCTGCTGGCCGAACAGATGAAATCAACAAAACAGTATGGAGGGTAAGCAATGGGAAAAGAATTGGAACTTCTGCAGAAGATGGATCTCACGGCAGAAAACCGCCAAAAGCTCGAAGCGCTGATTACCGAGGCGAAAAAGACCGGAAAGGTTTCCTCCAAGCATCTGGTTGAAACGCTCGACGACGTGGACGCCACGCAGGACCAGACCGAGCGCTTCTATGACATTCTTGAGCAGGCCGGCATCGAGATCGACGTCTCCGACGTGCTGGACCTCATCGGCACAGCTGATATGGACAACCCCACGCTCAGTGAAATGCAGGCCATCGAGGACGAGGGCCTGCCCGCGAATCTGGACGAGCCAGAGGCGCTGCCCGAGGACGTGGAAAACGCCAAGCTGGACGACCCTGTGCGGATGTACCTCAAGGAGATCGGCCGCATCAAGCTCCTGACGCCTGAGGAGGAGCAGGAGATCGCGAAAAAAATGGCCGAGGGCGACGAGGACGCACGCAAGCGTATGTCTGAGGCCAATCTGCGTCTCGTCGTGTCGATCGCAAAGCGCTACGTGGGCCGGGGGATGCAGCTGCTCGATCTCATCCAGGAGGGCAATCTGGGCCTGATGAAGGCTGTTGAAAAATTTGACTATACGAAGGGCTATAAATTCTCCACTTATGCAACCTGGTGGATCCGGCAGTCCATCACCCGCGCCATCGCCGACCAGGCGCGTACGATCCGCATTCCGGTGCACATGGTCGAGACGATCAACCGTGTGCTGCGCACGTCGCACTCCATGGTGCAGAAGCTGGGCCGTGAGCCGACGACGAAGGAGATCGCGGACGAGCTGCACATTGAGGAGAGCAAGGTCGAGGAAGTCCTGAAAATTGCGCAGGAGCCGGTTTCCCTCGAAACGCCGATCGGTGAGGAGGAGGACAGCCATCTGGGCGACTTCATTCAGGACGACGAGGCCTCGCAGCCGTCGGAGGAAGCGTCCTACACGCTGCTGCGCGAGCAGCTTGAGGAGGTTCTGTCCACGCTGACCCCGCGTGAGGAGCAGGTGCTGCGGATGCGCTTCGGTCTGACCGACGGCAAGCCGCACACACTCGAGGAGGTCGGCAAGGAGTTCGACGTCACGCGCGAACGCATCCGCCAGATCGAGTCCAAGGCCCTGCGCAAGCTGCGCCATCCGTCCAGAAGCAAGAAGCTGCGCGACTTTTTGAACTAAGAAGGCAGGACCTGCCATGAAAGAATTTCGAAAACACAGAATATTTACACTTTTATGCTTGACAACCGGAAAAATATTCGTATCATAGTCTTATGCAATTTGAAACCGTAACAACGGAGGAATTCAAGATGTTTGAGAAGATTCAGGCGTATCTTGCCTCGCAGCTCGATATTCCGGCAGACGAGATCACCCGCGACACCACGTTCGAAAGCCTCGGCGTCGATTCGCTGGATACCGTCGAGATGGTCATGGATCTGGAAGAGCAGCTCGGCGTCGATCTGGAGCTGGAGGAAAAGATCGCGACCGTCGGTGAGCTGGTCGATTTTGTCGAGAGCAAGCTTGACTGAACGCAAAACGGCGAGACGTATGGCAAGGCTGCACTACTTGGGGAGATAGCGGTGCCCTGTTACCCGCAATCCGCTACAGCGGGGAGGAATTCCCGACCGAGGGTGTATGCTGTGTCGTCTGACCCGGATAAGCGGTGTTGAAGATCTGGTCTTGCGCAATAGGGCTCTGTGAACCGTGTCAGGTGGGGAACCAAGCAGCACTAAGCAGTCTACCCTGTGTGCCGCAAGGTTGCCGTTTCGGAGCTGGCTGTCCGGGTAACGGGTGTAGCATCCATTCGGAGAAGGGTGTGCAGTCCTGCCATGCGTCTTACCGTAAAAAACTCCGGGCCTGAAAGGCCCGGAGTTTTTCATGCCCTGCCGCAGAGAGCTGCGGCAGGGCGTTTGTATTTTATTTCGCGCTGATGACCAGCTCGCCGTTCTGCTCGTCGCAGACAAGCGTCTGACCGGGGAGCACGTCGCCGCGCAGGATGCGCTGCGCAAGAAGCGTCTCGACCGTGTGCTGCAGGTAGCGGCGCAGCGGTCTTGCGCCGAACTGCGGGTCATAGGCTGCGTCGATGACAAAGCTCTTTGCCGCCGGGGTCAGCTCGCACTTGAGCTGCTTGTCGGCAAGGCGCTTATTAAGCGCCGCGATCTGCAAGTCGATAATGCCGGTGATATTCTCCTTCGACAGCGGCTTATAGAACACAATCTCGTCCAGCCGGTTCAGGAATTCCGGGCGGAAATTGCGGCGCAGAAGCGTCTGCACCTCGTTTTTCGCATCCTCAGAGATCTCGCCCTCCGGTGTGATGCCGTCCAGAATGGCCTGCGAACCGAGATTCGAGGTCAGGATGATGATGGTGTTCTTGAAGTCCACGGTTCTGCCTTGCGAGTCGGTGATGCGGCCGTCGTCGAGGACCTGCAGCAGGATATTGAACACATCCGGGTGCGCCTTTTCGATCTCGTCAAACAGAATGACGGAATACGGTCTGCGGCGCACGGCTTCGGTCAGCTGGCCGCCCTCCTCGTAGCCCACGTATCCGGGAGGCGCGCCGATCAGACGCGACACGGAGAACTTCTCCATATACTCCGACATATCGATGCGCACCAGATTCTTTTCATCGTCAAACAGCGCCTCTGCCAGCGTCTTGGCAAGCTCTGTCTTGCCGACGCCCGTGGGGCCAAGGAACAGGAACGAGCCGAGCGGCCGGTTCGGGTCCTGAATGCCTGCTCTGCTTCTCTGGATAGCCTCAGAGACGACGCGCACGGCCTCATCCTGGCCGACAACACGCTTGTGCAGCGTATCTTCGAGATGCAGCAGCTTGTCGCGTTCGCCCTCCATCAGTCTTGCGGTCGGGATGCCCGTCCAGCGCTCGATGATCTTGGCAATTTCCTCCTCCGTGACCTTGTTGCGGAGCAAACTCGTCTCCTTGCTGCTTTGCGCCAGTTTTTCCTCCTGCTCCAGCTGCTTTTTCGCTTCGGGCAGATCGCCGTACTTCAGCTTCGCGGCCTTTTCGAGATCGTAACTCTGTTCGGCAGATTCAATATCGCGGTTGATCTGCTCGATGCGTTCGCGCAGCTGCTGCACGCGGCCGATTGCGTTCTTCTCGTTTTCCCATTTGGCTTTCATGGAGTTGAACGTTTCGCGCTGTTCGGCCAGTTCCTTTTGCAGTTCCGTCAGCCGCGCCTTGGAAAGCTCGTCGTCCTCGTTTTTGAGCGCTGCTTCCTCGATCTGCATCTGGATGATCTTGCGGTTGATGACGTCCAGCTCGGTCGGCATGGAGTCCATTTCCGTTCGGATCATGGCGCAGGCCTCGTCAATGAGGTCGATAGCCTTGTCGGGCAGGAAACGGTCGGTGATATAGCGGTTACTGAGCGTTGCGGCGGCGATGATCGCGTTGTCCGTGATCTTGACGCCGTGGAAGACCTCGTACCGGGACTCCAGACCACGCAGGATGGCAATGGTATCCTCCACCGTCGGCTCCTGCACCAGAACGGTCTGGAACCGGCGCTCAAGCGCGGGGTCCTTTTCGATATACTGGCGGTATTCGTCCAGCGTCGTCGCGCCGATGCAGTGCAGCTCGCCGCGCGCGAGCATCGGCTTTAACAGATTGCCTGCGTCCATCGAGCCCTCGGTCTTGCCCGCGCCGACAATGGTATGCAGTTCATCGATAAACAGGATGATGCGGCCCTCGGACTTCTTGACCTCGGCCAGCACGGCCTTCAGACGCTCTTCAAATTCACCGCGGTACTTTGCGCCTGCAATCAATGCGCCCATATCGAGCGAGAAGATCGTCTTGTCCTGCAGGGACTTCGGAACCTCGTTTGCGACAATGCGCTGTGCAAGCCCCTCGACGATGGCCGTCTTGCCGACGCCCGGTTCGCCGATGAGAACAGGGTTGTTCTTCGTCTTGCGGGACAGGATGCGGATGACATTCCGGATCTCGTCGTCACGGCCGATGACCGGGTCCATCTTCTGCTCCCGTGCACGCTTGACCAGATCCGTGCCGTATTTGGCAAGCGCCTCATACGTATCCTCCGGCGTGTCGGACGTCACGCGCTGGCTGCCGCGCACCGACTGCAGCGCCTGCAGGCAGGCCTCCTTCGTGATCTGGTACGGACGGAACAGGCTTTTCAGCACCGCGTCCGCGTTTTCGATCAGGGACAAAAACAGATGCTCGACGGAGACATATTCGTCTTTCATCTGCTTCGCGATGTCCTCCGCGCTGTTCAGCGCCGTGTCGACGGCGCGCGCAACATAATATTTATCCGCCTCGCGGCCCGAGCCGGTCACGCGCGGCAGCTTCGCCAGCTCCGCGTCCACCGCAGCCTCAAAGCTTTCAAGCGTCACGCCCATCTTTTTCAGCAGCTGCGGCACAAGGCCGTTTTCCTGCTTCAAAAGCGCGGCCAGCAGATGGATCTGCTCGATCTGCTGGTTCTGGTTTTCAATGGTCAGCTTCTGGGCGGCCTGAATGGCCTCCAGAGATTTCTGCGTATAGTTCTGTGCGTTCATAGTTCACACCTCTTCTTCCAGCGTTAGCACTCTATATTCATGAGTGCTAATTCATTTTGGCTTCATCATAGTCCTGTACCCGGAATTTGTCAAGGGGGAGCAGGGCCGAAAATTGTGATATTTTTGTAAACATTTGATCGAAAAAAGAAGTTTCGAATTTAATAGTTATTTAAAAACTTGCCTCTAAGTTTTTTAATAAACCCTTGCTATGATAATCCTGCAAGAAGCGATAAACACTTTTTCATTTTCCCCTCATATTGATAAAGAATCCCCCGCAGACAAGCCGGTCACTTGTTTGCGGGATTTCTTTCGCCAAAACAGGACCCGCGCAGCCTCAAGGTTGAAGCTGCGCGGGTTCTGCTTGTCCACGTGGATGAACCCGGCGGACACGAGCGAGCTCATGTGGTGGGAGATCGTGGCGGGAGACAGGCCGATGCGCTCGGCCAGATCCTGCCCGCAGAGAGATTCGTTTTTGATGAGCTTGATGATATCGAGCCTCCGCTTGTCGGAGATCGCCTTCAGCCTGTCGCAGAGGTATTATGAAACGTTCTGAGATCAACAAAGCGCTCAGGGAGCTGGAGGCCATGTGCGAAAAATACAAGTGCTATCTGCCGCCATTCTGTCACTTCACGCCCGGGGAGTGGAAGACGAAGGGCCATGAATACGATGAAGTGCGCGACTGTATGCTCGGCTGGGATATCACGGATTTCGGCCTCGGCGATTTTGACAAATTCGGCTTCTCCCTCATCACCATCCGCAACGGCTGCCGCACGCAGCCGGAAAAATATCCGAAGGTCTACGCAGAGAAGCTGCTGTATCTGAAGGAGGGCCAGATGGCCGCGAACCATTTTCACTGGTACAAGACCGAGGACATTATCAACCGCGGCGGCGGTAACTGCCTCATCCGCGTGTACAACAGCCTGCCGAATGAAGAAATTGATTATGAGTCCGACGTGACCGTCCACTGCGACGGCCTGAAGCGCACGGTTCCCGCGGGCACGCAGATCCGTCTGCGTCCGGGCGAAAGCCTCTGGGTCGCGCAAGGAATGTACCACGACTTCGCGGTCGAGGCGGACACCGGCCCCGTTCTGCTCGGCGAGGTCAGCCAGTGCAGCGACGACAACACCGACAACCGCTTCAACCCGCCTGTCGGCCGCTTCCCGAAGATCGAAGAAGACGAACCGCCGTACCGTCTGCTGTGCAATGAGTATTTCTGACTGACAACCGAATAAAAGCAGGAGGCAGCCCAAAGTTATGGGCCGCCTCCTGCTTTTATTCGGCTGGTTGGTATTAAGGCTGGCAAGAAACGTCACTTGTTCAGCTTGCACAGGCGATTCCGCTCTGCCAGCTGCGCTGCTGCGCGTTTGATCAGCACCCTCGCACTTTCGGTGTCATTGTCGAGAACAGCCCGCTCCAGCTCGTCCATGCAGGCGGAAAGCTCATGTTCAGCGTCTTTTGTCGCGTCATTTGTTACAGGATCGCTGTATCGGAACGCGTCGGAAAGCTTCTGCGCGTCTGCCTTCAACTCTGCATTCTCACAGCGAGAAACCAGCGCGGTCGAACGGGATTGCAGCGCACGCATGGCAGCCACATCGGCCTTGAGCTGCGCGTCCTGCCGCTCGACCTCGTCGCGCATTGCATCCGCGGCAATGACGCCAACGGCGGTGACAGCCAACAGCAGTGCAAAAACAATGACCGCGATCCATGCTGCACAGAATTTTGCGATCGCCATGAACAAAAAACTCAACGCGATCTGCACGATCAAATACATGACGCCGATGCGCGCGATCGGAAAACCGTAAAATTTGCTGCGCGCATCCTTGCCCTTTGTAAACGACAGTTTCAGCACATATAGCTGTACGCCGAACGCTGCCAGCGTGAACACCAGCGCCAGCCAGAACACAGCGGTCTTTGCAAACGGGATCACGAATGCCAGCAACAGATATGCGGCCAGCACAATGGCAAGAATCAGGATCGCCTGAAATTTCCCTTTGCTTAGTTTCATCGTCTATCCCTCCAATCAGCAGGACTCATCCTTCTTCCGCCCGCAGTTCGGGCAGAAGTTTGTCATAATATCCTTTGTACCGCAATCCGGGCAGATCCAGCCGCGCTTTTCTTCCGGTTTCCGTGCGCCGCAGTTGGGGCAGAACCTGCTCAGAATATCTTTTGTGCCGCAGTCCGGACAAGTCCAACCACTTGATTCTTCCGGCTTCTTTGCGCCGCAGTTCGGGCAGAATTTGCTCTGGATGTTCTTCGTGCCGCACTGCGCGCAGTCCCAGCCAGTCTTCGCTTCAGGCTTTTTGCCGCCGCAGTCAGGGCAGAAGTTTGTCGTGATATTCTTGTGACCGCACGCCGGGCAGTCCCAACCGCCCGCGACAGCTGCGCCGACTGCCGCGCCCATCTGCGCGGCATCCTGTGTCATGGGATTCAGCGCGTCCTTCGTCATGCCGATGACGCTGCCCATCGCGCCGAGGCTCACACCAAGCCCGGCGAGATCGCCCAGCGCACCCGCGGCGTTCGTACCGCCGCCAAGTCCGTTTTTCATTGCTTCCATGCCGACCTGCCGCGACGTTTCCTGCTGATAGGTGTAACCCTTCATGCGCATTTCGGCGGCTTCCGCCTCAGCCTGCATCCGGTAGGCCTCTGCTTCGGCTTGCTTCTGGATTTTGAGTGCTTCCGCCTCGCCCTGTGCGCCGATGATCTTCATCCGCGCGGCGGTTTGCGCCTCAACCGCCTTGCGGTCTGCCGCGGCCTCCGCCTCGGCTTTGCGGATCCCCTCCTGCCGGACGAGCAGATACTGTTCGGCGTACTGCTCCTTCATGCGGCGGAAATTGGGGTCGTCGTCCGGCGTTACGATGCGGCTGACGTAAAATTCCGGCATTGTGAGACCATACTCATCCAGCGCTGCGTTGATCCGCTCGCGCAGCGCACCAGAGAGTGCCATGAGGTGCTCGTCGATCTCCAGAATGTCGATGGAATTTTCTTTGATCGTCTGCGCAAGGAAGCTCTTGACCTGCGCCATAATCATTGAGCGGAACAATCCCCTGTTCGCTTTCACCGACGTGGTTTCCTTTTGGCTGACGCTCTCGCCATTCTGGCCGCTGTATTCCGTCCGCTCGCTGGTATGCGTGTAGGAAACCGTCTGTCCGCCGAGCAGATCCGACTGCCCAAGGCCGCCCGTTGTGCCGACGATTTTGAGCAGCAGCTTGCGCGAGTCAGTTACGCGAATGCTGAACTCGCCCGATGCACCGATCTCAATATGTATGCGGGATTTGGGATCAAACAGCCGGACTTTGCTGTCCGTGCCCCACTTGACGCCCATCTGGGTGGCAAGATTGACAAAGTAGACCTCGGAATGGAACGTGCCCTCGGTGTCGGTCGGGAGCTTGTAGATCTTCTCCAGCAGCGGAAGCTGCTGCGTCTGCAGCGTGTAGCGCCCCGCTCCAAAGAGGTCGAGCGCCTGCCCGTCGCGGAAGAAAATGGCCTCCTGACTCTCATGGACGATCAGCTGCGAGCCGAAGTTGAAGTCCTCAATCGGGTGCTTCCAGACGAGCGTTTCGTTGTCGCCCTCGTATTTGATGATGCTGGCAAGGCCGTCCTTTTTGATCTTCTCGGTCACGGCCCGCTGCTCAACGTTGTTTTCGCAGCCGCAGACCGGGCAGACGCAGACGGGGTCCGCCTTGCTCGCGTGCAGCTGGATGCCGCACTGCGCGCAGGAGAACTCCACGGTCTTGAGCTGCAGCGCTGTCGTGTTGATCGGCTCGTGGCAGACCGGGCAGAGCGCCTTTTCGCCCTTGGACTGGTCATAGATGACCGTGTTGCCGCATTTCGGGCATTTGCGGGTCGCCAGTTTTTCTGTGCGCACGTCGATCGTGTTGCCGCATGCGCATTGGATCTTCCTTTTTGCAAACAGGCCGGTGCTGGCCTCAGCGTAATTCCTACATTTTGGGCATTCAATGACAAATTTGCTCATTTTCCGTTCTCCTTATTGGCCTGCCGTTCCAGCGCACGGTTGTAAAGCGAGGTTTTGCTGCAAAGTGTCTTGACAAGTGCCTGTCCATCCAGCGCAACGGCAGACAGGTCTTCGGTGTGCAGATCCTGCTTCATCAGCGCATGGATGATTTTATTTCGAGCACCTTTCCAAACGTCAATGCGGTCCGTCAGCTCCGGCGGAAAATATTTATGTGCAAGACTTTTCTTTTCTTCGGCCAGTTTTGCGACGTTTTTCCGCTTTTTATCCAATGACACAAAGTTCTTTGCATCCGGATTCCATTTTCCGCTGTGGCGCAGGATGGATTCCAGCCGGTCTTCCAGAATCGCATACTCGATAAAGATCGCTTCCAGAAAAAAGCCCTGTGTGAGCGCCTTGCTCAGCCGCCCCATCTGCTCCTTGTAGTTGGCATATTTCTGCATATTATCGGTGATCTGTTCCATATGCTTGCATCTCCTGTCTTTCCTTTATCTGTCCGACGGCAGCTTGATGCCTGTCCAATCGCCGACATCACATTGGCCATACTCGTTATTCCCCACAGCGACCACAGTGCCGTCGCGCTTCAGCCCAACAGTGTGCCAGAATCCTGTGCTGACCGCTACGATGTCCGTCCAGCCACTGACATTGCAGTCTCCATCCCTATTATCTCCCACGGCAACCACCGTGCCATCGCGTTTTAGTCCCACAGTGTATCCGACTCCTGCGCTGGCCGCCACGATGTCCGTCCAGCCGCCGACATCACATTCGCCATCAATATCCGATCCTTTGGCGACCACAGTACCGTCACTTTTCAATCTTACGGTGTGAAAGTTTCCTGCGCTGACGGACACGATGTCTGTCCAGCGGTCGAGGCCTTGTATCTTATTTCCAGCTCCCACGGCGACCACTGTGCCGTCGGTTTTCACTCCAACGGTGCAGTCGTCTCCTGCACTGATTGCCACAATGTCCGTCCATCTGCTGACATTGCATTCGCCATATTTGTTTCTCCCCACAGAGACCACCGTGCCGTCTACTTTCAGTCCTACGGTGTGATAGTCTCCTGCGCTGACCGCTACAATGTCCGTCCAGCTGCTGACATCACATTCACCATCCTCATTATCTCCCACAGCGACCACAGTACCGTCACTTTTCAGTCCAACAGTGAAATTGTCTCCTGCGCTGACGGCAACGATGTCCGTCCAGCCACTGACATTGCATTCTCCAGCCCTATTATCTCCCACGGCAACCACCGTGCCATCGCGTTTTAGCCCCACAGTGTATCCGGTTCCTGCGCTGATCGTGTCCCGAACCGCAAGGGTGTCCCATAGCGCCAGGCTGCGGGACCGTGCATCCCGATAGTCTCCAAGCTTTCCAAAAGCCATGGCAGCCTCTACGGCTTTATCCGCAGCTTCCAACGCCTCAGCATCTGCATACGCCTGCGCGTTTCGAGCTTCTTCCTCGGCAGCTTCTGCGGCAAG
>ENA-UERK01000763-UERK01000763.1-human-gut-metagenome-genome-assembly--contig:-NODE-763-length-26277-cov-23.128893_pt1 | contig 26277 bp, 15 predicted proteins | sample MGYA00242957_ERZ507957 | MGnify/ENA primary metagenome ERZ507957 (study PRJEB26167, sample SAMN06115538) | human gut metagenome | host: Homo sapiens | place: China:Heilongjiang | collected 2015-11-06...
GTTCTTTTGATATGTCAAGGCGCAGCGGAAGAGGGAGCGGAGCTCATCATCGGAGTAGACGTAGGGGCGGATATGTTCCGGACGGCGCGGAAGTTCTTCCGGCAAGGGGCTCTTTGCGATGTATCCCCTGACGACCGCCCACTGAAAGAAGCCTTTCAGAGCCGTGTGCTTGCAGAACCAGTTGGCGGTAACTTTACCTTTCGGATGCAGGAGGAAGGATTCGCACAACGAGCGGTCTATTGTGCTCACGTCACATTTCAGTCCGGCATAGTTGACGAACATCTGCAATTCCCGAGCGTTAGTGACGAACTTTTCACCAAGTGACCTGCGATATGCAATATAGGTCTCGACAAGTATCTTCAAGATCATAGCAAACCCTCCCATTCCATGTCCGCCACTTTGCGTAACCCAACCATATCGACTTTCGCATATATTCTCGTCGTGTCCAGCATCTGATGTCCCAGAAGATCTGCCACTTCCTTCATGGAATGGCCGCTGTTGACAAGATGGGTTGCACAACTGTGTCTCAAAGTATGTGGTCCACGATGTTTGATATTGAGGTCATACTTGACAAGCTCGTCACGGACTATCTTGTATATTGACGACGTGCTCATCTTTTGGTAAGGCGCTCTGAGACGAATAAAAACATACTCGCAGCCGCCTTCATTACGGCGGACCTCTTTTAGATACCGGATGATGGATTCCCCGACGTTTTTCACCAGTGGCATTTCCTGTGGACGGCACCCTTTGGCTCTTCTCAAGTGAATGACCTCACGCCTCCAGTCAATGTCATTCAGCTTCAGATTGGCGACCTCGCTGCTTCGTAGGCCATAGACTGAAAGAAGTTGCAAGATTGCATGGTCCCGTATGCCTCGGCGACTTTCAGCGTCTTGATTGTTAAGCATCGTGCGAACCTGATTCCAAGTGATAAATGACGGGACAGACTCCATCTTGTAGCATCTGGGAGAACGGATGAACGAGCGGAGATTATGTTCGCACCACCCTTGGTCTTCGGCATAACGGAAGAAGTCGCGGAGAACGGAAGCATTTCCGGCAATGGCCTGACGACAGCAACCGTCCAGACCACGCTTCTCTAGAAACCCATCTATCGTGCTTGCCGTAACATTCTCAAGAAGAAGACCTTCCGCATCAAGATATCGGAATAAGATTTTCAACATACTGTCTCGACTTTCTGCCGTCCGTTCCGAGTACCCTTTCTCCAGGACAAGATGGTCGAGGTATCGCTGGATGAAGTCGTACTGAACGGGCGTGTCTGGCTCGGGGATGTATAGACCCATCCACCTGAGCCATCCCGACGCTACTCGGATGAAAGCCTTCTTGTTCTCCTTTCTCCCTGACTTCTTGCGTACTTCGGGAATGATAGCCCTTTCCCATTCCTCTGCCGCCCGGATTACTTCGGATTCCTTGACCATACGACGTTCTTTAAAGTGCAAGTAGTCTATTATATGCATCTGGTAGCAGGCTATTTGACGAAGAGTTCTTTGCGCAGCTCCACGTTCCTTCCAAAGCAGGAGGTATGAGATCCTTTCATCTAGAAGCGGCGAAGTAAGGTAGCGACGCTTGTGATAGCATCTAGAGAACAATCCGCTCAGAATATTGTCTTCAGGTGAATATCGCTCGATTTTTCCAAGAGGCCCAAGCCATTTAATGGCGGTCAGGACGAACTTCTCCTTGGCCGTTTCGGCGACCTGACGTTTCATCGGGTGATTCTTGATGGTTTTCGCCCAACGATCCCCAGCAGATTCGACCTCTCCGATACTCACTTTGCGGAAAGGAGCATCATCCCTGAGATTAAGGAACTCTATTATCCTCAGAAGATAATCGGCCGTTGATAGAAGCACACCATGACTCAATCCGCGACTAAACATTGTAGTGAGGTAAGCCTCGCGTTCCGCCAGTAATGGAGCATTCAGATGATGATGCTCCAGATAATACTTTCTTTTGATGATTTTTTCCAACATAATATATTGTATTTGAAGATGATAGTGTCTTCCTTCAAAATACAACTTTTGCCTGCAGCGGCAAAAGTTATGTTGGCAATTTGAGCAAGATAAGATTGATTTTCAACTATTTCATGTTGCTACACAACATAATTATCTACGCAGCATAAGAGTTGAAACGAGGCCCCTTCAAAACTGCGTATCTTGGTCAACTGAACGGATATCTAACCGTATTGGATGACTATGTACGCAAATCTCATGAGAATCCTTCCATTGGTCTGGTCTTATGTAAAAGTGCCGATAAATCCATTGTTGAGTACCTTATTAAGGACTACAACAAGCCAATGGGTGTGGCTACATATCGCGCCAAGGAAGAGATGCCGGAGAAATTCCGAGATGCTTTGCCTGACATTGAGGAGTTGAAAAAACTATTGTAGTGCATCTCGCCCATATCAATTTCCGGAAATCCTCTTCTTAAATTCGAAAACGCGGCACTTATGTAAGAGTTCCTCTCGTGCAGAAAAGAACTTGGGAGTGATGTTCGATTGACTATGGATATCCGGGCGACTGCCGGTATTTTTCAGCGAATCTTCATACATTTGCATTGACAAAGATATGTAGAGTATGACAGATTTTGCAGCAATTGATTTCGAGACAGCCAATGAGTGCCGTTCCAGCGTGTGCAGCGTTGGAGTGGTTATCGTCCGTGACGGGCAGATTGTGGACTCTTTCTATAGTCTGATACATCCGGAGCCGGAATACTATAAGTGGTTCTGCCAGCAAGTCCACGGGCTGACTGAAGAAGACACTGAAGATGCTCCGGTTTTTCCGTGTGTCTGGGAAAAGATAGCCCCGAAGATTGAGGGACTTCCGCTTGTGGCGCATAACAGCCGGTTCGATGAAGGATGTCTGAAAGAGGTTTTCAGAGTGTATCAGATGGATTATCCCGAGTATGAGTTCCATGATACACTTTCTGCCTCCCGTAATCATTTCGGCTGCGGTTTGCCGAACCATCAGCTGCAGACGGTTGCCGCAGCCTGCGGTTATGACCTGACCAATCACCATCATGCCCTGGCCGATGCGGAAGCCTGTGCTCATATAGCAATCAGGTTGCTGTGACAGCCCATGTTTTCGGAAAGTCGGTCAGCGCAGGTCCTAAGGGATTCCGATTTGGTTCCGCCTGAAACGTTTTCTCGGAACAAAACCATCAGCCATGGCCACTTCGTCCCGCTAAACCGATTTATCCGGAACAAAACCATCAACCATGACCGAATTGTACCACCTAAAACGTTTTCGCGGAACGATATCTACTGCAGCGACTTGCTAGCAATCCTATACACCGGAACGTCTCCGCTGGCTGTTCGGGAGATAATCTCTCCGAAACATTGACAAAAAAAACCGCGGGTGATATCCCCGCGGCGATATTTTTATAACTCAAGTTTCGCACTTGCGAAACACCGATTTTGAAGCCCCCAAGTGCAAGTCCCTTTTCCGTCTATCTGAACAGTCGGGAAAGGGATTTTTCGGATGGAATGTTTTCGTACTCGCGTCCGTTGCCCTTATAGATGAGATCCTTCACAGTGCCGCCTACCTTGTCACCCTTGAACAACAACTTCGCGGAAGCATCATCAGAAATATCGTAGATGAACATTGACGCCTTCATCTCGCTCTGCTCATCGGCATTCTCCGCGGCGATGTAGAGCGTCTTCGCATCATAGACATTGAAAATCATCTTCTTTACGGAGTAGTTGCCGTCGAGAGTGATATATGGCTCGGAGTCGAAGTTCTCGCCGTCATAGTTGAGCCTGTAGATCTTGTTGCCGTTTGAATAATAAAGAATTGTCTTGATCGGGTTGACGGCAATGGCAGACTCCGGAAGAATCTTGCCTGACGCATCTATCTCGCTCAGAACAGTTTCTCCCATTACAGCGGCATCAGGATCGAACCTGTAGACCTTTGTGGCGGCACCGTCTGCCGTCACCATCATTATGGCCATGGCATCATAGCGCTCTTTGTAATACTCGCCGTCGCATCCTTTCATGAAAATCGGCTCTCCGGAAAGCACTTTGTCTCCCTCTGTCGCTTCGAATGCCATCAATGCCGAATGATAGACGAGTTTATGGGTTGTCTTATTGAAATATGCTCTGACATAATCACTTGTATTGGTCTGGCCGACAACGCAAGTATAGTCTGCAATCACTGCTCCTGCAGGAAGAACGTCTGAGCCCTCGGCAGCGACGAAATTCCTGTCACTGGTCATAATGTAGTCTCTGCCTCCGCCGACGAAATAGACGACATCCTGCATATTGTTCCATACGCCCTCCTGCGTACCCTTAGGACAGAGCATGGCATTTGGATGGAACTCACCGCTGCCGTTGTATGTGATTTCCGTTCTTACGGTCATGTCATTGGTGTTCAACGCATATACCTTGACAGGATTCTCTGTGCTTACAAGCACCTCATAGTAGTTGTCCGTAAGTTGTGCAGCTTTCGGAGATGTGATGCCTTCTCCTTTCCAGCAAAGTGCCAGCGGGCTCTTTCCAAGCTCCAGGGTAGGGTTGTTATCCTTAAAAGCATAAGGGCTGGCCGGTGTGTCCATTATATCCAGACGCTTCCATGTCAGCATTGACCCCTCACCAGTTCCTGAGAGAAGCAGAATTCCCTTGTCATAAGGAGTCGTGACCGTGAGCTTGAAGTCGGCAATCTTGGCACCGGTAGAGGTGGACACTTTCAGGTATCCGTTGAACTGGCCGTTCTTGTCGCACTTGAATGTCAGCACACTGTCAGTTCCGACCACCTTGTAGTCTATGTTCCACTCATATTTCACACTGTCTTTGTTCTCTTCCGTGTAGTTCACGAAATTCACGGTAGGAGCAATCTCCAGATACTCGTGAAGACCTCTTTCGTACATGGCCTCCACCCCTGAAAGCTCTGCCACGTCCGGAGGCAGTACCACCTTGATGTTGTTCTCTTTCGCGCAGGATGCAGCCATCGCCACCAAAACACCTGCCGCCATAATCATTCTCAATTTCATAATCTGTATTGTTATTAATTTAAAAATTCCAAAAGCCGGAACCGCGTCTCTAAGGTTCAGGTCAATGCCATCAGACCGGCCAGTCCACATCCGGAAAAGTCACCCCGAACTCAGGATGCTCCCCGAAATACTCCTTGACCTTCTTGAACGTCCGCAGTATCGTATATTTCATTTCATTGATATCTTTTCTGGTAATCGCGCCTCCCCATAACTCGATGAACTTCTGGTATTTGCGTGGATTGTACTCGCCAAGCCACTTCGACAGCATCGGCCACCATTCCGGCAAGTCGAGCCGATTCGTGAAACTGACGGCCACCGACCTGTCCTCCACCGCGCCGAGCCTGAAATCCTCACCGGGCAGCATATCCATCACCACTGTAAACACCGAATCCGACTGGAGTGACAACCTGTGTATTGTCAATGCTACCGTACCCGCCGATGCTCCGGAAGGGATTGTCCCCTCCATCCGCGGCTCATCATAATGCTCACGCAGCCTTGCCGTTGTCCTCGAATTGTTAAGAGCGATATTGAACATCCGGTCATAATCGGCAGGGGAACCTATGATTTCCACACCGATCAGGAGCGTCGTGTCTGTCACTGAGAACGGGAGCTCACCGAAAGAGAAATACAGTGAATCTGTCTTGAAATTCACCAGCGAATCACCCTTGTATGGAAAACTTTCCTTGTAACTGCATCCGGCCACGATGCCTGACAATGCCAGAATCAATGCCATCCTTCTCATTTCCTTTCCTCCCCGTTTTCATACTCGCTCTCCGGCAGCGGAAGCACATATACCTCGTCAGAAGCAGTGAAATGCTTGCTGTTCACCCCGTCCATATCCATATTGAACCTCTTGTAAGTGAAGAAAATCTGTCCCTCTCCCCAGTACTCCTTAATATATTCCCCGACAAGTTTCCTTCTGAACTTGGTCTCCGTGTCGATGTCTTCGGCCGAAAGCGGAAGCAGTCCGCGTGCCGTCACCACTGCATTCAGATAATCCAGAGCCTTCTCCATATCTGCAGATGCATATGCGGACTCCGCCAGAATGTAGTACATCTCTGGAATCCTTATGAGACTTGGTCCGGGTATGCGCCCTGTAGGAACTATCTGGTCCTCATCATAGTTCTTGTCATAAAGCTTCACGCACAGAGTCACACTCTTCGTCCAAGTCCTCTTGGCGAAACAGGCCTGATACCTGTAGTCATTGTTGGTGGAAGTGAATGTGGAAACCTCGAACAGAGACTGGTAATTGTCACGCACCATCAGCATCGACTCGGTAAGTCTGGTAGGGTAGAGGCAACTCCGCACATCCAGATACATGTTCGGGGCATGGAGTCCGAATATGCACTCCCTGTCCGCAAGGTAGCCCTTGAAAAGGCTCTTCACCTGCTCGTCCCGCGTAAATTGGAAATCGCCCTCCAATGCGAGTGCTGCATATTTTGCGGCCTCCTCATGATTCCCCGCCCAGTTGTGAACCCGCGCCAGAAGAGAGGCAGCGGCATACTTGCTCATATACACATACGAAGGCTTCCTTCCGGAAATTTCCGGAGATTCAGAAAGCAGTTTGTATGACCTCTCCAGATCATTCGTAATCCTGTCATATACGCCCTTTACGGTAAGCCTTCTGAAAGGCGTTATGGAAAAATGGTCGGCATAGGGAATCGCTTCAGCGTCAGGTCTTTCCGCACCATGGGCGAACAGGCGGAGCATGTCGAAATGCACCATCGCCCTTACCGCCAGAGCCTCTCCCTCAATCCTCGGAAGCTCCGGATAAGAATGTCCGGAAACATTGTCAATGATACTGTTCGCCGAAGAAATGACATTGTAGGCCCCGCTCCAGATGGCGTCAATCCGCGCACGCACATCCGAGTCCCTGTATTTCAGGTCAATGCTTTTTGTCAATGTAGTCTCGCCCTCGCCATAGTCGTTGAAGTACAGCTGGGCTATTTCGTCAATGAATCCGAATGAAAGTTCCTTGCCGTACAGTCCGTCATCGGCCATTGAAGCATAGACGCCGTCCATGGCGTCTATGAACCCCTGCCCGTTTTCGAACATCTTATCGTTGCTAACGATTCCCGGAGTGTCAATGTCCAGAAACCCGCAGGCTGATGTCAGAAGGGTAATCGCAAAACAATATATGTATCTGTTCATAATGCTGTCAGATGTTTAGAGATAATGAAAACTGGAATGTCCTTGCAAAAGGATAGTCCAGACCGCGCTCCCTGCGGATGGATGACCAGTTGAAAAGGTCACCTGTGGACAACGAGACCATGGCCCTGTGCAGATGTATCCTGGTAATCCAGTTCTGCGGCAATGTATATGAAACCTTAAGAGAAGAGCCGTCAAGGGCATATTCCTTGGCTACGAACCTGTCAGTGACGGGCGTGACTTCCCTGGAGGCTATATTCTTATATTTGGCCATATCGCCAGGCTGCTTCCACCTGTCATAGAACACGCGTCTGTCTGCGTTCTCGCGAGGATTTCCTCCTTCCACCTTTGTCGCAAGCGTCTGGTTATAGACAGTGGCTCCCAGCCTGTAGGCGAAAGTCATAGAAAAATCCAGACTTTTCCAGCTGAAAGATGCCCCGAACGAACCGTTCACTACCGGGGTGGTATCTCCGGCCACATACTTGTCCTTGTAACTGTATTCGTATGTGTAGTTTCCGTTCTTGTCAATGAAAACCTCACGTCCGTTGGCAGGGTTTATGCCGGCCGAGCGCATTACTTTCAGCGCTGTCATCGACTCTCCCTCCTGATAGAAAGATGCCGGCAGCACAGATGAAGAAGAAGCTTCATTCTTCTCATTCAGGTTCTTCAGGTAGTCGCTTATCTGAAGAATCTTGTTCGTATTGTGGCTCGCATTGAGGAAAAGATTGAGATTCAGATCTTTGCTCTGCAATACATTTCCTCTCACGGAAAGCTCCACGCCCGAGTTGCTTATCTTTCCGAGGTTCTCTTTCGCGCTGCTGAATCCTATGTGAGGCGGCTTGGAAATATCCATGACCAGACTGTTCGTCGTGTCATGGTAATAGTCAATGCTGCCGGTCAACTTGTCGGAAAACACTCCGAAATCCAGTCCTATGTTCCGCTTCAGGCTGCGCTCCCATTTGAGGTGAGGATTCACCATTGACACCGGCACCGCGCCTATGTTGCCATTGTAATATAAATCAGAGCTGTATTTGTAGGAAAGCCTGGCCTGATAAGGATTGAAATTGGCATTGCCCACTAATCCGATGCTCGAACGCAACTTAAGCAGAGAAATCTTCGTCGCCTGCATGAACTTCTCCTTGTGGACATTCCATCCGAGACCGATGGAGCCGAAAGGAGCGAACCTGTTGTCTGTACCGAACTTTGACGAACCTTCGTAACGGACGGACAGATCGGCGAAATAGCGGTTTCCGTAGATATAGTTCGCATTGGCGTAGAATCCCAACATCCTGGACTGGTCTTCGCCTCCTCCCGGATGGCTCTCAGCGTAGCCTGTCGCCATCGAAGGATGCTCCAGTTTGTCGGAAAGAACGCCCAGCGCCGAGAAAGAATGAGTGTCGGACTTCGTGGCCTCCACATTGACCCCGCCGGTGAGGCTGAGAGAACTTGTTCTCGTCAATGTCTCTCCCCATGACTTGTTCCAGACCAGGAAAGCATTGCCGGACAGGGCATTGGACGTACCGTCATTGACATTGAAACTGCCCTTTTTCTTCGGGTCCGCGGTAGTGTTGAATCTCTGCGATTTCGGCGAATAGTAAGTTTCTCCGCCGGATTTCGTCAGGGTATAGCTCAATGTCGCTTCGGCCCTGAAGCCTCCTGCGATGTTCCATCTCAGCCTGAACGTGTCGATGAACGATGTGGATGAGGAATGGATATAACTGCTCAACTGTTTCTCGTACAACGGATTGGCCGTGTTGAACGAAAGTTCCGTGTTAAGGGAGCCGTCTTCATTGTAAGGTCTGTCGTAAGGATTCAGCCTGACATAGTCGGAGAACTTTCCGTAAGGGACGTCCGTGGATTTGGTGGCGCTGAATGATGCGATGTTCTGTATGAACAGCTTGGAAAGACTTCCGTATGTGAGATTGATGCGGAGAGAACTGCTGTTCCTGCCGGACTCGTCCATGACTCCGCGCGTGGAGTTTATGTTGCCTGACACGTTGTACCTGAAGTCCTGACTTCCTCCTGCGAGCATCACATTGTGCAGATGGTTAAGTCCAGTGCGAAGGGCCATCCGTTTCCAGTCAGTGTCCACACCGGCATTGACCCTGTCAAGTTTCTCGTAATAGATTTTCTGCCAGGCAAGATCAGTGCTGCTGGATCCTGTGAAATTGCCGTAGATGCCGGCCTGACGCTCATACTCAAGCTTGTCGGCGGCGTTGAGGAGACGGTAGTCGGAAAGATCCGGCACACTCATCTGGACATTTCCGGTGTAGTTTACCTGGAGTCTTCCGGACTGCGTAGGTCTGGAGGTGATGACTATCACTCCGTTGGCAGCCTTTGACCCGTAGAATGAAGTTGCGGACGCATCTTTCAGAACTGATATGGATTCGATGTCCTCGGCCGGCATATCGAATATATATGAGATGTCCACTTCGGTTCCGTCAAGGATGAAAAGAGGAACGTTGGTCTGGTCTCCTTCGATGAAACTGCTCCTTCCGCGCAGTACCATATCCGGCACCTTGTTGGGGTTTGAACCATTCTGGATATCGTCTTTCAGTTCGAACCCCGGGGCTTGCAGCTGTATGATGTTTAATACGTTACTGTGCGTCAACTTCTCTATCTGGTCCCGCTTTATCACAGTCAGCGCACCCGTATAGCTTTCCTTTTTCTTGTCCACATATCCGGTTATGACCACGTCCGAGACCGTCTCTGTCCGCTCCTTCATAATGATATCGTAATGGGTGAGGTCAGCATTGGTCAGGACAGTCTCGTCGCTGTATCCGAGCATCACGGACTTGAAAGAACTGATACTTGAAGGCAGGTCGAGGGCGAACCGGCCCTCTGCGTCTGCTGTGGTGCCGTAGGTGCGGCCTTTTTCGCCGTATGCGATTATACCGGCCCCTGCTACAGGTATGCCCGCGATGTCTTTTACAGTTCCCGTTATGTGTCTGACATCCTGTGCCCTGAGAAGTCCGGACGACAGGAATGCCATCATAAACAGCAACAATATTCTATAGTCTATCCGACAGTTGTCTGAGGTCATCTTGAGCAATTCCATTTTTTCGGCTGCAAAGATACCGACCTGCATTTCCGTCATCAATCCTATTAAATGATGATTTTCAGTATGTCAAAATACCAATAAATGGTGACGTGGCGTTTTTTGTCATTGATGTAAATTTGTGCCCGGAAAAAAGTATAGAAAATGAAAATGACTGACAATGCGGCTGTGCTGGCATTGGTGATGATGCTTTGCGCATCGGCCGCATATTCCTGCTCATCCGTTCTGGATGAAATCCCGAAAGATATTGATACAGAAGAACCTGCGCGTGAGGTGGACGATATGAAAGTCGTTCCCGGAAGACTGAAAGTAAAGTTCTCGGAGAATGTCGAGCCGAAGCTCAGTCTGCTTTCCGCTGTCGGGGCGAAGCGGATGGAACGTGTATTTCCTTATGCCGGAAAATTCGAGGCCCGTACCCGCAAGGAGGGACTGGACAGGTGGTATAACGTCTGGTATGATGAGGACTTGCCCGTGACCAAGGCGGCCGGTGAACTTGAGAAGATGGAGGGAATAGAGATTGTGGAAAAGGTTATGCCGGTCAAGGGAATAGGTTTCGGGAAGCCCGTCACGATTCTTCCTATGGGCATAAACTCCATGTGGCCTTATGCCGCTTTTTCCGTTCCTGCAGAAAGCGGTTCTTCTTCGGAGTATCCTGTCGATGACCCATACTTGCCGAAGCAGTGGCATTACCATAATGACGGCACCCGCACGGATGCCATAGCCGGAGCGGACATCAACCTGTTCCGCGCATGGGAGGTCACGTCAGGTCGCAATGATGTGGTGGTGGCCGTGGTTGACGGAGGAATCGACTATGATCACGAGGACCTGGCAGGAAATGTCGGAAACTGGGCTGAACTTTACGGACAGGAGGGCGTGGACGACGACAATAACGGCTATGTGGATGACATATATGGCTGGAAATTCATTTATACTGACCGCAATCCGATGGGAGACAACAAGATAACCGCTGTCCCGCACGGAACTCACGTGGCAGGTACCATAGGCGCGGAGAACAATAACGGCAAAGGCGTCTGCGGAATAGCCGGCGGCCAAGGAAATCATTCAGGAGTGCGTCTGCTCAGCTGCCAGATGTTCACGAACAACAAGTATGACGATGGGGATTCCGATGCGGCCATAAAGTATGGAGCCGATGCCGGTGCAGTCATAAGCCAGAACAGCTGGGGATATGATGGGGCTACCTATCTTCCGCAGAGCTGCAAGGATGCCATAGACTATTTTATAAAATATGCCGGCATAGACGAGAACGGGAACCAGGTAGGTCCGATGAAGGGCGGAATAGTGATTTTCGCCGCAGGCAATGATGACCGCAATTATCTTTCCTATCCGGCCTGCTATGACCAGGTGCTCGCCGTATCTTCAGTAGCTCCGGATTACCGCAAGGCTTATTATTCGAACTATGCGAAATGGGTAGATGTTGCGGCACCGGGCGGAACATACCGGAAGGACGGCCGCTATGATGATGAGTGCCCGGTTTACAGCACCCTGCCTGATGACCAGTACGGTTATATGCAGGGAACTTCGATGGCTTGTCCTCACGTCTCAGGCGTAGCCGCGCTTGCCGTTTCCAAATACGGAGGTCCGGGATTCACGCCGGACAAACTGAAACTGTATCTGACGAGAGGTGTCAATGATATAGATGCTTATAATCCTGGGTATAAGGGACTTCTGGGCTCGGGAATCGTGGATGCCTACAAGGCTGTATCTTCGGACCAGGGATATGCTCCGGAGCGTGTGACTGACCTTCAGCACAGCAATACTGCCGGAGAGGTGGAACTTACATGGACGGTGCCTTCAGACAAGGATGACGAGCATCCTGACACCTTCCTGATAATGTGGCGGGTCGGGACATTGGACAAACCGGATCCTGACAATCTTCCTGAAGGAGCGAGCATTGTTCGTGTCTCTGTGAACGGAAAGAAGGCAGGAGACAAGATGTCCTATACACTTCTGAATATGGACCAGGATACCCGCTATACGGTGGCCATCATAGCCGAGGACCCGTGGATGAACCGCTCGTCCGTCTCAAGCATTTCTTTCGGTACACCTGTGAATGAACCTCCTGTCCTTTCGACAGATGCCTCCCAGCCTGTGCAAGTGACCTATAACCGGCTGGTACGTGTGACTTATCTGGTTACAGACCCCGACAGCAAGGACTTCACTTATGAACTCACGGATCCGAGCGGGGCTGTCACTCCGGTAAAGGAGCAGGGGAAACTTCATCTGGATATATTCAACTACAAGCGCACTCCGGGCTCATACTCGCTGCATATCACCGTTTCAGACCGCTTCGGGGCATCAGACTCGGCGGACCTGCAGATCGACCTCCTGCCGGACCTCGCTCCTGCTGTTGTCAATGCTTTTGCTCCCGTATATCTCGGCTCGCTGAAAGAGACCTCCGTATTCCTGCCGTCATCAGCATTTGAAGATGAGGTCCCGGCGACCGTAAGATATAGCCTATCCTATGATAGGTCAATGCTTTTCCTCCAGGAACTTCCTTCCGGAGAGTTCAGCATAATGCCGCTCAAGTTCGGACGCTCGGAAGTTGATGTGACAGCTACGGACGAGGGCGGGAACTCCAACGTATGCACTTTTGCCGTGCTCTGCCGCGATGATTTACGTGAGGTCGATTTGTATCCGAACCCTGTCAAGGATGTCATGCATATACGCATGGGCAGGAATGTGACAGGTCAGGTCAATGTCTCTGTGTATGATGCCTCGGCGCGGCGTGTCCTTGCTTCCGATGTGCAGATTGCTCCGACTGAGCCGGCCTCCGTGGACATGTCGTCTCTGGGCGGCGGAAGTTATACTGTACGCATCTCTTGGGATGGAGGCTCGCTTGCACGTACTGTTGTTAAACTGTAGATTGTCATAATATGAAACCGATAAGACGCCTTGATATAATTCTGATTGCCTGCGGTGCAGCCTTTTCATTCATTGCTTCCGTCTCTGCCTCTGCTCAGGAGACAGGCACTTTCATGAGAAATCCGGCAGAATCGAGGACAATGTCCCTTGCCGGAGCCGGGGTTGTGTCGCTTGACGACGTGTCCGTATTGGACAATGCCGCACTCTCTCCGTTCTCTCTGAACCGCTTTTCAGCCGGCGTTTCATGTCAGTCCTGGATGAAAGACGTATCCGGAGGTGGAATGTCATCTTATTCAATGTCAGCCAGATACAGCTTGAGTAAGGCTGGAACTTTCTATCTTGGCGTGCGCTCTTTGAAAATGCCTCCTTTCGAGCAGACCGATGATTACGGCAATGTCATTGACGATTCCTCATCGCCTCTGGACATGGCTTTCGAGGCCGGCTATGCCTACAGATTCTGTGGTGACTTCTCGGCAGCCTTGACGGCAAGGTATTTACGACTTGATCCAGAGTATGGTGATGCAGCCAATGCTGTTTCATTCGATGCCGGACTTGCCTGGAGGCATAAGTTCTCCGGAGTGCTGGAGGACGTGGCCGCGATAGCCCAGCTGAAGAATTTCGGCACATCTCCTGATTATGGCTCAGGCCGCCGCAGCCTTCCCTGGCAGGTCAATGCAGGAGCTTCTGCAGGTATTCTGTTAGGCAACCATAACCGTTTTCGTGCAGGAGCCTCACTGGACATCCCGGTATCGCCGGAATGCGGGGGAATGTCTCCTGAGAGGGGAGTCTCTGCATCATTCGGAGCTGAGTATTCATTCCGCCGTATGGTCTATGCCCGAGGCGGCTATCATCTTGGCAATCAATCTTCAGGAGAACAGCGCTGGGGCTCAGTCGGGCTGGGCTTCCGTTTCTGGCACATGACCCTGGACGGGGCTTGGATACTCGCTCAGTCATCGTCTCCGCTTCGCAATACTTTTTCCGGAACACTGTCAGTCTGGTTCTGAGGAAATTGTAACTGTTTTAACCGAAACTGCGTTCGGACAGGCAGGCAGTAAATGCTTGTTGTCAATGTCAATATAAGAGACAGCCGTCCGGGAAAACACTCGCTTTCCCGGACGGCTGTCTCTTCGTCAAGTCTGATAACTTGCAGGTTTGTATCATTGACCTATTCCGCGAACTCCATTTCCTTAAGCAGATGGTCGGCACCGGCAAGTTTGTCTATCGTGAACAGGACGTAGCGGATGTCGAGCGAAATGTTGCGGCAATAATCAGGGTCGAAGACAATGTCACTCATCGTCCCTTCCCAGACGCGGTCAAAGTTGAGACCGATCAGATTGCCGTCTTTATTTATGACAGGGCTTCCTGAATTGCCGCCGGAAGTATGGTTGGTGGCGATGAAGCAGACCGGAACTGTCTTCTGGCCATTGTCCCCCGTAATTGCCCATCTTCCGTAATCCTTAGCGGCATAGATGTCACGGAGTCTCTGAGGGATGTTGTAGTCGAAAATCTCAGGATTGTCCTTCTGCATTATGCCCTCGAGTGTGGATTGCGGCTTGTAATATGCTCCGTCAGCAGGGGAGTATCCGCTGATGCTTCCGTAGGCCACTCTCAGAGTAAGGTTTGCATCCGGGAAGAAGGCTTTCTTCGGCTCGAACTCCATCTGCCCTCTCATGTAGTCCCTGTAAAGGAGTGTAATCTCTTGATTCAGACGCTTTTCAGTAGGGTAAACATCTTTTGCGTACCAATTTCTGAATTCATTGGCGAATCTCACTGCAGGGTCGGCAAACATGGCTGCTGAATCCGATGTCTCGAGTTTCGCTACTTTTTCGGCATCCGCGAAAACAGATTCATTGAAAATGGCATCTGCCCAGTTACTGACGCTTCCGTATTTTGCCAATTCTTCTTTCATGTATTCCGGATGGAATTCGGCAGGAACATCTTTGTCGAATGCTGTCATTATGGATACGAAAGATTCTTTGTCGATAGGAAGGTAATAGTCCTTGAAGAAGGACTCTGACATTGATTTAACCCTATCTTTGTTGCCGCCGGCAATTTCCTTTGCAGCGGAGGCTGCAAATCTGCCGAGTTCTACGGTTGCTGCGGTCTCGCCATAGTATTCCTTGGCGAAGGAATAAGGCTCCAGGGCGCTGTACAATGAATCCAGGCGAGGGAGAATCGAACTGTATTCTGTTCCGTCGGCCCACTGCGAGAATCTCTTTTCGTAGTCCTGCTTTGCCGCAACGGTCCCCAGACGGTTGATTCCCTTCATCTCGCCCTGCCATTTTTTCCAGGCATTGGCAACGCTTGCATTCTTGGAAGAGTACTGGATTCTGACCTTCTGGCTCTGTGACATGTATTTCTTCTGTGTGTCAAGTCTCATTGTCCTCAGTGCGATCTTTGCAGGGTCGGAAATCTCCGACACATATCTCACGCCTTCTGACATGATGTATTCCTGAGTCCTTCCAGGGAATCCATATACGAATGTGAAGTCGCCTTCCTGGACGCCTCCGAGAGATATCTTGAAGAATCTCTTCGGCTTGTATGGGACATTGTCCTCGGAATATTCTGCCGGGTTGTTCTCCTTGTCGGCATAGATACGGAAAATGGAGAAGTCGCCTGTGTGGCGCGGCCACATCCAGTTGTCTGTGTCTCCGCCGAATTTGCCGATGGATGACGGCGGTGCTCCTACCAGGCGTACGTCGCTGTATTCGCGGTAGAGGAACAGGAAATACTGGTTTCCGTAGTAGAGAGCCTCGACTGTGGCCCTGAGTCCCTTTCCCTCGGCGGTTACCTCTTTTATGAGGCTCTCGGAATTGACCTTTACGACAGAGTCCCTCTGGGATTCAGTGAAAGCAGGGGAGTATCCCTCGAGAATCCGTGAAGTGACATCGTCCATCCTTTCCAGGAAACTTACCGTAAGTCCCTTGTTCGGAAGTTCTTCATTGCGGTTCATGGCCCAGAATCCGTCACGCAGGTAATCGTGTTCCACGCTGCTGTGCTGCTGGATCTGGCTGTAGCCGCAGTGGTGGTTGGTCAGTAGCAGTCCCTCCGGAGAGATGACCTCGCCTGTGCATCCGCGTCCGAAAAGTACGACGGCGTCTTTCAATGATGCCTGGTTCACGCTGTAGATGTCCTCAGCAGAGAGTTTGAATCCTTTGCTCTGCATATCCACGATACGCTCTGAAATAAGAGACGGAAGCCACATGCCTTCGTCTGCGGATGCCGTGGTTTCCGTAATGATTCCCAGCGACAATGTGGTTATCAATGCGCCGAGTGTGTTTCTGAAAAATCTTTTTTTGTCATGCGGTTATTATTGATTTCAAATATTATCCTGTCTCTTTCTGCCCCGGCATCGAGGTCTTGCTGTCCTATATCCGTATCAATGTTACGCCGCCGGCCCTCCTCCGCAATCCGGACTGCATCCTCGCCCGATGCCAGTGCAATACGCACAATTTCACAAATATAATTAAATGTGTCTTATAAACGGAGACAAAGCGCGGACTTAGAACAACATATCCATCGCGGCGCGCTGTGCCCTGGCACTGTTGGCTGCATTCATTTTGCCGAAATTCCACTTCACCCCGAAAAGGATATACCGGCCCATTATGAGCGTATAGGTATCCTCCTCATAATTGTCAGTGACCGTGTGGGAAAGATTGCGCGCCTGGTTCAGGATGTCGTTGACACTTATGCTCAGATTGAACGCTCCGATATTCTTGGAAACCACCGCATTCCAACGCCATTCCGGCTTGCCGTAACCTTCGGCGTAGCCGTTGAAAAAGGCGTAAGTCAGTTCCGTGTTGAACTCGAACTCATGCTTGGTAGTGTATGAACCGCTGGCAAAAAAGCGAGTATCCAGCGTGTTCATATTGGTGCTCTTGTCCAGGGAATAACGGAAGATGCGGCCTCTTGTATTGGCACCGAACCGGAACGAATAATGGTCCTGATTATATTTGACACTTACGCCGACATTCTCGCGGAAAGACAGAGTACTGCTCTCCCTGAAACCGCTCAGACCGTCATAGAAACGGTTGCCATGGGCATTGCCCCAGAAATCAGCCATGAAAGCGGAATAATCGAAACTGTCTTTGTCCAGCGCTGCGCGTGTGGCCTTGGTCTGGTAGCTGACCGAAGAATTGAGGGCCGAACCTTCGCTCAATGTCATTGACCAGTTCTTCTTCTTGTCGAGAGGCATAGTGTAACTTAACTGCAAAGATACATTGGCGCGCGGCTTCCTGGCATTGACAGGGAACGAATACAAGATGCCGTCAGAATCGTACCATCTCGCATAACTGGTCGGTCTTGCTGTCAGCGAACCGTCCAGAAAGACCATCAGAGAAGTGAAACGCTCCCGGTTGTTCATGTTCCAGGAAGCATAGAAATACGATTGCGTAGAAGGCCCCAGATAGACATTTCCCAGACTCGGTCTGGACGGGTCCGCAATGTTCATGACCGGACGCATTTTATATGCGCTCGGACGCTGGCTGTAAGCGTAGAGATTGCAGTTGAAATGGCTGTTCCCTTTACTGTGGATGAACCTCATAGTCGGCGACACAGACCAGAGCCATTCCCCTTTGCCGGCAGTATCCTCGATTCCGTAACTCTTTGAATATGTTTCATTCAGGACACCGAACACGATACCGCCGAGAGTAAGCCAGCTTCTTTTTCCCAACTGGTATTGGGCCGTCAGGTTATAGCTCTGCTCCATGTACCTGTTTCTGCTTTCCGAACTGAAATAGTCATTCCGCCCCGAAGCGTCGGACGCATCCCGGACGTTGTTCTGTTTGCTCCATGTGAACTTGACCTGGGACGAAAGTGTCCATTTCTTTCCGATAGGCTCCGTGTAGCCGATCATGTAGCCCATCCCATAGGAATGTCCGTCAGAATCATAACTCATATTTCTGGTCTCGTCACCACCCGCCATCTTGAGCAGAGAAGACTCCTCGCTGTCGCCGGAGTTGACATTATAAGTCGCCTGGATTCCCGTCTGGATATTGCGCCCTTTCTTTCCGCCGATTCCCCTTATCGCGATATCTCCCTCAAAATCAGCAGCATTGCTCACTGCCTTGTCATGGGAATTCTGAGATGAACTGTTCACGAAAGTCCCGGCCTTGGATGTCTCTGAAGAACCCTCTCCGAATGTGTCGGTCTTCTTGTAGGAGAAGGCCGGACGGACATGAAACCAGACCTTGCCCTTCTCTTTCTGCAGTTCGAGATTGGCATTCAGCACATCGGCATATTGTTTTCCCGTATTCTTGGAAGAAGAAAGCAGATTGCCGTCATCCTGATATGTCGTCCTCTCGGACATGCTTCCTGAATTGACGTCAGAATACTTATAATTCGCGCTGACAGTGGTCTCCACATCCTTGATACGGCTGGTATTGGCGTTCAAACCCACCTGAGCCGCAGAAAAAAGCCCCTGGTTCAGTCCCGAACGCTCACCGTTCTCATCAATGATAACGACAGACGAGCCTGAATTGTCCACATTCAGCCCATTGGCGATGAATGTCACCTGGTCTTTCTTGGAATAAGCGGATACGAGCGCATTTCCGTTATAGAGAAATCCGCGGTTGTCACGGAGCGGCTTGTCCTTCTTGTCCGTCGTGGTTCCTCCGCTCAGTCCGACATTCCCGAACCATCCGTCTTCATATTCCTTCTTGAGCCCCACATCCAGCACCTTCTCCCGGTTTCCGTCCTGAATGCCGGAAGCGCGGGTCTGCTCGGATTCCCTGTCAATGACACGAATCTTATCCACGACTGAAGCCGGGAGGTTGTTCAATGCCGTGCTCTGGTCATTGAAGAAGAAAGTCCTTCCGCCGACAGTCAGCTTGTCGATGGTCTCGCCGTTGAACTTCACCTTGCCGTCAGACGTTATCTCCATTCCCGGCATACGCTGCAGCAGATCCTTCAGCATGGCATTGGACCCGACCCTGAAAGAAGTGGCATTGAACTCGATAGTATCTTTCTTGATGGTTATCGGATTGCCTACGTCGGTAATCGTTGCCGACTGCAGGTAATTCTTGTCCAACTGGAGACGGATGGTCCCCATATCAGCCTGACGCTCACGGAAATACCGCTCCTTGACAAATGCCTTGTAACCCATCATCTCCACGCGGAAGACATAGTTGCCGTAAGGAACCTCCTCCAGTTTTGCAACTCCCTTGGCGTCAGTCAGCGTGAAGTTTGTGATGGTGGTATCCTTTGCCGGAATTACATACACCGAAGCGAACGGAACAGGTTCGTTGGTCAATGAATCGATGACTGTGGCCTTGATTTCGCTCATGCGCCCCTCGAACATACTGTCATTGAGGATGACTACCTGAGCCTTCGACGCGATACCGATGAGCATCATCAATGCCGTGACAAACAATTTCTTACCCATATTCTTCATTTTTGAGGTCAATGTCAATGAAACCGCAATATTAAAAAAATCCCGTATTATCCTATCTTATCCGTAGAAATTTCATATTAATGCCAACCAGCAATCACCGCGGAAATCCTGTCCTTAAGGATGAAAATTTTGATATTTTCGGGGAAAATTGCTAACTTAAACCGATTTTTGTGGCCTTAATTTGTCCCCTCAATAGCAACTTGCTATGGGATGCCATTGGAAAACGTATCATTTGACTGAATAGAGATGAAAAAGACCATTATTTGCGTAATGCTGACGCTTGCGGCGCTGATCGGATTTTCAGCCTGTGAAAAAGAGCGAAACGACACCGGGAAAGTGATTGAAGGACTCCCGGTCAAGTCGATCAGACTGGCATTGACCTCGCCGAGCGACGATGCGGTGTCGGTGACGACCCGCGCCAGCGCGGAAGTCGAGACAAACGTCCAGAACATGGCGCTGCTGTTCTACAGCAAGGCCAATGTCAATGCAAAACCGATTGTCATCTACGTTGACAAGGCTGGGATGGGAGCCCCGATTACTAAGACAAGCACAAACTACAAATATAAAGTTGACCTCAATGTCGAAGGAAAGGGCATAACCACCGGCTACTGGTATCTCTATGCTATCGCAAACTACGATACCAAGTTCTGTAACATTGAAATGGGCGAAATCGAAAAGCTCACTCGGGATCAATTCCTGAAACTCAACATTGACAAGGTGAACAGGGAACTCGACATCGTGGAGAATGCTGTCATGATGACCGGAAACTACTGCGAAAGCGGCAATTTCGGCGATGACGGCTCGCTCACCCTCGAATATAGCAACAAGGAGACAGAATCCTGCACGATAGGCGGCATGATTCACCTCCGCAGAATTGTGGCCAAGATTACATTCGAGTTCAGGAACGGAACGAACACTGAAACCGGAAAGGTTACCTTCACACCTGAGACATACAGCATCCACGAGTATTCCAGATCATTCACTCTTATGGAAAGGGAAGCTTCGACCTGGACGACGAAAGGGGGAGTGACCAATAATAACGGCTATGCAGGCAACGGCATTTTCGTATCACACGAAGATGGTGTGTCCCTCGCTGTCATTGACAATAAACTGGAGTTCTATATACCTGAAAATATCCAGAAAGCGAAAGCCGTACCTGTTACCTGGACATACGCGGAGCGCGAAAGAAAGGTAAGTGCGACTGACCGTTCTTTCAAATATGCACCTGACCACGGGACCTATGTCGTCGTGAAGGGACAGTACAAGGACTCCAAATACTCCGGAGACGTGACCTATACCATCCACCTCGGAGACTTCTCGAAAAACAACGGCAACGCCTTCGACAACTTCTCGGTAAGGCGCAACTACCACTACACCTACGCGATTACTGTCAATGGCGTGAACAAAATCAAGACTGAGGTGGAGACAGGAGAGGAAGGCCAGCCGGGAGCCGAAGGCAACCTGATTCACTACAACAGTGAAGTTTTCGACATAAGACTCGACGCGCACTACGAGAACGTGCTCCTCAAGATCAAGGCTCCCGCAGGCAATAAAATCGATGGATATTCAGTCAGACTCAGCACCCCATACAGCAAGAACGTGCTGATTACCAATACGAATCCTTCGGATAAGGTCAATGCGGACTTCGACTGGATAAGATTCGGCAAGCCGGCGAGCCCTACCGTGATGAAGGCCTACAAGGAAAGTGAGACCACAGACATCCTCTCCTTGCTGGAAGAACTGAAGGGAAAGACGTTGACAACTGACGGCGACCACTATATAGTGAAAGATGGCTACATCTACACAACCGCTTACGTGAATGAGTACTATTACGACAGCAAGATGAAAGCCGCAGCGGACAGGACAGCCGAACTTAAGAAATTTGTCAATGCTGATGACCGTGCCATGACTATTGCCTTCGGCGAAATCAAGGTAAGTGCCGACAAGCACAGTTCATATACGGACAATGTGGTGTTCTCCATCCGCCAGCGCTCCATCAAGTCGTTCTTTGACTTGAAAGCCGCCAATCCTTTCGGTGTGGAGCAGGTGGATGAAACCCCTGCCGGTGACTATAATAGCGCAAGTGGAAAAGTTGACTCCTATAATGATTCGCATTACGGATATCAGAACTTCAGGAATGCTGTTGGGACGTCATGGTCAACTCACATGGACGCAAACTCTTCTGTTGGCTATGTAATGTCGACAGGAAACAAGATTGCATTTGACAACACCGCGCTGAAGGCAACTTATGGCATATATCAATGTCTCTCGAGAAACAGGGACGAGAACGGTGACGGAAAAATCGACGGCGATGAAATCAAGTGGTACTTGCCGGCAGTTGACCAGTGTACCAATTATTGGTTCGGAATGAACTCTATGCCGAGCGAGGCCAGAATTAAGATGGAGAGTGATAAGGGAAGCTTGAACAATTACTGGAACAGTACTTCGGAGCATGCGACATGGTGGGCTGATGAAGGTTCCGCCTATGGCGCGGTTTATAAGGAAGCAAAAGTCAGATGCGTACGTTCCTTGAAAGATTATTCGGCAGAGACCACCAAACTGACATCCGTAGATTCGGAGAACAGAATCGTCTATATTACAGGCTTGGACGAAAAGAGCGTGCGTCAGTCGAATACTGCCCATACCGAGTATGCAGCACACTACAGAGGTGATTTTGAAGACAAATTGCCTGAGGCTCTTCAGATTGCAAAGGACTTCCTGACTGCAAAGGTTTCTGCTACGGAAACCAAGTCGAAATTCACATTCGAAGAGGTCAGTACCGGTGAATGGTGTCAGAATTACTATACTGAGGATGATGGAAATGACCTTGGCTCATGGCGAATTCCGAACGAAAAGGAACTTGCCGTGATTAATCATTATTATGCGGATCCTGCGGGCCATACTGATTTGCTGACTGCCTCAAGAAGTAAGTATGCGCGTCCGAACTCATCTGATGTTATGGTATTCTATGTGAACATATATAATCAGATTACTACGAATATGACGTATGTTAAAGTGGTTAACAATAATACCAGTTATCCTATCGGCACCAACGCCGTATTCAAGCTTCGTTGTGTCCGCGATGCTGCTCCTAAGGCATCCGGCACCGGAGCAGACAACAGCTCGAACACGTACGAGAACGGAGGAAGTATCATCAAATAAACTGATTCAAAATGAAAAAACATATATATCGACTGTTCCTTTGTGTTCCGGTTCTCGCCAGTGTGCTTGGCTGTTCACAGAGAGAGGATGTCCCTCAGACAGGCACTGCCAAGGAGATAACCGTCATCGGAACGCAGGATGATTTTACAGGACTCAAGACACGCTCAATGGTCGGCGAAGTCCTTGATAATGGGGCAATTGCAATGGACTGGAGCGTAGGAGACCAGATAGGAGTATTCGGAACCGGCACCACCAGCAATGCATGCTTCACAAGTACAAATACATACCCTATCCGCGAGACCGGGTTCAAAGGAACTTGCGCCATGGGGGAGAAACCGGAATATGCCTACTATCCTTATAATGCCAATGCCAGTGACAAGACTGCGATTCCTGTCAGCATCCCTTCAGTTCAGAATTATTCCGGAGTGGCCTCTGTCGCACAATACGATTTCAAGGCTGCAAATTCGTTCGCGGATTTGGACGACGGGAAGTACCAGTTCAATATGAAACAGCTGGCATCGCTGCTGAGACTTGAGATCAATCTCAATGACATCGCTGCACTTCTGGCAGAAAAAGCTGTTGAGACCGCATCAGAGTCATTGAAATCCATTACCCTCAGTTCGGATGTCCGCATGACCGGTGACTTCACCTGCGACCTCACTAAACTTGAAGGGAGCAATGCCCTCAATTTCAGCGGAGACGCCGGGCAGACCCTGGGATTGACAATCAATTTCATTGACAAGCCTGCTCTCTCCGGAACGGTGGTCGCCTACGCGGTTGTCGCGCCGGGCGCCCAGACGGGAAAGACGCTCACCTGCACGATGATTGTCAATGACTTCCTTTCCGTCAAGCTGTCGGCTCAGATGCTGTGCGATTTCGAGGGAGGAAAATATTATACCCTTCCTCTCAATGCCACCGTATTTGTCAATAACGGTGCGGCAGTCGAGGACAAGACCCCTGCTGACGCGGAGCCCGTTGCCGGTCAGCCGTCCAACTGTTATATGATCAATGCTGCCAAGACGTATTCGTTTGATGCGACTGTCATTGGCAACGGCGATGCCGGGATAATTGACGGTGCAGGTTTCCATGCCACGAGTGCCAGCATTGACCCGAAATCTGCGAAACTGATGTGGGAGGATAGTGAAGGCTTCATTTCAGGTGTCAGCCTTGTGAAGGGAAAGGTGCTTTTTACGGCTGAGAAGAATGTCGGCAATGCGATGATTGCTGTCTTCGATGGCGCGGGAACTGTGCTCTGGAGCTGGCATATCTGGGGTGTCGGGGATACGATGCCGGAGGATGAAGTGGTTTCCAGTCAGGCTACCATCAGTGAAAATTCTACGTTAAAAGTCAGGTACACTGTCATGGACCGTACACTCGGAGCATTGTCCAAGACGTCTTATTTCACGACACTTTATCAGTGGGGACGTAAGGATCCGATTCCTAACAGTACTGTTTATTATGTGGATGGTCAGGCCGCCGAGATAGAGACGACTTATCCTGTCCACAAGCCTGGTTCGGCAGCAGATGCGACTATCCTTACCTCCATTCAGCATCCGGAGTGCATCATAGATGACTATAAGGGTCAGGCAGGAGATTGGCTTGCCAGCGACAATACCAATAAGTATAACCTGCTGTGGGGAGATAATAATACCACTTATGTGTTTAATAAATCTAAGCCGGCTGCAGGAAAAGGATGGACAAACGGCAAAACCATCTACGACCCGTGTCCGTCCGGTTATAGAGTTTCCAGCAAGTTTGCATGGACTGGATTCTGTACGGTTTCTGACGGAAGTAATGAATCATTTAAAGTTAAAAGCAGACTTGAAAAGATTAGTCATACAAAATACGAGAACGGCTACTACTTCAAGAAGAATTCCAGCGATGGCGTCGGAATCTATTTCCCTATGACAGGTTCCAGAGGATGCAAGACCGGTTCATTATGGGTTGGAAGTGGTGCAAGTGCTTACAGTTCACTGAATCACGATGCTTCATATTGGGCGAGTGCTCCGTCGCAGAATCTTGGAAAAGGTGCAAGAATGAGCATCAGTCCTTATGTTGCTTCCCCATCTTCATCGACTCAGACAAGTGCCAACAGCATCAATACAGTTGATGAGTCCGGAAACAGATCCGCAGCTCATCCGGTCCGCTGCATACGGGAATAACCGGATCCGTCTGTTGATTTCGGGCAAAGCCTGACCTAAGAAGGTGTATCAAAACTCCTTATTTGAAGAAATTACCCCTGCTGCAGTTATCTGTAGCAGGGGTGAACCTTTCTATATGGGCATTATGACACACCCTCCTATCTCTGTCGCTCTGACCGACCGGCTTGTAGTCGCTTATTTGCCAGCCTCGTGACTGCCATCCTCTTCCTCATTGGGAAGAACGATAGGACGGAATCGCTTCTGTCTGCGTTCCCAGCGCTCACGGGCGAACTGCTGCATGTCGATTGCCTGGTCATTCTCGTCGATAATCTCCAGGCCGAGGATAGTCTCGATTATGTCCTCGAGGGTTATGATACCCTGGAAACAGCCGTATTCATCGATGATGAGAGCCATCTGCTCATGCTTCTTGAGCAATTCCTCCCAGATATGTCCGCATGAATCCTCCTCCTTGAAATAGGATATAGGGCGTTTCAGTTCCACCAGTCTCTTGTCGAACTCGTCATCCGCGAGACCCTCCAGAGCATCGCTCAAGAGAATATAGCCGGTGATGTATTCAGGCGAATCCCCATAGACGGGAATTCTGGAGAAATGCAGGTAAGTCTCGTTCTTGTAGAAATTTTTCAATGTCATGTTCTCCTGAGCCGTCATCGCTACAATTCTCGGAGTCATCACATCGCAGGCCTGCACCTTGTCCAGCTTCATGATATTCTGGATGACCTTGTTCTCGTCAGAGTCTATCACACCCTCCTCCAAGCCGATGTTCGCCATCGCCGTAACCTCGTCCCTGCTCACGGTCGCCTCGTCCTCATCCTTGCTCAACAGATTGGTAATCAGCTGGACAATGATGACAAGCGGCCACATCAGTATTGTAAGGAAAGAGATCACCGATGTCACGAAACCCATTAGATTCTTCCAGTATGTCGTTCCGATAGTCTTCGGGACAATCTCCGAAAACACCAGTACCAGCAATGTTGTCAATGCCGAAATGATACCGAACCAGGTACTTCCGAACAATATCGTCGCCTGACGGCCCACAGCCGCCGCGCCCAGAGTGTTCGCGATTGTGTTCAATGACAGAATTGCAGCCAGTGGCCTGTCCGGATCAGATTTGAACTTGAAAAACTTTTCTGCAGGCTTGTATCCCTGCTCCTTCTTCATAGTTATGAATGAGAGCGGAGTTGACATCAATACCGATTCCAGAAGAGAGCAAAGGAACGAAACTCCCAGCGTTCCAAGCATATAAATTATAAGCAGTGTCATACTGTGTTCTTAGTATATTCCACAAACATACATAAAATTTATGGATTTTGTGAACTGTCATTGATAAAAAATACGGCCCCAGGTCGCAGAACAGCGACTCTGGAGCCTTTCCTATGAAGCGAAATTAAGTGCTATTTGAATCGGAAGTTTGACACTTTAAAATCCGAAAAAAGTTAAAAATATTTGATAGAGTTCGTTCAGAACTCTTTTTTTTGTCA
>ENA-UERK01000764-UERK01000764.1-human-gut-metagenome-genome-assembly--contig:-NODE-764-length-26275-cov-6.252462_pt1 | contig 26275 bp, 21 predicted proteins | sample MGYA00242957_ERZ507957 | MGnify/ENA primary metagenome ERZ507957 (study PRJEB26167, sample SAMN06115538) | human gut metagenome | host: Homo sapiens | place: China:Heilongjiang | collected 2015-11-06...
TCGGCGCTGGTCAGCTTGTCGATGACCGCGGCAATGGCCTCGGAGTGGGTGGGCATCGGCAGGTCTTCGTCAAAGACGGGCTTGCCGCCGATGAGCGGGGTGTGCTTCAGGTGACCGTCGATACCGATGCGCTCGCACAGGCCCTTGGCCAGAAGGTGCTCGGTCTCCATGTCGATCAGCTGATATTTCAGCGACGAGCTGCCGGCATTGATGACAAGAATTTTCATACTTAGATTCCTTTCTCGTATTAAATATTGTAATTCCTGCAAAATCAAAGTATTATGATACCAAACACTCTTATTGTAATCATTTCGTAGGAAAACGCAAGTATTTTTCGAAAGAAGGTGCAAAAATGGGCAATGTCATCGGTATTGTGGCCGAATATAACCCGTTTCATAACGGGCATGCGCGGCTCATCGAGCAGACGCGCGCGCAGCTCGGCGCGGTTTGCCCGGTCGTGTGCGTCATGTCGGGCGACTTTGTGCAGCGCGGCAGTCCGGCGGTATATTCCAAGTTTGCGCGCGCGGAGGCAGCTGTGCGCTGCGGGGCGGATCTGGTGCTGGAGCTGCCGCTGCCGTGGTCACTGTCGTCGGCGGAGGGCTTTGCGCGCGGCGCTGTGGGATTGCTGGGCAGTCTCGGCATCGTGACGCATCTGAGCTTCGGCAGCGAGTGCGGCGAGCTCGAGCCGCTGCAGCGGGTGGCGGAGGCGCTGCTCGATCCGCTGCTGGGCGAGGACCTGCGCGCAGAGCTTCAGAGCGGCATCCCCTTTGCTGCGGCGCGCCAGCAGGCGGTCGCGCGGCGCGTTGGCGCGCTTGCAGAGCTGCTGCAGGCGCCGAACAACATCCTTGCCGTGGAGTATCTCAAGGCGATCTATGATCAGCGCCTGGAACTGCACCCGCTGACGGTCCTGCGCACCGGCGCGCAGCACGACCGCTTCGCGGAGGGGAACATCCGCTCGGCGTCTGAGCTGCGCATGCGCATCGGCGCAGGGGAGGATGTGTCCGCATTTCTGCCGCGGGCGGCAGCGGAGATCTTTGCCCGGGAAAAGACACGCGGCCGCGGTCCGGTTCTGCCGGAGGCGCTCGAGAGTGCGCTGCTGTCCCGGCTGCGGATGCTGCCGCAGACGGCCTACAATGCGCTGCCCGGCGCGACTGAGGGGCTCGGCAACAGCCTGTACCGTGCCGCGCACGAAGAGCCGACGCTTGACGGCGTGCTGGCGGCGGCAAAGTCCAAGCGCTACGCGCTCGCACGTATCCGGCGTATGACGATGTGCGCGGCACTGGGCGTGACCGCCGGCATGGACGGCGGCACGCCGCCGTATGCGCGGGTGCTGGCCATCGGTGCGCAGGGCAGGGAGCTGCTGCGCGCGATCGACATGCGCGCGTCGGTGCCGGTCATCACAAAGCCTGCCGCCGGGCGCAGTCTGCCGGGCCCGGCAGGGGAGATCTTTGCGCTGACGGCAGATGCGCACGACCTCTATGTGCTCGGCTGTCCGGCGCGGGAGGAACGCCGCTGCGGCGGCGACTGGCGCGCGAGCCCGTTTGTGCTGTAAATGCGGCGATACCCCTGTCCGTGAACATTTCAAAAAAATAATATGAATATTTCGTGAAATTGATATTGCATTTTTGCCCAAACGATAGTATAATTCATGCATATTCGTTTCAAGGACAAATGTTCGTCTTGCATGGACATCGCCTGGAAAGAAAAGAATGGAGGAATAACAATGAAGAAAGCGATTGCTTTGCTGCTCGCGTTGGTCATGGTGTTTGCTCTGTGCGCCTGCGGTGGCGGCGGTGACTCGGCCGGCGGCGACAAGGTCGTGAAGATCGGCGTGTTCGAGCCTGCCAGCGGCGACTCCGGCGCCGGCGGCAAGAAGGAAATGCTCGGCATGCAGTATGCCAACCAGGAGACCCCGACCGTCGAGATCGGCGGCGAGACCTACAAGGTCGAGCTCGTCTACTCCGACAACGGTTCCGACTCCGCCAAGGCTGTCTCGGCGGCTTCCAAGCTCGTCAACGAGAAGGTTTCGCTCGTGCTCGGCTCCTACGGCTCCGGTGTGTCCATCGCCGCATCCGACACGTTCAAGCAGGCCGGCATCCCGGCCATCGGCGTGACGTGCACGAACCCGAATGTTACGGCCGGCAACAGCCACTACTTCCGCATCTGCTTCCTCGACCCGTTCCAGGGCACGGTTCTTGCCAACTATGCCGCCAAGGAGCTCAAGGCTGTGAAGGCCTACTGCCTCGGTGAGAACGGCAACGAGTATGACCAGGGTCTGGTCACCTTCTTCAAGCAGGCGTTTGAGAAGGCCGGCGGCACCGTCGTGACCGACTCCTTCCCGAAGGACAACTCCGACTTCAGCTCCTACCTGAACAAGGCCAAGGATCAGGGCTGCGACGTCATCTTCGCGCCTGTCTCTATCGCCTACTCCACGCAGATCGTCAACCAGGCGGCTTCCCTGAACATCTCGCTGCCGATGCTCGGCTCCGATACGTGGGATGACAACATGGTCCTGCAGGCTGCCAAGGGCAAGGACGTCAAGGTCTTCGTTTCTACCTTCTATGCCGAAGGCGGCAACCAGAAGTTCGACGACGGCATCAAGGCCTACATCAACGGCAATGCCGATGCCAAGACCACCAACGGCGGCGACGATACCGTCTCTGCTGTGACGGCCATGGGCTATGACGTTTACTATGTCGCGCTCGAGGCGCTCAAGGCCGCCGGCTCCACCGATCCGGCCAAGGTCATGGAAGCGCTGCCCGGCGTGACCTATGACGGCGTTTCCGGCCACATCGCCTTTGACGATACCGGCGACGCGATCCGCGACACCGCTTACATCAAGACCATCGACGCCGCTGCCGGCGCGTGGACGTTCGTGACGCAGCAGAAGGCTTCCTGAGCTTCTGATCTCGTCTGAGACTCAAAGAACCCGGGGGGAGCTTCGGCTCCCCCTTTTGGGATTTTGAGCGGCTGCGAAAGCCGCGGAGGCTCCGCGTTTTTCGCGGCGGCTCAAGCTCCGCCTTGCAAACGATAGAGAGAGGGAAACAAATGGAATTTTTTGTCGCTCAAATGTTATCCGGCATTTCGCTGGGCGGCCAGTATGCGCTCATCGCCATCGGCTACACGATGGTCTACGGCATCCTGCGCCTGATTAACTTCGCACACGGCGATGTGTTCATGTGTGCAGGTCTGATGATGGTGTTCATGTGCGCGTCCCTGCCGGTGTATGTGTCGATTCCGCTCATGCTCGTGCTGACGGTGCTGCTCGGCTTCGTCATCGAGCGCGCGGCCTATAAGCCGCTTCGCAGCGCGCCGCGTATGTCAGTCATGATCTCGGCCATCGGCGTGAGCTACCTGCTGCAGAACGTGGCGCTCTACGCCACCGGCGGCCAGCCGCAGACATATCCGTCGCTGCCGTTCGTGTCCGACACGGTCACGATCCTCGGCGCGACCACGCACGTGGTCACGGTCGTCACGCCCGTGCTCGTGCTCGTGCTCGTGCTACTGCTGCAGTGGCTCATCAACCACACCAAGATCGGCATGGCCATGCGCGCGGTCGCAAAGGATTTTGAGACCAGCCAGCTCATGGGCATCCAGATCAATAAGGTCATCTCCGTGACGTTTATCATCGGCTCGTTCCTTGCCGCTGTCGGCTCGCTGCTGTACTTCACGAATTACCCGACCGTCATCCCGACCTCCGGCGCCATGCCGGGTCTGAAGGCGTTTGTCGCTGCGGTGTTCGGCGGCATCGGCTCGATCCCCGGCGCCGTGATCGGCGCGTTCATCATCGGCATCTGCGAGACGCTCATCAAGGGCACCAGCATGACGGTGTTCTCCGATGCGTTCACGTTCGCGCTGCTGATCGTTATCCTCGTGGTCAAGCCCACCGGCCTGTTCGGTGAAAAGGCCACGGACAAAGTCTGAGAGGGGGGATCACTGTGCTGAAAGCGAAAGACAAACAAGCGAGCCGCGGCAACTGGATCACCTTCGCCATCGTGCTCGCGCTCACGCTCATAACGATGGTGCTGGAAAACGTCATGTCTCCCGGCTCTCTGCTCTTTACGGTCATCAAAAAGGGCGCGGTGTACTCGCTCGTCGCCGTGTCCATGAACCTGCTCAACGGCTTTACAGGCCTGTTCTCGCTCGGTCAGGCGGGCTTCATGCTGCTCGGCGCGTATGCCTACGCGATCTTCATGATCCCGGATGCCGCGCGTGAGGGCGTGTATTACCTCTTCGGCGGGTCGAGCGTCCACTTCTCGTTTCAGGAAATGTTCCAGCACCTGTTCGGCGCGAGCGGCTTCGGCGGCGGTGTGAGCCTGGTGCTCGGCGTGCTGGTCGCCATCATCTTTGCGGGTCTGGTCGCGGCGCTCTTTGCGTATCTGATCGGTCTGCCGGTGCTGCGCCTCAAGAGCGACTATCTGGCCATCGCCACGCTCGGCTTTGCGGAGATCCTGCGTGCCATCTTCCAGTGGCAGGCGCTCGGCAAGGTCACCAACGGCGCGAACATCCTCAAGGGCTATCCGACGTTTGCCGACTTCAACATCACGAACGCTTCCGGCAAGGTGCTCTTCCGCCTGAGCGCGGTCATGCCGATCCTGCTTGCCGGCGGGTGCATCTTCATCATCGTCCTGCTCATCAACTCCTCCTACGGCCGCGCGTTCAAGGCCATCCGCGACGATGAGATCGCGGCGGAGGCCATGGGTGTGAACCTCGAAAAGCACAAGAGCCTGTCCTTTGTCATCAGCTCGTTTTTCGCGGGCGTGTCCGGTGCGCTCTTTGCGATGTTCGCAACGACCGTGCAGGCGAAGGTCTTTACCTCGGCCATGACCTATGAGATCCTGCTCATCGTCGTCATCGGCGGCATCGGCTCGGTCTCCGGCAGCTGCATCGCCTCCTTCCTGTACATCGCCTGCTCCGAGTGGTGGCTGCGCTTCCTGGACAACGAGGCGTATATCGGCGCGTTCAAGGTGCCGCTGCTGCGCAACGGCTTCCGCATGGTCGTGTTCTCGGTCATCATCATGATCGTCGTGCTCTTCTTCCGCAAGGGCATCATGGGTGAGCGCGAGCTGCCGGATCTGTTTGGCAAGCGAGCGAAAAAGGCAAAAAAGAACGTAGTTGAGGAGGGCAAAGCAGATGCGTAAGGACATCCTCAGCGTGGAAAATATCACGATGCAGTTCGGCGGCGTCGTCGCCGTCAACAACCTCTCGCTGCACATTCCAGAGGGGCAGATCGTGGCGCTCATCGGCCCGAACGGCGCCGGAAAGACCACGGCCTTCAACTGCATCACCGGCGTGTATGAGCCGACCAACGGCCTCGTCAAATTCCTCGGCGAGCCGATGGTGCGCAACCATCCGACCGGCAAGATGAAAAAGCTCTATAAGGGCGAAAACCCGCTGCTCTACACAAGCCAATACGATCCCGGCGACGAGACGAAAGAGCAGATGCTCCTGCGTGACCCGCTGGCACGCACGGGCAAGATCCTCTCGCCGACGCCGGATAAGATCACACAGCTCGGCATTGCGCGCACGTTCCAGAACATCCGCCTGTGGAAGAGCATGACGGTGTTTGAAAACGTGCTCGTGGCAAAGCATATGCGCGCCAAGCAGAACGTCTTTTCCGCGACCTTCCGCGGCAATGCCAAGGAAGAAAAGCGTATGCGCGACGAGACCATGGCGCTGCTCGCGGAGCAGGGACTGGAAAAGTATAAGGACGACATTGCCACGAGCCTTCCCTACGGTATCCAGCGCCGGCTCGAGATCGCCCGCGCGCTGGCGACCGATCCGAAGCTGCTGCTGCTCGACGAGCCGGCGGCCGGCATGAACCCGCAGGAGACGCTCGAGCTCGCGGCGTTCATCCACGAGCTGCGCGACAAGTACGACCTGACGATCTTCCTGATCGAGCACCACATGGATCTGGTCATGCGCATCTCCGATTATATCTACGTCATCGACTTCGGCAGCGAGATCGCGCAGGGTGTCCCGCAGGAGATCCAGAACAATCAGCACGTGATCGATGCCTATCTGGGGGTTGTGGAAGATGAGTGAACCGATTCTGAAAATTGAAGACCTGCAGGTCAATTACGGCGGCATCGAGGCCGTCAAGGGCATCTCTTTTGAAGTGCAGGAGGGGCAGATCGTCACGCTGATCGGCTCCAACGGCGCCGGCAAGAGCTCCACGCTGCGCACGATCTCCGGCCTTGTCAAGCCGAGCGGCGGCAGGATCATGTTTGCAGGTGAGGATATCACCGGCAAAGATCCGACGCAGATCGTGACGCAGGGCGTCACGCTTGTGCCGGAGGGGCGGCGCATTTTTCCCGACATGACCGTGCTGGAAAACCTCAAGATCGGCGCGTATCTGCGCAAGGACGATCTGTCTGCGGACATCGAGTGGGTGTTCAGCCTTTTCCCGCGCCTGAAAGAGCGCAGCTGGCAGGCCGGCGGCACGCTCTCCGGCGGCGAGCAGCAGATGCTCGCGGTCGGCCGTGCGCTCATGAGCCGCCCGAAGCTGCTGATGATGGACGAGCCGTCGCTCGGTCTCGCGCCGCTGGTCGTGCGCGATATTTTCTCCATCATTCAGGAGATCAACAAGCAGGGGGTGACCATTCTGCTCATCGAGCAGAACGCGAACATGGCGCTCAAGATCGCCGACGTCGGCTACGTGCTCGAGACCGGACGCATCACATTGACCGGCAGCGGCAAGGAGCTGCTGAGCAACGACGCGGTGCGTGCGGCGTACCTCGGCGCATAAAACAGATACGGAAACCGAACGGGAGACCGCCTGTGGGCGGCCTTCCGTTTTTTCGGAACATTTCTTGACCATGTGCGTCGAATCCTGTACAATACCGTTGAAACCATCGAAGGATCGAGAGGTGTACTATGAAAAAAATTCTTTCCGGAATTCTGGCGCTGTGCCTGTCGCTTGCGCTGCTGAGCGCCTGTGACCGCGGCGGGCAGCCCGACAAGACGGTGACGGCCGGCGGCCTGACCTTTGCCAAAAGCTACAGTGAGGTCTATTCCGCACTTACCGACGCGCAAAAGGCGATTGCCGAGCGCAACACGCTGCTCAACACCGGTGCAGATTCATCTGAGCCCAACGGCGCAGGCGCTGCCGGCGAGGGCTCGGAGGGCACGTTCTACTCCGGCACGAACGTGCAGGTCGAGGGCGTAGACGAGGGCGACATCGTCAAGACGGACGGCAAGTATATCTACATTCTGCGCGGCAGCGAGATGGTCGTCATGCAGGCCGACGGCAAGGATGTTACGGACGTGTCCAACGTCTTTGTCGGTCAGGACTGGGAGCAGACGACGACGGAGGACGGCCTGGCGCACACGCAGGAAAAACTGCCGACGGAGCTGTATCTGTCAGGCAGCCGTGCTGTCGTTGTCTCGGCCTATTCCGACTGGACGGATACGGGCAGCGCGGATGACACGGTGACCGGCTTCGGCCAGGATTACGTCGCAGTCGATATCTACGACGTGACCGACCCGACCGCGCCGGCGCTTGTCAAGTCGTTCGGGCAGGACGGCTACAAGATCGCCTCGCGCATGATCGATGGCGTGCTCTACCTGTGCTCGTCGTATTATCCCGCGAACCCCGAAAAGGGCGATGAGACAACGTTTGCCCCCCGGCTGTACGATGGAGACGCGGCGACGGTCGTGCCCTGCGGCAGCATCGGCCTCATGCCGGACGGCAATTCGATGACCTATGCGGTCGCGGCGTCGTATGACATCGCCTCCGGCGAGCGGCTGTCGAGCCAGTCTGTGCTCGGCGGCGGCGACAATGTGTATATGAACAAGGATAATCTCTACCTGTGCGCGAGCATCTACGATGACGGTGCGGGCAAGACCTATAAGGACGGCAGCTATACCGTCACGGACTATACCTCAAGTGTGAACACGGTCGTCAACCGCTTCGCGATCGCGGACGGCAAGCTCACCTTTGCTGCCAACGGCGCGGTGCCCGGTGCGCTCAATAACCAGTTCTCGCTCGACGAGCGTGATGGCTATCTGCGTATGGCCACGACCGAGCAGACCTATTCCTACAGTGTCTACCGTGACGAGAAGCATGACTTTGAAAACACGAAGGCGGACGAAGACGGCATGCAGACGCGCAACGATGTCTATGTACTCGACGCCTCGCTCAAGACTGTCGGCAGCGTGACCGGCCTTGCGGAAGGAGAGCAGGTGTTCTCCGCGCGCTTTGACGGCGATTACGGCTATCTGTGCACTTACCGCCAGACCGACCCGATCTTTGCGGTCGATCTGACCGAGCCGACAAATCCGAAGGTCGTCGGTGAGCTCAAGCTCAGCGGCTACTCGGACTACCTGCACGTCTGGTCGGACGGGCTGCTGTTCGGTCTCGGCATGGAGACGCAGTCGGTTGGCGCGAACACGACCGTGGACGGTATGAAGCTCGTCATGATCGATACGTCCGATCCCGCGAAGCTGCACGATCTGCACACGCAGGCTATTGATGCTGACTACAGCGAGGCGCTGAACAACCACAAGGCCATTCTGGTCGACAGCGGCAAGGACATCATCGCCTTCCCGGCGGAAAACAGCTATCTCGTCTATGGCTATTCGGCGGATGACGGCTTCACGCTGCGCAAGGAGATCTCCGTCTCGCAGTGGGACGGGAATAACCGCGGCCTCTATATCGGCGACTACTTCTATGTCGTCGGTTCGGATCAGATCAACGTGCTCGACCTGAACACGCTCGAGAATGTGGCACAGGCGATCATCCCGCGCGGATGAAGAAATTTTCGGCTTATACTTGCGGGCGGTGCGCTTCGGCGCACCGCCTGTTTACATTTTCGCGCCTGTGTGCTACACTGATACATTGAGCGAATATCGCAACGAGGGAGGCGGCAGTGTGCTCGAAAAGCTGCGACAAATTGAAAACCGGTATAGTGAGCTCGAGAGCAAGCTGGCTGACCCCGCGTATTATTCCGACCCCGCGGTGTTTACCGGACTCTGCCGCGAGCAGCGCGAGCTGCAGCCGGTCGTGGAGGCGTACCGCGCCTATGTCGACTGTGAGGCGCAGATCGCGCAGGCGCAGGCACTGCTCGGCGATCCCGAGCTGCACGAGATCGCGCGCGAAGAGCTTGAGAGCGGCAAGACCCGCCGCGCGGAGCTCGAGCAGACGCTGCGCGTGCTGCTGCTGCCGCGCGACCCGAACGATGACCGCAATGTCATTCTGGAGCTGCGCACCGGTGTCGGCGGGGAAGAATCGGCGCTCTTTGCGCATAGTCTCTATCGGATGTACACCATGTACGCCGACGCGCACGGCTGGAAGACCGAGATCGCGAACCTTAACGAGACGGAGCTCGGCGGCGTGCGCGAGGCGAGCCTGCTCATCAGCGGGCAGGGGGCGTACTCCCGCCTGAAGTTTGAAAGCGGGGTGCACCGCGTCCAGCGCGTACCGGAGACGGAGACCGGCGGCCGCATCCACACCAGCACCGCCACCGTGGCCGTGCTGCCGGAGATGGACGCCGTTGAGGTGCACATCGACCCGAAGGATCTGCAAATTGATACCTACCGCAGCTCCGGCGCGGGCGGTCAGCACGTCAACAAGACCGAGAGCGCCATCCGCATCACGCACCTGCCGACGGGCACGGTCGTCGAGTGTCAGGATGAGCGCAGCCAGTATAAGAATAAGGATCGCGCGATGAAGATCCTCGCCTCGCGCCTGTATGCCGCCGAGAGCGCCCGGCAGAGCGCCGAACGCTCGGCCGAGCGGCGCAGTCAGGTCGGCACGGGAATGCGCAACGAGCGCATCCGCACCTACAACTTCCCGCAGGGGCGGGTGACGGATCACCGCATCGGCCTGACGCTCTATAAGCTTGATCAGGTGCTCGACGGCGATCTGGACGAGATCATCGATGCGCTCACGCTGGCCGATCAGGCCGAGAAGCTGCGCGCATCCGTGGAGGAAGCATGAAAACACAACGGATCACAACCGAGATCGCGCAGGCGGCGGATGCCATCCGCGCCGGGCAGCTCGTCGCTGTCCCGACGGAGACAGTCTACGGCCTTGCCGGAAACGGCCTCGACCCCGAGGCTGTCGCGCAGATCTATGAAGTCAAAGGCCGGCCGAGCGTCAAGCCGCTGTCGCTGATGGTGCACGATGCCTCGGCGATGGCGCGCTACTGCGACCCCGTGCCGCAGACGGCCTATACGCTGGCCGAGGCCTTCTGGCCCGGCCCGCTCACGATCGTGCTGCGCGCCAAAGCCTGCGTGCCCGAGATCGTGCGCGCTGGCGGCGAGACCGTCGGCCTGCGCTGCCCGGATCACCCGGCCACGCTCGCGCTCATTGAGGCGGCGCAGCTGCCGCTGGCAGCACCGTCGGCCAATCCCTCCGGCGCGCCGAGCCCGAAAACGGCGGACGATGTACTGGCGTATTTTGACGGGCAGATCGCAGCCGTCATCGACGGCGGCCCCTGCGGCATCGGACGGGAGTCCACGCTTGTTGACCTCTCGTGTACGCCGTACCGCATCCTGCGCTCTGCCGCCGTGCCGGACGACGCTGTGTGGGACGCGCTTGTGCGCAGGATGCACATCGTCGGCATCACGGGCGGCACAGGCTGCGGCAAGACGACCGCGCTTACGGAGCTGGAGCGGCAGGGCGCGCTCGTCATCGACTGCGACGCGGTGTATCACGAGCTGCTGGCATCGAATGCCGCCATGCTCGCGGAGATCAACGCCCGTTTTCCGGGTACAATAGAAAATGGGGCGCTGCAGCGCAAAAAGCTCGGCGCGGTCGTGTTCGCGGACGCGGCGGCGCTCGACGATCTCAACGCCATTACGCACCGGTATGTCCGCGCCGAGGTGCGCGCTCGTCTGCGCGCGTGGGCGCGTCAGGGCGGCACGGTCGCGGCGATCGACGCCATCGCGCTCATCGAGAGCGGGCTGGCGGAGCTGTGCACCGTTACCATCGGTGTGACGGCGCCGCGCGAGCAGCGCATCGAGCGGCTCATTGCGCGCGAGGGCGTGACGCACGATTATGCCGAGGCGCGCATCGACGCGCAGAAGCCCAACGAATGGTTTGTCCAGAACTGCAGCCATGTGCTGGATAACGGCGGCACGCTCGCCGATTTTCAGCGCCGCTGCCATCAACTGATACAGGAGGTGCTCTCATGAGCGAAGATAAGGAAGTCAAGCAGTGGAAGGAAAAGCTGTTTTACCGTCCTAAGAACGGGTACGATCAGATCGACGCCGAACAGACAGGCGAGATCTTTGCCTATGCCGAGGGGTATAAGCGCTTTCTCGATGCTGCGCGCACCGAGCGCGAGGCCGTCAAGGAGGCGATCCGCATGGCGGAGGACGCGGGCTTTGTGCCGTATACGTTCGGCATGGAGCTGCAGCCGGGCTCCAAGGTGTATGTGAATAACCGCGGCAAGGCACTCATGCTGGCCGTGCTCGGCGAGCAGACGCTCGATCACGGCTGCGTGATCGCGGGCGCGCACGTGGATTCCCCGCGCCTCGATCTCAAGCAGACGCCGATGTATGAGGATTCTGAGCTGGCGTATTTTAAGACGCACTATTACGGCGGCATCAAGAAGTACCAGTGGGTCGCGATCCCGCTGGAGCTGCACGGCACGATCGCGCTCAAGGACGGCAGCACGATCGACGTCGCCATCGGCCGCGAGCCGGATGAGCCGCAGTTTGTCATCACAGACCTCCTGCCGCACCTCGGCAAGGATCAGCTGCGCAAGACCATGGAAGAGGGCATCACCGGCGAGGCACTCAACATCGTCATCGGCAGCATGCCGTATGCCGGTGAGGGCGGCGACCGCGTGAAGCTCGCTGTGCTGTCGCTGCTGCATGATGAATACGGCATCACGGAGGAGGACTTCCTGTCGGCGGAGCTCGCCGCCGTGCCGGCGTTCCCGGCGCGCGACATCGGCTTTGACCGCAGCATGATCGGCGCCTACGGGCAGGATGACCGTGTGTGTGCTTACGCCGAGCTGCGCGCGATCCTCGATCTCGAGGGCGCGCCGGAGCGCACGGCCGTGTGCATCCTCGCCGACAAGGAGGAGACCGGCTCGGACGGCGTGTCCGGCATGCAGTCGCAGGCGTTCGAGGCGTTCATGGCCGACCTCTGCGAGCAGCAGGACGTCGCGCTGCGCCACTGCTTTGCCAAGAGCTTCTGCCTTTCGGCGGATGTGTGCGCGGCCTATGACCCGAGCTTCCCCGAGGTAAGCGCCAAGCGCACCGAGGCCAAGCTCAACTACGGCATGGGCATCTGCAAGTTTACGGGCGCGCGCGGCAAGTCCGGCACGAGCGACGCCTCGGCCGAGCTCGTGGCCTATCTGCGCCGCCTCTTCGCCGACAACGGCGTTGTCTGGCAGCTGTCTGAGATGGGCAAGGTCGATCAGGGCGGTGGCGGCACGATCGCCAAGTTCATGGCTGACCGCAACATTGATACCATCGACGCAGGCGTGCCGGTGCTGAGCATGCACGCACCGTTTGAGCTCGTGTCGAAGTTTGACTGCTGGATGACGTATCGCGGTGTATTGGCCGCTTACTGCGACACGCAGGCGTGACTCGTCCGACCTGGGGAAACGGGCGCTGCGTCCGTTTTCCCTTGTGAAATAACGGGGATTGTGCTATCATAAAATGTTGCTATTTGCGCACTGGGAGGTGTATCCATGACCATCTGGAATGCGATCCTGCTTGGTCTGGTGCAGGGCATCGCAGAGTTTCTGCCGATCTCCAGCTCCGGACATCTGTCGATCCTGCAAAATCTGTTCCATATGTCTACCGCAGAGGACGGTCATCTGTTTTTTGACGTGCTGCTGCATCTGGGCACACTCGTTTCGATCTGCATCGTCTATTGGCGGGACATCGTGGCCATGGTGCGCGAGACGTTCGCATTTTTCGGCAATACGCGCCTGCCGGCTGAGCAGCGTCGGAAGCAGTTTCCTGCGGCGCGCATGGTACTTATGATCATCCTTGCGACGCTGCCGTTGTTTCTGATCCTGCCGATCAACGACAAGGTGGAGCAGCTGTATTACCACACGTTTTTCATCGGCCTCATGCTGATCCTCACGGGTTGTCTGCTGTTCGTGGCCGATAAAATGCCAAAGGGCACGCGCACGGAGAAAAATATGCGCGTGCGCGACGCGCTCATCATCGGTGCGTGTCAGGCTGTGGCGACGATTCCGGGCCTGTCCCGGTCGGGTACCACGATCGCGGCCGGCATGGCCACGGGGCTGGAGCGCAGCTTTGCGGTGCGCTTCTCGTTTCTGATGTCGCTGCCCGCGGTGCTGGGCGCGAACATTCTGGCCTTGGCCAAAGCGGCCAAGACGGGCATTGATGTCTCGCTCCTGCCGGCATATCTGGTCGGCATGCTTGTGGCGATGGTTTCCGGCATCGTGGCCATCGGCCTTGTCAAGCGCCTGACATCGAAGGGGCACTTTGGTGCGTTCAGCTACTATTGCTGGGGCGCCGGTGCAGTGACGATGCTGCTGTCTCTGATTTTCTGAGAGGACGTTATTACATGGCAACTTCATCATCCAAAAAGAAAACCGGCTCGGCAAAAAAGCCTGCCGCAGCGCCGAAAAAACAGCCGGCAAAAAAGCAGCCTGCTGCAGCGCCCACGCCTGCGCAGACTGCGCCGACATGGCCGTATGCCATCGTGTGCATTGTGCTGTCGCTGCTTGCGTTCCTTGGCCTGTTTCACGCCGAGGGCGTCATCATCGACGGCTTTGCGGGCTTCCTGTCCGGCATTATGGGCTGGGGCTATTGGGCGTTCCCGTTTGCGATGCTGCTGCTGGCTTGGGTCTTTGTGCGCAATCCGGAGCGGCACTTCGGTCTGCGCGTGACGGCGTCGCTGCTGATCGCGCCGCTGTTCGGCACGATCGTGCACCTCATGGTCTGCCGCGTGCCGTTCACGGCGCAGACGTTCGGCGCGATCGTCGGTCAGCTCTATGACGGTGGCAAGGCGCTCACCTCCGGCGGCGTCATCTCCGGCGGCGTGGGCTATCTGCTCAAGGCCGGCATCAGCGTGTACGCGGCACTGCCGCTGACGATGGCGGCATTCGTGGCCTGCGTGCTCGGCAGTATGGATCTGACGGTCGGCAAGATCGTCACATGGTGGCGCGCGCACCGCGAGGCGCAGTACATCCCGGATGACGGAGACCAGCCGCTCTTTGACGACGAGGACGAGCCTGCCGCACCGCCGCAGCCCGAGCCGCAGCCCGAGCCGCAGCGCAGGGCGCGCCGCGCCGCGCCGGACAAGCCGGTCGCCAAGAAAAAGCTCATCGATATTCCGGTCGAGGACACGCCGTCCGAGCCGGATGACGAGCCGATCGATCCCATCCCGGTCAAAAAGGCCGCCCGCGGTGCGAAAAAGCCCGCGCCGGCGGAGGCGACGCAGAATGTGCAGCCGCTGTCCGTGGAGGAGGCGGCAGACATCTGCGGTGTGGATGTGACGGCCGCGCAGGAGATCCATGATCCGCCGAAGCCGTCGAAAAAGGCGGCCAGTGCCGCCGTTGCGGCAGAGACGGCGGCAATCACCTCCGCGATCGAGCGCGAGAACGCCGACCACTCTGCCTATCAGCTGCCGCCGGTGTCGTTTCTGCACGCGGGGAAGAAGGATCAGACCGACGCGACGGAGGAGATCCGCTTCAACCGCGACCGGCTTGATACCGCTCTGAGCAGCTTCGGCGTCAATGCCACGATCCGCGACGTGACGCGCGGCCCTACGGTCACACGCTACGATCTCGAGCTTGAGGCGGGTGTGAAGCTCAACAAGATCACGAACCTCTCCGGCGACCTTGCGCTCGCGCTCGGCGTGGAGAATGTGCGCATCGCGCCGATCCCGGACAAGATCTCGACCGTCGGCATCGAGGTGCCGAACAAGATCGTCAGCGCGGTCTGCCTGCGCGACATTATCGACTCGCCCGCATTCCGCAATGCCAAGTCCAAGCTCTCGTTTGCCGTCGGCAAGGACATCGGCGGCAACTGCATCATCGGCAACATCTCCAAGCTGCCGCATATGCTCATCGCCGGTACGACCGGCTCCGGTAAGTCCGTGTGCATGAACTCGCTCATCCTCAGCCTGCTCTACAAGGCGACGCCGGACGAGGTACGCCTGATCATGATCGACCCGAAGATGGTCGAGCTCGGCATCTATAACGGCATCCCGCACCTGTTCATCCCCGTCGTGACCGACCCCAAGAAGGCGGCTGGCGCGCTGCAGTGGGCGGTCGTGGAGATGCTCAAGCGCTACCGCCTGTTTTCCGAGGCGCAGGTGCGCGACCTGGCAAGCTACAACGCCCTGCAGAAGAACGAACCCGACGGTCAGACGCTGCCGCAGGTCGTCATCGTCATCGACGAGCTGGCCGACCTCATGCTCTGCGCCGCCAAAGAGGTGGAGGAGAGCATCTGCCGCGTGGCGCAGATGGGCCGCGCTGCGGGTATGCACCTCATCATTGCGACGCAGCGCCCATCGGCCGATGTCATTACCGGCCTCATGAAGGCAAACATCCCGAGCCGCATCGCCTTTGCGGTCTCATCCTCACTCGAGAGCCGCATCATTCTCGATACCTCCGGTGCGGAAAAGCTCATCGGCATGGGCGATATGCTCTACGCGCCCATCGGCACGGGCAAGCCGCTGCGTGTGCAGGGCTCGTTCGTGTCGGACGAGGAGCGCGAGGAGGTCGTGCGCTTCATTAAGCAGAACTCCGAGGCGCAGTACAGCGACGATATCATTGCCCAGATTGAAAAATCCGCTGCCGAGGCCGACAAGAAGTCCGGCCCCGCACCCGAGGCGGACAAGTCCGCCAAGAGCGACTATGACGAGCTGCTGCCGCAGGCGGTGGACGTCATTCTCGAGACGAAGCAGGCATCGGTGTCCATGCTGCAGCGCCGGCTCAAGCTCGGCTATTCGCGCGCCGCGCGTATGGTCGACCAGATGGAGGAGATGGGCATCGTCGGGCCGTTTGAGGGCTCGAAGCCGCGCAAGATCCTCATCACGAAGGAGCAGTGGCAGGAGATGCAGTATGTGCAGGGCACCGCGCCGAGCGAGGTGCTGCAGGCACAGACGGAATTTGCAGACGTGAACGAAGAGGAACCTGAAGACGATGAATCATGATCTTCACACGGGGCGGCCGGAGCGCCGCCCCGTCGGCACGATAGCCTTTCCCGGCGGCACGGACTTTGCCCCGGAAATGACGCCGGCGCAGGCCGGTGCCTACAGCACGCTCGCCCTCGCGCACATCGGTGACGGGGTGTATGAGCTCATGATGCGCACGGCGCTGTGTGCCGCCGGGCTAACCGCCGTGACCGACCTGCACCGCGAGACCGTGCGCCGCGTCAACGCGCCCGCGCAGGCGCGCGCAGCGGAGGCGATCCTGCCCCTGCTCACAGAGGCGGAGCACGCTGTTTATAAGCGTGGGCGCAATGCAAAGGTGAACTCTGTGCCGCAGCATGCGGACGTCGCGCAGTATCACGCGGCCACGGGGCTTGAGACGCTCTTTGGCTGGCTGTATCTGCTCGGACGCACGCAGCGGCTGCGCGAGCTGTTCGCCGTGATCACGGAGGTGCTTTGATATGCCGATGGACGCAGTGTTTCTGCACGGCCTGACGCAGGAGCTGACGCAGAGCCTGACCGGCGCGCGCATCGACAAGGTGCAGCAGCCGGAGCGGGATCTGCTGCTGCTGTCCGTGCGCACGCAGAGCGGCAATGCCAGGCTGCTCGTGCACGGCGGCGTAGGCAGCGCGCGGGTGCATTTCACGGCAGGCACGTTTGAAAATCCCGCCGAACCGCCGATGTTCTGTATGCTCCTGCGCAAGCACCTCGTCGGTGCGCGCATCACGGGTATTTCCCAGCCGGATTTTGAGCGCATGCTCATCCTCGATCTCGACGGGCGCGACGAACTCGGCACGCCGGTCAGAAAGCAGCTTGTTGTCGAGATGCTCGGCCGCCAGTCGAATGTCATCCTCGTCAGCGGCGACGGGCACATCATTGACTGCATGCGCCGCGTGGATTCCTCCATGAGCGAGACACGGCAGGTGCAGCCGGGGCTGTTTTACCGTACGCCGCTGCGGCAGGATAAGCCGGTGCTGTTTGATACGACGCCGGAGCAGCGCGCGCAGGTGCTCTCCGCCCCAATCACGGCGGCGACGGTCGACAAGTGGCTGCTGGGGCTCTTTTCCGGCGTGTCACCGCTGCTGTGCCGGGAGGTGTGCTTCCGTGCGCTCGGCGATGCCAGCCCGCGTTTGGAGCGGCTGGACGATGCGCAGCGCGCACGTCTGGCGCATGAGCTGGACGCGCTTGTGTTTGCGGTCGAGACGAATAACCTCGCGCCGACCATGCTGCTCGACGGCGAACGGCCGAAGGATTTTTCCGCCGTGCCGATCCTGCAGTATCAGAGCGCGCTCTCAAGCCGCGGCTGCGGCTCGTTTTCCGAGCTGCTGGATGCGTTTTATCTCCGCCGCGATAAGGCGGAGGCCATGCGCCGCCGCTCGCAGGAGCTGACGCATCAGGTGCGCACCGTGCGCGACCGCACGGCCAAAAAGCTCGCCATCCAGCAGTCGGATCTGCTGCGCTGTGCCGACCGCGAGGCGCTGCGGCAAAAGGCCGATCTCATCAAGGCGAACCTCTACCGCATCCAAAAGGGCGCGCGCACCGTGACGGTGCAGGACTACTACGCCGAGGGCTGTCCGGACGTGACGATCGAGCTTGATCCGCGCAAGAGCCCGCAGGAAAACGCCGCCGCGCTCTATAAGGCCTACCGTAAGGCCAAGACGGCCGAGCAGCACCTGACCGGCCTGATCGCTGAGTCGAGCCGGAACCTCGAGTACCTCAACAGCGTGCTCGACGAGCTCGCGCGCGCCGAGAGTGAGCGTGACCTTGCCGACATCCGCGCCGAGCTGCGCGCGACCGGCTACCTGCGCCAGCCGCGCAATGCCAAAAAGGAAAAGGCAGCGCCGCGCACGCCGCTCGCCTTCGTGTCGAGCACCGGGTATGAGATTCTCGTCGGCCGCTCCAACACGCAAAACGATGAGCTGACACACCGCACTGCCCGCCGCACGGACATCTGGCTGCATGTGCAGAAGGTGCACGGCTCACACGTCATCATCCGCGCGCATGATACGACGCCAGACGAGCAGACGATCGCCGAGGCGGCAAGTCTCGCCGTGTACTATTCGCAGGCGCGTGACGGCGGAAAGACGCCCGTGGACTACACCATGGCGCGCTTTGTGCGCAAGCCCTCCGGCGCGCTGCCGGGCATGGTGCTCTATACCGATTATCAGACCTGCATGGCTGAGAGCGATGAGGCGCTCGTCGAGCGCCTGCGGCTGCGATAGGAGGGCAGGGGCATGGGTCAATCCGGCGTTCTGCTCGACCTGCTTGTGCTTGCGGCCGCTTACGCCATCTGGCTGCTGCCGAAGTGGCGGCGGCTGGGGAAAAGACCGCTGCTCGTCTATACGCTCATGTATGGCTGCCTCGCCGGGATCGTGCGCTTTACGCTCATGCCGGTGCTCGCGGCGCTGCCGTACTGCTTTGACCATCCGTACATCCCGATGCATATGGCTCCGTTTGAGGATGTCATCCACCGCCACGGGGACTATGTGCGGCAGATCGTGCTTAATGTCATCCTGTTTCTTCCGTTTGGAGTGCTGCAGCCGCTGTGCGATCGCTGCCGCGGCAGGCGGCCGCGTTTCTGGTGCTGCCTGCTGCTGGCACTGGCGCTCAGCGCCGGCATCGAGCTCGTGCAGCCGCTGCTGCACGATTTCCGCAGAGCGGATATTACGGACGTCATCACGAACACGATCGGCGGCGTGCTCGGCTATGCACTCTGGGCGCTTGGAAACGTCTGCTGCAAAAAACGGCAGGGATAGGCGCTGAACTACCGGTGGCTTTTCCGGTTGAAAACAGGCAGAAGTGCCTGTATACTGATGTTGTTACAAAAACGCGAAAACGCGGATAACGTAGAAATCAAATTCGGAGGAAAATTATGGATAAGCAGATCTATCGCGAATATGTCGCGATCCTGAAAGAGGAGCTGCAACCCGCCATGGGCTGTACCGAGCCCATCGCCGTGGCTTACTGTGCGGCGCTTGCGCGCCAGACGCTCGGCGCGCTGCCGGAGACGGTGGAGGTGCTCGCAAGTGCGAACATCATCAAAAACGTCAAGAGCGTCATCGTTCCGAATACGAACGGCCTGCGCGGCATCGCGGCCGCGGCTGCGGCGGGCATCGTGGCCGACAACGCGGATGCGCAGCTTCAGGTGCTCGCGGAGCTCACGCCGGAGCAGGTAGAGTCCGTCAGCACCTATCTGCAGCAGGCGGCGTTCACCGTCGGGCGTTCGGATAAGGACTATGTGTTTGACATTCAGGTGCGCGTCACGGCGGGAACGGACAGCGCCTTCGTCGAGATCGCTGGCTTCCATACCAACGTGATCCGTGTGGAGAAAAACGGCGTCGTGCTGCAGCACAAGGACTATCAGGAGTCCGGCAGCCAGCACGCCACCGACCGCAGTTTGCTGACGGTCGAGCAGATCATTACCTTTGCAAACGAGGTGGACGTTGCCGACGTGCAGGAGACGCTTCAGCGGCAGATCGACCTGAACTGGGCGATTGCCGAGGAAGGCCTGCGGGGGGACTACGGTGCGAACATCGGCCGCATCCTGCTGCAGTCTTACGGCACGAGCGTCCACAATCGCGCCAAGGCCTACGCCGCTGCGGGGTCGGATGCGCGCATGAACGGCTGCGACCTGCCGGTCGTCATCAATTCCGGCAGCGGCAATCAGGGGCTGACGGCGTCCCTGCCGGTCGTGATCTATGCCAAGGAGCTCGATGTCACGCAGGAGATGCTCTACCGCGCGCTTGCGGTGTCGAACCTCGTCACCATCCATCTGAAGACCGGCATCGGCAGCCTGTCCGCCTATTGCGGCGCGACGGCGGCCGGCTGCGGCGCGGCAGCAGGCGTGACGTATCTCTACGGCGGTCAGTTCCGCGAGATCGCGCACACGGTCGTCAATGCCGTTGCCATCGCCTCCGGCATGATCTGCGACGGCGCGAAGGCAAGCTGCGCGGCCAAGATCGCCTCGGCGGTCGAGGCGGGACTGCTGGGGATGCAGATGCAGATGCACGAGAGCCAGTTCTACGGCGGCGACGGTATCGTCGTCAAGGGCGTGGAGAACACGATCCGCAACATCGGCACGCTTGCCAGCGAGGGCATGCGTGAAACCGACCGCACGATTATCCGCATGATGATCCAGGAGCACTGACACATATGGAATTTGCCGGCTGCCGCATGGCGGCCGGCATTTTTTTTGCGCGCAGCGGCGCGTGCCGCTTGCATTTCGGGCGCACGGCGCGTATAATAACTCATATTTTTTGATCCGCGATCTGCGGCCTGTTTTGCATCCAAGGAGGCGTATTATGCGTTTATTTGATATTCTCGGGCCCGTGATGGTCGGCCCGTCCAGCAGTCACACGGCCGGCGCTGTGCGCATTGGCCTGACGGCGCGCAAGCTGCTCGGCGACCGGCCGGTGCATGCCGACATCTCGCTGCACGGCAGCTTTGCCCTGACCGGCCACGGCCACGGTACGGACTGCGCGCTGATTGCAGGCCTGCTCGGCATGCAGCCGGACGATCTGCGCATCCCGGAAAGCTTCGCCGTTGCGGCGGAGCAGGGGTTGACGTTCACATTTCAAAACGTGCAGATGCGCAATGCGCATCCGAATACCGCGCGCCTGAAGCTCACGGGAGCAAACGGCCGCGCGCTCGATATCGTGGCCGAGAGCGTCGGCGGCGGGCGCATCCGTATCCGCTCCATCGACGGTATTGAGACGAACTTTTCCGGTGAGCATAACACGCTCATCGTCCATAATCAGGACACGCCCGGCCATGTCGCGGCCGTGACGGCGGCGCTCATGCAGCGGCATGTCAACATCGCCACCATGCAGCTCTACCGTGATGAGCAGGGGGGCTATGCGGTCATGATCCTCGAATGTGACCAGCCGATCCCGAAGGACATCGAGCAGTGGCTGTCGCACATCGAGGGCATTCAGAAGATCACGATCTTTAATCAGGAGGAACCGGTATGAGCTTTTCGAGCATTGCGGACATGCTTTCGGCGGCGCAGGAGCGCACCCAGCCGCTCTACGCCGTCATTCGCGACGCAGACTGTCTGGAAAACGGCTATGACGCCGCGGCCTCCCACCGACAGATCGCAGCGCTCTGGGCGGCCATGCAGGCCTCCAGCCGGCAGTATTGTGCGGACGACCGCTCCAACAGCGGGCTCATCGGTGGCGACGCGGAAAAGCTCCGCGCGGCGGCGGAAAAGGGCTTGCTGCTCGGCGGGACATATTTTCAGCGCGTGACGGAGCAGGCGCTCAAAGTCGCCGAGTGCAACGCCTGCATGAAGCGCATCGTTGCCGCACCCACGGCAGGCAGCTGCGGCGTGCTTCCGGCGGTGCTGATCCCGCTCACCGACGAGCGGGACGTTCCGGAGGAGACGATCCTGCAGGCGCTGTACATCGCGGCGGGCTTCGGTCAGGTCACGGCGCTGCGCGCGAGCGTTGCCGGGGCGCAGGGCGGCTGTCAGGCGGAGATCGGCACGGCCAGCGCCATAGCTGCCGCCGCGCTGACGCATATCCTCGGCGGCACGGCGCAGCAGTGCGCGGACGCATACGCGATGGCGCTTGCAAACCTGCTCGGGCTCGTCTGTGATCCGGTCGCCGGGCTTGTGGAGGTGCCGTGCGTTAAGCGCAACGTCATCGGCGCGGTCAACGCCGTGAGCGCGGCGAACATGGCCGTTGCCGGCATCACGAGCCGCATCCCGGTCGATGAGGTCATCGATGCGATGGGCGAGATCGGTGACGCGCTCCCGGTCGATCTGCGCGAGACCGGCCTCGGCGGTCTTGCGGGCACACCGACCGGCCGGAAGATCGCGCGCAAGGTCACCCACGCCGATCCCTGAACGTCGCACACAAAACCTGCTGCACCGCCGATGCAGCAGGTTTTTGCACAAAAAGGCTTGACAGAAGCGCAAAATGACGGCAATGTATATCTGAAATTATGAGACCGATCAGGCGTGACCCGCTCGGCGGGCAGAAAGGCGGAGCTATGGAATACAACAAACCCATTGCGGATATGTGCCCCGGCATGGATGTCGAGGGCTTTTACATCCTGCGCGCAGCGGCGCTCAAGACGACCAACAGCGGCAAGCCCTTTCTCAGCGGCACGATCTGTGACCGCACGGGCAGCATGGAGATCAAGATCTGGGATTACAGCGGCCCGATCGGCGCGCGTGCGGACGATGCCGGCCGCGTCGTGAAGATCCGCGGCAGCGTTTCGGAATACCGCGGCGCGCTGCAGGTGAGCGTGCACCGCATCCGCATGGCCGAGGCCGCGGACACATATGATAAATCTCTGCTCGTACCGACGGCACCGATCGACGCCGACGCTGCGCTCGCGGACGTGCAGCGGCTGGTCGCCTCGATCGCGGACGCGGATTACCGCAGCGTCGCAGAGACAATGCTCGCGCGCCACCTTGACGCGTTTCGCCGCATCCCGGCCGGAAAGACCGTTCACCACAGCTTCCTGTCCGGCCTTTTGATGCACACATACAACATGCTGCGTGCGGCGGATTTTCTCGCCGGGCTCTATCCGGAGGTCATCGACCGCAGCCTGCTGCTGACCGGCACACTGCTGCACGATTTTGCCAAGGAGCGGGAGTTCGTGTTTTCCGACCTCGGCATCGTGACGGAGTATTCCACCGCCGGGCAGCTGCTCGGTCATCTGGTCATGGGCGCGCAGGAGGTCGCGGATGTCGCGCGCGAGCTTGCCATTGCCGAGGAAAAGTCCCTGCTGCTGCAGCATCTGCTGCTCTCGCACCACGGCGAGCCGGACTTCGGCGCGGCCGTGCGCCCCATGTGCGCCGAGGCGGAGCTGCTGTCGTACATCGACCTCATTGACAGCCGCATGGAGATCTATGCCGAGACGCTCCCGGGCGTGCCGGCCGGCGGCTTCAGCCAGCGTATTTTTGCGCTGGAAAAGAAGATCTATCACCACAACTGAGGAGCTTGCCGATGATGACCCTGCCGGCACAAGTGCATATGGCGCTCGACCGCCTCGAGGCGGCGGGGTGGGAGGCCTTCGTCGTCGGCGGCGCGGTGCGCGATGCGCTGCGCGGCTGCGCGGCGGGGGACTGGGACATCACGACCAATGCCGAGCCCGAGCAGGTCGAGCGGGTCTTTTCCGGCGAGCGGCTCATCGAGACGGGGCTCAAGCACGGCACGGTGACCGTCCTGCTTGACGGTCTGCCGCTGGAGATCACGACTTACCGCGTTGACGGCGGCTACTCAGATCACCGGCGGCCGGACAGCGTGACGTTTACGCGCAGCCTGCGCGCCGATCTGCTGCGCCGCGATTTTACGATGAACGCGCTGGCTTACAACCCGCAAACGGGGCTGGTGGACATTTGCGGCGGGGCGGAGGATCTTGCGCGCGGTGTCGTGCGCTGCGTGGGTGAGCCCGAGCGCCGCTTTCGGGAGGACGGGCTGCGTATTTTGCGCGCGCTGCGCTTTGCGTCCGTGCTCGGCTTCACCATCGAGCCGGAGACGGCGGCGGCCATCCACCGCTGCGCCGAGCTGCTGCGGTATCTTGCGGCGGAACGCGTGCTGAGTGAGCTGACAAAGCTGCTCTGCGGGCAGAATGCGGGTGCGGTGCTGCGGGAATTTTCCGATGTGCTGGCTGTCCCCATACCGGAGCTGCGGCCGATGTTCGGCTTTGCGCAGCACAACCCGCACCATGACCGGGACGTCTGGCAGCACACGGTCGCGGTCGTGGAGCACATCCCGCCCGAGCCGGTGCTGCGCTGGGCAGCGCTGCTGCACGACGTCGGAAAGCCGCCGTGCTTTTCGCTTGCAGACGACGGTGTCGGACACTTCTACGGTCATGCCGCCAAGAGCACGGAGCTCGCGGATGCGATCCTGATGCGGCTGCGCATGGATACGGCCGGGCGCATGCGCATCACGCAGCTCATCCGCTATCACGATCTGCCCATTGCCCCGGAGCCGAAACCCATCCGGCGGCTGATGCATAAGCTCGGCGTCGAGCCGGTGCGCCAGCTCTTCGCGCTGCACATTGCTGATACCTGCGGGCAGTCCGCCATCTGCGCCGGACGCGTGCAGACCTATCAGGAGGCCGGGCGCGTGCTCGATGCGCTGCTTGCGGCGGATGCCTGCTTTTCGCTCCGGGATCTCGCCGTCAACGGCAGCGACCTGCTCGCGCTCGGCCTGCGCGGGCGGGCTGTGGGCGCAGCGCTGCAGGCGTGTCTGGACGCCGTCATGGATGAGCGGGTCGCAAATGAGCGGGCGGCGCTGCTGGCATATGCGGCGGAAAATTTGCACCGCTTTGCAAATTCCTGACCGACAGGTCTTGAAAATTGTGGAGCGATGTTATAATATGAAGGACAATATCTAATTACATTGTAATAGAATATGCGGAGAACAGGACAATGGAGCAGATTCGGTCGCGGAAAAATCAATATATCCTGCACCTGCGCGCGCTGGCAAAGTCGGCGGATGCGCGCCGGGAGGCGGGGGAGTACGTCTGCGACGGCGAAAAGCTGCTGCGCGAGGCGCTGCAGTTCGGCGCGGAGGTCACGTCCGTGCTCTGGCGCGAGGCGGCGGCGTTTTCGCTGCCGGACGGTATCGCGCAGTACGCGGCGGATGCCGAGCTCGTCGAGTATGCCTCGCCGCTCATGCACTCGCCGGGTCCGGTCTTTACCGTGCGCATCCCGGCGATGCGCCTGCCGGAGCCGCTGCGCCGCGTCATCGTGCTCGAGGGTGTGCAGGATCCCGGCAACGTCGGCACGGTCATCCGCACGGCCAACGCCCTCGGCATGGACGCCGTGGTGCTCACCGGCGCGTGCGCCGATCTCTACGGCCCGAAGACCGTGCGCGCGACGATGGGCGCGCTCTTCCGTCAGCCGGTGCTGACGTGCGCGACGGACGAGCTGATGCAGCTGCTGCGCGCAAACGGGCTCAAGCTCTACGGCGCGGCGCTGACGGACACGGCGCAGGATCTGCGGCGCGTGCCGCTCACACCGGCCGCCGTGGCGATCGGCAGTGAGGGGCGCGGTCTGAGCGCGGAGCTGCTCGCGCAGTGCGACGGGCAGATCATCATCCCCATGCAGCCGGGCGCGGAGTCGCTCAATGCGGCGGTGGCCGCGGCGGTCGTCATGTGGGAGATCGCCCGCACCGAGACATGAGGAGGGCGTGAGATGTCGCAGCTCAAATACTGGGTCTGGCTGTCCATGCGCTTCGGTGTGCGGCCGAAGGTGAAGCTCGCGCTTGTGGAGCACTTCGGCACGCCGCGCGATGTGTATTTTGCCACGGAGGCGGACTACCGCATCCGTGCCTCGCTGCGCCCGGAGGAGCTGCGTCTGCTGCTGGATAAGGACCTGCATGAGGCCGAGCGCGCGCTCGCCATCTGCGACCGGGAGGATATCCGGGCTCTGACGATCCAGGACGCCGCCTATCCGCAGCGGCTGCTGCAGATCTATGACCCGCCGCTCGTGCTCTATGTGCGCGGCATACTGCCGCCGCTGGATGACCGTGCGGCCGTCGCCGTCGTCGGCACGCGCAGCGCCACGCCTTACGGGATGCGCACGGCGCACAAGCTCGGTTCGGAGATCGTGCGTCACGGCGGCATCGTGCTCTCCGGTCTCACCGCCGGCATCGACCGCTCAGCCGCCGAGGGCGCGCTGGATGCGGGCGGTGTCTGCGTGGGCGTGTCCGGCACGGCGATCAATCTGGATTTTGCGGGCGCGTGCACGCAGAGCGTCGCGCGCTGCGGCGCGGTCGTGAGCGAGTTTGCGCCGAATATGTCCGTGCCGCGCTTCGGCTTCCGGCTGCGCAACCGCATTACCTCCGGTCTCGCCGTGGCGACGGTCGTGGTCGAGGCGCCGGAGAAAAGCGGCGCGCTGCTCTTCGCCGAAGATGCGATCACGCAGGGCAGGGAGGTCTTTGCCGTGCCCGGAAACGCCGATTCCCACGCCTCCGTCGGCAGCAACGCGCTGCTCAAGGACGGGGCGCGTCCGGCGACGTGCGCATGGGATGTGCTGGGCGATTTTCGCCGTATGTTTCCCGGCACGCTGCACGAGCGCATCGCGCCCGAACCTGAGCCCGCCGCGCCGCAGGCTCCGCCCGAGACGGGTGACGGCTTTGCACAGGTGCGCCGCCCGGTCGCGGAGAAAAGGATTGACAAGCCGCAGCCGGAGGCATATATTGACCTGGAAGCGCAGCT
>ENA-UERK01000771-UERK01000771.1-human-gut-metagenome-genome-assembly--contig:-NODE-771-length-26181-cov-4.802482_pt1 | contig 26181 bp, 22 predicted proteins | sample MGYA00242957_ERZ507957 | MGnify/ENA primary metagenome ERZ507957 (study PRJEB26167, sample SAMN06115538) | human gut metagenome | host: Homo sapiens | place: China:Heilongjiang | collected 2015-11-06...
AGAATGTTTATATCGACGGATGATATCGGAAAGTAGTTTTTCTATTCTTGTATAACTAACAGGTTTTGTAAGGAACTGAAAAGGCTGTACATCAAAACTTTCCTGCATGTATTGTGGATAGGATGTTACAAAGACAATGAAAACATCATCATATAATTCATCACGTAGATATCGGGCGATCATCATACCATTAATTTCAGGCATTTCGATATCAAGCAGTAAAATGTGAAATGTCTGCTCCTTTTGTGCCTGCAGAAGGGTTGCCCCAGAACGGAAGGATTCGATTTCAAATTCAATATTATAAGATGCCATATAATGTTTAATGTGTTTTTCCAAATGAATAATGTCTGTTTGTGTGTCATCACAGATGCCGATTCGTAATATCATAAATTCCTCCTGTTTTTCCAGATGCCAATATATACACTTATTACACCCTCGACCATACACAGCATAATAATTCCGCAATAGGTGATCTGGTGATGTAGATATAGAAAACCTGTTAAGATTGTTAAAATGAAACAGGTTATCAGGCATCGGTGAAATAATTTCTTTTTCTGATGTTCAGATAAACGCTTGTTTTTTGTATCTACTGGTGCAACCGGAAGTATCATACACCAGGTGAGCAGATATAGGATAAATATCCAGACAGGCTTTATATGTTTAAGAATAAGCGAACAAGAAAAAATAGTTATAAGATAAATCCCATAGGATAGTATGGTACAGCCAAGTCTGGTATTTGCATGAAATCCACCTGCGAAGTGGCGGAGAGGAATGGTGACCAGAAGATAGCAGAGCGTTAGGTCGAGGCGGTGTACGAGTAAACCGATAATAAGAACAACTATATCATATAGTAGGGCTTCAATCAGATAATCAAACAGATAAGCATAGATTGCCTGTTGTTCTTTTGATATCTGTCCATCTTCGGTTAAGGTATCTGCCAGATATGTTCCAAGTTGTTTCATGTGTATTGTCCCCCTTTTTATAGATAAAGCCAGTATAACATGATTTAAAAAAAAGTGCATTTTTTTGGAGTGAACGGTCGAAATTAGGGAGCAAATGGTATAACTACTACCGTTCACTCCTTAATTTCGACCACTCACTCCCAAATCGACACAATTTGCAAATAATATGCTAGAATATAACTACGGTTTGGATTTTAGCCGTGATAAACAAAGGCTAAATAATAAGAAAGGGGGAGATGCTTATGAAGAAGGCAATAGCCAGACTAATCTGTAAGTTTGGAACACAGCTTTGTGCTGTGGCTATGGTCATTGCACCACTGGTATCTGATGTATGTAAGAATAAGTATTATCAGGCAGAAGAACCAGAAGGATTAGATGCATTTGCAGATAGTCAGAGATTCAAATTGAGGGGATAAAAGCAGAAAGCGATTCTTCAAATAATGAAGCACGTTATATTTTCCATGTTGTTTATAATAAGAAAAATCGACTGTAAATGGAAAATATGACGTGCTTTTGTTAAATAAAAATATTGAGCGCAGAGAGGTGGATATCATGATAAAAATAGAACATTTGACAAAAAAGTATGGAGAAGGAGATTCCTGTTGTCTGGCGCTTAATGACGTTAGTGCAGATATTCAGGAAAATACATTTACAGTTATTACAGGCAAAAGTGGAAGCGGAAAAACAACATTATTAAATATGATCGGATTGATTGATAAGCCGGATTCTGGAAGTATATTGGTTGAAGACAGGAATATATTGGACTATGGTTAAGAAGAGTGTTTACGATATCGTCGGGAAATGATTGGAATGGTATTCCAGTTTTTTCAGTTAATACCGGTTCTTACATGTCGGGATAATATTATGATCGCAAATGAATGTGTAAAGAAATGTAAGAAGGATTATTTTGATACATTGACAGAACAATTAGATATAAAAGATCTTTTAAATAAATATCCGGATCAGTTATCAGGTGGACAACAACAACGGATTGCAATCGCGAGGGCATTGATCAATCAACCCAGGATCATTCTGGCAGACGAACCAACCGGTAATCTGGATTCGGAGAACAGCAGACGTGTCATTGATCTGTTGAAACAGACAACAAATGAATATGGCATGACTTTGCTCATGGTGACGCATGATGCTGATATTGCAAAGCAGGCAGATCACTGTATTCATCTTGTTGACGGAAGAATCCAGCAGAATTAAGGAGGGGAAACAATATGAAGTGCCGATTGATATTTCACAATATCCTGCACAACAGGAAAAAAGCGGTTCGGGCAATTATAAGTATTTGTTTTTCTGTTATGCTTATCTTTTCCTCAATCAATGCATATATATCATTTCAGGATATGCGGCTGCAAAATGCGTATCAGACAAATGGAGAATATAATATTACTTTACATAATGTAACATATAAGGTTCGTGACTGGATATTGGAGCAGTATAAGGATCAGGCAACACTTGGTGTAGAAAAAATAGTTGCAAATGTAAATAATGAATTATGCATCGTGGATAGTGATGCAGCTTCGATCACTATGAATCATTACCAATTAGAAAAGGGCATTTTTCCCCAAAAAGAAAATGAGATTGCTATATCGGCAACAGCCAAATACAAAAATGTATATATTGCTAAACAATTTGATCTGGGAGACACAGTTACCTTCAAGGATCAGACCTATACGATTAGTGGAATTTTAAATGATTATGATTATAGTACACAGGACGTCTATAAGGTTGCGATCGTAAATGGAAGTATACGGGGAAATTTATACAACATCTATATTCATTTTAATGATCGACGGGACTATCAGCCGGGATATAAAGCAATAAAAAAATATATGGATCTGAGTTCCAAACAGATTTTTAATGGTGATACCGCCCATGGATTTATGGAAGGATACCATATGATTACAAATGGAGATCTGAATGCGATAGAGATTGACAGATCAGGCGGGCTGGAGGATACCAATATTGGACAACTCCTCATGGGTTTTATCATACTAATCATACTTACTTCACTCATTCTTGGTATTCATATTTTCCTAATGAGTCTTGGATTTTCAAATAGCTATATTTTTTCGGCATATTTCCTGGAGGGTTTCATTCTGATAATTATTGGATGTGTGCTTGGACTTATACTTGGAAGATATATTACCATTTTGATCTTTAAGCTTATACAGTCATTACGAACCATCCCACTGGAACATTTCGCTCCACAGTTCCAGCCAATTTCATATATGGTCATTTGGGGAATCTGTGTATTGGATTTTATAGTTGGAATCTGTCCTGTATTAATATATCGTTCAAGAATGAAAATGATCGATATTATGAAAGGTGGAAAGAACAATTATAAGGTAAAGGATAAACGTGGATCTGAAAAAGGAAATATCATGATGCGGTATTCCATTCGGGATACCGGAGATTATGAAAAGGTATTTTCATTCCTGTCTCTTGTCTTGATCGGAATGGTAACGATGCTGGTTCTTATGGTAAATCGTTATGTATCATATCAGTTATTGTCTGAGGAAAGTCAGGATGTACAGTTTTCACTAATATCCGATGATGTCAGTCATATGGACGATTTTGAAAATCTGATACCGGGCGTTTCCTACTATGATGAGGTTTATGATACTATGGGTGAGTTTTTCATTGATCCTTCTCTTATCAATATGGACTATGCAGATGATTTGATATTTTCAGATGATGAAAAGGGTGTGAGATTGTTGGTGTCAGTGAAAAACAATATAACCGAAAAATAGAGATGTCGCAGGAGGTCAGCTATAATAAGTTTGTCCAATCTGGAGGAGTGATCATAATTGATAATTATAAGAATACAGAAGATTGTATTTTAAATGATATCCCGGATACACTAAAGTATGCGGGTCGTCAGGAGGAAGAAGGACCGGTATTTTCAGAGGGAGAAGTACCGGTTTTCGGAAGAAGCAGATTCTTAAACTGGAAGGATCAGAATGGAATCGCTATCATTGTTCCTGAAGAGCTGTTTAAAAAACAATTCGATTATACAAATGTACTTATTAATATAAATGTAAAGTCGGGTTATGAGTTAAAGGCAGCAGAGCTTCTGAATACACATGCACCTGTATATGAATATTCTTTCTTCGATACTTTGACAGATTATATCCGGGATCAGGATAATAAGAAAACGATTCAGGGTGGTACTTATGGAATTTTTGTAATCATTATGGTAATTAATTTCCTGGCAGTTTTATATATCCATGCACTGACATTCGTTCGACGCAGACACAACTTTGCCATCCTGAAGGCAATTGGCCGCACAGACAGCAGTATTATTTTGCCGATGCTTCTGACCAAGATTGGTCAGGGAATTGTTGTATCTATTGTAGCTGTCTTTATAGTGACACTTTTGTGCCGCTTATATTTGTCAGAAATAACAAAAAATATTGTGTTAGTTGATGGCTGGAAAAGCATAGCACTGGTGCTTGCATTTGTTCTGTTTATTCAGATAGTGGCAATTTTTATGGATGTTATTCAATTAAAAAGACAAAGAATCTTAAGGGATCTGAGAGAGGAATAAGGGAGGGTAATTATGATAAGAGCTGACACGATAACAATAGAATTGTTAGGTGTCAGCTCCTTTTTTTAAGATATATTATTTCAATTCTTTCAATATCTTTAAGGTATATTTCCATGTTCTGCGGACACTTTCCACGTTCATGGATTCGTTGGTTGTGTGGATATCGTCCATATCCGGTCCGAAGGATACACAGTCAAGTCCCGGAAGTTTAGAAGCAAAGATTCCACATTCTACACCGGCATGGAGTGCCTGTATTACAGGTTCTTTTCCATACTGCTGTTTGAATATTTTTACCATCAGATCGCGAAGCGGAGAATCTTCCCGGTATTCCCATGCGGGATAATCTCCGGTTACTGTCAATGTTCCGCCTGCAAGAGTGGCGAGAGATTTCAGGCTGTTTAGCAGAGCATCTTTTTCGCTTCCGATACTGCTTCGGACGGAGCTTTTAAAAGATACCATGCCATTTGTTGATTGATCGTCTGGTTTGATCGTTGACAGGATACCGAGGTTCAGGGAAGTCTGAACCAGCCCTGCGATATCTTTGCTCATTTTCCGGACACCATTTGGGTAAGTCATTAAGACATCGATCACGGTATGGGTAGATGTATCCGTCATTGTGGCTGTCGGAAGATCAACAGGCTCTAAGGTGATACAGATATCCGGGTCTGTATGGGTGCATTCATGACGGATGATCTGATTCCACTTGGAGATGAGATCCTGAAGACTTGCGTGCGCAGAATTCGCTGGAATATCTGCATGGCCTGGTGTGTTTATGTCAGACATATCGGTATCAGAAAAGATAACGACAGCTTCTGCATCGGTCGGAATGGCGTTATCCTTTAAGCCACCGGAGAGTGTAGATAATTTCATATCAAAATCGTTTGCAAGGGCGTTCAGAACACGTCCTAACACCTTGCTGGCATTTGCACTTTGCTTGTTGATCTCGACACCGGAATGACCGCCACAGGCATGTGCGACAGAGAGCTTATAGGCAGATGCCTTTTCGTTCGTATTTTCCCATTTAACAGGGATCTGAACATCTGCGGTTGCGCCGCCTGCACAACTGACAAGCAGATAGCCTTCGTCTTCGGAATCAAGATTTAACATGATACGGGATGAAAGTGGTGTGCAGTCAAGAGCCGCCGCACCGAGCATGCCAATCTCCTCATCAACCGTGAAGACTGCTTCCAGTGGTGGATGTGGGATATCGTGAGAGTCGAGTATTGCAAGTGCAAAAGCGACAGCGATTCCATCATCACCGCCAAGGGTCGTGCCTTCTGCGCTGATAATGCCGTTTTCCAACTTGAGTTTCAGACCGTCGGTATCCATATTGATCGGGCAGTCCTTTTCTTTCACAGCAACCATGTCAATATGTCCCTGCAGCATGACAGGGGCGGAAGTTTCATAGCCGGATGTTCCCGGCTTAAAGATAATGACATTGTTGGAAGCATCTTTGATATATTTCAGTTTATGTGCTTTGGCAAATGCAGCCAGATAATTACTGATCGCATCGGTATGACCGGAGCCATGTGGGATGGAGCAGATTTCTTCAAAATAATGGAATACATTTTGCGGTTCTATAGATGATAATATAGACATATGTGCCTCCTTGAAATAAGCTCATGATATAATGCTGAAAAATCACTTGCTTGCAAGAGATGATTTTTCGAATGCATTGAGTGATGAAATCACGATATAATGCTGAAAAATCACTTGCTTGCAAGGGATGATTTTTCGAATGCATTGAGTGAGCTATGCTTACACTATAATATAAAATAAAATGTGCATATCCAGTATAACACAAGATATGCACAGATAGTTGTTGTATTATTTTCCAAGGGCAGTTGTTCGTAAAAAAGATTCCTGATATTTTCTTGGAGTGACTCCAGTTGTCTTTCGAAATACTTCTGTAAAATAACTCTGGCTGGGAAATGCCAGAATTGAGGCAATTTCAGAAGGCGAGAAATCAGAATAAAGTAACATATTTTTCGCTGTTTCAATTTTTTTATCACGAATATAGTTGCTGATTGTCTGACCGGTTTCCTTTTTAAAAAGCCTGGATAGATAGGAGATATTTAATCCTGTCAGCTTAGCAAGTTGTTCTGCTGTGATATGGGTATGAAGATGATCATAGATATAATCCAGACAGACAGCAATATGGAGTGATGATATTTTGGATTTTCGAAGGTTTCGCATTCGTTTCGCATAATCCATACACATGGCAGGATGAAGTGCTGCAACTTCCTCTGGCGTTTTGCAACGGTCCGCTTTTTGGATATAGAAATCGCTCAGACTGTAGGCATTTGACAATTCCATACCACCTTCAATGCAGTAACGTGCAATAATTGCTGTTGTAATGACATAATGGTATTTTATGTTTTGAAGATAGTGGTCGGACAAGGTGCCTAATCCTTCTTTATCTAATAAGGATTCCTGACACAGCTGTTCAACCTTTGCTACATCTCCTTCTTTTATCGCTGCATAAAAGGAAACCTCCGGATTGTATGGAGCCCGCAGAAGATTATTTTCCCTTTGAACAAATTCTCGGTATACAAGTTCTTTTTTCAGTTGCATATCCTATCCCCGTTCGTATAAAACAGTCATAAGACTATATAGTAAATATGACAGATAAAACAATATGACTATTAGTAAATTTGTATAAATTGTATCATAAAACATGACTATGGTCAATAAAACGATATAAAAGTAATATAAACGATATAAAGAAAACAGTAGTCTTCTTATACTATTTGCATAACAAAAATTTATACGGGAGGTATGTATTCATGAAAAATGCAAAAAAGATTATTGCTTTTTTAATGGCTCTTACACTTTTAGTAAGCACCATCCAGATGCCGGTTATGGCTGCAACAACAAAAAAAGCAACAATCAAGACGGTATCGATTGTAAAGCCTGAGACAAAAACGCTTGTTTTAAAAGCAAAGAAATCATACCAGTTGAAAACAAAAGTAACTGTAAATGGAAAAATCAGTAAGAAAGTAACCTACAAATCTTCAAATGAAAAGGTTGCTACCGTAAGTAAAAACGGTAAAATCAAGGCATTGAAAAAGGGAAAAACAACTATAACAGTAAGAAGCAAGGTAAATAAGAAGAAAAAGACAACCTTGAAGGTTATTGTTGGAACACCTGTTAAATCTGTAAAGCTCAATAAAAGCAAGGTGAAAACACAGGTTGGCAAGAAGGTAAAATTAAAAGCAACAGTTTCACCTAAAAAATCCAGTGTAAAGGGTGTAAAGTTTACTTCAAGCAATAAGAAGGTTGCAACAGTAAGTAAAAAGGGTGTTGTTACCTGTAAAAAGGCTGGAAAAGTTACAATTACAGCTACGGCTAAAGATGGCAGTGCAAAGAAGGCAAAATGTATAATTACTATTAAAAAGAAGAAAACTGAGCCATCCAATAAACCGGAAACACCAAATAAGCCGGGAACATCAGACAAGCCGGGAACGCCAAACAAGCCGGGAACACCAAACAAGCCGGATGATAAAGACGACCAGGATAACAAGGGCGATGAAGACAACAAGCTTTCTTATGATGGATATAATCTGAAATGGGAAGATGACTTTGATGGTGATGCGTTAAATGAGGATGACTGGAATTATGAAGAGCATGCACCAGGATGGGTAAACAGTGAATTACAGGCATATGTAAAGTCTGATCAGAATGTATATGTAAAGGATGGAAAGCTGGTTATCCAGCCTGTCAAGACAAAGAATGAAGATGGTTCATATTCTATTACTTCAGGAAGAATCAATACACAGGGTAAGCATGATTTTACATATGGATTGTTTGAGGTAAGAGCTAAGGTTCCAAGTGGAAAAGGTTTCCTTCCGGCATTCTGGATGATGCCAACAGATGAAAATTTGTATGGACAGTGGCCAAGATGTGGTGAGATTGATGCTATGGAAGTTATGGGGCAGGAAACAGATAAGGTTTATGGCACGATTCACTATGGAAGTCCACATGCGGAAAAGCAGGGAACATATACATTAGAGAATGGAAATTTTGCAGATGAATATCATACATTTTCATGTGACTGGCAGCCGGGTAAGATCACATGGTATGTAGATGGAATAAAATATCATGAGACAAGTGACTGGTTCACAGCCGTTGAGGGTGAAACAGAGGTTGCTTATCCTGCACCATTTGATCAGCCATTTTACATGATCTTAAATCTTGCAGTTGGTGGATCATGGGTTGGATATCCGGATGATGATGCAGATTATATCAATACTCAGAGTTATAGTATTGATTATGTGAAAGTATATCAGAAGGACAGTTACAATGAAGATGTAGAAAAACCTGTTAACGAAGTAATTATCCGTGATCCGGATGCAAATGGAAACTATGTAAACAATGGAGATTTTGCTAAAGCAGAAGATCTCACAGATGACATAGACTGGAAATTCCTTACCGCTTTAGAAGGAGAAGGAAATGCAGTTATTAAAAACAAGGCAATTGAAATACATATAGATAAAGCCGGAACAGTTGATTACAGTATTCAGCTTGTTCAGCCATCAATTCCTGCAGAAAAAGGCGGCGAATATACAGTAACATTTGATGCATGGGCAGATGAAGCACGTACTATGAAAGTAGATGTATCTGCACCAGATCGTTCCTACAAGCGTTATCTGAATGATACGGTTGTTGACCTGAAAACAGGGAAGCAGACCTATACTTATACATACACCATGACGGATAAGCCGGATGCAAATGCACGTCTGGAGTTCAATTTCGGTGCTACAGATTCAACAGCTACTGTATACATTACAAATGTATCAATTAAAAAGACAGCACAGAAGGAAATTGATAATAGTAAAAAACCTTTATCAGATGGTAACTATATTTACAATGGTGGTTTTCAGGAAGGTAAGAATCGTCTCGGTGACTGGACTGTGACAAATAACTGCCAGGCAGTAGTTAGCGTAACAGGATTGGCAGATGGCCGTCGTCTTATGGTAAAGACTGATACAAAGAATAAAGCGGATGTAATCCTTTCACAGGATGGTCTTCCACTTAACGTTGAGACAGAATATGCATTGAGCTTTGACGCACAGGCAGATACAGATATGCAGCTTGATGTAGTTATTGCAGGTGAAACATTTACTGCAGATGTAACAACAGACAAACAGACATTTAACTATGTATTTAAAACACCGGAAGAGTTAACTGATGCATTTAAGACGATAACATATTTCCTTGGAAATAAGGGAACGATCTATTTGGACAATGTTCGCGTTGTTGAAAATACACTGATTAAGAACGGGAGTTTTAAGGCAGGTTTCTCCGGTTACGAAGTATATGCAGAAGGCAGCACAGATGTATCTTATGTAGTCGACAGTCAGACAGAAGATTATGCAGCAGATTTTACGATCAAGGATACAGGTGCTCAGGACTGGATGATCCAGTTAAAGCAGAACAATATTAGTCTTGAAGAAGGTCAGTGGTACAGACTATCATTAAAGGCAAAATCAGATATGAACCGTAAGCTTATGGTTGCACTTCAGAGAGATGGTTCATCTGATGATGACTGGACACCATATTCAGGATCAAAGACAGTTGATCTTACAGATGAATATCAGTCTATTGTTGTTGAGTTCAAGATGAAGAACAAGAGTGATCCTAGAACAATTTTAAGTATTTCTATGGGTGCTGTAGGCGATGTTCAGATCAAACAGCAGCATAGAATCTGTATTGATGATATTATTCTTGAGAAAATTGATGCTCCAAAGGTTGATGAGACGGAGTCAGATGTGAATCTGATCAAGAACGCAGATTTCTCAGAGGGAGACAATGGACTTTCAAACTGGGAAGGTGGTATTATGGGTGATGCTGTTGGAACACAGACAGTTGATAAGGGTGTTATCACTTATGAATTATCAGATGCTGGAACTGCTGACTGGAATGTACAGTTGAAGCAGATGGGACTGGCATTGGAAAATGGAAAGACCTATGAAGCAAGTATTACTTTAAAGTCAACCGAAGCAAGAACGGTATTATTGAATTTCATGAGCAACTCTTATAAATGGTATGGTGGAGAAACAATTGTTCTTCCAAAGAATGAAGAGGTTGTAAAAACCATTACATTCACAATGAATGAAGAGACAGATACTGATGCTGGATTCTTCCTCTCTATGGGTAAGATTGCGGATGTTGATACCCCTGCATCTACAATCACAGTATCAAATATCTCTTTAAAAAAGCTTGCTGAATAATTCGCAGGCAGATAAACACATAAGTATTTACACAAGACAGGCATCGGTATTGTTACCGGTGCCTGTTTCGATTATGTAGATAAGTTATCAGGATGTTATTATTGTTTGTTAAAGCTGTAAACTTCGGCAATCTCGCTGATGGAGACATAGGCTTTATCGTCAAGTTCATGGACAATATTCTTCATCTTTCCAATCTGGAAACGGTTTACAACAATGTAGATCATGGTCTTTTCCTGATCCGAATAGAAGCCCTTTGCATCGATCATCGTTATACCGCAGGAAAATGTATCCGAGAGTTCCTGACAGATTTCCTGTGGCTTCGTTGTAATGATATAGGCGGCTTTGGAACGGTCAATACCTTCTACGATAAAGTCGATGGTCTTAAGTGCAGCCATATATGTAACGATGGAATAAAGAGGCAGGATCCAACTGTTCAGGATAATGCCACAGATGATGTAAAGCATTACATTATAGACCATAACAAAGGTTCCGACGGTGATGCCAAGGCGTTTGGCAAATATGATCGCAAGTGTCTCGATACCGTCCATTGCACCGCCAAAACGGATTGCAAGTCCGCTTCCTGCACCGGAGATCAGACCGCCAAAAAGTGCACATAGAAGCAGATCGGAGCCTGCAAGTGGGGATACAAACCGGACATCGATAGGAAGGATGTCGGTAATCAACCATGCGCCCAGAGAGTAGATCGCAACTACATAGATCGCATAGATGGTGAAGGTAGATCCTTGTTTTTTCCAGCCATATAAGAACAGTGGAATATTTAAAATAATAAGGAAAACAGAAAGTGACAGGTGTTCCGGAGTGATCTGGCTTAGCAGCATGGAAGTACCGGATATGCCACTGTCATAGAGATTAACAGGACTTAAAAATATCGTAATACCGAAGGCATTGATAAGCCCGGCAATGGTCAGCCCGAGGATATTTTTCCAGTGTAGGGAACGAAAGATGGTTTTTAGTTTATTCATATAAAAGCCTCCTGTTCTGTCATATACATTTTTTACTATGGTCAAATATTACATGAGAAAACCATTGATTACAAGAGAATTGTGCTTAATTTAATTAAATCTTTACTGGAAGTTTATTGTTTTCTTGCATTCGTATTTGTCAGAGAGTAAGATAGACTCATATATTATGTGATATTAGAGGAAATAGAATAATATGAAAAATGTTTCAGAAATTATAAATCAAGGAAATAAAAATGCAGAGCTTCCGGCATGGTTAAATATGCGGCATGCATGGAGTGCCAGTGATGCAAAGCGGGATGAAGGGTTGGCATATCCGGATAATGTAATTCAGATCAAGAATTTGGACTATAAAAAAGAGCCGGATCATCAGAAGTGGTGTGAGGCAGTTGAATTATTAGCTTCACAGAGAACTATGGGGGAAAAGACATCGGAAAAGTATAGTCGGATTTTCTATTATAATGAACCGGACGATGCTTCGAATCTTGATTCTGAACGTTATGCATCAAACAGTTTATTTGATATATATTATCCGGCTGAGTTGGATGCACAGACATCATATCCGGTGATCGTCAGCGTTCATGGCGGTGGATGGTTTTATGGAGATAAAGAGCTGTATAGTTATTATTGCTGCCATCTGGCATCAAAGGGATTTGCGGTTGTGAATTTTAATTACCGGCTGGCACCTCAGAACAAATATCCGGCAGCAATTGAAGATGTGGCATATCTTATCCGATATATTCATGAGAATGCAGGTGTGCTTCATCTGGATATGGAAAAGTTTTATATGCTGGGGGATTCAGCAGGAGCACAGCTTACGGCAAATTACTGTATTATTGCCGGGAATGCAGCGTATCGGAACAAGCTGGATTTCTTTACATATGACAGACTTCCAAAGGCTGTGTGTCTGAATTGCGGAGCATATGAGATGGACAAGCGGGAGGATAATATTTCCGACTGGTATATTAAGAACGAAGATGGAAGTTATGCAGTATCTGAAGAGCAGAGAAAGCTGTTCCTTTCACAGCTTGAGTATCTGACGAAAGATTTTCCACCGGCATATCTGATGTACAGTGTAAATGATGATCTGAGATTTCAGACCATTTATCTGGATGAACGAATGGAGAAGCTGGGTATCCGGCATGTGATCCGGTCATTTGGAGAGAAACATCCGGACAGCGGACATGTATTTCACATTAATCTGAAAAACCCGGAAGGCGTACAGTGCAATGAGGAAGAATGTGCATGGTTCCGTCAGTATGAATAAGTACATGGCGGTTCATATAGAAAGTATATGCATTTGTAAGACTTGAAAAAATATGAAATGAAATTTGGAGTATAAGAAAATGGCAGAAGGTTGTAATCATAATTGTAGTAGTTGTGGAGAGAGCTGTTCATCAAGAACCGCTCCTCAGAGTTTACTTGAAGTACCACATGAAGGAACAAAAATCAAACATATCATAGCAGTTATCAGTGGAAAAGGCGGTGTCGGAAAATCATCCGTAACGACATCCCTTGCAGTTACCTTGAATCGTCTTGGTTATAAGACTGCGGTTCTGGATGCAGATATTACCGGACCTTCGATTCCGACAGCATTTGGAATAAATGAAGAACCGGAGAGAGGCGGCGATTTCCTGTATGCGGTTGAAACAAAGACCGGAATCAAGATGATGTCGATCAATCTGTTGATCGAAGATCAGACGGCACCGGTTATCTGGCGTGGTCCGATCATCGCGGGAGCAGTAAAACAGTTTTATACAGATGTTGTCTGGGGAGACATTGATTATATGCTGGTTGATTGTCCGCCCGGAACCGGAGATGTACCGCTTACGGTATTCCAGTCTCTGCCGGTTGATGGCGCAGTTATTGTTACAACACCTCAGGATCTGGTGTCTCTTATTGTGGAGAAGGCAGTCCGTATGGCAGACGATATGGGAATCCGTATCTTAGGTCTGGTTGAGAATATGTCATATTTCAAATGCCCGGATTGCGGCAAAGAACACAGCATCTTCGGTGAGAGTAAGGTAGAGGAGATACGGGATCGTTTCGGTATCGAGACGGTCGTAAAGCTTCCGATCGACCCTGCACTTGCCGGTCTGATGGATGAAGGTAAGATCGAGGATATGCCGGAATCAAAGCTGAAGGAATTCGCACAGACGATCGTGGGAAAGATAGGATGAAACTTAGAAAATTACTGGAAAGCTGCCACCTGTGTCCGAGAAAATGCGGGGTGAACCGCATAAACGGACAGACAGGGGCATGTAATGAAACATTATCAATATCAGCCGCAAGGGCGGCATTGCATATGTGGGAGGAGCCTTGCATTTCCGGAGAGAACGGATCGGGTGCGGTATTCTTTTCCGGGTGTTCACTTGGATGTGCATATTGCCAAAACCATGATATATCCGGGGGCTTGAATGGAAAAGAGATCACGATAAAGCGCTTATCGGAAATCTTCTTTGAGTTAAAAGAGCAGGGAGCCAATAATATCAATCTGGTAACGCCAGATCATTTTATTCCTCAGATCATAGAGGCAATCGATATGGCAAAGGAGCAGGGGTTCAATCTTCCGTTTGTCTATAATTGCAGTGGATATGAGGAGATCGACGCCCTGAAGCTGTTAGATGGATACATTGACATTTACCTGCCCGATTTTAAATATATGTCGGCAGAACTGGCGGCGAGATACAGTCACGCACCGGATTATCCGGAGGTGGCGAAAACGGCACTGGCGGAGATGGTACGGCAGGTTGGAGGAGATCAGACGACATTTGACGAGGATGGCATCATGAAGCGTGGTGTTATTGTCCGTCATCTGGAGCTTCCGGGATGTATCGAGGATTCCAAGGCTGTCATTCGTTACTTATATAAAACATATGGAAATAATATTTACATCAGTATTATGAACCAGTATACGCCGATGGAGGGTATCGGTAAGAAATTCCCGGAACTGAACCGCAAACTGACGGAACGGGAGTATGATGAACTGGTTGATTATGCGATTTCGATCGGTGTAGAAAATGGTTTCATCCAGGAAGGGGAAACGGCATCAGAAAGTTTTATACCTCCATTTACAAATGAAGGGGTATGATGCAGAAATGTCCGGTATAATAGTTGAAACAGATCAGATGAAAATATCTGGTTTAAAATAAAAAAGGAAAGGAAGATGGGAGTATGAAAAACATCTTAAAGCAGGCTGCAATGAGTATCTTACTTGTTGCGCTGGTGTGTTCTTTCTGTGTAACACCTGCAATGGCAGCGACAGAGTTTATCGGAGAGATAAAAGAAAACAGTACAGTTGTTTCAGATGAAAGTGCAGAACTTGCTGCAAGTTCAGGCTGGGTAAAGAAGAGTTCCGGCCGTTTTGAATATTACAGCAAGGCAGGCAAGGTAACGAAGAAGCTGGTGAAGAAGAATGGGTTCTTCCGTTATTATCTGAAAAAGAATGGCAAATGGAAAGCGCAGAAAAAGGTATGGGTGACAATCTCACATAACCAGTATTATGCGAATGCAAAAGGCAAGGTCACCACGATCTACTATGGTGCCAGCAAAAAGGCAAAGCGGTATTCCGGTGGTAAATGGAAGTATGTGAAGAATGATACTTTGCGTCTGGCAAATGGGAACGTGTATTATTTCAGTGCAAATGGTATCCGTCAGACGAAGCATAGCTGGTATAAGATCAATGATAATCGTCATGTTCTGGTCGGCGAAAAGGGTTCCGATACCGTAGATTATCTGTTGAAGAAGGATCACGGTGCATGGAAATGTTATGTCAGCACAAAGAAAGGCTGGGATAAGTTCAGAAGCAAGTGGGCACAGGCATATGGCAAGATCTATTACTTTGATGCAACCGGAAAGGCATCCAGAATCTACTATGTGGAGTCCATGAAATGCTATGAATACAAAAATGGCAAATATGTAATGTGGAGAAATACAACAAAATACATTGGTAAATATCTGTTGTATTTTGGTTCCGATGGTGTACGTGTTACCAAATCCGGTTGGTATAGGATATCATCAGATAAAGAGATCTATGTAAATTCACAGGGAGTTGTTACGGATTCCAGAACACCTGTAAAAGAAACAACCGGACATTCTGCAACCGGCTGGTATACGATCAAGCTTAGTAATGGCAGTACAAAGCAGGTATATGGATATTTTGATTATGATGCAGAAAATACGATCATCCGTCAGTTAAATGCTTACAGAAAGGCAAATGGTCTTAATGAATTGACAAGATCACAGAGCTTGATGAATTCTGCAAGAGTACGAGCATATGAGTGCTCTTATTCCTTCTCACATACAAGACCGGATGGTACTCAGTGTTTTACTGCTTCATCAGAAATGAATGGCGAAAATATTGCAGCCGGATATCCTTCTGCAGATGCAGCAATGACAGCCTGGAAAAATTCACCGGGACATGATGCAAATATGAAATTGCCACTATTCAGTAAAATTGGTGTTGGTGTATTTGTAGCAGTATCCAGTGATAATTGTGGATATAAATATTACTACGTTCAGAACTTTGGTATTTAGAAACAGATTGTATATTTTATTCATAAAATAAAAGGTACTTCAGAATGTTTAACATAATTGTATGACATCCTGAGGTACCTTTATTTTTATAAGCCTGCTTTTATAAGGTCATTTTCATCAGAAAAAGTAATGCAGTTATATAAGAATAATACCTGATCGTAGTCTTCGACATTTACCAGATTGCTGATCGATTGATTCGTGTACCGCAGGTCGATCATGGTCACGGTATCGTAGTTGTTGATTAGAAACTGCATCATGGAATTCGCATAGCTGTCCTTGATCACAAGAATGGAACGGTTTTCAGAATCCGAAATATTTGAATCATTTGCCGCATCGGATGCTTTGTTACGGCTGATTGTTGCAACTGCAACATTCTGTCCGGTATAAGATGCGTATTTGTCTTTGACGTCCAGATAGTCACGGAAGAAAATGGAGTCATAGGAAGCTTCTTTATCAAGTCCATTCGAGGTTGTCATGGATGGTGTTGCACTATTATCTGCCAGAGTGTAGAAATCAATCTCATCTTTTGTAACAGACTGATCTAAGGTCTTTGAGAACAGGGTTCCCTGAAATTCTGTGCTGGCGGTTTCCTTTGTAAAATCCTTCAATTCATAAGGAGTATATCCAAGTTCTGCTCCGGCAGACTGATATGCATAGTAAGCACCAAGGGATGTCCAGTGGTGGTCGGTACGATAATAGATATACTCGCTATCATGTTCCTTTAAGGCATTATATATATTGATCGGTGTCACACTGGATAGTTCGTTATAACAGGATTCGATCATGTCTTTTTCATCAACTGATACATTCTTAACAGCCGAAGGCAGCAGGGAATTTCCATAGACACCGACAGAGGTCGGACACAGCATGAAGTAGGTTGGAATCTCCGGATGCTTTGCAGCGAAGCTGTTAATGACAGCAAGATTTGTATGGATCTTATCAGCATCATATGCCGCACCGATATCGTCATAATCCGAAAGTACCTGCATCATCCGATCGTCTTTTGTATATACTGTTGAAATCTCTGTTTTGCCTATCAACCGTTCAGAATCATTCATGGCTGAGATCCACTGTTCCCTGCCATAGAACCGGTCAGAGAACCAGGAATCAAAACCGTTCATAAATGTCTCGTCCTTGATGGAGGAAAGACTGATGGTTGGAAATTCCGACAGATAACGATTTTCATTTTCGGAAAAAGGCGCTTTCTCTTTTGGCAGCTTAACAAGTGTCAAAATGGGAAGAGCGATGATGATACATGCAAATATGATAATTCCGATTTTTTTATGCATAAGGGCTCACCTCTAAAAATTAAAGTACAAAAATGGGTTATAGCTTGCGTTGACAAGGTAGGCGGTGGAAAGCAGCATCAGAATCGCCATCAAAATGACGCTTCCGTAATTGCCGACAGCTGGAACTTTGTCTGCGAGCTTAACAGCCAGCTTCTTTGGCAGATCCGTAGAACCGATGATCGCAATGATGAATAACAATCCGAAGTTCACAAGGATATATATGGTATAACTGTCGTAGAAGCTACTGCCAAAGCGGAACATCCGTCCCATATAGGAGAATGCCTGTGCGATCGTTGATGTATCAAAGAGTACCCATCCAAGCATGACGAGGACGATCGCATAAACACGTTTTATAATAGAAGGAATCTTTGTAAAGATATCCTGCTTTCCTACTTTTGTCAGAGCAGTTGTAACCAGCTTTTCTATAATGATCAGAACACCGTACAGAGAACCCCACAGAATGAAGTTCCAGCTTGCACCATGCCAGACACCGGTTAAGAACCAGACAACTGCGGTGTTGAATATCGTACGGGCAAGTCCCTTGCGGCTTCCGCCGAGAGGAAAATATACATAGCTCTTGAACCAGCCGGAGAGGGTCATATGCCATCTGCGCCAGAATTCACTGATACTCTTCGACATATACGGATAATTGAAATTTTCCGGGAAATGGAAACCGAGCATCTTACCCAGACCGATCGCCATATCAGAATAACCGGAAAAATCAAAATAGATCTGTAAGGTATAAGCGGCAATACCAAGCCATGCGGTTGCAACCGGAAGCTCGGATAAGTCCATAGCTTTGACATTTGTCCAGACAACACCGATATTATTTGCGATCAGAACCTTCTTGCCAAGACCGACCGCGAAGCGGAGAATACCATCCCAGATCAGGTCGATGTCGATCACACGTTCATTCAGCTCGGCAGCTACATCTTCATAACGAACGATCGGACCTGCTACGATCTGTGGGAACAGCGTGACAAAGGCTGCAAAGGTGATCGGATTCTTCTGAACAGAGATGTTCTTCCGGTACAGGTCGATCGTATATGACATGGACTGGAAGGTAAAGAAGCTGATACCGATCGGAAGCAGAGAGGTCGGTGAACCATAGTGCGTTCCGAATATGTTATTAATATTTTCTATGATGAAATTGCTGTATTTGAAAAAGCCAAGCAAGGACAGATTCATGACCATCGATACGATCAGTGCAAGCTTTCGAAGTGCCTGACGGTCGCCTGCCTTATAAATGACCAGACCTGCAAAATAATCGATCATTGTCGATGCGATCAGTACAAATACATAGATTGGTTCGCCCCATGCGTAGAAGAACAGTCCGCTGATCAGGATGAACAGGTTCCGTAACTGCTTCGGGACAATATAATAGATAACCAGTGTAACCGGTAAAAATATATATAAAAATGTCAAACTGGAAAAGACCATGTGATACCCCAACTAACTTCATTATTATGTCGACTTCTGTCGCCGTAACAATTATAAAGTTAACGTATGGTAGTGTCAATCAGATTAAATATTAAATATTTGTGAGAAACCGGCTAAGAAACGGGAAAATATATAGATTGTGTGTATAGTTACAATATCGGCAGGCATATACAGATATACAGCAGTATTAAGACTACCAATATAGGATTTTAAGGAGATGAGAAAAAATCAGCCCATGTGAAACCATGTGACTATATAAAAGAACTGCCTTACTTAGACTCGCTGTGGTTTCTATGATCTGCATATACGTGATTCGCAAATGTTCCTGTGCCAACTCGCCTTTCAGGCTCAGACAGGCACCCACATTTGCTCGTATATGCATCTCATTACGAAATCCTCACTAATGTCTTAGTAAGGCAGTTCTTTTATATAGATTGTATAGTTTCACATGGGTGTCCTTCTATTGGATAGCATCCTTCATGCTTGCGACATAGTCTTTGATGTAAGGAACGCAGTCCCTGCCATATTTGGCGCAGAGCTTGACGATGGCAGAGCCGACGATCACACCGTCAGCATGAGCAGCCATTTCCTTTGCCTGCTCCGGTGTAGAGATTCCGAAGCCGATCGCACACGGAGTATCCGTTGCGGCTTTGACCAGCTTGGTCATAGCACCGATATCGGTCGTGATCTTGCTTCTTGTTCCGGTAACACCGAGAGAAGAAACACAGTAGATAAATCCATTTGCTTCCTTTGCGATCATGCTGATACGGTCGTGAGAGGTTGGTGCGATCATGGATACCAGATCCAGATCATACTTCTTACAGATACCGTCGAACTCATCCTTTTCCTCATAAGGGATATCCGGCAGGATCAGTCCGTCAATGCCGATCTCCTTACAAATGCTGATAAATTTTTCAGAGCCGTAAGAGAAGACAACATTTGCATAAGTCATAAATACCATAGGGATGGTGACTGTCTTACGGAGCTTTCTTACAAGGTCAAATACATCATTTGTCGTAACATGGTTTGCAAGTGCACGGATATTTGCACCCTGGATAACAGGCCCTTCTGCGGTTGGATCTGAGAATGGGATACCAAGCTCGATCAGGTCTGCACCTGCTTCTACCATGGCATATACGATCTGTTCTGTTGTTTCAAGATCAGGGTCACCACATGTAACAAATGGGATGAACGCCTTTCCGTTTTTGAATGCATTTTTAATATTACTCATAGAGATCCTCCCCTCTGTATCTGGCGATGGCGGCAACGTCTTTATCGCCTCGTCCTGAAATGTTAATGACCATGATCTGGTCTTTGTCCATCTGTGGTGCAAGCTTCATTGCATAGGCAACCGCATGAGCACTTTCGATCGCCGGGATAACACCCTCGATTTTGGACAGATATTCAAATGCATCAACAGCTTCGTCATCTGTAACAGCGACATATTCTGCTCTGCCGATGTCATGCAGGTATGCATGTTCCGGCCCGATTCCCGGATAGTCAAGACCTGCTGAAATAGAATAAACCGGTGCGATCTGTCCGAATTCATCCTGACAGAAGTAGGACTTCATACCATGGAAGATACCCAGTCTTCCGGTATTGATCGTTGCGGCTGTCTCAAATGTATCAATTCCACGTCCGGCTGCTTCACATCCGATCAGGCGAACGCTCTTATCCGGAATAAAGTTATAGAATGCGCCGATCGCATTGGAACCGCCGCCGACACAGGCGAGAACGGCATCCGGCAGTCTGCCTTCCTTCTCCATAAGCTGTTCCTTGATCTCCTTGCTGATAACAGCCTGAAAATCACGAACCATCTCAGGGAAAGGATAAGGTCCCATAACAGAACCCAGAACATAATGAGTATCATCGATTCTGGAAGTCCATTCACGGAAGGTTTCGGAAACGGCATCCTTTAATGTACCTGTACCGGTTTCTACCGGGTGAACCTTTGCTCCTAATAATTTCATACGGTAGACATTTAAAGCCTGACGGATGGTGTCTTCCTTGCCCATGAAGATTTCACATTCCATACCCATCATGGCAGCAACTGTAGCAGTTGCAACACCATGCTGACCGGCGCCTGTCTCGGCGATAACTCTTGTCTTACCCATTCGTTTTGCAAGGAGCATCTGACCGATAACATTGTTGATCTTATGTGCTCCAGTATGGTTTAAGTCCTCGCGCTTCAGGTAGATCTTTGCACCGCCGAGATCCTCTGTCATTCTCTTGGCATAGTACAGACGGCTAGGTCTGCCGGCGTATTCATTTAACAGTTCTGTCAGCTCCCGGTTGAATTCCGGGTCATCTTTGTATTTCTTATATGCTTCTTCAAGCTCAAGCATGGCGTTCATCAGTGTTTCCGGTATGTACTGTCCGCCATGGATTCCAAAACGTCCTTTTGACATATATGTTTCCTCCTGTATGTGTTGTTTCTATATTATAAATATCATTAATGCTTTCAAATAAAGTTCGTTGTTCCTGCAGAAACAGGATCCGGTTCTATCCTATAGCTTCACCCCGTAACCATGCAAATGCGGCTTTCTTATCAGGGCTTCGCATAAAGGTTTCTCCGATCAATACTGCATCTGTGCCATTTCCCTTTAAACGGTCAATGTCCTCCGGTGTGCGGATGCCGCTTTCGGATACATAGACGACCGGTTTACCATTTATCGAATCCGGGATCAATGTCCGAAGTCTTACACTGTTCATGATGTCAACGGTAAAGGTCTTCAGATCGCGGTTATTTACACCGATAATGTCTGCGCCGATCGCGATCGCCCGTCTGACTTCTTTTTCGTCATGTGCTTCTACCAGAACGGACAGCCCGAGGCTTGTTGCAAGCTCGTAATAGCTTTTGAGCTGCTCGTCGGTAAGGATCGCACAGATCAGAAGGATCGCAGAGGCACCGATCACCTTTGCTTCATAGATCATATAAGGATCGACGGTGAAATCCTTCCGCAGGATCGGAGTGGATATTGATTCATGGATCGCTGTCAGATATTCGTTGCTTCCCTGAAAATAAAAAGGTTCGGTCAGCACGGATATGGCGGATGCACCGGCGGCTTCATATTCTTTCGCAATCTCGATATATGGGAAATCCGGTGCAATCAGTCCTTTGGAAGGGGAAGCCTTTTTTACTTCGCAGATAAAGGAGATTCCCGGCTTTGCCAGATTGTCACGGAAAGGAAAAACGGTATAAGGTTTTGTTCCGTTCTCTGTTTCCTTTTCTACGATTGCAAGAGCTTTTGCCTTCATTTCTTCAAATGAGATCTGCTCTTTGCATTTGGCAATCCGTTCTTTTGTTTTTGCTGCTATTTCATCTAAGATCATATATATTCCTCCATAGCGGTCCGGAGATTAAAGGTTCCGGGTCGGTTATGTGTTTTGCTTTTACAAATAATTAAGCGTTTGTTGCTGCTATAAAGTCTTCCAGCTTCTTCAGACCGCTGCCATTTGCCAGAATATCGGCTGCAAGGGCGAAGCCTTCTTCAAGTGAGATTTGGTTTGTGATATGCAAAGCTGCACCGGCATTTAAGATAACGGCTGTACGTTTGCCATCTGTGATCTTGCCGGATAAGATATCCTTTGTGATCTGTGCATTTTCTTCCGGTGTGCCACCGACCAGTTCGGCTTTGTCACAGAGGGTGAAGCCGTATGCGGTTGGGTCTAAGGTATAGGTGTTAAATGTGCCATCGTTGAATTCACATACAGTTGTTGTTGTAACCGCTGAGATTTCATCCAGACCGTCGTTTCCATGAACGACCATACCACGTTTTACACCGAGGTTGCTGAGTACTTTTGCAAGCGGATCAACGAGGGAGGCATCATAGACACCGAGTAACTGAAGATTTGCTTTTGCCGGATTTGCAAGAGGTCCTAAGATGTTGAATACAGTAGGAATCTTGATTTCTTTTCTTGGAGCACCGACAAATTTCATGGCTGTGTGATATTTCTGTGCAAATAAGAAGCAGGTACCAAGATCCTTCAGACAGGCTTCGCTGACTTTACAGTCTGCTGCGATGTTGACGCCAAGGGCTTCCAGGCAGTCGGCTGTTCCGCATTTGCTGGATGCTGCACGGTTGCCATGCTTTGCCACCTTACCACCGCCTGCGGCTGTTACTAATGAGGAAACAGTTGAGATGTTAAAGGTTCCTGCGCAGTCGCCACCGGTTCCTACGATGTCGATCTCCTCATCGACATCCGGTGTAAATTCACCACAGTGTTTTCTCATGATCTCAGCAAATGCTGTGATCTCATCGATCGTTTCACCTTTAATATGAAGTGCTGTTAAGAAGCTTCCAATCTGTGCCTGTGTTGCTTCTCCGCTCATAATTTCATCCATAACGGCCGCAGCCATTTCTTTATCTAAATTTTCGCCTTTAACTATTTTAGCAATTGCTTCTGTAATCATATTGAAATCCTCCTTGATATTATCTTTTAATAAGACATTTGCAGGTTCTGTATAGAATTGTTATGATTAAACATTTTGACTTACCAAGACAGGGACATTTGAGTCCGCCGGTACTTGATGGTGCATTAGCAGCATCTTAGTACCGCTGCAGGGGTAACTGAGACCTTAGCGAGGCTTAAGCCGAGGTTAGTTCGAAGTTACACAGAGTGGAAACGAGCGGAAGCGTTCCCTGGTTGGTAATGGCAAAAATGTTTAATCTAAGTAGTGTATTGTAACCTGCAAATGTCTGGTTATGCCTCTAAAAAGTTTCGTAAGATGATCGTTCCTTTTGGTGTCAGAATCGATTCCGGATGGAACTGGACACCATATATTTCATAATCCTTGTGTTTGACTGCCATGATCTCATCATCGTCGGTTCGGGCAATAACGGTAAGAACATCCGGGAAGTTTTCTTCGGAAGCGGCAAGGGAATGATATCTGGCAACCTCGATCCGTTTCTGAAGTCCCTTGAACAGTTTGCAGTTGATGTCGACATTTGCAACGGACATTTTGCCATGCATCAGCTTTTTGGCGTATGTGATCGTTGCACCGTAGGTTTCACAGATTGCCTGATGTCCGAGACAGACACCAAGGATCGGAACCTTGCCGGCAAAATAGGAGATGGCTTCTTCACAGATACCTGCATCGGAAGGCCTTCCGGGACCGGGTGAAATGATGATCTTCTCCGAGTTCATTGCTTCAATCTCCTGACAGGTGTATTCATCATTTCGTATTACCTTGATGTCAGGATTGATCTTTCCTACAAGCTGATACAGATTGTAGGAAAAGCTGTCATAATTATCGATCAGTAATATCATGCTTCGTCACCTCGTATTTTCTGAGAATTAATCAATGCATCCGTTACGGCTTTTGCTTTGTTGATGCATTCCTGGAATTCATTTGCCGGTACACTGTCGGCTACAATGCCGGCACCGGAACGGACAAATACTTTATTTCCTTTGCGGTATGCGATTCGGATCGCGATGCAGGTATCCAGATTTCCTGAGAAATCGATATAACCGATCGCGCCGCCGTAAATACCTCGTTTGTTATTTTCAAGCTCGTTGATGATCTCACATGCCCGGATCTTCGGTGCACCGGATAAGGTTCCGGCCGGAAGAACCGCATCGACAGCGGAGATCGCATCCAGATCCTCACGGAGTGTTCCGCGTACGGTAGAGCCGATATGCATAACGTGTGAATAACGCTGGATGGACATGTATCGTTCGACTTCGACCGTTCCAAACTGACTGACCTTTCCGAGATCATTTCTTCCGAGATCCACTAACATATTGTGTTCTGCAAGTTCCTTTTCATCTGCCATCAGGCTCTTTTCCAGTTCCAGATCTTCGACCTTTGTTTTTCCCCTTGGCCTTGTGCCTGCCAGAGGAAATGTATGGAGAACGCCATCCTCTACCTTGACCAGAGTTTCAGGGGAAGCCCCGGCAACCTCGATCGTGTCACCATCAAAGTAGAACATGTAAGGAGATGGGTTTGTGCTTCGGAGCAGCCGGTAGGTATCGAACAGGCTTCCTTCCATTTCGGCTTCCAGTCGGTTGGAAAGCACGACCTGGAAAATATCTCCTTCATATATATAGTGCTTTGCCTTTTCTACCATCCGGCAGTAGGCTTCTTTGTCAAATAATGGTTTGAATTCTGTCTTAAGAACAGGAGCAGGAATATCGGCTTCTGCGCCATGGAGAATGAGTTCTTTCATTTCTTTGATATCCTGTAAGGCTTTCTGATATCCTTCTTCGATATTTGCTGTGCCGGCATTTGCGATCAGGATCAGTTTGGATCTTACATTGTCAAATGCGATCACCTTGTCAAATAACATCAGGTCGACATCCTGAAATCCTTCCTCGTCCTTTGCATCAAGCACCAGCTTCTTTTCACTGTATTTCAGATAGTCATAAGAGAAATATCCAACCAGTCCGCCGGTGAAAGTAGGGAAGCCTTCGATCTTAGGGCTCTTATAATCTTTTAAAACCTCACGGATGAAGATTTCCGGATGGATGCCGGAGGTCTCTTTGATGACTGCTCCGTTCTCATCCTTTAATGTCAGGGTTCCGTTCATACAGATGATATCCAGTTTTGGACTGTATCCAAGGAAAGTGTATCTTCCCCAGAGCTCCTGATTCTCCACGCTTTCCAGAATGTAGCAATGCTCATTTTCCGCTTTTAGTTTCTTCAACAGATTGATCGGAGTGATGATATCGGAGAGCATCTCATAACAGACCGGAACCATGTGGTATCCCTGTTCGGCGTATTCTTTTGCTTCGCTAAGTGTTGGTCGTATCATATGTTTCACCTCGTTCATAAATAGTAATTTAATAAGTTGTTTGAAATTGTTGATGTATGGTGAGGTGCGCTTTGCCTAAGTTGCTTTTTATAAAAAGAAAAAGCACCATCAGAAGATTGCATAAAAAAAATCTCATCCAAAAGCAAAACGCTTATAGGACAAGATACAAATACAACACTCCTGCGGTGCCACCTATATTCATCAAAATCTGATGCACTCAACCATATACTAACATATATGTACTTTCTATAACGGGAAGTCTCCGTCGCCCCTACTAGATTCGCTCGTTCGGTTTGCCCTCGCAAGTCCATTCACTTAAGAAATCATCACTGCAATCTCACCACCTGCAGTTCTCTGGACATGTTGTTCATAAGCTACTCTTCTTGCTCATTGGTTTGTTTTATTGTATTCATATTGCACCGGT
>ENA-UERK01000788-UERK01000788.1-human-gut-metagenome-genome-assembly--contig:-NODE-788-length-25913-cov-50.399172_pt1 | contig 25913 bp, 23 predicted proteins | sample MGYA00242957_ERZ507957 | MGnify/ENA primary metagenome ERZ507957 (study PRJEB26167, sample SAMN06115538) | human gut metagenome | host: Homo sapiens | place: China:Heilongjiang | collected 2015-11-06...
TGGCAAAATCCTGGGCAACTTTTTGTTGCTCAGGAACTTATAAATAAAGTTAAATTATAGTGTTGCGGAATTAAGGATGAAATATATGTAACACATAGAGACACTACAAAATCTGCCCCTTGGCTACGTATTGTATTATCAAGATATAAGCTACAATTGCCTCTTTATGATTTTTTGCAACTTTCACTATATGAGAAAAAAAAGAGTGGATATGATGTTTATGTGGATGGCATAGATAGTACCTCGTTTTCTAACTTACCAGCATTAGCAGCAACTTTCTATTATGATGAAGGGCTTGGTGACACATTAATACAAAGACAATATATTGTACAGCTGCCAAACTATGAGCTGTATTACATCAACATTCTTTGTTATCAAGAAGATGGTGATAACCCCAAGAAAATGGATATTATAAATAAAATGTTGTGTACTTTGAAATTTAAGCATCAAACAGAAGATGACTTGAAAGATGTGCCTTTACCCAATCAGCCTTGGAAAAACAATTAGCGTTGATATTGCAAATCTGATTAAGTGCTCAAAATATGTCTGAACTGGGGCGGTAACTTTTTTTAGAAGTTGATTGTAAAATTCATCCGTACCTCCGAAAAAGTGTAGGATTTGCTTGTTTGTATGTCCGAAAAAATGTAACTTTGCAGCGGATTTATGTCCGAAAAAGTGTGAAGTAATGGTTGTTTTATGTCCGAAAAAGTGTGAATATGGAAAGAAAGGTATATCAAGAGCTGTTGGATTGGAAGCAAAAGAAAGGGCGTAAGCCTCTGATTCTTACTGGGGCAAGACAGGTAGGAAAGACTTGGCTGATGCAAGAATTTGGTAGGCGAGAATATAGTAAGACGCTATATGTCAATTTTGACTTGGATGAGCGTCTGCAAGGACTCTTCGACCATGACTACGACATACCTCGTATTCTCATGACTTTGCAAGCCTTGACAGGCGTAAAGGCTACTCCTGGTGATACCCTGTTCGTGCCAGTAGCTTGACGGAATAATTCACGGCGGTGGATGATGTGCTCCAAATAGGATGGGTAATCTCTAATGGATTCATCGAAAATTTCATCTCGCACAGATAGTTTTCTTCTCGAAAAGTAATGCTTTTGTCCCTTCACTTTTGGTGAATTGTGTTTGATTATCAGGTGTTTATAGTAAAAGGAGGACAAAAGTGTGGCTAGGATAGAGGTAGTCTTATGGCTCTGAGTGTGTGAGCCAGGAGGCGACAAGAATCTTCTTCTATATGCAGAGAGTGAGAAGTCGCTTCCTAAGCCGTAGGTACTTGAATTCGACTCCGTAAACTTTCTCACTATGCCCGAACATATGTTTGGGCATAGTGAGACTTATGTCTGTCGGTAGTGGAACATAAGTTTGGGCGTAGTGAGAAGGTTGTGGATGTCGAATTCGCGCCCCTCTGCTTATAGTTCCATACCCCTTAGCTCCTAGCTTGGACTCCCTTTACTCTTAGGTTGTTTTCACTTTTAGTGGAGTCCTGTTTCGCTAAAAGCGGGAAATGCTTCCTCCCTTCACTGCAATCGCTTGACAATCAGATGGAATTGCAGAAAAGTGAAGGGAGGTTGGCTTTTGTTTTTAGTTTTACAAGAACTGCGTGAGATACACAGGCAAGAAGAGGGTTCCAATCGAGCAGTTTGTCATACAGTTTTCTTTTGAATATCCTCATAATCTTTTCTTGTTAATGTTTTGATTTGGGTGCAAATATACACAAAAAACATGTTTCCTCAAAAACTTTTTGGTTAAATTCCCCCGAAATCTCAAAATCTTTGTTTTTTGTTGACTTATACTAGAAAAAGTTGACTTATACTAGAGAGTTTGATAGACTAGTTCCCCCTTCTTTTCTCTTATAATTAATATCAAAAATGTGCAATCTTGCCACTTTTTCATATCAAAAATGTGTAATTTTGCCGAAAATGGATATTGACGTAGGATTCAGAGATAAAGGCAATGATGACAGAAAAGGAAAAATGTAGATGGGGCATGCTGTATGATGCCAACTATGACAGGGATTTGGTAGAGGAACGACATGTGGGCAATCCTTGTCGAGTAATTAGGGAGATTTAACCGTTTTCGTGTATTCCTAAACCTTTTTACGGATATTTCTTTTCTTTTTATGGTGTTTTCGGAAATTCTTCTTATTTTTGCAGTGGGAAGAAGCGATGACGCATGGGTGTGAATGGCATTGCTTGATGTTCCTGGAGACAAAGAATATTCTTTAAATGGCAAAGTGAAGTATGGAAGAAATTATCAAACTCAGTTCGGTGGATAAGTACTGCGAGTTCTTCGGCATGGAGACGCAGAATCCCTTGGTGGCAGTTATCGATTTGAAGGATTGTACACGCCATCCTTCTAATTTCTCGTTCAATTATGGTTTGTATGCTCTTTTCTTGAAAGAAAACTTGGCGTGCAATATCAGTTATGGTCGCCAAAAGTATGATTATCAGGAGGGAACGGTGACGAGCTTTGCGTCAGGACAAGTGACGCATGTGACGATGAAACCCGAAATGATGCCGCAGTGTGTGGGATTGCTTTTCCATCCCGATCTCATCAAGGGCACGCCTTTGGCTCGTGAGATGCGCAACTATTCCTTCTTCTCTTATAGCTCCAATGAGGCGTTGCACCTCTCCGACGAGGAGAAGCAGATATTCAAGGACTGCTTGGAGAAAATCAAGATAGAGTTGCAACGCCCGATAGATAAGTTCAGCCGCAAGCTCATCGCCATGAACATCGAGCTGCTCCTGAACTACTGCATGCGCTTCTATGCTCGCCAGTTTGTGACCCGTGAGGTAACCAACAAGGATGTCGTGAGTCGTTTTGAGGCATTGCTGGATGATTATTTCACGGGCAACAAGCCACATCAAGAAGGATTGCCAAGCGTGAAGTACTTCGCCGATAAGGTTTGCCTCTCGCCTAATTACTTCGGCGACCTCATCAAGAAGGAGACAGGCATGAGTGCGCAGGAATATATCCAAGACAAGATTATCGACCTAGCCAAGTCGATGCTGTTGGGTTCGGAGAAGACCATCTCGGAGATTTCTTACGACCTCGGCTTCCAATATTCGCAGCATTTCAACCGTGTATTTAAGAAGAATACCGGCCTCACTCCGAGTGCATACAGAAAGAGTTAAGTGAAGAGTGAAGAACGAAGAGTGAAGAATTCAAATGTATAGTCCCCATCCTTTAGTTCGTCTTACCAGTCTTGTCGAGATGAACACGTCCGACTTGACCCAATGCTTTGTGGTGGTGCTGCAAGGCAGGGAGAGCCGTGTGTGTACGGGAATCACTTGTTGCGATTTCCGTGATGCCACGATGCTCTTCTTCCGTCCGGGCGAGTGCCAGGAGTATGTGGATAGGATGAAGAAGACGGCTTGTGGTGCAGAGGTAAAAGTGCTTTGCTTCTGTGGGGAGTGGCTTGAATATTGCTTGGAGAAGGCTTTCGAGAAGGAGGGAAGTCTTTCTGGGTATCAGATTTGCCTTTCTCATATCCATGTGCCATCCAATGGCGATGGGTATCAGAAGATATATTCTTGGCAGAAAAGATACGCCTTTTTCCAATATCATATGAAGGAGTCGCTGCACCTCTCCTTGCGAGAGAAAGCCATCGTTTGCCGTTGCTTGGATGACATCCAGGCAGAATTGGATTGGGACTTGGATGATTTCTCCAATGTCTTGCTTGCCGAAAAGATAAAAATACTCTTCGATTATTGCAGCCGTTATTATGTGCGTCAGCATCTCACTCGCTCTTGCGTCAATCATACGTTGATGCAGAAGATAGAGCGAGCGGTGGATGACTATCTTCTTTCGGGCGATAATTGTCTTACTTGTTGCCATGTTTCTTCCCATCGCTTTGCCGAGCCATTGGGTATGAGCGATGCCTATTTGGTGGATTTCTTGCGCAAGGAGACTGGCAAGTGTATTGACAAATATGTCTGCACCCGCCATTTTGAGGTGGCAAAACATCTGCTCCTCTCGTCCCGCGATTCCTTGATTTGTATCGCCCGAAAACTCGGCTATCATTCCTTGCAAAGTTTCTCTGCTACCTTCAAGAGGGTAGTGGGATGCTCTCCTTCCGATTATCGCAATATGAACTAAAATATGCCCTAATCCCAAAAATAGGTATGAATTTTAGGATTATAATCCCAAAAATCACCCTAAATTTTGGGATTAGGGATTTTTTTGTTAGTTTTCATCTAACTCGTTTATGTCTTCTTAAATGAAATAAAATGGTTTGAAATGATTCTATTTCAAATAAATTGCTTATATTTGCACCCGAATAGTTAATAAGAACAATATGGACATACCTTTCGTTTTTGGAAAAATCGCAGATGGTGAGGACTTTACCGACAGAACTGTAGATACGGAGAAGTTGAAAAACAACTTTTGCCCTTGGAGTGGATTTCAAGGATAAGCAGTATTCATACGATGAGATATTAGACCTTCCGCAGAAGATTGCCTTGGAGAAAGGAAAGAAGTTTATCGTGTGTATAGACGAGTTTCAGAATGTTAGTTCTTACGACGATAGCTTGGGCTTTCAACGTAAACTTCGCTCACATTGGCAGACGCACAATCGTGTGGGGTATTGTATGTTTGGCAGCAAGCGTCACATACTGCTTGACATCTTCAGCAATTATGAGATGCCTTTCTATAAGTTTGGCGATATTATGTTCTTGGACAAGATAGATGAGGAGGATTGGGTGAAGTTTATAGTGTCTCGCTTTGCTGATACAGGGAAGATAATCTCGGACTCGGTAGCTCTTTTGATTACCCAAAAGGTGGATTGCCATCCTTATTATGTGCAGCAGTTGTCGCAGTTGGCTTGGCTTAGAACCAAGAAATCGTGTGATGCTTCCATCGTGGAGGAGGCTTTTGAGTCTTTGGTGGGACAACTCAGTTTGCTATTCAGTAATCTTGTCGATAGTCTGACAGCCAAGCAAATCAGCTTTTTGCAAGCAGTAGCTTATGGCGAGAAAAACTTTTCTTCACGAGAAGTACTGACGAAATATCAACTGGGTACATCTGCCAATATCAAGAATCTGAAAAAGGCGATGCTGGATAAGGATCTCATAGATGTGATGCCTGATGCTATCTCCTTACAAGATCCTGTCTTTGCTTATTGGCTCAAAGAGAAATATTAAACTAAACAACAACTAATAATCAACCGAATGAGAACTAAAATCCTAATCGTTTGCCTTGGCTTGGTTAGTCTTGGCGTACAAATAAAAGCTGTCAATGAGATTCGAATGAATCAAGTGCAAGCAAACAAGCAGGCGCAGAGGAGCGACAGTCCTCTGTCGCTATCCCTTGCAGGAGAATGGAACGTGACACTTGGCGATGCCAAGGAAGTGAAGCATGCCATGCTCCCTGGCACCATCGACACCAATCACTTGGGATTTGCACCTAGTGATACCACCGAGACCACGCATCTTACTCGCCTCTATGCCTACAAGGGCAAGGCGACTTATTCTCGCACCATCGAGATTCCGAAGCAGTGGAAGAAGGCGGCGGTGGAGCTTTTCTTGGAGCGTACGAAGCCGACTTGGGTGTATGTGGATGGAAACCTTGTGGATTCCTGCAACTTTATCTCCACTCCTCAGCGATACATCTTGCCGAAATTGAAAACCGGCAAGCATCAGTTGGATATTGTGGTGGATAATTCTCGTGGTGTGCCTGAGCAAGTGTATGGCTCCAGCCACGCCTATACCGAGGATACACAGACCAACTGGAATGGAATCATCGGAGAAATTTCCCTGAAGCAGGTAGAGTTGAAAGCTGGTCAGAAATTAATCTCTTGGGAAAGATTGTCAAGCAAAGCAGAAAAGGGAGTGGATGCAGAAGAGCAAGATGCTTATTTGTTTGATAATGATAAGTATCTGCTTGTCGGTATGGTACAAAGTGAGTCCCGACAATATACTGGCAAGGTGCTCCCTTGCTTCAGGGACTTCCGTATCGAGGGTGCTCATTTCTATGCTGATGGGCATCCTGTCTTCCTTCGTGGCAAGCATGATGCTGCTGTTTGGCCACTCACGGGACATGTGGATATGACCGTGGAGGGATGGATGAAGTATCTCGGCATTTGCAGGGCGTATGGCATCAATCATGTACGCTTCCATTCTTGGTGTCCACCAGAGGCGGCTTTCGTGGCTGCTGACAGCTTGGGCATTTATCTACAGCCCGAACTTCCTTTCTGGGGCTCCTTTGATGATAAGGACGAAACGTTGATGACATTCCTCCATCAAGAGGGTGAGAACATCTTGCGAGAATATGGGCATCATCCTTCCTTCCGCATGATGGCTTTGGGCAATGAACTGTGGGGAAGCATCGACAAGATGAAGGAGTTTGTGGATGACTTCCGTGAGATAGCTCCCGACAAATACTATACCTTTGGCAGCAACTACTATCTCGGGTACCAAGGGGTGAAAGAGGGGATGGATTACTTCACTACTTGTCGCATCGGTGGTGAGGGATGGGGCAAATACAATACCCATACCCGTGGCTCCTTCTCCTTCGCCGATGCTTACGATGGAGGAATCATCAATCATTTCCGTCCGAACACAACGATGAACTTCGATGAGGCTTGCGATAAGTGGGCTTCTCCTCAGCCTTGGCAGAGGCAAGATGTGGAGCAAACTTCTTATAAGCGAGCTGCTGGCATCCCGATTATCTCTCACGAGACAGGACAGTTCCAAACCTATCCCGACTTCCGAGAGATCAAAAAATATACGGGCGTGCTCTATCCTTACAACTTCGAGATCTTCCGCCGTCGCCTTGCCGCTGCCGGAATGCTTTCGCAAGCAGATGATTTCCACAAGGCTTCGGGCTTGTGGAGCGTGAAACTCTATAAGGCGGACATTGAGATGGATCTCAGAACCAAGAACATGGCAGGCTTCCAACTTCTCGATATTCAGGATTATCCTGGTCAGGGCAGTGCCTTCGTGGGCATCCTCGATGCTTTCATGGAGAGCAAGGGAATCACCACGGCGAATGAGTGGCATCAGTGGTGTTCATCTGTGGTGCCTCTCTTGGTGACGGATCGCTTCTGCTATGACGAGAATGAGATGATGAATGCCAAGGTGCAAATCGCCAATTATGGTGGTGAATCGCTCAAGGGAAAAAAATTGCTTTGGAAGTTGGATTATGCTTCGGACGAGAACTTTGGCGATGATGCTGCGCCAAACGCAGGAGCAAATATCGATCGCTTTAATCAACCTTCGCCTTTGGCACAAGGGGAGATACCTATCACCACAGATGAAGAGGGCTTGATAGACATCGGCGAAATCCATCATAAGATGAAGGTGATGGCCAATGGATTTAACGATGGCAATGGAACGTGTCTTGATGTCAAGATTCCTTCTAGAAAGGTCATCTTGACGTTGGATATCGACTACGGACGGTATGATGCGAGAAGACATCGCAATACCTACGACCTCTGGATTTATACCACCGAAAAGAGTCTTGATATATATAAAGAAGGTGTCGTAATCACAAGCGACTTAACTGATGAGGTTGCAAAGAAACTCGAAAAGGGTGCCAAGGTGCTTTGGTTGCCTACAACCTCGAAGAACTTCGTGGCTTCAGCCGATACGCTTTCTCAGGCAAGCAATGCCACTCCATACACCGTCGGCGGTCTCTTCCAAACCGATTACTGGAACTATCGTATGTTCAAGACCATCTGTGAGAACAACAAGAAGACTGTATCTCCTGGTACATTGGGTATCCTTACCAATCCGAAGCATCCTATCTTCTGTGATTTCCCTACCGAGATGCACACCAACTGGCAGTGGTTCCCTGTTATCAAGGACTCTCATCCTTTGGTACTTGACAACTTTGCGAAGGGTGTCAAACCTATCGTGCAAGTCATCGACAACATCGAGCGCAACCACAAACTCGGTCTTGTGATGGAGTGGAAGGTGGGCGCAGGCAAGCTTCTCGTCTGCATGAGCGACTTGGAGAAGGCTTCCGAATATCCTGAGGGCAGGGCTTTCTATGAGAGTGTATTGAGTTATATGCGTTCGCCAGAGTTTGCCCCTCAGTCTGAAATCACCATCGCAAATTTGAGGAAGAAGCTGAAAGAGGAGCCTCGACAGATTAGTTTGAAGGAACTGAATAATATCTCGCAATACTAAAATTGCAATCAGATAAATAGTAAGCACGTGTCGAAATGTAACATGTATGTTATGTTTCGGCATGTGCTTTTTTTGTTAAGCGGTTGGTCTCAAATGTGTTAACCTCTAATAAAATCCTCTTTGTAAATGGCGGTATGTCTAGAAATTTCCGTACATTTGCAAGTGCAGAATCATGCAGGGCATGATGACTCTAAGTTGCGATGATGAATGAATTAACAAGATTATAAACCTAACAATTGTATATTAAGTAAAAGCAAATGAAATCTTTAAGAATGTATCTCTTGCTTCTATTGCTCTTGGGAGGAATAGGAGCGTATGCCGATGATGTAGAGTTTGATGTGACATCGGAAGGCTGGAATGTCAGCTATTCCGGTACGGCGAATGTAACCCTAAAAGGACGAACTTTCACGAAAGGGGAATGGAGTGGCTTTTGCCTTCCTTTCGATGCGAGTAAGGAAACCTTGGATGCAGCCTTCGGAGAAGGTTGCTATAGCCTCCAAGCTTACTCTTCCTTTGCTGACAATAAAATCCAGTTCAGGAAGGTGGCGGAGGCAGTTGGCGGTACGCCTTACTTCATCTATGTGAATAAGACGGTGGAGAACCCGAAGTTTGACAATGTGACTTTTGTGTCGGATATTGGTTTGACATGGGGGGGCAATCAATCGGATTGGAGAGGAGCTATTACTATTAATGACAATCTAACCTTTCGTGGTTTCTTCTTCAAAAAACATAATTATGAATTGTATAATACTACTTCTGACCAAACGATAAATGCTTATTATCTAACTGGCTATGGAATACTACAAGATGTCAGAAAACGAGAATATACAGATTCTCCTTTGGGAATTGATGTTTGTATCTTGATAACTGGTTATTCTTCAAGCTTTCAGAAGCCAACAGTCGTTTTCGAGAAAGACGATGTCATTAATAGTGGTGGAACCAGTGGCGGTGGCTCCGGTGGCTCCGGTGGCGAGTCAGGTTCTACCGATGACCCTACATCTTTGACTTACAAAATCAAGAACAAGCTTCAGCTGACCGATGTTCCTACGCTCTACTTGACAATCCCTGACGTTACGGATTTGGACAAAGATTTAGTAAAGAATAGACAGACAGGCGAGGCTCTTTACCATAAGGCATCAATAGATGTGGTCGATAAGAACAATACACTTGAAGAGTTCTCTGATGATAAGCTCGACATCAAGGTGCGTGGTAACTCTACTGCAGACCCATCCAAACGAGCTTATCGTTTGAAGTTTGGCAAAGACGAGAAAGATAAAGTCACAGGGGAATTGATTAAGACCCATAAGCATGATTTAATGGGAGGTGGATATGCCAAACGAAATTGGGCTTTGCTGGCAAACTGCTTCGACCATTCTTTGATTCGCAATGCTTTGACTTGCGAACTCGGTAAGATTATAGGCATGCCTTTCAATCCAGGCTATTGCTTTGTGGATTTGGTCATCAATGGTGACTATCGTGGTACTTATCAAGTGACAGACCATCCTGAAGTAGGAAGCCATCGCATAGATATTGACGAAGACAAAGATTGGTATATTGAGTTTCAAGGTAGGTCGGATATGTTGGATGAACCTTATCTAAACATCAAAGACCTTCCGATGTTTAGTATTAAGAATCCTGATTATACAGACGCTGCTGATGCCGACAAACTAGCAGCTCTCAAAGTCGAAATGGAAGATTGGGTGAAGCAGTGGAAGTCAGGCTTCAGCTATGATGCAAGTATTACGCAAAGTGATACGAAAGGATGGCGTGCCTATAATGATGAAGACCAATTGCTCAAGTGGTTCTTGGAAACAGAGATTACGGCTGATTACGATGGCTATATGACCATCAAGGCTTATCGTGCCACTGATGGGAAACTCTTCTGGGGACCCGTTTGGGACAAGGACTTAGCTTGGGATAATTATGGCGATTATACGAAGACCTTGGGAGCAGCTCTGGAAAATGCGTCTTCTATCAGATATTACGTCTATAATCCAGGCAGTGGTACGGCAATCTTGTCTGACCCTCGTTTTGTGAAGAGAGTTTATGAGACTTATAACAAACTGGTTGAGGATGGTTTGGAGCAGAAGTTGTTGGATATCGTTGACCAACTTCATCTGCGTGTCAATCAAACGCAGCAATTGAATTTCGAGAAGTGGGGAATAACAAACGCCAATGGTGGTTTGCAAAAGTTTCACGAATGGACAGATTATGCTCAATATCCAGAACAGTTGAAGACATTTATCACTGCTCGTTTGGCTTTCTTGAAAGAGAAGTTCAAAGAGATATACGATAATGTATGTACTGTGAAGGAGGCTACCTATACTCCAACGAATCAATGGTATAGCACAGATTTAACTACTGGCTCTTACTTAAATCAAAAGGTTGTAGGTCGAAGCTTTAAGGCGAACCAATGGAATACATATTGTATGCCATTCTCTACGACAATGGAGCAGATGAAAGAGGTATTTGGCAATGATGTGCAAGTGGTAGCTCATAGTGGAATGGATATTGATGGAACAACGATGCTTTTTGCTCCATATACAAGTGAACTGAAAGCTGGTTGCCCTTATCTTGTGATGCCTAGTGCGGATGTTTCTGACCCTACATTTAAGGATGTGATTAATACAGATACTCCTGTTCAGAAAGAGAGTTACAATGGACAAAGCGTCAGCTTTGATGACAAACATTCGTTCTACGGAACATTATTCACAGCGGATGTTGTAGATAAATCTACCGACTATCTCTTCAGCAAAGATGTCTATTCTTCTGCATCTTCTTTGGCGCAGGCGACAAGTATTACGGAGAATGGCGCTCGTGCCTTCATCCGAGTATCAGATGGTACAACTCCTGCCATCAAGATTCAGACGGCTGATGAGGCTTCGAAATTTACCTACGATGTTACCAACGGGTATGTCCATACCGCTTGGTGCCAGTATGACAACCAGACGAAGAATGTGACCATAGAGAATCGTGGCACACTTCATGCGGGCGAGTGGAATATGATGTGCTTGCCTTTCAAGCTCTCTGCCGCAGGCTATAAGAAGGCATTTGGCGAGGATGTGAAAGTGGCTGAGTTCACGGGCGTTACCAAGTCGGAAGGTGGTGAGTTGGTATCATTCAATCTCGCTTACATTAATGAGAAGAATGGTATGAAGGCAGCTACTCCTTATCTCATTAAACCATCTAAGGACATTCCTATGGCTGATGTAACTTTCGAAGGTGTGAAGGTCTCTACGAAGACGACCGAAGAGCAAGCTACAGGTGATGTGAATTGCAAGCTGATAGGTACATTGCAGCCGACAATCTTGGATAAGGGACATAGGCAGTTAGTGTTGATGAGTAATAATCAGTTGCATTATATGGATCCTAATCCAACTGACCCAATGCACGCTTGTCGTGCCTATTTCGAGTTGACAGATATAGGTACAGGAACTGTGGCTGCTGCAAAGAACTTCTGTTTCTCTGTGGATGGGGTGATAACGGGTGTGAAGGTAATCGACATGAATGCTCCATCGACTTCTACCAATACTAGAGTTTATAATATGAACGGCCAATTGGTGGGTACATCTATGGAGAACTTGCCACAAGGCATCTATGTTATTGCAGGCAAGAAAGTAGTAAAGTAAAGATATAAGGACAGATTAAATGACAACAGAAATGATAAATAGCAAAAAGAGCGATGGCGAGTATATCACGCCATCGTGCTCTATACTCTCTATAGTAGAAGAATCTATGATTGCGGCTTCGCCAGACCCTCCTTCGCCTCCAACTCCATCTGAGCCGGAAGCTCCCAAAACACCAAAGGAAGAAACCCCAGATGTTACAAACCCAAATTACGCCAAGCAGCACCATTACTACGATGTTTGGGAACAGTGGTAAAGGGCAACTCATAGCATAGAAAAAGAACATTTCATAGCATCGAAACAGAAGCCTGGAGGCTAGGCTGCTAAAACTCCCTCCAGGATGTATATAGAAAAACCTCGGGACGTTTTTCGAAAAAAGTCCCGAGGAAAAAATAAAAAAGTCGGGACTTTCTTTTGAAAGCATCCCGACTTTTTTATTCCTTCTAGGTAAGTCTGTCGTTTGAAACAGGCTTACCGATGATTTCTCTAACTCCCATTACTTGGCATTGATTTCTTTCAAGAGGCGATCGGCATGTCCCCACTTATCCATCAAGTAGAGCACATAGCGAATATCCACGCCGATGCAGCGAGCCAAGCGCTTGTCGAAGTTGATGTCAGAGCTGAGGCTATCCCAGTTGCCATCGAATGCAAGACCAATCAACTCGCCCTTACCATTGAACATTGGACTGCCAGAGTTACCACCCGTGATGTCGTTGTTGGTCAAGAAACAGAGCTGCATCTTGCTGGTAGTCTTGTCCTGGTACTTGCCGAAATCTTTCTCAGAGAGAAGCTCGTGCATGATAGGCTCGGCATAGTAGTCGAGCACCTTGTCGCCTCGCTTCATCTTCTCTACGATGCTCTCGGCGGTGGTGTAATAGCCCGATGGTTTGCCACCGAGGTCGAAACCGCCTACCTGACCGTAGCTCAATCGCATGGTGAAGTTGGCATCGCTATAGTGAGGCATATCCTCCTCCATGCGGAGCTTGGCTGCACAGAGATACTTCTCTTGCTCTGCGATAGAATCGCTGTTGACACCCAACGCTTCCACGAAGTCGGCATAGATGTCGTTCAAGTCCATTCCGAAAGCCACGCCTGGGTCTTTCTCGTAGCCCTTCTTGTTGAAGTAGAACTTGGCGCCCTTCTTCATGAGGAGTGACTTGTTCCAGAGGTAATCCACATATTTAGCGTAGTCGCCACCAAACTGGCTGTCGATGGTCTTGTAGAACTTAGGCAACCACTTGGCTGATACGTGCTCCTTGTAGTTCTTGAGCAATGTGGAGAGCACCTCCTTGTCGAGTGCCATATCCCATTCATCACTGTTGTCGTCAAACTCGTGGTATTGCTTCTTCAAGTTCTTCTCTGGTCCCTTTACCTCCATACCATTCTGTAGTTTGAAGGCACGAGTGGAGAACTCTACGTTGCTGCGGCGAGTGAACGACTCAGAGAAGTTGGTCCAGGCATACATGATGTCGGTATTTTCCTTGTAGAGCTTCTGGAGCTTGTCGAAATCCACCTTGTGGGCGAGGTCATTGGCAGCCTTGGCGGTGTCTTGCCAAGCACGGAGACGAGTCTCGTACTCACGCTTCAAGTTGACGATGCCGATGGAGTCGATGCACTTGTTCATACCGATGGAGTTTTTCCAGTAGTTGGATGAGCTGGCATATTTGCTATCATACTTGATGCGCACAGCCTCGTCGGCACGCATGTGCTTTTGCATCACCTCCTGCTTCACGCCACGTACTTGGGCACGAGGAGTGTTCTCGGCATCACGCATCATCTGGATGCCATAGCTGGAGAGGTAACGCTCGGTGCTGCCTGGATAACCCATGGTCATGGCATAGTCGCCATCCTTGTAACCTTGCAGGGAAACTTGCGCCCAACGCTTAGGGTGATAAGGCACATTGTCCTTGCTGTAGGCGGCAGGACCATTGGTCTTAGGGTCGGCATAGATGCGGAATACGGAGAAGTCGCATGTCTGGCGAGGCCACATCCAGTTGTCGGTGTCGCCACCAAACTTACCCATTGACTTTGGTACGGTGAAGACCAAGCGGAGGTCGGTGAAGTCACGATAGGTAGTGGCATACCACTTGTTGCCCTCATAGAATGGCTGCACGGTGACGTGGAGGGTGGAGTCGTTCTTCTTCACCTCCTTGGTCATGGCGTTCTCCAAGGAATCCACTAGTTCGCTGCGCTTCTGACCGCTCAACTTCTCATATCCGAGGTTCATCACTTGGTCGGTTACGTCTTTCTGATCGACCATAAAGCTCACGAACATGTTCTCGTTAGGCAATTCCTCTGCGTAAGATTTTGCAAAGAAACCGTTGAGCATGTAGTCGTGCTCCACGGTAGAGTGGCTGCGGATAGACTCGAAACCGCAGTGGTGGTTGGTAAATACCAAACCGTCTGGAGAAACGACTACGCCTGAGCAATAGCCAGAGAAGTTAACCACAGCATTCTTCAAGGCGTTCTCGCCGTTGTAGAGCTGGTCGTAAGTCATACTGAAGCCTTCGCGCTGCATCATCTCATACACAGCGTTAGGCAAGTTGTAAATCGTCCACATTCCCTCGTCAGCGTGCGCGGTGTTGATTCCGCAGAACGCCATGATAGAGGCGATAAGGACCGTTGCTTTTTTCTTCATTACTTGTTTTTGTTTTCTATTTTTATTATGATGTTATTTATTCTTTTTCTCATACCCTTCTTTCCAAGTCTTTGCCTGTTCTGTCATTCGATATTGCTGGCGTGGATGTCTTGGGGTGTTTGGGTATTTCATCTCCAAGGCTCCTTCGGCTAGGGCTGGGGTAATGTACTCCTTTCTAAATCTTGTCCTGTTCTTTAATCCAAACAGGTTCATTATATCACCGATGGATAGATAATCTTTATTTATACGTATAATGAGTTCTTCTACTTGGGACGAACTTGGGACGAACTTGGGACAAGCTTGGGACGAACTTGGGACATTTTCTTTTCCTTCTTTATTTATGAAGTTGTTTTTCTGTCCACTTCCTGTTTGAGAATTTAAGTTCGGCTGCTCTTTCCAGTCATCTGTCGGCCGGATATGCAAATACCTGTTCTTGAGAACCCAGCTATCTTTTAGGAGTAAGTTCCTGAAGAAACGAACCAGGTAGATAGGAGAGTACTCTATATCTTTATTGATATTGCGATAGTTGGCACGAACCAAGGCATTGCGGAAATACCAAGAGTGCTTGGCAAACATCTCGTTATTTACCTCGTAGCCCAATGAGCGGAGATATTGGATGGTAAAGATGGCAGTGGTGCGAGTGTTCCCCTCACGGAAAGCATGAATCTGCCAGATGCCAGAGACGAATTTTGCAATATGCTCAATCTTCTCATCATCCGAAAGGTCTTTGTATTGGAAGTTTTTTTCCTGCTCGATATCCCAATCCAAGGCACGGCGCAAGTCTTCCCAGTTGAGATAGCTCACGCTGTCGCCCTCCAATACCCATTCTTTCTTGGAAATGTCGTATTGTCGGATTTCCCCAGCATGTTTGAATACTCCCTCGAAGATGCGGCGATGCAAGGATACATATCCATTGGTATTGAATGCAAAAGTCTTTGTAGATAAGATCTTAGCAATATTGGCTGAAACCTTGTCTGCCTCTTCCTCCTCCTCTTCCTTAGGTGTACGGACCGTCTTGCTCTGATAGTAAGAGTCAATCAGTTTTCTGGTTTCATCCAGAGTGATTTCTCCTTCGATATTTCGCTTAGCCACATCTATGAGATAGGCAGATGGTTGCAGCCCATCTACAGCCTGCAATCCGATAGCCGTCTTCCAATTGGAAGCGGCTTCCTGCTGTGTCGGTTCTCCCTGACGGAGATACTCGTCGAAGGAAGAAAAGTCCTTGAAATTATCTTTATTCATAGATGTAATGCTTGATATTTAACTTTGCAAAGTTACGACTATTTCCCGAATTTACCAATGATTTAGGGTAAAATATTAAAGAATTGCCCATTTATAGTTTACTCGTGTGCCTAAACATTAGTTTTCTTAGAAAAAACTTATTTAAAATGATACGACTTTCAGAAATAATCACTACCTTTGCATTCGAGTTGGAGCGGCATGAAAAGACTTGCCGTGATGAAGACTCAATTTAATATAGAGCGTTTTGATATTATCTCTCATTGAAATCTGGACAATTTCATTCCCTGAGATAATGGCAATATTGCTCACGCTTAGGATTATTGTACCCTTTTCTGAAGGGCGTAATATATCGTATAGGCGTGGGCTATTGCTTCATTACTAGGGAGTGGGCAGTCCAGAGCCTCAATGAAGTAATAAGCAATAGTTCCCACGCTTTTCCTATTATTAACCGCTTACTTCAGGGAAACAGTTGGCAAAAGGCCTAAGGGCATAATCTTATATTTATGAAGAAATTTTTATTGGCAGTACTTTGTGTAATTTTTGTTTTGGTGTGTATTGGCACATGTGGTAGTTTGATGTCTTCAAATTCTGTAAACTCATCTGTCGATTCAGATACTGTTGCAGTTGATACATCGACATTAATGACAGAAGATCAACATCCTACTACAAAGAAGTCTTGGGACTTGAGCACAAGTCAAGATGATATGGATGATAGTAAGAGCTATTGGTATTCTCTTCAAAGTGATAATTATGCTAATTTTGATTTTCCTTATGAAGGTAATTCTTATTTGACTATTACTGTAAGATGGATGAAAAAATATGGTTATGATGTCCTTTTGGAAATTACAAAAGGTCAAATGGTAGGAAATGAATATAATGGTACAAATTATGTAAGAGTACGTTTTGATGGCGGAAAAGTACAGAAATTTTATTATAATGAGCCTAATGATGGATCTTCTAATCTTGTTTTCTTGAAAAAGGCTCATACATTTATAGAAAAATGTAAAAGTGCAAAGGATATTATTATAGAGCAAGAGTTTTATCAGGAGGGTGTTCATCAATTTAAATTTCATGTAGACGAGCCTCTCCCTAAGAAATTGAAATAATAAATAGCGTTCATAAGAGGTGGCACACTTCTTATGAACGCTATTGTCCTTTCGAATAATTCGGCGAATACTTTTTGTAAGTATCCAAGCCGTTATTGTCTGACAGGAAGATGATGGTGTCTATGAAATAGTAGTTGCCGTCATCTCCAACCAATACATTATTGGGCACGGCATCGAAGATGTCGTGAATGCCATTGGTGAAATATTCTCCATTGTCTTCTGCGTGGAAACCGATGCGCTCAAACTCAGCCTTGATTTCTTCGGGAGTAGCTTCCCTCGCATTTACAACAAGCTGTTGGCGAAGGACAGCACAAATCATACCGTCTCGATTCTGTGAGAAACCGATGAAATCGTAGGGGCATGCTGTGAAGTATTGGTTGTGAGCAACAATTCGTTCAAAGAAAGGAGTAAGGTTGTCGTCTGAATAACGGAAGTCGTTAAGTTTATAAACGTGTATTCCATCATAGGCCATATAAACCTCGTTCTCTGAACCTCGGTCAGAGAACACACCTAATGATTCCGGATTTTCAATCCAGCAATCATTCTCCTTAGCCCAGTCTTTTAACCTTGCAATTTGGACTCCCTTGCAAGCCGTTGTTCCCGCAAGCGCTTGAATTGAGCTAAGCACTCCTCCAGCGAAAGCGGATGCTCTCGCCAATAAGCCATGGAAGCCATCTTCTGGGCATTGACTTTCTTGTGATAATCGTTCAGTTGTATCTCCATCCATTTATGTATTATATTGTTAGAATATTACGTTTGCAAAGTTACGACTATTTCCCGAATTTTCCAAGGCTTCGCTTGATTTTCTTCATAATTTGCCTTTTTGCTGATAATAATCCTGGGGATAGAACCTCTTGCTCCAACATGTCTAATGCAGCCTTCAACTCTGTAAGGAGCTTGGGATAGTATTTCATCTGCTCGTAGGCAAGCTTCATGCAATAAGCACGGATGGCATACGGATAGGAGCACGCGGTAATCTTGGCTATGCAATAGTCGATGAAGTCGGAACGGAGAGTGGCTTCCTCGAAAGGCTGGCGAATCAGGAGACTGAGCATCAAACGCAGTTTAGTCATGCTCTTCTCTAAGAGCACTCGGTCTATCAAGTCATCATGCTTCTGAAAGAGCCACGGGTTGTTGGCTTCATCAAAATGGCTTAAAGCCCAAAGTGCATTAAACGCCACTCGCTCGTTTTCATCGAAGGTGAGTTGGTAAAGCTCTTCCTTTAAACAATTATTCTCTTTGCCTTGCGTCTGAAGGCAAAGAGAATAAATATCGTTTATGCTTAATCTGTTTATGAGTTGATTTCTCATCTTTTCAGCTCTTATAACTTCTTATTCTGTTCTCATAACTTCATAAGATGCTTTACTTTCTAAAGTACTTTCCCACCACCGGCAGACTCTTTAATGGGAAATTCTTTTTCATGAGATAGGCGGCGAAGATGAGGATGAGCACAGTGTTGATGAGGCAGGCAATTCCACTGGAGAAGAACTTATTAGCCTCGGTCATTCCTGCGAAGAGGATGAGGGCGAGCACCACATATATCATGATGTCCTTCACCGGATAGTTGATAGGATACTTCTTCTGTCCCACGAAGTAGGAGAGCGTCATCGCTGTGCCATATCCGGCAAAACCTGCCCAAGCACAAGCGATATAACCATACTTAGGCACGAAGATGATGTTGATGGCGATCAATACCGCACATCCGATGCCAGAGAAGTAAGCACCCCAGATGGTCTTGTCGATGAGCTTGTACCAAAAACTGAGGTTGAAATATACACCCATCATGATTTCCGCTGCCATCACGATAGGCACTACCTTCAAGCCCTCCCAGTAATCACGGCCGATGATGTGGCGCAATACATCAAGATAACCTACCACCACCAGGAATGCCAAGAGGGTGAAGATGACGAAATATTTCATCGCCGAAGCGTAAGTCTGTCGGTTGTCCTTATCCTTCGCTTTGCCGAATACGAATGGCTCGTAAGCATAGCGGAAAGCCTGGGTTATCATCGCCATGATCATCGCTATCTTGCTGGCGGCACCATAGATGCCGAGCTGCGCATGAGCATCGCCCTTCTCATAGATGTAAGGGAAGAGAATCTTATCGGCTGTCTGGTTCAGAATACCGGCAATACCAAGCACGAGGATAGGCCAACTGTAGCCCAACATCTTCTTGATGAGCACCTTGGATTCTGCCCAAGAGGCTTTCTCGCCCTTGAAACCTTCCAAGAGCTCCTTGTAGAAGCAGAAGGTGATGGAGCCTGTGCAAACCAGGTTGATATAGAAGGCATAACCCACGTCGTGACCATCCATAATGACGTAATAAACGAGGTTGAGCACGATGTTCATCGCAATGAAAAGCAACTTGAAAGCGGCAAACTTCAATGGGCGCTTCTTGTATCGCAAGTAAGCGAATGGGATGCACTGGAAGGCATCTATCGCTACGGTAACGAACATCGTCCATACGTAGGCAGGATGGTCGGCATAGCCCATGGCATCGCTCAGAGGTTGCAAGAAGATGAACACCAAGGCGATGAAGAGCAGGGAGGTGAATCCCACCATTGCCAAAACGGTGCTATAGACTTTCTCAGGGTGCTCTCCCTCCTTGTTGACAAAGCGGAAGAAGGTGGTCTCCATACCGTAAGTCAGGATGACGAGGAGCAATGCCGTATAGGCATACATGTTGGTGATGACACCATAACCGCCACTGGCAGCACTAATCTTAGCCGTGTAGAGTGGCACAAGCAGATAGTTCAAGAATCTGCCGATGATACTGCTCATACCATAGATGGCGGTATCCTTTGCTAAACTTTTTAAGTTTGCCATATTGTTTTTATATTTTTTTTTATCCGAAGAATTAATATGTTTCTATCCGAAGAATAGATAAGCGATGGCGATAGCTGCGATGACTCCTGCCAAATCGGCGAGCAAGCCGCAAGCCACGGCGTGACGGGTATTTCTGATGCTGACGCTTCCGAAATATACTGCCAATATATAAAAGGTGGTATCGGTGGAGCCCTGGAAGATGCAGCTCAATCTGCCCACAAACGAATCAGGACCATAGTTCTTCATCGCCTCCAGCATCATGCCTCGTGCACCACTTCCCGACAGCGGTTTCATGATGGCGGTAGGCAGGGCACCTACGAAATCGGCATTCAATCCGCATTGTTCTACCGACCATGAAATGCCTTGAATCACCATATCCATCGCTCCCGAAGCACGGAACACACCGATGCCCACAAGGATAGCCACGAGATAAGGAATAATCTTCACCGCCGTAGTAAAACCTTCCTTCGCTCCCTCGATAAACGCATCATATACATTCACTTTCTTCCAGAAACCAGCCAGGATGAAGCTGAGGATGATGCCTAAGAGAATCATATTAGAAGCCAAGGTGGTAACCGTGTTCATCGTATCCTTGTCCATCTGTCCGAATCCCCAGATGATGATGCCAACGAAGGCGCACATTCCCAGCAGGGTAGCGAGCAATACCGGCTGAAGGATGTTGATGCGCTGCCAGAGCGACGTGATGATGATGCCGGCAAGTGTAGCCACGAGCGTAGCTATCAGGATAGGGATGAAGACATCCGTAGGCTGGGCTGCACCATAGGAGGCACGGAAGGCGAGGATGGTGGTAGGGATGATGGTGAGTCCTGAGGTGTTCAGAACCAGGAACATGATCATCGGGTTCGTTGCCGTATCCTTCTTTGTGTTGAGCTCCTGCATCTGCTGCATCGCCTTCAATCCTGTAGGCGTCGCCGCATTATCGAGTCCCAGCATATTCGAAGCGATATTCATGAAGATGCTTCCCATCACCGGATGGTTCTTCGGAATATCGGGGAAGAGACGGGTGAAGACCGGGCTGAGTGCTCGGGCCAACACATTCACTACTCCCGCCTTCTCTCCAATCTTCATGATGCCAAGCCAGAGGGCGAGCACGCCCGTCAGTCCGAGAGAAATCTCGAAGGCATTCTTGGATGAGTCGAAGGTGGAATCTACAATCTTCTGGAAGATAGTCGTATCTCCCATTGCCAATCCGATGAGAGCAAATATGAATGCTATCACGAAAAATGCTATCCAAATGTAATTCAGTACCATTTATTCCTTGTTTTATTTTGGGTGCAAAATTACAATAAATAATTCGCATGGAGTATTTTCATGGCGGTTTTATCGTATTTTGCCCCGATATTTCTATCAAATATGTCTTTAGACTTTCTTTATAGAGCCTTTAGCAATCTATAAAAGAGAGCCTTTAGTAGTTCATTCCGAAATACCAAAGTGGGATGATGATGCCATGACCTGTCTCAATATCATCTTTTACGATGCGTCCGTCCTTCACATCTTCTATTTGTTTCTTGCCTTTCTTCTTGCCACCTATCTCAAAGGTATAGCCGTTGATGGTGAAGTCGGAGACTTTAGAGGAGGTGATGATTTGCTTCTCTCGCATCTGGTTGTAGAAGAAAGTTTCTCTTACATTTCCGATGTTGGGAGTAGGAGTGAGCACCGACATGAGGCTTGGATTATCCACATATACCTTTTCCACTTTCCCTAGGTTGCGCATGCCTGAAGTGTCGTCTCTCAAAAGTCCTATCATACCTGCTCGTTCCAGATAGACGAGGTAGTCAGGCACATTGTTCTTGCTGACACCAATCTCCGTGGCAAGATTCTCTACGCTTGGCTTGTAGGGTGCGAGTCCAGAGAGGATGACAAGCATTCTCTTGAGTTTGCGAGCAGTTGAGGCTTTCATATCTGCATATTGTGGAATATCTACCTCGATGGTTTGGTCCACCACCTGCAGCATTCTCGGCATAAAGTCGCCCTCGATGGCAAATGGATAATAGCCGTGGTCTAAATATTCACGGAAGAGTGGGAGAGGATGCTCCACTTCTGGAATCTCCACTTGATGGTTTAATATCTCTTCGAAGGAGAAGACCCTACTCTTGATGCCATGAAATAGTTGTAGATACTCTCTGAACGACAAGCCTTGCATCATATACATCAGGGCACGACGGCTGAGGTCAGCCTCGCCTCGCTTGATGTCCAAGACCGAAGAGCCCGTGAAGATGACTTTCAGGGATGGGTGCATATCATAGATTTGTTTCAGTTCTCTGCTCCATCCTTGGTACTTATGAATCTCGTCTATATAAAGATGTGTACCTCCTTCCTTGATAAATTCATCGGTGAAATCTATCAAGGTATGGTTGGTGAAATAGATGTTGTCGGCAGCCACGTATAGGTGATGTCCATCCGCAGCCTGCTTGATGCGTTGGAGTATCATCGTGGATTTGCCCACACCTCGTGGTCCCACGATGCCAATCAAACGGCTATCCCAATTGATTTCATCATACTTGTATCTGATGAATTCCAAGGGAGTGCGTTTGAGCAGTTCCACCATGTATTCGTATAATTTATTGTCTATCATATCTTGCTTTTTATGATGAATACTATGTAAAATCGTGGCAAATATACAAAAAATCCCTCAATGAGGGATGATTTTGAGCAAAAACATCCCTCATTGAGGGATAAATTTAAGTATTTTTATCCCTCAATGAGGGAAGTTTGCTATTGTGAACCATTATGGACTTGATAGTTTCGAATAGAATAACTATCTTTGTCCCCGAAATTTAATAACTTTAAAATAGAAGTGTATGAAACATGTAAATGCTTATCCTTTTGTTGGTAAGGATTACGAGAAAGGATTCATCATTGTTTGGGGCTATGGTCTCTTCGATAGACTTTATGGTCTTGGGGAAACGGATGGAGAAGAAATGTCTCTTACCAATGGTGATAAGGTTTATACCCGTTGGTTTTCTACCGGTGGTGAAGACAAGGCTCTAATGATTCGTCAACATCATCCATCTCGATCTTATTCTTGGTGTGAATGGGGTAAGGTATATCAAGATTTGTTTAATAAATAGAATATGAAGTAAAAATGGAAAACAAGAAGTTTTTTACTTATACATTGATTGCTGCATGCTTAATTTGTCTTGTAGCAGTATATTTCCGTGTGTTTACAGACATGGAACTGCCAGGAAGAATCATGGCTGCAATTCTGGGTGTTGTAATTACGGCTTCAATAACGCAACTACTACTGGAGGGACAAACTGAGAAGGAACTCCGACTAAAAGAAGAACAAGCGAATAAGCAAAAGGTATCGGATGAAAAGCAGAAAGAATGGCAAGCAGAACAGACTCGCAAGGCCCAAGAATGGCAAGAAGAACAAGCTCGTAAGGCTGAAGAATGGCGATTAAAGCATGATAGAAGTAATGTTGTCTTTGGTGAGAAGTTGAAAATTTATCAGAAATTCCTCGACACATTGTATAATGCTGTGAAGGATGGTGAACTTACTGAATCCGAAAAGTTAGAGCTACAGTATCAGACATCGCTTGTGGCAATGCACTGTGAGCCAGATAATATCCAAAAACTCAGTGAAGCAGTCAAACGAGTGATAACTGTAGTTTGCGAACCAAGTAAGAAGAGAAGTCCTAACGAGAATGCTTTGTTAAAAACATTGTTTGACGTTGTTGAGGCTTTGCGCAAAGATTTGTACGCTAAGGATTTTAAGCCGTTCCCTAATGATGTAAAGGAACAAACGATTGGAAATTTCAATGCGGCTTATAGTAAGGCAAAAAAAGGAGATGATGACGAGGGAAAGGAAGCAAAGCAACATCTGTTGGTAGATTTGAATGTCCTTTCTGATGTTAATCATGCAATGTTGAATTCAAGTAAAATCGAAGGAAATTCTGTTTCTGCGGAGAATAAAGAGACTACTGTCGTTGACCAACGAAAATACAATACTTCGCTTTGGGAACAAGCGGTTCAGAGATGGACAAAGGCTCGCTGGACTGTAGCATCGCTTGAAAGCGAGGACTGTCCTTTGCTGATTACTCGTAATGATGGTAATCCAGGAATGATAGACATGGGATTCTATGATAATCATTATTTTATTCAGGCTCGTTATGAAGGTGATTGGAACTTCTCTAAGTGCTTGAAATGGGATAATGGTGGAAGAAGACAACGTGAATTTTGGTGGGAGTATCCTCCTTTGGCAATGGATGTGCCAAGAGGTAGCTTTATCAGTAGATTCAAATCTTCTCCTGAACTTCAGCAATATATTATCAAGAGAGTAGATTATCTGATGGGAGTTCTCCAAAAGGAGCATCGTACTATACAATGGATGAATGCTGTTGACGAGCGTAAGGATTGGAATCTCTTTACGTGGTATTGGTCAACCTTAGCTTGTGAGTACCAAAATGACGAAGAGGGCAAGGTATATATGGATACCATGCCTGATGAGAATGATAAATCTAAGGTCATTGTACAGTTAGGTAATAGAGCCAACAATGTAGAAATGCTCAAGAAAACATTGGAACGTATCGGATGTCCTGAGAAAATCGATAAGATTGATAAAGTGGATTGCTATGTGACATTGGCAACAATAAATTCTTTAGAGCCAGAAATGGTTGGTAAGGAATTAAACGAATGGATAGGTAAGATTTCTGGAAAAAATAAGTCAAACAATTAAAAAAGTTAAGATTATGGGAAGAGTTTTTGCTGTACGCCCTAAGCGTATCAAGAGAACGAATGGGCAAGTGTTGACTCCTGAGATGGAGATTACTGTTACAACTAAATCATATACTTGCGATCCATTTTATAATGGAGCGAAAGAGATACAAGAGCAGTACATGCGTATGTACCAGTTCGACTATAAGAAGAGTTGTTGCAGCAAAGCAGATTTTGAGTTTAAGCAATTAGACTGATATTTTAATAAGAGGGTGTATCAGGATTTCTGACACACCCTCTTATTTAAGTTGTCATATAGAATCTTTATCCAACAAGAAATCAAATACGTCCATAAATACGATGCCGTCATCGTTTTGGTATTTCTTGATGAGGTCGCCTGTTATCACATACTTCATAAAACTATCGTCTATACGTAGCAAAGGTAGATATTTGTCTCTATTTACAATCATAACAGAAAAGATTTTTGCGGATTTCCGCAGTTTTCTTTCGCAGAATTAACGTTTACGGATTGATATTTTAAGTTCGTTAACTTATAATGGTAAATACAGAATCATCCCTCTCTGAGGGATTTTTCTGCATTTCTATCTTTCTCTTCTCACAAATCGTTTGAGCAGGAAGGTGAGGAAGTAGGGGAAGGTGTAAAACTTACCATTGAAACCGATGTTCTTATTGCAGAGCTTGATGCCGTATCTGATGTCGGGATATTTACCATCTTGTGCTGTTAGCTTGGCGAGCGACTTGGTGGCATTATCCGTGGCTTTTACTTCAACGGGGATGAGCGACTGGGCATCACGAATGAAGAAATCCATCTCTAGGGTAGATTTCTCGTTGCGATAGAAGTAAAGATTATAGCCTTGCTTTACCAGCATGTCTCCAACGATGTTTTCGTAGATGGCGCCCTTGTAGGTACCATAGTTCTTGTTCACCCTGATGTCTTCTTGCGATTCCTCATCTAGCGAGGCAACCAGCAAGCCCGTGTCCTTATAATAGAGTTTGTACGATTTCGGGTCGTAGTTGCCTTTCAGAGGTAAGGATACTTGGGCGAGACAATAGCAAACGTTGATGATACCTGCATCACGAAGCCATTCGATGGTGCCAACGTATTCTCTGTTTCTTGCTCCATGGGCAATCTTGCTTATCTGAAATTTCTTGTTGTCTTGTCCCAGGAAGACAGAAATATGGTCGTACACGTTCTTGATTTTTCCTTTGTCGAGTCCTTGCGCATATTTCGTAATGTCTTCCTCATAGTCAAGAAGAAGCTGGCGCTGTATCTTGAGCGTGCCGCTGAAGTTTCCGTTGCTCACGTACATATTGACTATGGCAGGCATTCCTCCGATGGTCATGTATTCACGGAATAGCCTCTCTAAAATATCCATTTCCATATTAGAAAGTGGTGTGATGGAGACCATCTTTTCGTAAAGGCGTTCTATAAAGGCAGAATCATAACCTTTTGCCCATAGGAATTCCTCGAAATCCATTGAGTGCATCGTGTAGTCTTCCTTATATCCCACGCTGTTCGATTCTATCTCGCGATAATTGATACCCATAAGCGAGCCAGAGCAGATAACATCGTACCTGCCATCTATCTTGAAGGCTTTCAGACTGGTGGCGCAGGCAGGACAATCCTGCATCTC
>ENA-UERK01000789-UERK01000789.1-human-gut-metagenome-genome-assembly--contig:-NODE-789-length-25892-cov-7.898160_pt1 | contig 25892 bp, 19 predicted proteins | sample MGYA00242957_ERZ507957 | MGnify/ENA primary metagenome ERZ507957 (study PRJEB26167, sample SAMN06115538) | human gut metagenome | host: Homo sapiens | place: China:Heilongjiang | collected 2015-11-06...
CATTACATCTTTTCTGCATACCTGCCTACACACATCAAATTCCTAACGGAATTTCATCGCATCTTCTTCGGGACAACATATATATCATTTCATAAAACAAAATATATCCGCCTTCTTGGGAGGGCGGATATATTTGTTTGTATCGGGAATGGGGAATTAGCGAGCGAGGAGTTTGGCGGTGGCTTTGGTGCCGTCGGCCATTGTCACCACTGCGAGGCAGAGGGTGCCTTGTGGGAGGGTGAAGGTGGCTTGGGTGCCGCTGATATTGGCATCAACGCCCAACTTTTCGCCCATCAGTGTGAACACTTCCACTGCCTTGATAGCCTTTGGAGCGGTCAGGATGGCTACGCCTGCTGTCACCTGAACGGAAAGTGCGCCATTCTTCTTCACTTCGGTGATAGAGGTGGGCATTGGCACGATTGGTTCTGGGTCGGGGAATGAGGTGATGGCACGGGTGCGGCACACATGGAAATACTGCTTAGGTTGGCCATTTGAATATCCACCTTCAAACGACAGGAAGTTCACCAAATCGTTGCTCATCATGGTAGATGTCCAATATTTGTCGGCAGAGAGTGCCACGCCTTTAGCCTTGGCAAGATTGGCGTTGAACGCCGCACGAGCATCAGGATAAGGGTTGGTGTCGGGCTTGCCGTCCTTGTTCACCATTGTCACGCTATTGCCGGTCCAGTTGTTGACCTGACCTTTGCTCTCGTCAGCATCTTTTTCCACCCAAACGAGTCCGCACGAAGCAGCGAAAAGTTGACGCATCTCATCTACGGCAGGCAAATACCATTTCAGATTTTCGTTGGATTTCGACACGCACCAGTTGGCGGCTTGGAATCCGCTTGCCCAGTCGGGAATTTTTGCGATTTCGGCGCAGTTGGCAGCACCATCCATCACATCGGTAGCGGCAGGAGTAGCCACGGTGGCTTTCGACCAGCTGAGTTGTTCGCCTTCATCGAGGCTCACAGCCTTGCCGGTTCTGCCGTCGGCATTGATATAGTAAATCATACCCACGCAAGTTTTGCCTTCTACCACAGCACCTTGTTCCCAAGTGCCGTCAGAGAACAAATAGTTGCCCACCTTTGGAGCTTTCAGCGCCACAGTGAGTGTGAACTCTGCCGACTTGTCGCCACAAGTGGCACGAAGCACGGTAGTGCCCGGCGCCATGCCACGCACCTTGCCATTAGCGGCAATGGTGGCAACACGAGGTTCCGACGAGGTCCATTCCACCTGTGCGCCCGCAGCTGCCTCGGCAGGAAGAATTTCCGCCTTATAGGTGCGTGAGCCGCCCACGGCGAGTTTTGCACTTGTTGGGGTGATTGTGATTGACTCTACTGGCACGCTTTGTGCCGAAACGGTAAATGCAGTTGAGGCTATCAGTGAAGCCACTGCCACGATAATTTGATTTTTCATTAAGGGTTTGAATATTAGTGATAAATAGCTTGAATTTTATTATACCTCGCAAAAATAGTGATATTTCGGATTTCTCACAGCAAACCACGATTTTTTTCAAAAAAAACAAGCCGTTTCCTTCACGGGGCGGAAACGGCTTGTTATATAAAATTCAGTGTTTGCTTATTTGAGCATTTTTTGGAGAAGAACTGGCTCGTTGGTGGTGATGAAGTCGATACCATTGTCGATGCACCATTGCAAGTCTTCCTTCTTGTTCACGGTCCAGGCGTTGGTCTTCAAGCCCAGGTCGTGGCACTCCTTAATCCATTCAGGGTGTGCCTTAAACACTTTGTAGTGATAGTCCATGCCTGCAGCGCCGATTTCCTTCAGTTTCTTTGGTGGCATTTCGCCATTCAAGTAGTAAACTTCAGTGCCTTTAGGCGCATATTTGATGAGTTCGCACATAGCGTTTGGAGAGAAGGTGATGTAGGTCACGCGGTTCTCCAATTCGTAGTGCTTCACCAAAGCGAGGGCTTTCATCACACACATCGACTCTTGGATAAGGTCGGCGTGAGGCTTCACTTCGAGCACCACCTGAATGTTGGGGTGCTTAGTGAATTCTTGCAAATACTGGTCGAGAGTGCTGATGTATTCACCATTAGGCACTTTCTGACCAGCCACGTCCTTGGCAAGTGATTTTTGGATTTCCACGCCATTGATAGTGGCATCGTGGTTCACAAACACCTGACCGTCTTTGGTCAACCAAATGTCGAATTCCGAGCCCCAGCAGTGGATAGAGTCGGCCTTGCAGAGGCTGCGGATAGAGTTTTGTGCCGATTCGGTGGCAGTTTGCATCTTGATGCCCTTACCTGTTTTCCAATAGCCACGGTGAGCCACCACAAGTGGCTTTTGAGCCACAGCTGCGAGGCTGAGCATAGCCGCAGCTGCACAAACGATTGCTTTTAATGCTTTCATAAAATCTTTTATGTTTTTAAAAATTACTGGCAAAGCCAAATCAATGACTTTGCCAGTCGTTTATTGGTTTAATTCCACTTTAAAAAATTTTAAAGACGGATTATTAGCGTCCTTCCACCTTGAAGTTGTCAACAAAGATACGGTTCTTACCCTTGCCGATAGTCTTCAGCTGTACATCGAATGCACCACCGAGAATCACGATTTGGGTGTCGCTTGTAGCACCGTCCACATAGATGGTGTAGTTGGTGTTAGGATTTTCCCATACGAGCAAGCCATCGGGGTCGGTAGTGTAGTTGAAGTGGTTGTCGTCGGTGAGCATGAATGAAGCCACATCGTTGAGCACGATTTGAGCCTTGTTTTCATCGCAGTATAGCACGCCGTTGATAATTTCGCCGCCGTTGCCACCGATAATCTTAGTCACCTTACCAGGACCAAGAACACCTACATACACCTGCACATCGTCGAGTGTACCAGCCTTGGTGCAGTAGCCCACCAGTTGCATACTTACAGCGATGTCCATACCGCTACCGATTTCAGGAATCTTTGGTGACACGAGGTCGCCGCCGTAATGAGTTTTACCCAGTTTCAAGAAGCCTGGACGGCCGTAGCACAAGTTGTTGCGTGAAGTCCAGCCGTGTGAGAGTTCTTCTTCGGTCCACTTGTCGAAGCGAGCACCCGATTCACCGTCGGTAACCCAACCAAGAATACTGGTATCGGAGTGGTTCATCCAGCTGAAGTTTTCGAAGAAGAGCGCACCAAGCTGAGTGACTGGAATATCAATGCTGAGGTCAGTGTAGTTGCCAGTGCCTTGGATATGGAGAACTGCGAAGCGGTCCTTGTTAGAGGCGGTGCAGTTCAGCATCACAGAGTTGGGGTCGGTTTCGCTTGGAGTCACGGTAATCCAGCTCACATCGTCGCCTTCCTTCACTGGGCGCACCTCATAGGTGTAAGGCACGTTGGTAAGCACAGAGAATGGAGTGGCGCCACCTTCGCGTGCAATGGTGATGCTGTTGGCAGATGGCTTGATGTAAGGCTCGCTACCGGTTTGGCGAATGGTGAGAGGCACAGGTTGCTCCACACCGTCGAGGTAGATTTTATACACCATGTCGCGGGTGTCGGGCTTCTTGTTCTCTACGGTTGAGAGGCGGATAATACCATCGCCTTCACCTTCGGTTGGGAACACGCGGCACCAGCCGTTTTCACTTTGGCAAACGAGTTTCCATGGGCGATTACTGCGCACCACAATCTTCTTAGCCTCTGAATAGGCAAGTGTGTCCACCGCTTCGTAATTGAAGTCGTAGGTCATATTCTCCAAGCCTTCAAGAGTGAAATATGGGTCGCCTGTAAACTTATCGTCGTCGCTACAAGCTGTGAAGCCCATCGCTGCCACCACTGCAAGAGCGGCAAGCAGCAGAGATTTCATATATTTCTTCATAACCATTAATGTTCTTTATAAGGGAATAATTCATTACCTGTGATGGCTGAATAGCTCCACCATACAGGAGTCTTCATAGTGTTGTCGCCACCCATGCGAGCGAGGGCTGCGTCCACGTTTTCGCGGTTGTTGGCCACGGTGGTGTTAGGATAAGCGAAACGCTGAGGGTACTTGTAGTCGTTGAAGTCGGTACCGTTACCGATAGTGAGCACAGGGTAGCCGGTACGGCGCACTTCGTGATATGCTTCCATACCAGTCCAGAAGAGGGCGAGGTATTTTTGTTCGCCAATGAGTTGGAGCTTGTTTTCAGCCTTGTCCCAGTTAGCGAGGTCGGAAGCGAGGAATGTGGTCACGTCTTCGTCGGTGATGTAGCATGGAGTTGCGCTAAACAATCCCCAAGGAGCCCACTTCAGGAGCGAAGCCTTCACAGCACCCTCATAAAGTTCTTGAGGAGTCTGGTCGAGGGTGATTTCGCCACGTTGTTCCATTTCTGCCAAAATGAAGAGCACTTCGGCGTAGTCCATAAAGTAAACAGGGGCATCGTCGCGCACAAACACCTCATAGTTGAGCTGAGCGGCACCAACGTTTGATCTGCTGCGTTCGTCAGGTGTACCACCAGAGATAGCGCCCTTCCAACCGTCGTTGCCTTCATTGAACCAGATTGGGAGGCGTGGGTCGGTGTACGACTGAATGCCTTGATCGTCGGTGTAAACGGTCATCTTGATCATCTGCTCAGATGCCTTGTATGTGCTGCTGGTGAAGTCGGTTTTCAGCTTATTGTGGAAATAGCTGAAATATGGGTCAATACCGGTGAGCTGCACTGTGGCATTGTCGGCATTGCTTGAGATTACTGGATATTTGGTTTGGTCGTTGATCATAGCTTGAATGCGTTCGCCTGATTTCATTTCGGGGCGACCGCTCACACGGCAAAGCAAACGGAGCATCAGCGAGTTGTTGAACTTGCGCCATTGCTTCAAGTTGCCGGCATACATCTGGTCAACTGCGCCCAAAGTGGCATCGGTCTTAGGATTTGCGGCATAAATCTCATTGGCTTTCTCAAGGTCGGCAAGCATGTCTTCATACACCTCTTTTTGTGATTCAAACACAGGCTTGATGATACCTTCGCTACGGCCACGGAATGCTTCCTTGTAAGGAATGTCGCCATAGATAGCGGTAAGGTTTTCCATCAAAAGCACCTTGAGTGTCAAACCCACAGCCTCAGCGGCAGAATTGTTGTACTTCTGTGCCAATTCAATCATGTGCATGATATTGGTGCAGCGGTTAGCGTAGCCGTTCCACACGCTTGAGAAGTTGGCTTCACCAATTTTGTAACGGTTTTCTTCACGAGTGCCACCGCCGCTGAAAGTGGTGTATTGCACAAGCTCGTCGTTCCAGAACCAGCTGTAGTTTTGCCACTGGTTGTTGGTCATGCCATAGAATGTGGGGGTGAACATTGCATAAGGGTTCTGCAAGTCGCCGAGTATCATATTGTTTGGGTCGTGATTTGTTTCTTCAAAATCGCGGGTGCAGGAAGTGCCCATCACACTCAAGCCTAACACCGCCAAACCCATATATAATAATTTCTTTTTCATAATTTGTGTTGATTAATTCTGTAGTGTTTAGAAGCTAAGTTTCACATTCACGCCATAAGAGCGAGTCATTGGGAAGGTCATGGTTTCGATACCGCTGGTGATGTTGGCACCATTGAGCGAACCGCCTTCTGGGTCGAATGCTGGGAAGCTGGTGATACAGAAAAGATTGGTAGCATACACACCAAACGATGCTCCTTGAAGCACTTTGGTCTTAGCGCAAATGCTCTTTGGAAGAGCGTAGTCGAGGCGTACTTCCTTACACTTCAAGAAGTCGGTCTTGAAGGTGTTTTCTTCCACGTTGTCGCGGTTCCACTTGTAAGAGCTGTAGTAAGTGTTGATGTTTTCAGTCACAGTAGTATTCTTTTGGTAGGTAATAGTGCCATCGGCGTTCTTCACCGCATTTACACCTTGCACCACCAAACCGTCTTGACGGCCTTCGAGTGAGTTGGTGAGCTTACCTTGATAGCTCAATGCGAAGTTGGTTACCGAGAAGCAGTGACCACCCATCTGAGCAGAGAATGTGGCGCTGAGGGTGAAGTCTTTCACACGGAGCTTCTGGGTCATACCACCACGCCATGTTGGAGCCACCTTGCCGATGCGACGAGTTGGGCTCTGGTCGAGCACTGGATAACCATTCTTGGCATTCACGAGAATTTGACCTGAACAGTCCACGGTGTTGCCGTTTTCGTCGGTGTAGGTTGATCCTTCAGGAGCACGTTGGTAGCCCTTACCATAAATCACGTTCATTTGTTGACCTACGTAAGAGTAGATATACACACGGTTACCGATGGTGGTACCGTTGTTGCCTAATTGAAGTGGAGTTTTTGGATCCCAACCTTCTTGGTAGCTCACGAGCTTGTTCCAGTTGCGGCTCCAGTTGATGTCCATGCTCCATTGCACGTCTTTAGCGCGCACAGGCACAGCATGCAAGCCGATTTCAATACCGCGGTTGCGAATCTCACCAGTGTTGATCTTCATAGAAGTGGCACCGATGATAGCGTCGGTAGCGGCAGAGATAATCTGGTCGGTGGTTGAAGAAGTGTAGAGAGCCACGTCAAGACCGAAGCGGTTTTGGAAGAACATGGTCTCAAGACCCGTTTCCCAGCTTTCCACATTTTCAGGCTTGATATATGGGTTAGAAATGCTGCCTGGCACGGTGTATCCACCAAAATAAGTGGCAGAGCGGGTGTAAGTGTCGTTCAAAGTGTATGGGCTGGTGTCGTTACCCACGTTTGCCCAAGAGAGACGAACCTTCAGCATATCCACCCACTTAGCGTGCTTCTTGAGGTTGAGTGCCTTGTCCACGAGGATACTTGCACTTACTGATGGGTAGAAGAATGACCAGTGACCGGGGCCGAGAGCTGACGACCAGTCGTTACGGCCGGTGATGTCGAGATAGTAGGTGTCGGCCCAGCTGAGCGATGCCATACCGTAGAAGCTGTTCACTTCTTTTTTCGACTTGTTGTTGTAAGGAGTTGGGTTCACACCCACAGGAGTGTTGTTAGGATTGTAAACGCCTGGTTCACCAAGTTCGCTGAGGGTGATGTAAGAGCGATACCATCTGCGGGTCATGTTGTTGCCACCGAATGCCACGGTGATGCCGAGTTTCTTGTTCACGAGTTCGTTGTTCACGTAGCGGAGCAGGAAGTCGTGGTTGTACTCGTAGTCGCGGATAGTCTGTTCGCGATAGTAGCCTTTTTCATAACCTGGAGAGTAGTATGGGCGTTGCAGCTGGCGGAATTCGTCGTTGATGTCGAGACCGCTTCTGAGGTCGAGAGTCAAACCCTTCACAGGAAGCTTAATGTTGAGCGACACGTTACCGTAGATACGGTCTTTCTTGTTGCCGTTGAGTGCTTCGTAAAGAATGCGATAAGGGTTGTAGGTGTTTGAAGGGTTGATGGTGTAACCATTTTCCACGTTTTCGCGAGTGAAGCGACCTTGGAAATATTCGTCCTTATAGTCTTGAATAGGGTTACAAGAGAAGCCCCATGCGAGCAAGTACATTGGGTTGGATGCGCTATAACCAGCCACAGGCATATTGTCTGCCGACTTATGGGTGTAGGTGGCTTTAGCGTTGAGTTTCACCCACTTGTTGAGTTGGGTAGTACCAGAGAAGTTCACTGTTTGCTTTTGGTAGCCAGTGTTAGGGAGAATCCAATCGTTGTGAGTGTCGGTGATTGACAAACGCGCGCTTGAGCCCTTGCCGTTACCACCATCGATGGTGATGGTGTTGTTGTAGGTCACACCGGTTTCGAAAATACCAGAGAACCAGTCGTCTTGGTAAACCCATGGTTTCTTTTCATAGGTACCGTCTTCCCAGTTGCGAGAAGAGTAGAGGTAGCGCATTTGGTTGGCGTCGTATCTTGCACCGAATGCGTAGCGAGAGTAGTTACGGGTCACAGCCACGCCGTCGGGAGCGTCTTCAGCTGCGATGTTCCAGATAGAGAAGTCCTTGTAACCGAGGTCGCCACCAGGGCCGTATTCCTTTTGGAAATCGGGGAAGTAGCTTGCCTTTTCCCATACGATTGAAGAGTTGATCGACACACCCACACCCTTGCGTTGGCGGCCGTTCTTGGTGGTGATGATGATAGCACCGTTAGCTGCACGGCTACCGTAAAGCGCAGTAGCGGCAGGGCCTTTCAGCACACTCACGTTTTCAATATCTTCAGGGTTGAGGTCGGAAGCGGCGTTACCGAAATCGACTGGGGCATCGTTGTTGGAGTAGCTACTACCGCTACCTGATGAAGTGCCACCAGAGGTTACAGGCACACCGTCGATAACGAAGAGGGCTTCGTTGGCACCATAGTTGAGCGATTGGTCGCCACGGAGCACAACGCGCACCGAACCGGTAGGACCAGAGTTTGCGCCAGTGAGGCTCAAACCAGCCACCTTACCATCCAGACCGTTCAGCCAGTTACCGCTTGAAGTCTTGGTGAGTTCGGAGTTGTCGACTTTGGAGACAGCGTAACCCAGCGACTTCTGTTCGCGAGTGATACCCAATGCAGTAACTACCACACCCTCGAGCATCTTGCTTGATTCTTCCATTGTAAGAGTCACTTTACCATTCACAGGCTTCACTGTTTTGGTTTTGTAACCCACAGAGTTTACTACAAGCACAGCATTCTTGCCGTTCACCTTCAGAGAGAAGTGTCCGTCGATGTCGGTGCTTGTACCGTTTTTAGTACCCTTTTCCATAACGGTGGCGCCAATCATAGGCGTTTTGCCGTCACTTTCGAAAATGGTACCTGTCACTCTATCCTGCGCCGCTACCGAAGTGGTGAGCACAAGCATAACGAGCAACCATGCGAATTTTAACGCGTGTTTAAAATGCATCATAGAAAGTTGTTATTAGTTGTTAATTGATTTGATTTTGCTATTGACCTTGATTGGCAATATGTAGTAGTATTGCTGTTCATTGAATCGGTTATATTAGTCTAATAAAACTATCTACGAAATTAAGTATTTTAAACCATTCTTCAAAAACAATTACAACCATTTTTTATCACAAAAATGTTAAAAATAAATGTTAAAAATGTAAACGTCACCCAATCCCCTATTCCACAACATTTTACTACTGCCATTATCTATAAAAAAACAGCCGAAAAACAGCCGACGGCGAAGCCGAGTTCGCCCCTACGCAGTATTTTACAATTAAGTTTGATTACTTGAGAGAAATATGGTATTTTTGCACCATTATTTTTACAAACTATCGCTAATGGAACTTTTTGGACACACTAAGGATGTGATTCGTGCTAATTATTTCTACCTGATGGAACGCCTGTGTCCATCAAAAATCAGCGACGCGCACGATATTCCCATCATTATCAACAATTACAACCGCCTGACGATGCTGAAGAAACTCATCGACTCGCTCACCTCGCGCGGCTACACGAATATCGTGATTCTCGACAATCAGAGCACCTATCCCCCACTGCTGGAGTGGTACGACACTTGCGAATTTGAGGTGATTCGTTTGCCCAAGAATTACGGATTCAAGGCGCTGTGGAAATACGCTCCAGTGCGCAAGCGTTTCTGCTCCGACTACTACATCTACACCGACCCCGATGTGCAACTTTCGCCCGAATGTCCTGACGATGTGGTGGAGCGCATGTTCCATATCCTGAAAAACAAGCGACAGAAGGCGTTTAAAATCGCTCCGTCGATTCGCATCACCGACTTGCCCGACTGCTACGAGCACAAACAGGCGGCAATCGACTTCGAAAGTAAATATTTTAAGGAAAAGACCGAGGAAGATGGGCTTGTGCTCTACCGTGCGCCTATCGACACCACATTTTCGCTCTATCGCCCTCGCATCGGGTTGAGCCGCCGTGTGTCGCTGGAGTCATACCGCATGGCTGAGCCATACAGTCTTCTCCACCTTCCATGGTATCAAGATTCAGCGAACCTCGACGAGGAAGATCGCTACTACATCAATTCCGCCCGCCAAGCCACCATGTGGTCAACGAAAAAATAGATTTTTTCGTCAGAGATTAGTTTTTTTTAGAAGTTAAGGAGTTAAGAAGTTAAAGAAGTTAAGACGAATGCTTTTTAGCTTGTAATCAATCTTTTAACCTCTAATTTCTGGAATGATTTTTTTCCAGAATTTAATCATCCTTTTTTTGTTCCAGCCATGGCAGCCGAAAGGCAGTTGGTTGCCATTTTTCTTGTAGCAGTAGGCTGGGTGTTTGTCGAAACTGAATTTCATGGCTTCGAGATAGTCGGGGTATTTGAAGTCAAGCCCGTTGCGGTTGGGTTCGATGGCGAAAAACACATCTTCGTTAAACAAATGACACTTTTCGTGCGACAGATATTGCTCGATGAGCGCACACAGCTGCTTAGTGGCACGAATGTGCGACTCCACCTTTCGAAGTGAAAGTCCACCATTGCCCACCTTATTGCCGGTGATTTGCGAATTGGGTTTGCCTGTGATGTCGCAATAGGTTTTCTTGATTTTTGAGCACAGGCGCATCAGCGGATTGCTGTAGATGTCGCGCACTATCCACGGCGCGCCCACATAGTCGTAGCCCTTGGCGCACCACTGGTGAAGCTCGTCGCGGAAAATGTAGGTGTCGAGCTGGGCAATCAGAATGTACTCATACTGTGAAAAACGCTCATAGAAAGCAGTGGAAAGCATCAGCGTGTTGTAGGCGTGAATGTTGGTGAAAAAGCTGTCGTCGAAGCACACTTCATGCACCTGTGGAAACATCTTTCCCACCTCAGCCAACTCCAGCGAGGCAGGTTTCACAAAATAAATAGGATAGTCGTTCAGCACCGTCACGATGTTTCGCAACGAAACTTCCTCATACTCACCAAGCGCGTCCCTGTAAATCGGGACCAACACAGCCACTTCTTCCGTCATACGTCAAATAATATAATTAGAAAACTCCCAACAAAGTTACAAACATTCCCCTACATAACCAAAATCACCCCCACTTGGCAGGGGCTTGCCTCACACAAATCCCACTCTCACTGATTTTGCTTTTGATGATGTTAAATCTCACGGAGGTTGATGGAATGGTCGTGGGGCATGTCCGAGTACACCGAGTGCTCCAATTTCCAAAGCTCACACAGATTCAACAAGATTCAACAAAAAAATCCGTGATAATTTGTGCAAATTTGTGGCTGAAAAAAACACCCTAATAAAAGTCAACGGGTCAACAAGTCAACAGGTCAACGAGTAATAGGGTATGGAGGTTTTAAAAAAAATAGGTGAAAATTGGGTTTAAATGGATAAAATAGGTGTGAAAATCGGATTAAATGGGAGGGTGCAGTCCCCAGGCTGCCCTCGGTGATGGCATTGGTGGGTGGGGGGATAAAAAAATGCCTCCGAGTGGGGATGAACCCTCTCGGAGGCTGAAGTTATATCTGTGTTAGATTAATTCTTGGGAGAATTATTTGATTTTTTCATAAATATAAACTTCGTGGATTTCCTTGGTGTAACCTTCGTTAGCGAAAGGACCTTGGCTCATACCGAGGATGATTTGAGTACCACGGTTGTTGAGAACGAGGAGGTCGTCGGTAACTGGGTCGATGCAAAGACCTTCGATTTCACCTGCACGGCGGAAGTCGGTCATTTCGCGGAGCAATTCTACTCTGCCACCCATAGCGCCACCAGCGATCTTGCCAGTACGCTTAACTACCTTACCTGCCTTGTCGGTCTTAACTGACCAAGGAGTATCCTTAACAGGTTCAGTACCGTCAACGAGACCAGTGTAAGGAGCACCAGTGATGTCCATCTTGTACACGTTGTCAGCGATGTGGTAAGTAGATTCACCATCGTCAGCAGCGAGAAGCATAGTACCATCAACTACGAAGATACCTTGGCACCAGTATGGTTCAGGACGGCATTGTACCTTAGTGTAGTATTGCTTAGTTTCGAGGCTGTAAGCATATACATAGCGGCTGTCAACCCAGTCAGAGAGCCATACGAGGTTGCGTTCGCGGTCAACTGCAACACCAGAAACTTCAACTTGACCAGATTCTGGACGCCAAGGAATACTTTCCACATATTGGAGAGTGTTAGCGTCGTAAATGTCAACAGAGATGTTCACACCACGGCCGAGGTTGAAATATTCGTTACCGGTGTAGATCTTGCCATCGTAAACGTCGATGTCGCCGAAGTGGTTAGCACCACCCTTTGCTGGATCTGGGTTGTTGAACAATGGGTCGATGAACTTGCCAGTCTTTGCGTCCTTAGTCTGAACACGCTTCTTAACGAGGTTCCAGTTACGGTCGAATTTGTAAAGACCACGAGTGTCAGATACGTAGAAGTAGTCCTTGTCAGCAGCGATACCTTGACGGCCAGGAACTTCAACAACTTTCTTCAAACGGTATTCAGTACCGAGGTGTTGAGCGTTTGCCAAACCAAATGAGCAAACAGCCAAGAGAATCATTAATTTTTTCATAATAACTTTTTTAAGTTTTTGTTAATGAAATTGTTTTATAAAAATTTGGTTAAGATTTTACCTTATGCTTGGTAATTAGAATTTGAAGAGACCCATGAGTTGAACTTGTTCGCTGTTCTTCAAACCACCAGCTTCCTCAACTCTGTCGCTGTACATGAAGTGACCATAGTTGAGTTGGATCTTCACGTTCTTGAAGAGTTGGTAAGTACAACCTACGAGAATACGGTTGTAGTTGCAACCAGCAGAAGTTTTGTTCACGTCGTCTTTGTACATGTCCCAACGCACGATAGGGAGGAACTTGCCAGCGTGGTAGCCTGCGAGTACGTAAGCACCTTGTTCGTCAACGTAAGTGTCGCCACCCTTATCTGACTTCATGAAACCGTATTCAGCGCGGAGGTCGAGACCGTTAGGATCGTTGTACCATGCACCCACAACGAAACGGTTCATTGGCATGTACTTAGAAACGCCTTGGCCAGGAGCAGCACCACCAGCGAGAGCTTGTGGGTTGTATTCACCCCAGTTGTAAGTAGCCTTCACGTTGAAGTTCTTGAAAGGCTTGATAGTTACGCTTGCGTAAATGTCCTTAGTGTTGTTGTTGTCGTCCTTGCAAGGGATTGAACCGTTGGTCACAGCGAAGTCGTAGTGGAAGTACTTGTTGATATCACCGATGATCATAACGCCGAGGTCGCGACCATAGTCTACGAAGTTGTAAGAGTATGGGTTGCGGCAAGCGATGCGGTAAACGATGTTAGAGAAGTCAACAGTTTCCAAAGTAGCTGGAGAGATGTCGTAGTTCTCATAACCGAGTGGAGTGTAGAATTGACCGGCGCGAACCTTGAATTCTGGGCAAATTTTCCAAGTTGCGAACGCGTCCATCACTTGGATGTTCTTCTGACCGTTACCGTTGGTAGAACCAGCGATACCGTTGAAAGCTTCGATTTGGAGACGGAAGTCTACGTTTTCAGATACCTTACCGTCCAAGAGCAAGCGGAGACGCTTAGCTTGGAAAGAAGAGGTAGAAGCGTTTTTGTTGCTGGTGAAGTTCCAGCCAGTTTGGAGGTAACCAGAGATTTTCACTGGCATCTTCTTCAAGAAGTCAGCAAAGTCACTTTGTGGTTCTGCCACAGGTTCTGCTACAGCTTCTGCTGTTGGTTCAGCGATTGCTTCAGGAGCTACTGCTTCTTCTGCAAACATAGCTGGAGTTGCGAGAGCAGCACAGCTAAGAAGAGTAAAGATTGATTTCTTCATAATTTTGAAAATTTAGTTAGTAGAAAATTTTGATTATCTATATATTAGTAATATATATTCGTAGTTATTGTTAATACAAGCCTTCGGTTATTTCGTAGTTTCTATAAATTTTTTATGCCATTAGTTATAAAAGGCAAAATTTATTCTTCGCAAAGATACGAAACATTTTTCAAAACGAAAGCGTTTTTTCAATTATTTTTACTTTTTACGCGATTTTACGAGCAATTCGCCAAGCACTTCGATGTTTTCTGCTGTCAAATCGGGGTTTGGGTCGTTGGCGATGGCTGTTTCCAAAGTGGTTTCGCCACTGAGCACGAGCACTCCGAGCGAGCCAGCGTTTTGAGCAGTAGCCACATCGGTGTAGATGCGGTCGCCCACCATTGCCAATTCGTCGCTCTTGTAGCCGTATTTGTCGCGAATGCAGTAGAGCATATTTGGATTGGGCTTGCCAATCACCACATCGGGCTTGCGCTTGCACGCGCCCTCAATCGCCTTGCAGATTGAACCGCAGTCCACGAGAATCACCTCCTGGTCGGTTGGGCACACCCAGTCGGGGTTGGTGGCGATGTAAGGAATATCGGCTTTCGATGCCCACCAGGTGGCGCGGCACAGGCGTGAATATTCCAAAGTGGTGTCGAATGCCACTACCAGCACATCGGGACGGTCGGCAGGATCGTCGGCACACAGTTCGAAGCCAGCTTTCACAAATTCCTCTTGCATACTTGGTGTGCCGAGGGTGAAGAGGCGCTTTGCTTCGGGGTGGTGCTGCTTGATGTAGTCGATGGTGGCGAGCGATGAGGTGTACATTTGCTCATCGGTGGCGTGAATACCCAGTTTTTCGAGCTTCAAAAGATAGTCTTTGTGGCTCTTGGTTGGGTTGTTGGTCAGGAACGAATAGCTGATGCCGTTAGCGGTGAGCGTGTCGAGAAACTTGATGGTGTAGGGAAACAGGGTTGAGCCCATGTAGATGGTGCCGTCCATGTCGAGTGCCACATGCTTAATCTTGGCAAGTGCCTCCATCAACTTCTCTTCGCCCATTGGCGACATGTATTTATTAAATTCCATAATTGCTGTAGTTATAAAATGTATTAAAAGGAAAAAGGTGATTAGGACGACCGGTGTCCTATTCACCTTTTATTGAATTATTGGTTATTCTTCGTCGTAATTGATTTTAGAAGCACGTTCGTAGCCATCGCGTGGAGCTGCCCACATTGAGATGAGCACAAACATACCGATGATGGCAACAACGATGATGGTTTCGAACACGCGGGTCCAACCAAATGCATCTGCCACATAACCAACGAGCAAACCGCTCAAACCTGATCCGAGGTAGCCAAGAATACCAGCGATACCGTTGGCACGAGCCGAAGCCTCTTTAGTGGCTTGGTTACCGAGTTCGATACCGATAAGTGCCTGTGGGCCATAGATGCAGAAACCTGCACCCACGAGCACAGCGGCAGTGACGGTGATGCCACAGTCGTCTGGCAAGAAGCGGAAGATGGTCATGAAGATTGCCGCACCAGCCATGCACATCACGCACATGCGGTGACCTTTGCCCTTGAAGATGTGGTCGGTAGCCCAACCAGCGAACAAGGTGCCCACGATACCAGCGATTTCAAACGCTGCGGTGGTCCAGGTTGCGCTCTTGATGTCGAGACCACGAGCCTCGGTCAAGAATTTAGGACCCCAGTCGAGCACGCCCATACGCACTACATACACAAAGAGGTTGGCAATACAGAATGTCCAAACCCAACGGTTTTTCCACACCATTTCCATTTCGAATTTCTTGCGCGCCTTTGCGCTCTTCTTGTTTTCGTTCAAGCCGCCGAGACCAGTGTCGGGAAGGTCGGGCAGACCCACTTCCTTAGGCTCATCGCGCAAGCCGAGGAACACGAAAATCGAAGTCACCACAGCCAAGCAAGCAGGAGCATAGAAGCACCACTTCCACGCACCAATGTGTGCAGCGTAGGTGGCAGCCTGTTCCACAGCCTGAGCCTGGTCCACACCATTGGTGGTGAGGTTTTTGATAATGGTGTTAACCACACCGTCGGCTTGGGTCATGTCGGTACCCATTGTGCCCATAATGTAGCCGCAAGCCACCACAGCGAGAGCCGCACCGATAGAGTGTGAGCAGTTCCACACACTCATCTTGGTAGCCAACTGGCTTGGGTGAATCCAGTGTGGCAGGATACGCGCACATGGAGGATAACCGAAACCTTGGAAGTATTGGTTGAGGATGATAGTCACACCCATCAACATAATGAACATATTCACGAAGTCGGGGCCTTCACTCACGCCAGTGAACAAGGCACTCAAGTTGGCACCGTAGCCAAACAGGAAGTTCGACAATGCGCAGAGGAGCAGACCTGCAGCCATTACGATACGCCCTTTCACACGGTCAACGAGGTAACCATTGATAAAGCGTGAAAAACCATACACCAGTGAGCCGGCGAAGATAATCCAACCGAAGCTCTTGTTGGTAACACCGTATTCAGCGGTGATACCTGGCATGGCCACAGACATGTTCTTGCGAACAAAGTAGAACACGGCATAGCCAATCATCGTCACTAAGATGATGCGCCATTGCCAATTCAGGAATCGTTTCCTGTCTTTGCCTAACGAGGCATAAACATCATTTGCCATAGTTTATTTTTTTAGAGTAGTTTGAATGGAATCTGAAAGATATAATTAGTTCTTGTTTTGCTCTGCAAGATACTTCTCTTCCTTGTAGGTGAGTGCCATGAAGAACACTGAGAGGGCACAAGCGATGAGCAGGAGAATGAATGTCCAGTCCCAACCTGCGTTTTCAGCCACATAGCCAATCACCACGTTGGCGAGGATAGCGGTACCGAGCACATAACCCATGAAGCCAGTCAAACCAGCGGCGGTGCCGGCTGCATTCTTTGGAGCGAGGTCGAGAGCCTGCACACCAATCAGCATCACAGGACCATAGATAAGGAAGCCGATAGCGATCAAGCAACAAATCACCACGGTGAAGTTGTTGAAGAATTGCCAGTAAACCACGATAGCCACAGCCACGAGTGCCATGAAGATGATGGTAGGCAATGCACGGCGGCCTTGGAACACCTTGTCGCTCAACCAACCGCAGAAGATAGTGCCAGGGATTGCAGCCATTTCATAAGCGAAATATGCCCAACCTGCATCCTTCAGGTCCACTCCTTGTTCCTTCAAGATGGTAGGAGCCCAGTCGAGGCATCCGTAGCGCACCATATACACGAAAGCATTAGCGAAAGCGATGTACCAGAGCAATTTGTTGGAAAGCACAGTCTTGAAGATTTCACTCACTGAAAGAGCCTTTTCATCAGCCTTGCTGTAGTTCTTGGCAGCGTGGCCGCTCCATTCTTCGATTGATTGGAGGCCGCAAGATTGTGGGGTATCGCGAATCATCAAATAAGCGAGCACTGCCACGAGCACTGCCACAGCGGCAGGGAATGCGTAAGTACCGATAAGGAAGTAGTAGTCGGTGTTAGCACCATAAAACCATGAGCCGAACCACATTGCGCCGTACACAGCCATAGGGCCAACGAGTGCGCCACCCACATTGTGGGCGCAGTTCCAGAAACTCATCCATGTGCCACGTTCCTTGATTGAGAACCAGTGTGTCATCACACGGCCGCATGGAGGCCAACCCATACCGTTGAACCAACCAACGAGGAAGTTGAGGACTGCCATCAAAGCGATAGCCGCACCCTTATGTTCTGCGCCAAGCCATTGCACTGGCACAATCATAAACAGCATTGAGATAGCCGTGCACACCAAACCGAGTGGAAGGAAACGCTGAGCGTTGCTTCGGTCGCTGATACTTGCCATCACGAATTTAGAGAATCCGTAAGCGATGGCGTTCATTGAAAGCACGATACCCAACTCGCCCTTTTCGAATCCGAAAGGAGCAAGCATAGGAATTGCCATTGAGAAGTTTTTTCTAACGAGATAGAAACCGGCGTAGCCGATAAAAATACCAATAAAGACTTGCCAACGCAATTTCTTGTACTTTGCATCAGCTTCTGGGCCAGTCTGTGCAGGTTTCGCTGCTGGAGGAGCTAAAAAACTTGCCATAATTTAGTTTTAATTTTTTTAAGTTTAGTTATGTTATTATTTATTTGTATCTTCAGTTAATCTTGGTCAGCAATCCATATCAACTAACTTGTTGCACAAAATTAAGCTATTTTGACTCTATTATGCTAATTTTTTGATGCAAAAATGGCTCAAAAAATACAGCCAAAACAAAAAAGTTTTTTCAATAGAATCAAAACAGCTTAAATTTCAGTCGGCACCACAGCATCACGCGCGATGCCGACCTCATTGTATTACAAAATTAATTAATTATGAATTCAGCTTAATCGTTGCTTCCACATCGAGTGCGTCGGCAATGATGCTGATGGGATTTTCTACGGGCACACCTGTCGACATTTCAATCTGCCACTTACAGGTTTCGCAGTCGGTAGCCACGCAATCGGGAGCCACTTCCTTGATTTGCTTGAAGAGGCCTGAACCGATGGCTTGCGAGGTTTCGTAGTTCTCACGCTTGAAGCCGTAAGTACCGGAAATACCGCAGCATTGCGAATCGAGCATGGTGAAGTCAACACCTGGAATCATCTTGAGCAACTCGGTGCTGTAGAACACCCAGCCCATACGCTCCATGTGACATGCGCTGTGGTAAGCCACGCGCTTCTTATAGTCGGAGCGGAAAGCGAGCTTAATCTTGCCTTCATCGATGAGTTGGTAGAGGAATCGGGTGGCCAAAGTCATGCTTTCGCGCATGTCGGCTGATTCCATACCGAGCACATGCTCATATTCATCGCGGATGGTGAAGCAGCAGGTGGAGCTTGTGCCAAGCGTCACTCTGCCCTCTTCCTTCGCCTTGCGAATGGAGTTGATGTTGATGTTGCCGTGCTTCTTTGCTTGGTCGTAGAGGCCGTTGGCAATCTTAGCCACGCCACAGCATTTTTCCTTGTCGAGCAGCTGCACGCCGTAGCCCACAGCATTCATAATCTTCACAAGGTCTTTACCAAGCTTAGGGAAGTTGTAGTTCACATAGCAGCCGTGGAAATAGCTCACCTGCTTGCTGTATTGTGCTTGTTGAGCCTTGGCGTTGCGCTTATACCAGGTTTCGAAGCGCTGTGCGCTGTAAGCAGGGAACTGGCGGTGCTTGTCAACGCCAATGGTGCTGTGCATCACGCTCTTGGTGAGGCTCAAAGCCAAAGTCTTGTTCACGATTGGGGCAAAGCGGTTTGCCATCGTGCCCACGAAGTCGGTGCTGGCGAGAATACGGTCGCGCAGGCTTGGCTTGTGGTTGCTGTATTTCATGCGGGCCACTTGAATAATGTCGCCCACCTTCACGTTCTGTGGACATGCCACCTCGCAGCGCTTGCAGTTCAAGCACTTTTTGAGGTTTTCGTCGAAGAACACTGGATTTTTCAGACGGTAGCGTTCACCGTCGGGACCGGCTTGCTTTGGGCCGGGATATGCTGGATTTACTGCCGACACTGGGCAATATACCGTACAAACTGAGCACTTCAGACACTGCTCAAAATTGAAAACGCTTTCGCTATTGATTTGTAAGTCTGCCATATCGGGTCGATTATTTTAAAATATTTTTCACTGCCTGCAATGCTGTGAGCATCGACACGCCTGTGCCGTCGGCCATCTTCACGCGGTTGTGTCCGCTGAGCACCGAGCCCACTGCATAGCAGTTGTTAATCACTTTACCATCTTTCTTCACATGAAGCTTTTCGTCGGTAGCCACACCAAATTCCATATATGGCTGTGCCTCATACACGCCATACTTGGTCCACTGTCCGTGGCCGCCTTCGGCTGCGTTGACATCGAGTCCGAACACTGTTTCGGTCACTTCGTCGTAGTTGCTGTTCAAGCCACCGCTCACGAATGATCCGCTTGCAAGGATGAAGTTATCGGCCTTGAGGCAAGTGTCGGTCAGATTTTGGGTGTTGATGCACTTGAGCGTGCCGCCTTCAATCACACCGCCAATAGCCTTGTCGCCAGTGAGGTGCACGCCGCCGCCTGCGATGAAACGCTTGCGGAGCAATGTTTGCACACGCACGCCTGGCACCGATGGTGGCAGAGTGGCAAGGAATTGCACATCGCACTTCACCTCGTCCTTCAACTGCTGGCTGAGTGTGGCATCGGCGATACCGAGCACGGCAGGAAGAAGTGCCACGTCGTAGTTGCCGCCTTGAATCTGTTCGTTTACAGCGGCAGCCATACGCTTCACCATATCGGCGTTGCCCAGCACCTTAGCGATGTTTGAAGCGCGCATTTCTGTAGGGCTCTTGCGGGCGGCCTCCAGTTCTGGAATGGTGAAACCTTTCACATCCACCTCAGCACCGAGTTTGCGCAATCCGGCTGCGATAAACTTGGTAGGGAAGTCGAGATAGCCGATGATGTTGACCAGCGCCACCTTCTTCCAAGGGAGTTTGTCGGCTTCGGCAAGTGAGGCGTAGTCCTCGATAGTGAGCCATGCTGGCTTCACCGCGCCCATTGGGGTGATGCGGTAGTGGTTGGCTTTCGCGTCGCCGGTGGTGCGCACGCCCACTTCAGCGAGCAGTGCCTTAGCCTCGTCGGCGAGGGCTTCTACATTTTCACATTTTGAATATGGGTGATTGGCATCTAATTTGGCGATGGCCTCGAGTGGGTGGCTCACTGCCGCGCCCTGTGCATCGTAGCCGAGCAGGTCGAATGTGCCAGAGTTGAAGTGCAGGGTGCTTTGACCCATGCTCACGATAGCCACACGCTTGCCGGCTTTTTGAAGTGCCAATCCGGCAGTCAGACCGCTAAGGCCTCCACCTATAATTATAGTATCGAATTTCATTTCATACCTCCTTCCTTTACAAACTGATTCACACCACAGAGGTCTTCATACACCATGGTGATGAGTTGAGCCTCGTTGAGGGTTGCGCCCCAAGCCACTGGTTTCATACCTTTCCAGCGTTCGTCGATAAAGTCAGCCAAGTCGGCAGCTGCCTTATCGGCATGGTTGCCTTGGCAGAGCAGACCGGCTGCACGGCAAGAGCAGAGCTGACCTTGGCATGTGCCCATACCCACACGGGTGCGGCGGCGAAGGTCGATCATGTTGGTCACGTGCTGTGAATTAACGGCATAGTTAACTTCTGCAACCGAAACGCCCTCACATTCGCACACGAGTGCCTCGTCGAGTTCATCAGCAGGCTTCACGATTTCCTTGGTGTAGGTGCCGTGGCGGCCTTCGGCTGCCTTGTCGGCAAAACTGAATGTGCGGAGTTCTTCTTCCGACAGTTTCGACTCAGAGCCTGGGAGTGGAGTGGTGGCTGTTTCGCAAGCCTTGTTCACACCAAGCTTCTTGCACACGAGGTCGGTCACCATTTCTGCCATCAGGCGGTAGGTCATCATCTTACCACCGGTGATGGTCACGAAGCCTTCCAAGCCGTCGCGTGTGGCGTGGTCGAGTGTCACGATACCGCGGCTGATGCTTCGGCCGCTTGGGTCATGGTCGCTTGCCACCAATGGGCGAACACCTGCATAGGCACGCAAGATGCGTGTGGTGGCAAGTGCTGGAGCGAGTTGCGCACCTTCGGTGAGAAGCACTTCCACTTCCTCATCTGTCACTCGCATATCGTCGCAAGTTTCGATAGGCACACGGTCGCTGGTGGTACCGATTACACACACGTTGTCGTCAGGAACAAGGATGTCGGCGTTGGCTGGTTTGCGGCAGCGGTTAATCACCATGTTGTTGACACGGTGTCCGAAAATGAGCAAAGCACCCTTAGCCGGGAACATATTAACAGTGATGCCTGCCATCTTGGCTACGAGCATACCCCAAATGCCAGCGGCATTGATGGTGAGGTCGGCATACACTTTGCGGATTTCGCCAGTGTACTGGTCGCGCATCTTCACGCCCACCACACGAGTTTGGTCGATAATCAGCTCGGTCACCTCGTGGTAAGTAATCACGTCGGCACCATGTATGCGAGCGTCAACCACATTCGCCACGGTCAGGCGGAATGGATCGATTGAGGCATCGGGAATTCTCACAGCACCGATAAGTGATGGATTCACCGCTGGCTCAAGAATCTTGGCCTCTTGGGGGTCGATAATATCTGCTCTGATACCTGCGCGCTGGCACGATTCCACGAAAGTGGCTTGATACGCCAAATCGTCTTCTGGAAGTGTGATGAACAAACCGTCGGTTTCGTCCACACAATGACTTGCGATTTTACGCAAAATCATGTTTTCTTGAATACACTCTGTAGCAGATTCTTGGTCTGTCACAGCATAGCGTGCTCCACTGTGCAGCAAACCGTGGTTACGGCCCGTGGCACCTTGAGCAAAGTCAAAACGCTCGATAAGCAGCACACTCAACCCACGCATAGCGCAGTCGCGAGCAGTACCCGCGCCAGTGATGCCGCCACCGATTACGATGACATCATACTTGTTTTTCAGTTTCACATCCATTACCCTAAAAACGTTTTTATTGTTAGGTTGAAAGTTAGTTATAAAATCTATAGTTGTTCATAGAAAAAAATGGGAACCGAAAGAAAAATAGTTGTCGCCATTTTTGTTTCGCAACCTTTTTGGTTTTTTTTCGCAACAAATTTAGCACCTTTTTTGATAAACGACAAATTTTTAGATATATTTCTCATTTATAATTTCATAATCAGCGAGATTCTTTGTATTTTTGTAGGGAAAAAGAGCGGATTTCAGTTGCGAAACAAAACTAAAATCCAAAAATTACGCAATACCGACATGACTAAAGAGCAACGACATCAAATCATCATGAACGCCCTGCTGAAAAAAGGGGCTGCACAAGTTACCGAACTTGCCGACATCCTTCAGGTGTCGTCGGTCACTATACGAAAAGATTTAACGGAACTGGAGAAAGAAAACAAACTTTACCGTAGCCACGGCAAAGCCATCATGCTCAATCCGTTTACCAATAATCGATCTGTGAACGAGAAGGAAAAACTCTTCACCGAGCAGAAAACGCTTATCGGCCGTGAAGCCGCAAAGCTCATCACCAACAACGACTCCATCATCTTGGCATCGGGCACCACCGTTCACGCATTGGCGCGCAACATCGTGCCTAACGGCAGAATCACCGTGGTATCGGCTTCGCTGCAAGTGAGCGAAACACTCTCGGAGCACGAGAACATCGACATCTTGCAGCTCGGCGGTATGCTTCGCCACAGCTCACTTTCTGTGGTGGGCGAATACAGCGAGATGTTTTTGAAGAACTGCGCCTTCAGTAAGCTGTATCTGGGCGTTGACGGCATCGACTTCGATTTCGGCTTCTCAACCACCGATATGCGTGAGGCAAACCTCAACCGCAAGATGATGCACACCGCACAGAAAACCATCGTGCTTGCCGACTCCAGCAAGTTTGGCAAACGCGGTTTCGCAAAAATCGGCGACACTGAGGAAATCGACATCATCATCACCGACGCTGGCATCTCGGCAAAAGACCGCGCCACCATCGAAGACCTCGGCATCGACCTCATCATCGCCAAGTAACGCACCCATTACACATATATATAATAAGGCCACAAATTCGCCCCCCCGAATTTGTGGCCATTTTTTCACCCCCAGCACCATGGAAGCGAGCCGTTGGAAATGGCTTTAGATGAATTTTGTCTGAATTGATATTTGATGCAGAGTTGTGACTGCGAGCCGTTGGAAACGGCATATTGTGGTTAACTCCATGCAGGCGAATGAAGCTCCAAAGGAGCGAATGAGCGCAGCTTGGAGATAGTACCAACGAATGAGTGAGCCGTTGGAAACGGCATATTGTGGTTAACTCCATGCAAGCGAATGAAGCTCCGCAGGAGCGAATGAGCGCAGCTTGGAGATAGTGCCAACGAATGAGTGAGCCTCGGAGAGGGTCGGTTGTGGTATTTGACTTGCTGTTACCACGACCGACCGTCTCCGACGCTCACCCTCTTATTCTTGTCGTTCTCCAAGCTGCGCTCGCACGTTACTTCGTAACGCACGAGCTTGCATGGAGTTAACCACAATTCGCCATCTCCGATGGCTGTCACTCCACAACTCATCTCCACGCACTTTTGCGTTTTCCACAATTCGCCATCTCCGATGGCTGTTGCTTCGCAACTTATCTCCACACACTTTTGCATTGTTCATAGTGCACCATCTCTTATGACCACTTTCACATATTCTCACATGACACCTGTTCGCCCAGACATATCATTTTCATTGTTTTTTTTGTTATAAAACATTTGCAAGAGGCATAAAGAATGGTTACATTTGCCCAAAAAGAACATGAGCAAAGTTAATGCCCTATATCATATCGTTATCAACACCCACCATCGGCAGAAAACCATCTGCGAAGCCCACTGTGAGGACATGTACCGCTATATATGGAAAGTAATCCAGAATAAGGGTTGCTACTTGTGTCGTATAGGTGGTGTGGAAAATCACATCCATATTCTTCTTGACTTGAATCCGACTGTTGCCTTATCCGATTTGGTGAGAGAAGTAAAGCAAACCAGTAGCGAATGGGCGAAAATTTGCGGACATTTCCCACAATGGAATGGCTGGGGACGTGAATATGCCGCTTTCTCTGTTTCGTTGGAAGCGAAAAACGGCGTTATAGAGTATATCAAAAACCAGAAAACTCATCATGCCTATGTGAGTTTTGAAGACGAGTTTAAACGAATACTTCAGGAACAAGGCATAGAATGGCACGACTATTTGCTTACATGACAAATTGCCTCATGTGATTGGAGTTATGTTTGGTGATTGTTATTCGTTGGAACCGGCTTTAGATGAATTTTGACTGAATCGATATTTGATGCAGAGTTGCGACTGCGAGCCGTTGGAAACGGCATATTGTGGTTAACTCCATGCAAGCGAATGAAGCTCCGCAGGAGCGAATGAGCGCAGCTTGGAGATAGTACCAACGAATGAGTGAGCCTCGGAGAGGGTCGGTTGTGGTATTTGACTTGCTGTTACCACGACCGACCGTCTACGACGCTCACCCTCTTATTCTTGTCGTTCTCCAAGCTGCGCTCGCACGTTACTTCATAACGCACGAGCTTGCATGGAGTTAACCACAATTCGCCATCTCCGATGGCTGTTGCTCAATGGAGCTACTGAGCCACAATCACTTTCTTCGCCACAGACCCTACTTTTAGGATATACAGCCCACTCAATGAGCCATTCTGCGACGTGACATCGCGGCCAGAAATATCATAAATGGCAAAATCCCTGTCACAAACTATGCCACCACACACCACTTTATAAGTGAAATCGCTGGCAATCGCAGTTTGGTCTACGCCCGTTGACACCTGTGGAAGGAACATTGGACGAACAGGGTTTCCCATATATCTGCTGGTCTTACCCACCCATTTGCGCCCATCGTTATAGAGGGTAAATTCGATTGCTCTTTCATTAGGAATAAAGCCAATAACCGATTTCACTTGGTTGAGATCCGACGACCAAAAATAGGCACGCTGATTGTAGTCGCGAACTTTATCCATCGTCATATAGCCGCAAAGATGAAAATAAATGGCATTTCCATTCGGCCCTTTCACTTCATACACTTTATAGGATGAGTCGTCAGGATAAGCGACAAAGTTCACTTCACAGGCGTTCAATAGTTCCTCAAACTCCTCCTTAGTGGGCATACGCCAGCGTCCACCCCACTTCACCTTTGCCACATCGTCCTCTGGGTCGAGGCGCGTTTTTTTATCGGTGTCGTTGTATTTCAGCACATGCTCCTCGGTGTCACAGACACCCCATTTGTATGTGTTTTTTGTGTAGCTATCCTTAGTTTCCACCTCGCCCCACGAGTAGTAGTCGCCTATATCCACAGGGGAGTGCGAGCCAATATTCTTGGTTGCCCACATGGCGCCACTGGGCAGCCCCAAATCCACATATTCATAGCCATTTTCCAAGTTATTCTGCGCCGCACTGGCTACCGACGACAGCAGCACTGTAATTAACAATGTGATGACAGATTTCATAAGTTATAAATTGTTTAAATGATGAAATTATAAATATATTTTTTCCTATACGCAAAGATAAAAAAAATTCCGTAACACACCTTATATTTTAATAAAAAAAGGAAATGATATGCATATTGTTCCGAAGAAGATGCGATGAAATTCCATTAAGGATTTTTTCGGTTCAGTGGAAAATTCCTGGGGATAGATGATGCAATGTTGCCGAATTGTGAATGGAATCAAAAACAAAAACATAAAAAACAGCCTTGGGGCAATGTGGAATGCTTCGCATTTGGTGGTGCGACTGTGTGCTTTGCGTCATTGGAAACGAGAATCCATGCCGCCAACCACACAATCCCTCCGCCACCCT
>ENA-UERK01000791-UERK01000791.1-human-gut-metagenome-genome-assembly--contig:-NODE-791-length-25873-cov-5.060436_pt1 | contig 25873 bp, 24 predicted proteins | sample MGYA00242957_ERZ507957 | MGnify/ENA primary metagenome ERZ507957 (study PRJEB26167, sample SAMN06115538) | human gut metagenome | host: Homo sapiens | place: China:Heilongjiang | collected 2015-11-06...
TTTTTAAGGCGCAAAAGGGACATTTAAGGCATGCTGTGTGGGCACACGGAAACACCGGAAAACGGCAATAAAAAAAGGGAATCGGTTCGAAAACCAATTCCCTGAAACTTCGTAGCGGGACCCAGGATTGAACTGGGGACCTCATGATTATGAATCATGCGCTCTAACCAGCTGAGCTATCCCGCCATCGTTGTTTTGCGGGTGCAAAGGTAATACAAAATTGTTAAACTCCAAAACTTTTCGGGAAAAAATTTCAGAAAATGTAAAAAAAAGTGTATTTTTGCACATGTAAACACCAAACAAGTCATTATTTTCGGCTATTTTGACACATCAACCTCTATACTTGCAGAAATGGAAATGCTACAAATAAACATCGAAAGAGAGCTCAACTCGACATCCACCTCTATCGTGTGGAACATGGTGAGCACACCTGAGGGCATGGCGCGATGGCTCGCCGACACCGTAACACTGGAGGGCGACACGCTGACATTTACCTGGGGAAGCCCCTACGACCACCATGAAATGAGAAAAGCCACGATCATTGAAAAGAAGAAAAACCACTGCATAAGGTTTTCATGGAACGACGAACAGGACATGGAGACCTTTGTGGAGATAAAAATGGAGAAGAGCCAGCTCACGGGAGAGTATATCTTACGCATCACCGACTTCACAGATCCCAACGACAAGCAGTGGCTCCTCGACACCTGGGGACACAACTTCAGACAGCTGCGACGCTCAAGCGGACTGTAAACACGAACATGCGCCAAAATGACGGCACACTGTTTTGAAGCACACAATTTCAAACTGACCTTTTGACAAATTGCGGGCTCACACCCTCCTACACCTTATTTTATTATATAAAAAATACAAAAATGACCATATTGTGATTTTTTTATACTAATTTTGCATGCTGGTAAACCGCATTGTGCGGACAGACAAGCAAAGAACTCTACATGTTTCGGATAAAAAAATTAGACCTCTTCATAGCCAAGCAATTCGGATTGCTTTTCATAGGAACATTCTTCATCTGCCAGTTTGTGCTGATGATGCAGTTTCTGTGGCGATACATTGATGACCTTATTGGAAAAGGACTGACCATGGATGTCATGGCGCAATTTTTCTGGTACATGGGCTTACAGCTCGTGCCCCAAGCATTGCCGTTGGCCATCTTGCTCTCATCTCTCATAACGTTCGGTAACCTCGGAGAGAGCAGTGAGCTGACAGCCATCAAGGCAGCAGGCATTTCACTGCTGCAAGCATCGCGCTCGCTGATCGTGATCTCTGTCTCTATATGCCTCCTGTCGTTCTATTTCCAAAACACCATTGGACCGGCTGCCAACCGCAACCTCATGCAGCTGCTGCTCGCCATGAAGCAGAAGAGCCCAGAACTGGAGATTCCTGAAGGCATTTTCTACGACGGCATACCCAACTGCAACCTCTATGTGCAGAAAAAAGACCTTAACACAGGCAAGCTTTACGGCATCATGATTTACCGAATGACGGGAAGCTACGAGGACCAGGCGATAATATTGGCCGACTCGGGCATGCTACAGTCGACGGCAGAGAAAAAGCACCTCGTCATGAGCCTGTGGAGCGGCGAGTGGTTTGAGAACATGAAATCGCAGGAGCTGGCAGGCAGCGCAGCTGTGCCCTACCGCCGCGAGACGTTCGTGTCGAAAAAGATTGTGCTCGACTTTGACGGCGATTTCAGTGCCGCCGATGCCTCATCGGTGTCTAACGACGCGCGCACAAAGAGTCTGGCACAGATAAGGCACGACCTCGACTCGATAAGAAGCGATTATGACAGCATAGGACGAGCATTCTACCAAGACATCATGACCTACAGCTTAAGGTCGCCTCACGCATCGAAACGCGACTCGCTGAAGGCTGTTGAGCGGGCGGCGTCGGACAAATATAACGTTGACACGCTCATGGCACACATGACCATAAGCGACAGACAACGCATGCTCAACATGGCAAGCTCGGCGGTGCAGCAACGCACGTCAGACCTCGACTTCAAGAGTTATCTCACCGACAGCGGCGACCGTCTGATCCGCCTGCACAAGATCTACGCAATAGACAAGTTTCTGCTGGCGTTCATCTGCATCGTGTTCTTCTTCATCGGAGCACCTCTGGGAGCCATCATCAGAAAGGGCGGACTGGGTCTGCCTGTACTCATATCGGTGCTCGTGTTCATTCTCTACTATATCCTCGACAACACAGGATACCGAATGGCGCGAGGAGCAATGTGGACAATAGCCTTTGGAAAGGGTCTGGCACCTGCCGTTCTCGTGCCTATGGCTGCCTTCTTCACATATAAGGCCATCAACGACTCGATGGTGTTCAACATTGACGTGTGGCGTAACTTCTTCATGCGTCTGCTCGGACTGCGCATAAAACGCAGTGTTCTGGGCAAGGAGGTTATCATTGACGAGCCAAAATATGCGCACGACGTAGAGCAGCTGAAACTGATGACGGAAGACATCACTACCTATGAGGCTCACCACCGTCTGAAACGGGCACCAAACTGGGTCAAGGTGTTCTTCAAGTACAGGCCAGACCACAAGATCGAACGGATAAACGACAGCCTGGAGGAGATAATTGAAGACCTTGCCAACACGAAAGACCGCAAGCTCATTGCTCTTCTCAACTGTTACCCTGTGCTCTCGGTGAAGGCTCACACCAGACCGTTCGACCATAAATGGATGAACATCGCGGCGGCAGCCATCGTGCCTTTCGGACTGTTCCTCTACTTCCGCATGTGGCGTTTCCGCCTGCGCCTGTCTCGCGACCTCGGCGTGATCAAAAACACCAACGAAGAGATCATTGCAAGAATAAACGCTACGCAACAGCAATAAGCCGTTACGACAGATGAAGAAGAAGATTTTGGGGAAGAAGATTTTTGGGGGAAAAGAAGATTTTTGGGAAAAAGAAGATTTTTTGGAAAAAAGAAAAAAGTAGAAATTCATACAGCTATAATATAATAAGGTGGAAAAGCTTACATTGAAGCTGTAACGCCACAACACCTTTAGCTAAAATAAAAATATAAAAAAACAACAATATGGGAGATTTCAAGCTCAGTAGCATCGAAGATGCAATAAAAGATTTTAAGGATGGACACTTCGTGATCGTTGTTGACGACGAAGACCGCGAGAACGAGGGCGACCTCATCATTGCAGCCGAGAAGATCACACCCGAGAAGGTGAACTTCATGCTGAAGAACGCAAGAGGCGTGCTCTGCGCACCTATCACGCTCTCACGCTGCGAAGAACTGGACCTGCCGCACCAGGTCAGCGACAACACTTCAATGCTCGGAACACCATTCACCGTGACCGTTGACAAGCTCGAAGGATGCACTACAGGCGTGTCTGCTCATGACCGAGCTGCAACAATACAGGCTCTGGCCGACCCAAAGTCGACACCGCAGACCTTCGGAAGACCAGGACACATCAACCCGCTCTACGCTCAAGACAACGGCGTGCTGCGTCGCTGCGGACACACAGAAGCAGCCGTAGACCTCTGCCGTCTGGCTGGCCTCTACCCTGCTGGAGCGCTCATGGAGATCATGAACGAGGACGGAACAATGGCACGCATGCCTGAGCTGCAAAAGATGGCCAAGGAATGGAACATGCGCATCATAACGATCAAAGACCTCATTGCTTACCGACTGAAGAACGAGTCGATCATAGAGGTGGGCGAAGAGGTGGACATGCCTACAGAATATGGACATTTCAAGCTTATACCGTTCCGCCAGCAGAGCAACGGCATGGAGCACATGGCGCTCGTGAAAGGCGAATGGACGCCTGACGAGGAGGTGCTGGTGCGCGTCCACTCGTCATGCGCTACGGGCGACATCCTCGGAAGCATGCGTTGCGACTGTGGCGAACAGCTCCACAAAGCCATGCAGATGATCGAGAAGGAAGGCAAGGGCGTGCTCATATACATGCAGCAAGAAGGTCGCGGCATAGGCCTGATGAACAAAATTGCAGCATACAAGCTTCAGGAAGAGGGCTACGACACGGTAGATGCCAACGTGCATCTCGGATTCCAACCCGACGAGCGCGACTATGGCTGCGGCGCACAAATGCTGCGCAAGCTCGGCGTTCACAAGATGCGCCTGCTCACCAACAATCCCGTGAAGCGCGTGGGCCTGGAGGCTTACGGCCTGGAGATTGTGGAGAACGTGCCCATTGAGATTACGCCAAACAAATATAACGAGCGTTACCTCAAGACAAAACGCGACCGCATGGGCCATACGCTCCACCTGAAGTAAACAAGACTACAGGCTCGGCAAAGAAGAAAAACACACCTATTATTTATAGGCACACACGGCCTTCAAGATTGTAAAGAAGAAAGATATCGATTCTAAACTGATTTCTTTGACAAGAAAAAAGACATAAAAGAAGACAAAAAAAGACAATGCTTTTTACGAACAGGCACAAACAAGCCCTCGTTAAAGCATTGTCTTTTGTCTTTCTTCCATTCTCTTATATTTAAAACAACAACATTCACATAATGACCTATCAGTCTAAAACAGAACTGATTGAAAGGCATGATGAGCGGGCAGATATTAAGAAAAGAGCAAAAAGCGAAACAGAAGACCATTAAACATCTGTAACAAAATGTCAAAGAAAATGTAAAATTTAAGGATTTAATGACAAAATAATAAACATTTTTTTCGCAGAAATGAACTTTTTTCTTAATTTTGCAGAGAATTTAAATTAATCAGTACAATTATGGCACAACTATCCGACCGTCTAAATCGTCTAGCCCCATCGCAGACGCTTGCAATGTCGCAGAAAAGCAATGAGATGAAGGCTCAAGGCGTGGATGTTATAAACATGAGTGTGGGCGAGCCCGACTTCAACACACCTGAACCCATCAAAGAGGCAGCAAAGAAAGCCATTGACGATAACTTCTCCCGTTATTCGCCAGTGCCAGGCTATGCTGACCTGCGCAAGGCTATCGTGGCAAAACTGAAAAAAGAGAACAACTTAGACTACACCACCGACGAGGTGCTCGTGTCTAACGGTGCCAAACAGAGCGTTTGTAACACCGTGATGGCTCTTGTTAACGACGGCGAGGAGGTTATCATACCAGCACCCTACTGGGTAAGCTACCCACAGATGGTGAAGCTTGCTGGCGGCACACCTGTGATCGTGAACGCCGGATTTGAGCAGAACTTCAAGATGACACCCGAGCAGCTTGAAGCAGCTATCACACCGAAGACACGCATGCTCATTCTCTGCTCGCCCAGCAACCCTACAGGCAGCGTCTACTCAAAGGATGAGCTTGAGGCTCTGGCTGAGGTTATAAAGAAACATGAAGGTATGTATGTGCTCGCCGACGAGATTTACGAGCACATCAACTACATAGGAAAGCACGAAAGCATTGCACAGTTTGAAGGCATGAAGGAGCGCTCTATCATCGTGAACGGTGTGTCTAAAGCTTATGCCATGACAGGCTGGCGCATAGGCTTCATCGCTGCACCACAGTGGATTGTGAAGGGCTGCAACAAGCTGCAGGGACAATACACAAGCGGACCGTGCTCGGTAAGCCAGAAAGCGGCAGAGGCAGCATACACCCTGCCACAAGACTGCGTAGAGACCATGCGCCAGGCGTTTGAGCGCCGTCGCGACCTTATCGTAAGTCTTGCTAAAGAGATACCGGGACTGGAGGTCAACAAACCTGAAGGTGCCTTCTATCTTTTCCCCAAATGCAGCAGTTTCTTCGGAAAGACAGACGGACAGAGGACCATCAACAACTCAACCGACTTTGCAATGTACCTGCTTGAGGTAGGACACGTTGCAACAGTGGGCGGTGATGCCTTCGGCGATCCCGACTGCTTCCGCATGAGCTACGCCACAAGCGATGACAACATTAAAGAGGCAATGAGCAGAATAAAGAACGCTCTGAGCCTGCTTAAATAAGAATCTAAACGTGCTTTAAGCCTGTCAAAATAAAAAAATGACAGGCTTTTAGTCCGTTGAAATAAAAATTATGTTAAAGCATGAGGTAAAAGATTGTTATTCGGCATTATTTGCTAACTTTGCACAAAGTAAGAAAGCAAAGCAGGCAATAACAGCGCCTAACATGCACTAACAACAGGAAAATATATTATTAACCAATAATAACTTTTTAAAATTCTAAAAAATTATGGCAACTACACAAGCTAAAGCGAATCCCAAGAAGAAATCGGGATTCCAGGGAGTTAGAGATGCAATTTGGATCATCATTGCATGTTTCATCCTCGCAGTATGTTTCTTCAAGTTCGTGCTCGGTAACCCCGACAACTTCGTTGGTGGAGACCCCGCAAATGCAGTTAAGGACGGAAGCCTTCTCGGTACAGTGTACAAAGGCGGTATCGTCGTTCCTGTGATCATCACTCTGCTTTTCACCGTTATCGCGCTGTCTATCGAGCGTTTCTTCGCTCTCCGCACCGCTTTCGGTAAGAGCTCACTGACAAAGTTTGTCATCAACGTTAAGCAGGCTATCAACGCCGGCGATATGGCTAAGGCACAGCAGATCTGCGACAAGCAGCAGGGTTGTGTTGCTAACGTAGTAGGCGCTTCTATCGCTGCTTACAAGGAGATGGAGACTCTTCCTAACTTGAAGCGTGCACAGAAGGTGGCTAAGATTCAGCAGGCTCATGAGGAGGCTACTCAGCTCGAGATGCCTACTCTGCAGATGAACATGCCTATCCTCGCTACTATCGTTACCCTCGGTACTCTGACCGCTCTTTTCGGTACTGTAGTAGGTATGATCCGTTCATTCGCCGCTCTGGCTTCTGGTGGTGGTGGTGACTCACTCCAGCTGTCTGAAGGTATTTCTGAGGCCCTTGTAAACACAGCATCAGGTATCTTGACATCTTGGTTCGCTGTAGTTTCTTACAACTACTATTCAAACAAGATCGACAAGCTGACATACGCTCTCGACGAAGTAGGTTACACTATTGCTCAGACATACGAAGCAAACCACGCAGACGAAGCTTAATTTTACTAACCCTTTAAAACATTTATCATTATGGGTAAAGTAAAAGTTAAGAAAGCGGACGTCTGGATAGACATGACTCCTATGTCGGACGTGATGGTCCTCCTGCTCACCTTCTTCATGTTGACATCAACATTCGTGAAGAACGAGGCAGTGAAGGTCGTTACTCCAGGCTCGGTATCTGAGATCAAGGTACCGGAGACAAATGTCTTGACAGTGCTCTGCGATAAGGAAGGCCGTATCTTTGTGGGAATGGACAATCCCCGCAAGATGGGCGAGCTCGTTCAGGGCATGGCTGACCAGTATGGAGTACAGCTCACAGGCAAGCAGTTTGAAACTGCACAGGGTGCTGCTTCCATCGGTGTTGACATGCAGGATTTGAGCTCTGCGCTCAATCTGGGCGACAAGTTAAATGAGTTCCAGGCTGCTAAGGGTATCCCCACTGACAGCACACAGACAGGCTCAAAGATGAGTCAGTTCCAGGACTGGGTTAAAATGGCACGCGAGAACAACGGTTCAGACATGAAACTCGCCATCAAGGCTGATGCCGGTACACCGTACAAGGTCATCAAGAAGATGATGTCTGAGCTTCAGGATATGAACGAGAACCGTTACTACCTGATCACATCGCTTAAATCAAATTCGGAGGATTAAGACATGGCTAAGAAAAAAGCAAGCAGACAGAAAAAGATGAACACCCGCGTGGACTTCACGCCTATGGTGGACATGATGATGCTTCTTATCACGTTCTTCATGCTCTGTACATCACTGGCTAAGCCCCAGACGATGAATTTGACTATGCCAAGTAACGATAAGAACATCGATGACAAGGACCGCAATGCGGCCAAAGCTTCTCAAACTGTTACCATCTACGTTTGTGGAAACGACAAGATCTACCATGTAGACGGTATCCCCAACTACGCTGATCCCAACTGTCTGAAAGAGACAACATGGGGTAAGGACGGCATTCGTGACGTGCTCATCAAGCACGTTACAGAGGACGGCTCTACACCTGTTGCCGACATCATGGCTGCAAAGATCAAACTTGACCAGAAGAAGCTTGCTAACCCGGCAGCTTATCCTGACAGCGTTTATGACGCTGCATTGTCAAAGATCAAGAAGGGTGAACTTGAAGGTGGCAAGGTGCCCACGATGACTATCATCATCAAGTGTACGGACGGCGCTACTTACAAGAACATGGTTGACGCTTTGGACGAAATGACTATCTGCAGTATTGGTACATACGTCATTGACAAGATTAATCCGCAGGATGCAGAGCTTCTTGCAAAGCGCGGCATTAAGTAATATCAATGACTAATAATTAAAGAAAGGACAAACAAATGGCAAAATTAGATTTGGTATCCAATGAATGGACTGACCTCGTGTTCGAAGGCAGAAACCAGGCATACGGCGCATACAAACTGCGCAAGGGTACTACTAAGCGTAATATCTGGTCCATCATTATCGTATTCCTTGCTGCAGTACTCCTCTTCCTCGGTCTCCAACTTCAGAAAATGGCGCAGGCCAACAAGACAGTTGAGAACACTCAGGCTGTTCAGTTGGCTACACTCCAGGAGAAGAAGAAAGAAGCTAAGGTAGAGAAGAAGGAAGTCATCAAGACCGAACCTGAAAAGGTTGTTGAGCAAGTGAAGTCTTCAGTGAAGTTTACCGCTCCTGTCATCAAGAAAGACGAAGAGGTAAAAGCGGAAGATGAGATCCAGCTCGAAGAGGTTGAGAAGAGCACCAAGGCCGTAGGTGCCTTCAACGTTCAAGGTAACGATGAGGTAGGTGGCGAAGTGCTCAAAGCTAAGGAAGAAATCAAGGCTCCGGAGCCCCCGAAGCATGTTGAGGAAGAGAAAGTGTTCGACGTGGTTGAGCAGATGCCTTCATTCCCTGGAGGTAACTCAGCTCTCATGAAGTTCCTCAACGAGAACATCCACTATCCGGTGGTAGCACAGGAGAACGGTGTTCAGGGCCGCGTAGTTATTTCTTTCGTGGTAGAGCGCGACGGTCACATCACCGATGTACAGGTTGCACGTTCAGTTGACCCCTCTCTCGACAAGGAAGCACAGCGTGTGGTTAGAAGCATGCCGAAGTGGATCCCTGGTAAGCAGAATGGTTCAGCAGTGCGCGTTAAGTACAACGTACCTGTGTCATTCAGACTTCAGTAATCTTTAAACAGTAAAAAGTTAAAAAGTTTACGATTTTGATGAAACGAATATCTTACGTTTTGGTAGGATTAGCACTGTCTGCCTGTCTTTTCGTTTCCTGCGGTGAGCAGAAGCGAAAGGACGGCAGAACAGATACAAACTCGTCAGGGGCGATCAGTTTCGCCTCTGACGAGAGTTTTAGTCCTATAGTAGACGAACTGAAAGCGGTGTTTGAGATGTCATGTCCCAACGCCAAAGTAACCCCAATCTACACGAGCGAGGTTGACGGAGTGAACATGCTCCTCAAGAACAAGGTGATGTTAACAATCACTGCTCGTAAATTCTCACAGAAGGAGTATGACTACCTTAAAGGCACTGATCAGCTCCCTGAGGCCGTGCCAGTCGCATACGACGGAATGGCCTTGATATGCAACAACAAGAATCTTGACTCGTGCATCACAGTGAATGATGTTAAGCGCATTCTCTCAGGCAAAGTGACCAAATGGAGCGATGTGAACAAAGGTTCAAAGCTCGGCGACATTTGGGTTTGTTTCGACAACAAGAAATCAAGCGCAGTCAGCTTCTGTGTTGACTCTATCCTTGGCGGCAAGACGATAGACAATCCGAACATTTTTGCCGCGAAAAATTCAAAAGATGTCATCGAATATGTGGCACGCACGCCCAACGCAATTGGCATCATCGGTAGCAATTGGCTCAACGACAAGCGCGATTCTACCAACACAACATGGAACAAAAGCATCACAGTGATGTCGGTAAGCAAGCTGGATAAAGCCACACCAATGAACTCATGGAAACCTTACCAGGCATGGCTGCTCAACGGACGATACCCGTTCGTGAGAACAATATACGCTCTTCTTAATGACCCGAAACGTGGTCTTCCTTGGGGATTTGCCCATTTCATTGAATCGCCACGAGGTCAGCTTATAATCTTTAAGTCGGGATTGCTGCCCACAAGAGGTGAGATAGCCATTCGTGACGTAAACGTTAACAATAAGCCAAGATAAGAATAGCTTGAGACAAGAACGTTTGTAGCTATATCTGCTAAAACAGCACAAGCCAACTGAGCGAGAAGCTAAAATAAAACAGCGAGAAGTTAAGGCAACGAATATTGATTTTTGTTACGCGACATAAGACGAAACCGCCTTATGTTGCTTAACAAAATAAAACAAAAGCAATATAACTATAAAAAAAGCTGACAAAAAGGCTAATGACATGCTCGTTATGTAACTTTTATCGTAATTTTACGTCAAAATAGAAAACAAGCATAGTGAGTGTAAACCCAATGTGAAACATAAAAACAATCTTGAATATGAAAACTTTGAAATATTTCTTCGTAGGCGCTCTGCTGCTGAGCATGCAGATGCCCGCAATGGCACAGGACGTTAATACAGACGTTGCTGCCATCACTAAAGTAGTGGTTGATGCCAAAGGCGATGTTGCAACAACAAAGTCGCAGGTTAAGGATTTCGTAAAGGCACACAAGAAAGATGCTGAAGCATTGGCAGGTCTGGGTCGTGCCTTCATGAACGCCAAGAACCTGGAGCAGGCTAAAGTGTACGCTGAGATGGCTATCAAGGCTAACAAGAACAGCGCATCGGGTTACATTCTCCACGGTGACATCTCAGTAATTGAAGAGAACGCTGGTGAAGCTGCCATGTGGTATGAGACAGCAACAATGAACGATCCGAAGAACCCTGCTTCGTATGTTAAGTATGCCCGCATCTACCAGAAGGTTGATCCCGATGGAGCTGTGGCAATGCTGAAGAAGTTGGGCGAGGTTGATCCTTCATATCCTGTTGACGCAGCTGCAGGTTACATGTTCTCACAGAACGACCGTCTGAAGACAGCTCTCGAGTATTTCGACAAGGTTAAGGACGTTACAGCGATGGACGATTACATTCTCTTCGACTATGCTACAACAGCATACGTTCTTGAGCAGTATGACAAGGCCATTGACCTCGCAGCAAAAGGCATTGGCAAGTATCCCAAGTATAACTCGTTCAACCGTATCGGTCTCTACGCTGCCGACAAGAAGAAGGATTATGCTACAGCCGTAGCTTATGGCGAGAAGCTGTTCAGCACACCCGACACCGTTAAGTTCACAGCCAACGATTACATCTATTATGGTGACGCTCTCACAAACGTTGGCCGTTTCGACGATGCCGTAGCTGCTTACAACAAACTTCCTGAGGTTGATCCTGAGAACAAGGAGGTTAAGAAATATGTCGCTGACACATATACCAAGGCCAAGCGCTTCACCGATGCTGTAGCCGCTATGGAAGCATACATCGCAGCAAAGGGTGAAGAAGTTACATACAAAGAGTATGATGCGCTGGCAGACATCTACATCGACGAGGCTTCTGTTGAGGGAGCAGCTAACGATGCTAAGGTTAAAGCATTCGAGAACGCCGACAAGGTATATGCTCAGATCGAGACAAAGTTTGACTATGCCGCTGCTTACGCTGTATGGAAGCGTGCTCTCATGAACTATCAGATCAACCCCGATGTCAAGGTTGGTCGCGCTCTCCCCTTCTACAAGAAATATATCGACATCGTGTCGGCCAAGGCAGAAAAGACAGCATCTGAGACCAGCAAGCTCGCAACAGCTTACACATATCTCGCCGTTCACTATATCCAGAACGACAAGAAAGAGGAAGCCAAGGAGTGGGCAGCAAAACTGTTGGAGATCAAGCCCGATGATCCCAATGGTCTGCAGATCATGAGCATCAAATAATGATGATTAGAAAAAAATCATAAAAACAGAAAGGATTGCAATGATGAGATTAATTCTCCATTGCAATCCTTTTTTTGTTGTTATAATAGAGTTATAAAGGTATTTCTTAAGCAAAAGAGAGCTATTATAATTATTCTATGTTAATACAGAACACTTTTGTGGCAAAAAAGTCTATTATTATTCAGATAATGCGTAACTTTGCAGCGTAAAAGATTTGAATAATATTGATGATGAACATTCTCAGCCGCGCAGATGCCGACCTGATGGTGTGGCTAAACGGCTTTCACAATTCCTTTTTTGATGGTTTTATGTATCTCACCTCAGAGAAATGGGTGTGGGTTCCTGTTTACATGGCAATATTTTTTGTCATCTTGCACAAGTATGGGCTTAAACGTCAGACAGCCATTATTGTGCTTATGTTTGCCATAACCATCACGCTTGCTGACACGACCTGTGCAGCTTATCTGCGTCCAATCTTCTGTCGTCCGCGTCCCTGTCATCCAGACAGCCCCATCGCAGCGCTCATCCATACCGTGAACGGCTATCACAGTGGCCATTACGGCATGCCGTCATGCCATTCAGCCAACTCGTTTGCGTTAGCAGCATTAGTGACTCTGCTCTTCCGCAGTCGTCGCCTCACGGCTTTCATATATATTTGGGCAGTTATTCACACCTACAGCCGAATTTATCTCGGTGTCCACTACCCTGGCGACATCCTGATAGGCGGCATCGTTGGAACATTTTACGCATTGCTGCTCTACAGAGCCTACCTATATGTCATAGCACGCGAAACGTTTCTCCATAGTAACAAAGCTTATGAGATGCCCATCAAATCTAGCTATACGAACATCGTCTTAGCCACCGGAGGCACAATCTTCACGCTTCTGTTAATCGTTGCAGCAACAGGATGCTACAATGCTGTTCTCAAATTTATTTAGCAAATTTCAAATAGCCGTTAAAGAATAATTAAAGAGATGTTACGCGCCTAAGTGCTTAACATCTCTTAACGTTATTTAAATTTGCTGCTTCGCAAACAATAAAAACAAGCAAAGAGATGGTAGAAAGCGAGAAATTTTATACTTTTGCAGAAATTCTCCACTATTATGGTCTATAAATACGATTTTCTAATTATCGGTGCCGGAGTAGCCGGCATGAGCTACGCCCTGAAGATAGCAAGGGCGCATAAGGGTAAAATTTGTCTCGTCTGCAAGACAACTCTCGACGAGGCCAACACCAAGTTTGCGCAGGGTGGTGTGGCAAGTGTCACAAACCTTGAGGTAGACAATTTCGATAAGCACATCGAGGACACGATGATTGCCGGCGACTACATCAGCGACCCAGCCGCTGTTGAGATGGTTGTGCGTAACGCTCCTGAGCAGATAAAAGAGCTTGTCAACTGGGGCGTAAACTTTGACCGCAAGGACGACGGCAAGTTTGACCTCCACCGTGAGGGTGGACACTCTGAGTTCCGCATCCTTCACCACGCCGATGACACAGGTGCAGAGATACAGCGAGGGCTGATGGAAGCCGTGCGCAACCACCCCGACATCGAGGTTAAGGAGAACCATTTCGCAGTGGAGATTATCACACAACACCACCTTGGCATTGAGGTGACACGTCGCACCCCCAACATTGAGTGCTATGGTGCCTATGTGCTCAACCCTGAAACAGAGAAGGTAGACACCTATCTGAGCAAAGTAACACTCATGTGCACCGGTGGCTGCGGAGCCGTTTACCAGACAACCACAAACCCCGTCATAGCAACGGGCGATGGTGAAGCAATGGTTTATCGTGCCAAGGGCGAGGTTAAAGACATGGAGTTTGTGCAGTTTCACCCCACCTCACTCTATCATCCCGGCGAGACCCACCCCGCCTACCTCATCACCGAGGCCATGCGCGGTTATGGCGGCATCCTGCGCCTTCCCAACGGCGAGTCGTTCATGGAGAAATATGACAAGCGTCTGTCGCTCGCACCGCGCGACATCGTGGCCCGCGCCATAGACAAGGAGATGAAGATTCATGGCATCGACCATGTGTGCTTAGATGTCACACACAAAGACCCAGAAGAGACCAAGCACCATTTCCCCAACATCTACCACAAGTGTCTGTCGTTAGGCATCGACATAACAAAAGAGTATATCCCCGTTCGCCCTGCAGCCCACTACATGTGCGGTGGCATCAAGGTTGACCTTAACGGCGAGTCGTCTATCCATCGTCTCTACGCCATCGGCGAATGTTCATGCACAGGCTTGCATGGCGGCAACCGTCTGGCAAGCAACTCGCTCATCGAGGCCGTTGTCTACGCCGATGCAGCAGCAAAGCACAGCTTGAAAGTGGTCGACAATTACGATTTCAACACCGCTGTGCCCGAATGGAACGACGAGGGAACATTGACCAACGAGGAGCGCGTGCTCATAACCCAGAGCGTAAAAGAGGTTGGCGAGTGCATGAGCAATTATGTGGGCATCGTGCGCAGCGACCTCCGTCTGAAGCGTGCCTGGGACCGTCTCGACCTTCTCTACGAAGAGACCGAAGACCTGTTCAAGCATGTTAAGGCAAGTCGCGACATCTGTGAGCTTCGCAACATGATAAACGTCGGTTATCTCATCACCCGTCAGGCTATCGAGCGCAAGGAATGTCGCGGTCTTCATTACACCATCGACTATCCTGTCCACGCCTACGACAAGAAAGACTAATGCTTGCCACAAGCAAGACTAATGCTAACCACAAGCAAGAAGCAAGCATTGCCTTAATGCGATAAAAGACAAAAGGCTGTCTGGAAACAAACCATTCCAGACAGCCCTTTTTTATTATAATTGCTATTAGCCACCGTAACCATGGCACTTACGAACCGTAACCATGGCACTTACAAACCATAACCATGGCACTTGCAAGCCGTAACCATGGCACTTACGAGCCGTAACCATGGCATAAATTCACTTCACCCTGACAGGTCGCACAGAAAAACCACTAGAACGCCACTCGGTGTCCACTTCGGCTTTCTTCTGAACAAACGAGAGGATATAAGCTGATGCGGAATATTCTTTGCTTAATTCAGATGTCCAATACCATGCCTGTTCTCCAACGCTTATAACCTCATTCACATCCTTCTGACTGCTATCCAAGCCTGTATAATGTTCTCCTGCGGCAGGTAAGAACAAGCTCTTTCCGTTAGGTCCTGTAACAGCAAAGCCATTGGCTCCATTATATTTCATCCATGTCCAGGTACACTCCCTCACAAGTTCGTCTGCCTGGTCTTTTGTAGGAATGGCCCACTGATGTCCCCATTTCACCCAAGCCACATCTCTATTTGAGCAACGAATGGAGGTCTTTCCACCTTCATTGTAGTATTTCGTGAAGTCTTCAAAGTCGGCACCATTCTTTAAATCGAAATAATTGAAATTAGAATATTCCTTCTTTGTTTTTGTCTCACCCCAAGCATAATAGTCTCCACATTGCTCGGCACTCGTAGCACCGACATTCCAGCCAGCCCATATTGTGCCACTTGACAGGCCAAGGTCCACCGCTTGCTCATTACAGATCTCTGGCAACGCTTGCTGCTGTTGTTCTGCTGTCTCTGAAGAATTGGTCTGCTCAACGCTCTGTTCCGATTCTACATTGTTGTACGTCGAACTACTGTTTCCCTTAAACATCCACCACGCCGCAAGAGCCACTACTGCCACCACGCCCATGATAACAAAGTTTTTTGTGCGTTGCCTTTTCCATTTCCTTCCAGTGGCATCAACACCCGTTTCGTTTTCCACAGTTTCAGCTAACGCAGCGACGTCTCCTTTCAGATAATAGCTATCGCCTTTAAACTCAGCGCCAGAAACAGCATCAACATAGACCTCGTTTTCTCGCTCAGCTATGAGAGTACACATGAAACGTCGTTCATCAAGCGAAATGTCTCCGCCGACATAGTTCTTAGCCACAGACAGGCGCAAAGCATTTATGCGCTCCAAAACAGAACCAAAGCGTTGTTTAGAAGAAAAGAAAGAGCGATAATCGTACGTGTTCAGTTCTACAACAGAGATTTTTGACGGTGTGAAGGTAAAGAACCACGACTTGCCTTGTGCTTTCCCGACACCATTTAGGATAATTTTCACCCGTGTTGTGTCAGGCGTCAAATAGACAATTCCTTCACTCAGGTTTTGAGAGACATCCTTTTCCCTTTTAAAAGAAGAGGATGAAGACGACGAAGAGTAAGAAGAGGATGAAGTCGTTTTTGTTGAAGACGAAGCCTTAGAAGCCCCCGAATCCTTATAAGCAGAGCCCAATGGCAGAGCCTTAACAAACGAAGCGACATCGGGTGTGCGTTGCTTGACGATAGGAGCCATTGCCCCGATAATGGCAGCTATTGTGGCCTTTGAAACGCCACATCTTTGAAGCAAATCGACAGGCAGACCATCGTTAAGCACCATTGAAGCCTCAGGTGGTCGCTCGCCTGTCAACATCTTAAAGAGCGTGCCGCCAAGCGCATACACATCCATCGTCACGGGGAACCCATGCCCGTCATGATAGTTGGCCTGTTCCACAGGCGCATAACCTGGCGTGCCACTTCCAACCTTTGTGCTCGACTCAGGCTCTCCTTTTTCATTATATTGTTTAGACAAACCAAAATCGATAAGCACCGGACTGCCGTCGTTCTTAAGCATCACATTTGCCGGTTTGAGGTCCAGGTGCAGCATCTTCTGGCTGTGCATGTATTGAAGACCTTCAGCAATGCCAGCCAGACACTTCAGCGCCGAAGCCTCATCCATGCGCCCATGTTTGCAGATGAAGCTGTCAAGGCTGCCGCCAGCCACAAACTCCATGACATAATAGACCGTGTTGTTTTGTTCAAACGCCTCAAGCACATGTATGATGTGCGGATGGTTTATAGACGCAAGGTTTTCAGCCTCACGCATAAACTTGCGGCGATATTCAGAAAACATGCCGTCGCTGGAGCTACAGGTCACCTCGCTACCGTTACGTCCGTTAATGTCGTGCATGTAAAACTCCTTCACACACACGCGCAACATGCCGTTCATCGGCCCTGCCCCATCGCTCACCACAGCAAGATAAGTGATGCCGAAGGTGCCGCTGCCCAGCATTCGTTCTATACGATAAGAATAAGTTTGGCCACGCAACACGGTGCCGTTAGAGAGTTCTGCCATAATAAAAATGCCTTATGTTTGTTTTTAATGATGTCGGAAAGACCTTTACTACTCATCCTTTCTGATTATCACCCGACAAATCGTCTACGAAACCGACAAGAAGTTTCACACCTATGTAAAGCAAATAAATGGGTGCGAGGATAGCTCCAACACGAATATGCGTTCCACCGTTACCTGAAAAGAAATCGAGCAGCAGCCAAATCATAACAGGAATCATCAGGAAGCAAAGCAATGCCGCCCACAAGCGCCACGTCTTCTTCCACATGCGTGCCAAGAAGCCTTGTCTGCCACAATTCTCAGATAATTCATTGGCTGTAGCTCTAGGTTCTTCGTAATATGCCTTTGAGCCACCGTTTGCCCCGTTTGCCACCTTCGGGTCATCATCAACCACAGAAGCCTCCACTGTGTCAGCATCGTCTTTCATTGCACAACACAACACGTTGTTTATGCGGAACGCTTCAAACAAGGCATCAGAGCGCATCAAAGCGTCCATGTCGATACCCGACGATTCGTTTTCCATCACTATGCGAACGGTCACCCCTGTGTCGATTTTTCCCAACTGCCCACGAATCCTCACAGAGGCAATAAAGAACCCCAGATTGTCGCGTTCCGTTATGGTGTACTCATATTTTTTTGTAGAGAAGCAAGTTCCTATTCCAATATCCATCTTTTTTAGAGCATTAATTGGTTATTATTTTAAAGCAATGTATCACATGACAAAAGTACAAAAAAAAGCCAAACGAATACAATATTTATAGAAGAAAAAAACAAGAATAATTTGAAATCATTATGATTAAACAAAAACAAGCGTATGAAAAGACTCCATACGCTTGCTTATTTTTATTTTTCCTTTTCCGCTCAATTAAAGTGAAAAGGAACAAACTTTAAACCTTCTTATCTATCCTTCTTCATCCTCAGCTCATAGAGGTCGTTACGGCGGTCGCGCAGGTTGCGCACGCTGCCGTAGGTGTGAAGCTCGTTAAGGAGCGTCAGGTCACAATCGGCAACGAGGATCTGCTCTGTGCCTGGTGTTGCCATGGCACGCTTGCCGTCGGTGGGGAAAGCGAAGTCGCAGGGTGTGAACACAGCCGACTGCGCATACTGGATGTCCATGTTGTGAACGCGCGGCAAGTTACCCACACTTCCCGCGATGGCCACATAACACTCGTTCTCCACAGCTCTTGCCTGAGCACACACCTTCACACGGGCATAAGCGTTCTGCGTGTCGGTGTTGAAGGGCACAAACAAGATCTGCATGCCGTCCTCAGCCATGATGCGCGACAGCTCGGGGAACTCGACATCATAACAAATAAGTATGCCAATCTTTCCACAGTCGGTGTCGAAAGTCTGCACACGGTTGCCTTGGCTCAAGCCCCAGCTCTTCTGCTCGTCGGGTGTGACATGAATTTTCTCGTACATGTCGTAAGAGCCATCGCGACGGCAGAGGAATCCCACGTTGTACAGTCCGCCATCTTCCTTCACATAAGGCATGGAGCCTGTTATGATGTTGATGTTGTAGCTGATTGCCAGCTCCACGAAACGGTCACGAATCTGCTCGGTATATTGCGCCAATCCGCGTATCGACTGCGCCTCACCCATGTCGTTAAACTTGGCCATGAGGGGTGCGTTGAAATATTCGGGGAAGAGCACAAAGTCGCTCTTATAGTCGCTCACAGAGTCGACAAAAAACTCCACCTGTTCAAACAGGTCGTCCACGTCCTTATAAGGACGCATCTGCCATTGCACCAGACCCACTCTCACCGTTGGGCGTTTCTCCACATACGAGTCGGTTTGCGGCTGATAGTAGATGTTATCCCACTGCAACAACGTTGCGCAGTGTTTCGACTCCTCGTCGTTAGGCAGATAGTTGCGTATCACGCGGCGCACATGAAAATCGTTCGACAGCTGGAACGTGAGCACAGGGTCATAGATCTCGCGTGAGCGCACCTTCTCAATATACTCCTTCGGGCGCATGGTGTCGGCATACTTATAATAGTTAGGTATGCGACCTCCAAACATAATGGCCTTGAGGTTAAGCTTCTCGCACAGCTCCTTGCGATATTCATACATGCGTCGGCCCAGTCGCAATCCGCGGTAGTCGGGGTGAATGAACACCTCGATGCCGTACAATATGTTGCCGTTAGGATTATGCGTGTTAAACGTCTCGTTGCCTGTCACCTTGGCGTAGGTGTGATCACCCTTCACCATGTTATAGTCGACGATAATGCTGAGGGCACAGCCCACAATCTTGTCGTCCACCACAATGACCACCTGTCCCTCGGGGAAGATGGTTATAAGCTTCTTGATCTGGGCATGAGTCCAGAACACATCATGGTCTGCATAAATTCGTTTGAACGAACCAGCCAGCTGATCGTAGTCCTCCATCCGAAGGTTGCGCAGCTCTACCTTGTTTATTTTAAGATTAGATTCCATAAAACAAATAAACGTTTGTTATCTTACACTATTATTCTTATCCTTTCTGCAAAAGTAAGAAAATTATATGTAGAAAACGCGACATTTCATATAAAAATGTGCCGTATGCCGACAAAAAAACAAAAAAATTATGTAAATTTGCAATGAATAAAAAACCAAACGGTGACTATGAAGAAAATCCATTACATAATCCTGTTGCTGCTCATGCCGCTCGCCCTGGTAGCGCAGAGCATATCCCCCACCTGCCGCACCTGCGGCAAGAAAATCGCGCTCTGCCCCTACAAAGGCAAGCATCCGACCAAGCAAAGTCAGTCACGGCAACACCGCAGCAACAAGCCGTCCAGCCGTCCTTCTACCCCACACAGCAACTATGGCTCAACCCACCAGAGGCCTTCCAGCCAGCAGCCACAGGTGGAGTCGCGGCTATATGTCACCAACAAGCGGTTTGAAGACGGCACCGACCGAGCTGGATATTATACAGGATATGTGAAGGACGGTATGCGCCAAGGTGAAGGCACCACCAAGTTTGACAACGGTACGGTTGCTGTTGGCAAATGGGAGCACGACAGGATGAACGGGAAAGGCACAACCACTGCATCAAACGGCCAAAAGTATGAAGGTGAATTCAAGGATAGCAATTTCGACGGATTCGGCACACTGACATACGAAAAAGGCGGCAAATACATCGGGACATGGAAAGATGACAAGAAAGACGGCTACGGCATTGAAGTGTTTCCGGACGAATCGGAGCTGAGAAGCACATTCAAGGATGGCTACGCTGACGGCTTCTATATGTATGTGCAGAAAGGCGGAGGATACCGCATCGGCAAATTTGAAGGCGGTAAACTTGAAGGCCATAGCTTATATTTCGGTGATGACGGCAAACCAATGTACGCCCTTTTTAAAGATGACAAGTGTGTTGAAACCACAGATCTCACCGCCACATCCCGCCCCGGCACCTACTCTTACAAACACACCTACGACGACGGCACCTATGTCGAGGGAAACATAACGAACGGAAAGGGGCTTTGCAAATATCCAAGCGGTGGCATTTACGAGGGAGAATGGAAAGACAGCAAACCTCACGGCTTCGGCATACTTCGCTATAAGAATGGCGACATTTATAGCGGCCAATGGAATGAGGGAAAAAAGGAAGGGACCGGCATTTACTTCTACAAGAACAACAATAGCGCTTATGCGGGAAATTGGCGCGACGACAAGAAATGCTATAACGGCACTTTTTTCTGGTACGAGAGCGGCAACGCTTACGTCGGCCAATGGAGCGACGACAACATGAGCGGCTTCGGAATAAAGTATTACAGGAACAGCAAATGCTCGCGCGGCAGATGGGCTAACGACAAACTCGTTGAAGAGCTGTAAGCCATTTTTGAACAAACAGGCGAAGTAAGAAATCGTCAAAACACGAGAACCACTTATGAGCAACAAGATAACATCAGCCATCGCCCCGGGCACCGTCCTGCACGGCGAGGCTTACGACTACAAGATTATAAAGACACTCGGCCAGGGCTCCTTCGGCATAACCTACCAGGCAAAGGTGCAGATGAAGGGCGCGCTCGGCACACTCGACAGCAACATGTATGTTGCGGTGAAGGAGTTTTTCATGAAAGAGGTGAACGGACGCTCGGGCGACACCGTGACAAGCGGCAGCACGTCGAAGGGCGGACTGTTCAGCTACTACCGCGAGAAGTTCGAGCGCGAGGCACGCAACCTCGGCACGCTGAAGCATCCCAACATCGTGCGTGTACTGGAGATGTTCATTGCCAACGGCACGGCCTACTACGCCATGGAATTCATCAACGGCATGAGCCTTGACGACACGATAGCCAAATCTCCACATGGCCGTCTCTCCACAGAACAGGCCATCAGGCTGACCCGGCAAATAGGTGCTGCCATAAGTTTCATGCACAGCCGCAAGATGCTGCACCTCGACGTGAAACCAGCCAACGTGATGGTGAGAGCCGACGGCAAGGCCGTGCTCATCGATTTCGGCCTCTCCAAACAGTATGACGAGAGCGGACAGCCAGAGTCGAGCACCACCGTCGGCGGCGGCACACCGGGCTACGCCCCTCTCGAGCAGGCGAGCTACCGCGACGGCCACGGTTTCCCCGTTGTGATGGATGTCTACGCGCTGGGAGCCACCATGTTCAAGATGCTCTCTGGACAGCGTCCGCCCGAGGCTTCGGAAATTCTGAACGAGGGATTTCCCGAGAGTTGCCTGCTGGCCGCCAACACGCCACGCCACATCATCAGATGCATTGAGAAGGCCATGGCGCCGCTGAAGAAAGACCGTTACCAGAGCATCGACCAATTTGTGACGGACCTGTGTGGCAAGGAAGAAACAACAGGAAACGAAGCCGCCGGAAAAAACGAAGCCACAAGTTTCAGCGATGAGGTGAACGTGGTGGATGCAAGGCCGTCTGACCGGCACGAGGCAAAGCGACAGCAGCCAGGACAGCAACCGCAAGGGGCAAGACATCAACAGTCAAGGCCGCAGCCTCAACAAGAAAAGCCCGAACTCACTACGATGAACAGAAGCACCGCTGGCAACAAGATGAAAAAGCTGCGCCTCTATATCTGCATAGGGTTCATCACCTTTATAGTTTTTGCCGCGATTTGCACTTCTGTACAAAATTGCCAAGTGGAGAAATGGCGTCAAGAGGATTCCATCGACACCTCACTTGTTGAACAGCCTGAAGACCCGTCAGCGGCAAATCCGATAGGCACTCTCTACACCCACGACGCCGCTGGCAACAATTTTGTGTGGACGGGTGGAGTGCTCAACGACCTACCCGACGGCAACGGCTCGGCCAACTACAACGAAGGTGACAAAGACGGACGCAAGGAGTACTACGGACGGATGGTAAAAGGCAAGCGCGAGACCCTTGACGGCGAGACAGCCACACTCACCTACATTAACGGCAACAAGTATGTCGGAACGTTCGCCAACGACATGCTAAAGGAAGGAACCTACACGGACAAGGAAAACGGCATGAGTTTCAAAGGAACATTCAAAAACAACGCGCCCTACAACGGCAAATGGTTTATGCTGGGGGACGGAAGCGTGTACACGACTGTGAAAAACGGGGAAATGCAGAATTGAAAACAATGACCACCTGCCGACAACCGTGCAGAACATGATTACAGCAGACAATTTTTTATTTAAGTGACGTTAAAAAAATAGATTGTCATGATTTGAGCTTTATCTTTTTGATCTATTTCTCTCAAATCATAACAATCTATTTTTTTAGCGTCACTAAACGGCAAAATTTTGTGATTAAGATTTTTGAAACAAGTAGGTGTGCAAAAAAAGGCAGCAACCGTAGCTTTACAAAAGAGCATCGGTTGTTGCCTTTCCTTATCTTGTTCTTGTCTTATTCTTGTCTGTCGTCCAATCCTTACACCAGATGAGCGATCAGCTCCTCGCGGTCGCCTTCGAGCATGTCGATAACAGGAATCTCGACCATGGTGTAGCAGCCGGGCTGCTGGTTCATTGAAGCACGAGCCACGTTCACGAGCACCTGACCTGTGAGGGCAGGGTTGTTGATGCTCATGTTAAACTCCAGACGCTGGTTCTGTGTCTTTCCGCTCACACCCTTACGCACGAGGTTCACGCCGTGGCCCATGTCGCGCACAGCATCAACAGAAGGCACAGCAAACACATGAGTCTCGTCGTTGGCGAAATAAGGGTCAGCCTTTATAGCAGCCGTCACATCCTCAAGCTTTGCGCCGTCCTCAAGCTCCACATACACCATGCGGCGGTGCAAGCCCTCGCCCTTTGGAATGGTCATCGAGAGAGCGTTCTTAACGCCCTCCTTTGAGCGCACGCACACGCTGTGTCCCATCGACATGCCGGGACCGAAGTTGGTGTAGCTCAAGCCCTTGGGTGCAAGGCTCTGCATCAGGCTGCGCACGATGCTGTCTGATCCCGGATCCCATCCGGCAGCAATGACAGCCACAGCTCCGTGCTCCTTGCATATAGGCTGCAAGGTGCGGCGATAGTCGACGATAGAAGTGTGAATGTCGAAGCTATCAACGGTGTTGATACCAAGAGGCAGGATCTGTTTTGCATACTCCTCGCATGAACGTGTCGGTGTGGCAAGAATGGCCACATCAACATCCTTCAACTCACGAATGTCCTTCACCACCTCATACTGTTCCAGCTCTGCTGGCTTGTTCTCTGCACCGTGACGGCGCACTATGCCAGCCACCTCAAAATCGTTGGCAGCCTCAAGGGCCTCAAGGGCGTAGCGGCCAATGTTGCCGTAACCCACTACGGCAGCTCTAATTTTCTTCATATTGTTCTTTTATTAAATTGTTTTTTTGTTCTGCTGTTTCTTTTATTGTTATCTCGTTTTCTTTCATTGTTTTTTGTTTTTGCCGTTTGTGTCGGTTTTCGAATTGCAAATTTACATGTTTCCATCGACAATCAATCATAACACGCCCATTTTATGTTTTCAGAAATGGGAAAATTTACAATTTGTCATTAATGAACGTTCAAAAAGAATAAAATGTAAGCGTCGAAGCACATTAGTTGGATGCTTAGTTTTGCATAAAGAAACCATATCTGGATATGGAAACCACATTCTAAACAAAACAAACGAACCGTTTCATGGAAATAGCAATAAGCATTGCGGCCCTCATCGTGGGCTGCATCATTGGTTGGCTTGCACAGAAAAGCCGTCAACAAGCTCTCATCACCAAAAACGAGATGCTCACAAAACAGGCCGACGAGACAAAAGACGAGGCGCAAAGACAGCTGGCGGCTGTAAAGGAGGAGGCCGAACGCCGACTGGAAAGCGCCAAGGCCGAGGCACAGCAGAACATGAACAACGCCAAAGCCGAAGCTCAACAACAACTCGACATCGCAAAGAGAGAAGCAAGCGAACGTCTTGAGGCCACCAAGGCAGAGGCACAGCAGCAGCTGGAAGCCACAAAGAAAGAGGCGAGCGAACAGCTTGCCAAAACCAAGGCAGAGGCACAGCAGCAGCTGGAGGCCGTGAAGAAAGAGGCAGGCGAACAGCTTGAAGCCACAAAGAAAGAAGCAAGCGATCTGCTTGCCAAGACAAAGGCCGAAGCCGAGGCACAACAGCAAAAGGCCCTCGCCGAGAAAGACGCGGCGTGGAACGACATCATGAAAGGTCAGGAGCAGCGCTTCAACGAAACCATGGCCCGCATGAGCGAGCAGATGAAGAACGCCACTGCCGACATGCTGAAAGACCGTCAGAAAGAGTTTGCCGACTCAAGCAACCAGCAGCTCGGACAGATTGTCAACCCTCTGCGCGAGACCATTGACAAGATGAAGCAGACCATGGCCGACACCACGCTCAAACAGACGGAGATGAGCAGCGTGCTCAAAGACAACATTGAGCGAAGCATGCAACAGGCCATGGCAGCCAAGAAGAGTGCCGAAGAGCTTGCCAACGCCCTGAAGCATGGCAGCAAGGTGCAAGGCGACTGGGGCGAGGCTGTGCTCGACGAGTTGCTCACCTCACAGGGTCTGGTGCGCGGCATCCACTACGACACCCAGGCCGTCATACGCGACGCGCAGGGCAACACGGTGCATACCGACGATGGCGCAACGCTGCGTCCCGACGTCATCTTGCATCTCGACCAGCGACGCGAGGTGATCATCGACTCGAAGGTGTCGCTCACCGCCTTCCTCGACTATGCCAACGCCGACAACGAGGCCGACCGCCAGCGGTTCCTCAAGACCCACATCGACAGCTTGCAGAAGCACGTCAAAGAGCTCTCGACAAAAGACTATTCGGCATATGTCCAGCCACCCAAGGTGCGCATGGACTACGTCATCATGTTCGTCCCCCACACAGGCGCTCTCTGGACAGCACTCAACGCCCAACCCGACCTGTGGCGCAAGGCCATGGAACAGAACGTGTTCATTGCCGATGAGCAGACGCTCTTCGCTGCCCTGCGCATCATATCGCTCACATGGACCCAGATACGCCAGGCCGAGAACCACGAGCAGGTCTACCGTCTGGCAAACGAGATGCTTGACCGCGTGGGACAATTCATGAAAAAATACACCGCCATAGGCAAGGCGCTAAAGACAGCCACAACAGCCTACGACGATGCCGAGCGCAAGCTTCAGCCCAGCGGCCAAAGCATCCTGCAGACCTGTGCCAAGCTCCAAAAGCTCGGTGCCAAGCAGAGCGACAAGAACCCGCTGCCGCAGCTCATCGACATTGACGAGGTTGCCGCCCTTGCTCCACCGGCAGATGACAAAGACGACAATTAAACCAAAATCGGTCATTAGGCCGTTTTATGTTTTATTTTATTGAACTTTCGCATTTAATAAATGGAAATTATCTCAAGCGAGCGTCGCCGAAGGCGGCGAATATCCATAACCGCTG
>ENA-UERK01000800-UERK01000800.1-human-gut-metagenome-genome-assembly--contig:-NODE-800-length-25765-cov-34.745796_pt1 | contig 25765 bp, 25 predicted proteins | sample MGYA00242957_ERZ507957 | MGnify/ENA primary metagenome ERZ507957 (study PRJEB26167, sample SAMN06115538) | human gut metagenome | host: Homo sapiens | place: China:Heilongjiang | collected 2015-11-06...
AGCGGGGTGTAGCGCAGCCCGGTAGCGCTCCTGTTTTGGGAACAGGTGGTCGCAGGTTCGAATCCTGTCGCCCCGACAAAAAGCTAAGAGGTTTCGACTTCTTAGCTTTTTTGTTTATTTAAGCATTTGTGTTTTTGCAGGAATCTTTGATTGGATAACATATAAAATGTAATTGACTTATGATTATTACGATTGCACGCCAATGCGGCTGTGGTGCCATCAACGTGGGAAGGTTGCTGGCTGAACATTATGGCATTCCCTTCTATACCCGTAAAAGTTTGCTCGAAATGGCTCGTGAGAGAGGTGTTCTCGACGAGATGGAGGCTTTCTTCGATGAGCGTCCAGTCGATGAGTTGCTCTTCGCCATGTCTTCGTATGGTGAAAGTCATCATCTTCTCACCGAGAAGCCATTGCGTACCTTGGCTGACATGGTAGGGGAGGAGAATTGCGTCATCATCGGTAGATGTGGCAACTACATCTTCCGTCATCGCAAGGACTTGGTGTCGGTGTTCCTGAAAGGTTCGCTTGATGCTCGCATCGCCAACATCCAGGCTGAGCAAAACCTCTCTGCCGAAGAAGCGAAAGAGTTTGTGGAGCATGTCGATGATTGTCGTGTGGCTTATCATAAGTATTATACTGACTTGACGTGGGGTAATGCGGATGACTATGACATCTGTCTCGACTGTGATCGCTTGGGTGCGGAACAGACGGCGGCGATGATTGAGCATTATGTGAAGGAAGTAGGAAGTAAGACAGAGTAAAAAGATTGTGGAAAAATGAAGTATCTGATTCAATTTTTGATTATTATTGCTTTCTCTTTTGCTGGCGAATTGTTGCATTACTGTTTGCCATTGCCTATCCCTGCCAGTATCTATGGCATCATCTTGCTGTTTCTGGCTTTGGAGATGAAGTGGGTGAGCGTGAAGGATATTAGAGAGACGAGTGCTTTCTTGATAGCCGTGATGCCAGTGATGTTTATTCCGGCTGCCGTCGGACTGATGGATTCCTGGAAATCCATCGGAAATTCGTGGCTGGCATACATTGTGGTTACGGTGGTGAGCACCTTCGTTGTGATGGGTGTTTCTGGAAAGGTGACCCAGGGTGTGATCCGTGCTCACAAGAGTAAGAAAAATGAGAAGAGTGGCGAGGCGTAATCGTCTTGACTCTGGTTCTTAACTATGTATAATTGGGTTCTTATATATATAATAAGGTAAGATAAATATGGGTGTTTTTCAGAATTCTGTGTTTTTCGGTGTGTTGGTAAGCTTGGCATCCTATGGCATTGGCATGGCTGTGAAGCGCAAGACTGGTTGGTCGTTGGCTAACCCACTGTTGATTTCTATCATATTGGTAATCTGTGTGTTATTGCTTACTGGCGTCAGTTATACTACCTATAGTGCTGGTGCCAATAGCATCAGTTATCTCTTGACTCCTGCTACCATCTGTTTGGCTGTTCCGCTCTATCAACAGGTGGAGTTGCTGAAGAAGAATTATCATGCGGTATTGCTGGGCATTGTGTCGGGCGTGTTGGCTAGTTTGTGTTCCGTGCTCATCTTGGCATTGTTGTTCCATTTTGATCATGCCGCCTACGTCACATTTCTGCCTAAGTCTATCACGACCGCCATTGGTATCGGTGTGTCGGAAGAATTGGGTGGTCACGTCTCTGTTTCCGTCGTGGTCATTATCGTTACGGGTGTGTTGGGCAATATCTTTGCAGAGAAATTCTTGGCATTGCTTCGTATCAAGGAACCGATTGCCAAAGGTATCGCCATCGGCTGTTCTGCCCATGCCTTGGGTACTGCGAAGGCGATGGAGATGGGTACCATCGAGGGAGCTATGAGTAGTCTGAGCATCGTGGTTTGTGGCGTGATGACGGTGATAGGAGCCTCCATCTTTGCCATGTTCCTCTAGAAAAAGTCAGTATTGCATCTTTGATTTTAGGATGATTCGGTCGGTTTTGCCTAGAATATAAGCCAAAAATTTGGCGTTTCGCTCGAAATGTATTATCTTTGTCCAAATATTTAGCATAAAGATGATATGATTAAATTCTTGGATTTACAGAAAGTGACGGCAAGTCATGCCGAAGAGATTCACGAGGCGGTAGCTAGGGTGGTCGATTCGGGATGGTACTTGCTTGGCAATGAGGTGAAAAACTTCGAGAAAAACTATGCCCGATACATTGGTACGAGCCAATGTGTAGGCGTGGGGAATGGACTGGATGCCTTGACCCTCATCTTCCGTGCTTATATTGAGATGGGCGTGATGGAGGTGGGTGATGAGGTCATCGTGCCTGCCAACACTTATATCGCTTCTATCTTGGCGATAACGGAGAATGGGTTGAAACCTGTCCTCGTGGAGCCTAGCCCTGACACGTTGAATCTGGATAGTTCGCGGATAGAAGCTGCCATCACGGAGCGTACCAAGGCTATCTTGCTCGTGCATCTTTATGGACGAAATGCTTATAATGTATATATTGGACCGATTTGCCAAAAATATCACTTGAAGTTGGTGGAGGACAATGCCCAAGCGCATGGTTGCCGTTTTGGAGACCGGTTGACGGGTAGCCTAGGGGATGCTGCAGGGCATAGTTTCTATCCCGGCAAAAATCTTGGAGCCTTGGGCGATGCGGGAGCCGTGACGACCAACGATGAGGAATTGGCTTCCGTGATTCGTGCTTTGGCGAACTATGGAAGTCAAAAGAAATATGTTTTCAAGTACCAAGGGCGCAATTCTCGTATGGACGAGATTCAAGCGGCTGTGCTGAATGTCAAACTCAAGTACTTGGATGCCGACAATGCCCATCGTCGTGAGATAGCTCATCTTTATTATGAGCAGATTCACAATCCGTTGGTTCGTATGACGGGTACCTATCCGGTTCTGCTCGAATATCGAGAAAAATGGGGGTTCGCCAATGGTTCGACAGTGATTCCTGATGATAATAATGTCTATCATCTTTTTCCGATTCTTTGTTCCCGACGGGATGACTTGCAACAGTATCTCTCCGAACATGGTGTGCAGACCTTGATTCACTATCCGATTCCTCCTCATCTGCAGGAATGCTATCAAGCCTTTGCTCATCTGAAACTTCCTATCACGGAGCAGATTCATGCCGAGGAATTGAGCTTGCCTATCAGTCAGGTGATGACACTCGAAGAGGCACAGGAAGTGGTGGAATGGGTGAATCGTTTCTGTTGATAGACAATATTTTGCGGCATATCTCGTTCTTTAGAGGATGGAATCGTTTAGTTGGCGATTGCAGGCAAAACTCAAGATAAAAGAACATCAATATGAAAATGAATAAGAATAGTGTTTTACGATATTTGTTGGGCATCTTCGTCATGCTTGGCTTGGTGGCTTGTATGGATGACGACGATTTCTCAACGTCCAAGAGCGACCTGCTCTATTTCTCTACCGACACGGTACGACTCGACACCACTTTCTCTAATGTACCTACGCCTACCAAGACGATGTGGGTGTATAATCGCACAGGCAAGAGCATCCGATGCAGCAACGTGCGCTTGGAAGGAGGCAACCAGGAGGGATTCCGTGTCAACGTGGATGGCACCTATCTAGGACAAACCTCTGGCTATCAGACACGTGACGTGGAGGTGCGCAAGGGCGATAGCATCCGTGTGTTCGTGGAGTTGACTTCCTCGATGCAACAAGAGGATGAGCCACAACTTGTACAAGACAACCTCGTCTTTACTTTGGAGAGTGGCGTTCAACAGAAAATCAATTTGCGTGCCATGTCGTGGGATGCTATTTCTTATACCAACTTGGAGGTGAAGCGAGGCGAGACCTTGACGCTTGGCGACCCTGTTGTCATTAAAAATGAAGATGGCACAGAGCGTGAGTATCATAAGCCCATCGTCATCTATGGTGGCATCAAGGTGGATAGTATGGCTACCCTAAATATCAAGGAGGGTGCTACGCTCTATTTCCACGAGAACGCTGGCATCCAAGTGTATGGAAAATTGCTGGCTGAGGGTACGGCAGAGAAACCTGTCACCCTTCGTGGCGATAGAATCGACCACATGTTTGACTATCTGCCATACGATCGTACTCCGGGTCAGTGGCAAGGCATCAAGTTGATGGAGTATTCCCAGGACAATGTCTTGAAATACACCGACTTGCATAGTGCTTACAATGGCATCGTGGTGGATTCTAGTGATGTCAATATACAAAAACTCTTACTTGAAAACTCTATTGTTCACAACTGTCAGGGTGTGGGCGTGGAAGTGAATTATGCCAAAGTGCAAATCTATAATACTCAGTTGTCCAACACCTTAGGTCATTGCCTCTATGTCTGTGGCGGTGATGTGGATGTCAACAACTGCACGATAGCTCAGTTCTATCCATTCGATGCCCGTCGTGGCTCTGCCATCGGCTTCAAGGCTCCTGTCAAGAATCTGTCTGTCAAGAACTCGATTGTCACTGGATATGCTGACGATGAGGTCGTGTGGACACCAGTGGATGACGAACCACTCGAATTTTCCTTCGATCACTGCTTGCTTCGTACTGAAAAGATGACAACCGATGATAGCTTGAAGTTTATGAATGTCATCTACGAGGACTTGAAGAATGAGGTAGTGAAAAATGAGAAAGACACCCTTTGGTTTGGTGAGAAGCAGTTTGCTAACTTCGATACAGACAACTTGATATACGATTTCCGTCTGAAGGGCAAATCGGCTGCCATTGGTGTGGCTGATGCTGAGAGCGCTTTGCCATACGACCGTAATGGTCTTCTGAAGCGTGATGAGGAGAAGACGATTGCAGGTTGCTACTTATATCGTGAGGAAAAGAATGATGCAGAAAAATAAATGTTTCTTCTTTCACCGGCAGATTTCTCTTTGTCAGGTTTATCGATGGCATAGCTTCCGAAAGGTTTGCTTGTTGGCATTTTTCTTGTCCGCAAGCCATGGCATTTGCGCTTATTCTTTACCATGCCGTTTGGCTTCCGAACCTATGCAACATCAGATCTTGCAGGCAGAGACCATGCACCCAGATGAAGTGCCCCAAAAAGAGAAGAAGGAGGCTGCTGCCGAGCAGTTGAGCAAGGCATTGGATTACTTCACTTCCCGGAAGTATCATGAGTGCTTGATGATTATGCAAGAACTGGATAAGCATTATCGGTTGAATCCCCGATATAAGGCTTATCTGGGTGTTTGTTATTATTATGAGTGGGATTATAAGCAAGCGGCGAAGTATCTCTCAGTGGCCATTCCTCAGCTAGGGAATTTCTCTCCCCATGAGCGTTCCTTTTATTATTGGGCAAATGCCGAGAGCCTTTTCAATCTTCAAAAATACGCCGAGGCTATTCCGTTCTATCAAGCCATGCTCCCGTTGTGTTATGCCAACGAGAAGCCCGATGTGTATTATCGTTTGGGTTTCTGCTATCTCTTTGCGGAGCAATGGAATGAGGCTTGGAATGAGCTATTGCAGGCTCAAAAAGGATACTTGAAGCTTCGGAATACACCCGATATGCAGGCTCGTATCACTCAAGTTTCTCACATGCTGGATGGACTCAAACCCAAAGTCGTCAGCTTTGTATTGGAGGAATTGATTAAGAAATGAGTACTTAATCCATGAGGCATTTGGGCATGATAAAAACGTCCCGATAGGTTGATTGAGACCTATCGGGACGTTTGTTTTCTTAAGTAATAAAAGTACTATTTTATCTTGTTGAAAAGAGTAAACTTTCCTTTTATCTCATGTTTGCATCCACGAAAGAGAAAGGCAATAAGTCCTTGATGCTCTTGAAGCAATAGATGCCATCCTCTCCATAAAGCAGGATACGTACTGGCTGCTTATAGCGGTCTTCTATCTCCAATATTACTTGACGGCAAGCACCGCAAGGTGAGATAGGGTCCTTCAGAAAACCTTTCTCATTGTTTGCCGCAATAGCTATCGTCTTGATAGCTAGCTCTGGATGATTCGCCTGGGCGGCAAACACGGCGGTTCGCTCTGCGCACAATCCTGATGGGAAGGCGGCGTTCTCCTGGTTAGCACCTATCACGATGCTGCCATCCTCCAACAAGCAAGCGGCCCCCACGTGGAAGTGACTGTAGTTGGCATAGGAGTTCTGTGTGGCGGCTTTTGCCCTTTCTACCAGCGTCTGTTCCTCTTCGCTCAACTCATCAAGCTGGGCGAACTGGTATTTGATTTCTATTTTCTTCTCTTTCATGGGGATTACTTTAATTAATAATTAAGCTATACGTCCATATAGCTATTGAATTCTTCACTCTTCGTTCTTCACTCTTCGTTCTTCACTCTTCACTTCGTATAGAAGTCGATGAGGTGGGTGATGGCTCGCTTGCAGACCGGACAGAATTCTGGTGTGTCGTTGATGCGCATGCGGCAATCCTGTACGCCACGATATACTCCCTTGGTGCTGTAGCCCGCACCCTCGAAGACACCCACCTTTGTCTTGGCCACCTCTGGCTTTTTGGACAATGGGGTGGGAATCTTGGTTCCCTTCTTCACCATGTCCTCCCATTTGCTGGAGAAGTTGACGAGTGTGGTGATATTCGGCTCCCATGGCTCCACATCGTGTGGGTACATTGGAATCGCCTCTTCTTCGTAAGCATACTCGTCGGCAAGACCGGCGAAGGAATGACCGAACTCATGTACCACCACAGGCTTAAACCACTTATTGTGGGTCATGGAGAGATTGTAGGAATTGAGGATACCGCCACCTCCGTATTTCTCCGTGTTCACCAATACGATGATGTGCTCGTAAGGCGTGCCAGCCAACCAGTCGTGCAAGTCCTTGAGATTCAATGTCGTCAAGTATCTGTCACTATAGAAGGTATCGAAGTGAGAGTGGAGGGCGGTCTTCTTCCAAATGCCCTTGGATGGTTCGCTCGTACCGCTTTCCTCAGAAGGTGACTTCACGGCGATCACGTTGAAACGATCTCTCATCTCCTTGAATGGCTCATGGGCAAAGAGTGCCTCGTTGGCTTCCTTCACATCATTGAGGAAGGTGCCCATCTCTGCCTCCGTGTAGCCTTCAGCCACGTAAGCGATGTGGATGCAACGGGCGGTGTCGGCAGCCTGCTGGATGGTCTCGTAAGGTGTCGTCTTGTCGCCCTTGTGATGGATAAGTATATCGGTAGGAGCCACTTGATGGGTGAGACTTGTGGTCACTTCCCTTCGGTTGTTGTAGAGGGCGAGGGTGACATCCACCGTATCCTTTGGCATCGGAACGAGGAAGACGTTCTCGAAACTCTGGGTATTCTTTTGAGCCTCAGGATAGCTGAGCCATTCCTGGAAAAGGGTAGAGAAGGAGTTGCGGTAGATGACCTTGCCAGAATGGTGGTCACGTACTGTGATTTGTCCATTTCCCTCTACGGGTACTTCGCTCAAACGTTGCTTCTTGCCATACCAATGAGGCATGACATTGAGTTCATCGACTGCAATCATCTGCTGTTTCACATTGCCTGCAAAGATGTAGTCGATACGTAAAGTCTTGTCAACGAAATAGTCGTTGAACTGTTGAGCCATCGTATGGCATGGCAGTAACAGCCAAGCCAAGGCTACAAATCCTATCTTTATATTTTTCTTCATGTTCATAATTTTTTTATCTCACTCTCAACCTAGCTCCTGGGTAAATCTTGAAGTCTGGGTCGAGACCATTCATCTTGTATAGGTTCTTCAGTCTGATGCCATACTTCTGCGAGATGCCATACATGCTTTCACCTGCCTGTACGATGTGAGGGCGCTTCTTGTATTGCTTTGGGGCCTTCTTGCGTTTCTTCTTCAGATAGATGATGTCACCCTTGTGCAAGATGTCATGCTTGTCTCGCTCGTTGTACTTCGCCAGCTTCTTCCAACTGATGCCCACTTCTTTTCCGATGCCCTTGAAGGTATCTCCCTCGCGAGCGTAGAGGTAGTAGTTGTCGTTGAAGAGGTGGATTGGGTGGAGCAAGCCTTGGGCGTTGATCGGTTGGTCGGTACCACTGTGCTCAGCCATAAACTTGTCGTATCGCTTCGCCTTATCGTACTCATGCAACTTGTAAAGTTCGATGATTTGGATGAGCTTGTTGGCATACTGTGGGTTGGTGGCATAGCCGCACTGTTTCAGACCTCTCGCCCAACCCTTGTAGTCGCTGGTGCTGAGGTTGAAGAGACAGGCATAGCGAGATTGACGAGCCAAGAACTGGCTGTGGTCCTCGTAGCTCTCCTTGGCATCGCTATATACACGGAAGCATTCTCCACGAGCGTCGTCATCGTGATATTGCTTCGGACCCATCCACGAGGTATGGCACTTGATGCCAAAGTGGTTGTTGCCCTGTCTCACGAGGTCGCTTCTTCCCGCAGCACTCTCGAAGAGTCCCTGTGCCAGGGTGATGCTGGCAGGTATGCGGTATCGAAGCATCTGCTCGATGGCGAGATCCTTGTATTGGTTGATGTATGTCTGATAGGTTTGGTTCCATTTCATCTGCGCACTCATCGGTGCGGTGGTCAAGAGGAAGGCAAACCCTAGTATGTATTTTCTAAATCGATTCATACTGCAAAAATATAAAAAATAGTTTGTTTTCTCTCGTTTTGATGTAATTATTTATTTATTTTCACGTTTTATGCGCAGAAGTGTTTGTTTTTGAAGAAAAAACGGTCTTATTCAGCACTCTGATGCTGTCACTTGATGCACAAGTACTCATAAAAAATAATGTACAATGAAAAAAATAATAATCGTGTTGGGTTCCAACCATGAGCAGGAAAAAAATGTGGGTTTTGCGATGAATCAGCTGTCGCAAAACTTCCCTGGTGTTCGCTTTTCTCGCCTTCTGTGGACGGAGCCGATAGGCATGGAGAATTCCCCTCAGTTTGTCAATGCCCTTGCCATCGCTTTCACCGACTTGCCTGAGCCAACTGTCGTATCTGTTCTGAAAGGCATCGAACGTCAATGTGGAAGAACAAAGGAGGAAAAATCCCAAGGCATCGTCAAACTCGACCTCGACCTTTTGCTCTATGGCGATCTCCGTCGCAAGGAGAGCGATTGGGAAAGAGATTATGTGAAACAATTACTAGGGGAAATGGGAGAATAATTTCCAACTGTAAGGCTGCATTCTCTCGCAGTTTTTTATAAACGAAAAAGCCGCTAGCGTGTCCTTGAAAAACACACAAGCGGCTTTGTTCCATTTATAATGCCGGATTCGGATTGTCGGCGGAAAGATGCAACTCCACCACTTTGCCCTCTTCCAGTGATTTCTTGACGTGGATGATGCGCTGGTTGCTGCTGCCACGGAAGAAGAGATCGGGGTCGGCGAGAGCCTTCACGAACGGACCATCCACCAAGACATCTATCAACTTCAGCAACTCCAACTGGGCTGGATTCTTGACCAAGTTCTCAAACTTGTAGCCCGTGAAGCACCAGATGGTCTTCTTGCTCTGTCGGCGTATCTCACGAGCCAACTCGGCGAAACCTTCTGCTTGAAACATAGGGTCGCCTCCGGAGAAGGTGACATTGGCGAAGGGGTCATCCATGATTTCCTTCATCAAGTCCTCCGTCGAGGTCATCGTGCCATGGTTGATGTCCCACGACTGGGGATTGTGGCACTCCGGGCAGTGATTCGGACAACCGGCACAATAGATGGATGTGCGGAATCCCGGACCATCCACCATTGTGTCATGTACTACGCTTAAAACGCTTATCATTTTGCTATTGAATCTTCACTCTTCGTTCTTCACTTAGAATTACTTCTTAGGCGTGTCGATGTGGGTGACACGGTCGTGAAGCTCGGCAAGCTTGCCACTGTTCCAACGATCGGTGGTACCTACAAGGTAACCTGTGATACGCTGCAACTTGTCGATGTGGTGACTACCACACTTAGGACAAACGGTCAAGTTGGTATCGGCATTCTCGTAGCCGCAGTCCAAGCAGCGGTTGCGGTTGTGGTTGACAGAGCCATAGCCCATGTTGTACTTATCCATCATATCTACCACGCTGGCGATAACTGATGGGTTGTGAGTAGCGTCGCCATCAATCTCTACATAGAAGATGTGACCACCACGAGTCAAGTCGTGATAAGGAGCCTCGATCTTCGCCTTCTTCAATGCTGTACATTTATAATATACTGGCACGTGGTTAGAGTTGGTGTAGTAGTCACGGTCGGTAACACCAGGGATGACACCAAACTCCTTGCGGTCCTTCTTGGTAAACTTACCGCTCAATCCCTCTGCTGGAGTAGCGAGGATAGAGTAGTTGTGGTGATACTGATCGCTGAACTCGTTGGCACGGTCGCGCATGTAGGTGATGATCTTCAAGCCCAATTCCTGTGCCTCCTCGCTCTCACCATGATGCTTGCCGATGAGCGCCTTGAGGCACTCTGCCAAACCGATGAAACCGATACCGAGTGTACCATGGTTGATGACGCTCTCGATGGTCTCCTCTGGCTTCAACTTGTCGGCACCTACCCACAAGTATTTCATCAAGAGTGGGAACTGCTTAGCCATCGCTGTCTTCTGGAACTGGAAGCGCTCGTCGAGCTGCTTAGCTGTGATGTCGAGGATGTTGTCGAGCTTGGCGAAGAACATGTCGATGCGCTGCTTCTTGTCCTCGATTCCCATGCACTCGATGGCGAGCTTCACGATGTTGATGGTAGAGAAGCTCAAGTTACCACGAGCGATGCTGGTCTTCTCGCCCCAACGGTCCTCGAACACACGGGTACGGCAACCCATGGTGGCGATTTCCCACTTGTAACGCTCTGGGTCGTCGGCACGCCACTTCTCGTTCTGGTTGAAGGTAGCGTCGAGGTTGAGGAAGTTAGGGAAGAAACGACGGGCTGTCACCTTGCAAGCCAACTGGTAGAGGTCGTAGTTGCGATCCTCTGGCAAGTAGTTGACGCCACGTTTCTTCTTCCATATCTGGATAGGGAAGATGGCTGTCTCGCCATTTCCTACGCCTTCATAGGTGCTCTCCAAGATTTCACGCATGATGCAACGACCCTCTGCAGATGTATCTGTACCATAGTTGATGGAAGAGAATACCACCTGGTTGCCACCACGAGAGTGGATGGTGTTCATGTTGTGGATGAAAGCCTCCATCGCCTGGTGTACTCGGTTCACGGTCTTGTTGATGGCGTGCTGCTCCAAGCGAGCCTTGCCCTCCAAGCCTTCGAGGCTCTTCTCCAGGTAGTCGTCGATAGGAGCGTCGTAGAGGTCCTTCAAGTCCTCGCCGGTCAACTTCTCCAGGTTCTTCACCTCTTCTTGGTAAGACATTCTTACGTAAGGAGCCAAGTAGAAGTCGAAGGCAGGGATCGCCTGACCTCCGTGCATCTCGTTCTGGCAGGTCTCCAGTGAGATACAAGCCAGTACGGCTGCGGTCTCGATGCGCTTGGCAGGACGGCTAGAGCCATGGCCAGCGGTGAAGCCGTGGTGGAGGATGATATCAAGAGGATGCTGTACGCAGGTGAGACTCTTGGTAGGATAATAATCTTTGTCGTGTATGTGGATGTAGTTATGCAGGACGGCGTCACGTACTTCCTCGCTGAGGAGGTAGTCGTCAACGAATGGCTTGGTGGTTTCAGAGGCAAATTTCATCATCATGCCGGCAGGAGTGTCGGCGTTCATGTTGGCGTTCTCACGAGTGATGTCATTGTTCTTGGCATTGACGATGCTCATAAATACGTCGCGGGTCTTTGCCTTGCGGGCGATGTTGCGCTGATTGCGATAAGCAATGTACTTCTGCGCTACATCCTTGCGCGCACTCTTCATCAGTTCCATCTCGATGGCATCCTGGATGGCTTCCACGCTCATCTGGCTCTTGCCACGGAAGGAAATGTGGTCGGTGATTTGCTCGATAAGAGTGCTGTCCTCACCCTTGTCTGTGTGTAACATGGCTTTGCGTATGGCTGCCATAATCTTCTGTTCGTTGAAACCAACGATGCGTCCGTCACGCTTAACTACAGTTTGTATCATTTTAGCTTTACTTTTATGATTGATATATAATTAGCTTAATATTAACATTTTATGCCAAAAGGAGGTAAAAAATACCTCATTTTTCATGTTGCAAAGATACAAAAGATATTCCAAAGTTTGCAGTTTTGGACAACTTTTATTCTGTTAAAAAATATTAAGTCGCTGATAATCAAATAGATAGTATTTTGTTTTGGAAAACTTTGTGAAAAATGGGTTTTCCGAAAAGTGTAACTCTTTGTCTAATGGGGACTTACGGACGAAAACGCCCGAAATGTTAAAAAATAATCGTGTAGTTCTTAGAATAGTCTAACAATCTGCTACTCTCGCAGTTAGCCCTATTTGCTCTTTCTCTTGTAGTCGAGAGCGGCACCAATGGCAGTGCAAAATTCCGAGTATTTTGGGATGCGGAATTTCACGTTGTATAATTTTTCCATGGCAGGGAATACCTCATGGCATTGTGGCAGCAAGGTGAGGTTGCCTATCAAGACAAAGTCCTTGATGCCCGACTCCAATGAGGAGAGGATGGTGGCAGAGCCGATGCACTGGAGTACCATCCAGATGAGACCCTTGGCGATGTCCTCCCTGGTGGCGTTCGCCTTGGCGTTGCTGAAGAGGGAAGCCACGGCGTTCATCGGCAAACCTGGCAATGGCTTGGCGCTGATGTCGCCGATGAGGAGGTTGATCTTCGATACGTCGCCTTCCTTGGCTAGGTTGGCGATCTGCTTCACATCGTCGGTCTTGAGCATGATGCGACTGAGACCCGACAAGGTTCCGCCACCGATGCCGATGCCACCGATGTGTCGGATGTTGTCGCCCTCGCATTTCACGAGCGAGGTGCCCGTTCCCATGCTCACCACAATCATCTTGTCTAGCTTGCTCTCATACATGGCGCCCAGTCCATCGGCGATAAACTCCTCGCTCTTCGAGGTAGGAAGCCCATAGATGGGTTCGTCAATGTATGCCGAACCTACGCCCGTCAGCATGACGTGCTCCACTTCCGACAAACTGATTTGGTTGTCGTGCAAGTATTTTCCGAAGGCACCATAGAGAGAGGTGATAGGGTCGGTAGCCTTGATGCGGATAGGGCTGATGACCATGCCTTGCTCGTTGATACCTACGATCTTGGTCGTAGAGATGCCTACGTCTATGCCGATGACGATCTTTTTCATTTTGGTGTTGTTCTTTTAGGAAGATTGGTTTTTAAGTAACCTTCATTTTGTATTGCGAGTGCAAAGGTAATACAAAATAAAGACTCCACAAAATTATTGCTATGAATAATTTGTGGAGTCGTATGGTTTTATATTTTATTAATCATTACAAGACACCCATCTTGCAGAAGCAGATGAGCACCGCATAGCCAATCACCATGCTCAGCACACCGATGGTCAAGCCCGCCTTCGCCATGTCGGTCTGCTGGATGAGACCAGTGGAGTAGGCGATGGCATTAGGAGGGGTGGAGATAGGGAGCGACATGGCGCAAGAGGCAGCCACTGCCACACCGATGATGATGGTGGAGGTGCCACCGATGCTATTGAGCGAGTCGCCCATGCCTGCGCATACCACCGAGAGGATAGGGATGAGGAGGGCTGCGGTCGCCGTGTTCGAGATGAAGTTACTCAGTGCGAAACATACCAGTCCGGATATCACCATGATGACGAGTGGGTTGAAGGTGTCGAAAGGAATGCTCTTCACGGCGTTCTCTGCCAGTCCGGTGCCGTTCATGGCAAGACCGAGTGCGAAGCCACCTGCCACCATCCAGATGACAGCCCAGTCGATTTCCTTCAGGTCGTCGGCGGTGATCACGCCCGTGAAGGCGAAGACGGCGATAGGCAACATGGCTACCGTGTTGGCGTTGATGCCCAGGTACTTCTTGCCGAATACCCAGAGCAGGATGGTGAGGATGAAGGTGCCGGCTACCACATAGGTGCGCCAGTTGTACTGGATGTTGCCCTCGATGTTTAGCTCGATGGTCTTCTGAGAGAATGGGAACATCTTGCGGATGATAAACCATGCCATGATGAGCATGATGATGACCATCGGTCCCATAATCATCATCCATTCGCCGAAGCCGAGGTCGAGGTTCAATCCGTCAGGAGCCGTCAGCACCTTGTAGGCGAAGGCGTTAGGAGGGGTGCCGATAGGCGTACCCATACCGCCCAGGTTGGCGCCGATAGGTATCGCCATGGTCAGGGCGATGCGTCCCTTGCCGTTGGCTGGCAGTGCCTTGAACACTGGGGTGAGGAAGGTAAGCATCATCGCCGCTGTGGCGGTGTTGGAGATAAACATGGAGAAAATACCCGTGATGAGCATGAATCCCAGCAGCACGTTTTCCGACTTCTTGCCGAAAGGCGCTATCAGGGTCTTTGCCATCAGCACGTCGAGACCACTCTTGGTGGCAGCGATCGCCATGACAAAACCGCCCAGGAAGAGGATGATGGTAGGGTCGGCAAAGCAAGCCATGATACCTTGGTATTCCAGCAGGTTGCCATACTCGCCCTCGGAGCCTTGCATGATGTTGAACGCCGAGTCGGAGACGCCAAAGAGGAGTACGAAGATGATGACCACGGAGGTAGCCCATGCCGGTATCGCCTCTGTGAGCCAGAGCATGACTGCCATCACGAAGATGGCGATGACACGTTGTTGCACAACGGTCAGTCCATCAATGCCGAAGTAGCTGATGGGCAGGTTCCATACACAAATGGTGAGCAAGGCAGTGAGCAAAAACATCAGTGCCTTCTTGCGATTGAAATCGCCGCTCAAAACTTTCTTAACGGTTTCTTGCATTTTCTCTATGTTTTTTATGGTTCTGAGGGCAAATGTACGCATTATTTTCGAATTATCAAAAAAAAGTGGAAGAAAAGTGATGTTTTTCGGAAAATTGTGTTATTTTTGCATCAGATTTTTAAATTTTTATGCCATGAACCAAGTTACATTATTTATTTTTGCAGTGCTCGCAATAGTCGTGGTACTGGTCGTGTTTTCTTATCTTCACAAGCGTCATGTGGAGTATAAGATGGTGGATATCGAGAACGCTGTTCGCAGCGCTTATTCCGAGGGCGTCACTTCGGTGGAGAAGGAAGCCCTCGTCAAAGCGGTGAAAAAGTACTTCCATTGCAGTAGCAAGGAAGCACATTATATAATAGGTGTAGCTCGGCGCAAGAAAATCATCGACATTGCCGTGGGCAAGGTCTCCTTACACCAAGACTCCTGATTTTATTTCATCTTGCAGTCGGGAAGTACTTTCATACATCTCTTGCCCTCGATAGTCTTCAGGATGCAACCGATAGTCTTGCGGTTGATGTTTCTGAGGATTGGCACCTGTGATATAGGAAGTACTTCCACATAGTGTACACCAGAGTTAGGTACGTCCATCGGGAGCGTGCCCTCAGCTTGCATCTTGGTGTGCTCAAACTCTACGACATCGTCAAATCTTACATATCGGTTGCCCTTGCCATCGATGAAGCCCACGCATACGGAGTCGGCATCGGTGGCAATGGTGGCATAGATGAGCTGCTCGCCAGCGTATCGCTTGAATACTCTGCCACGCTCTCTCTGCAAGAGCTCCTCGATGGAAACCTTGCATACTCTTCCGCTCTCATATACCATGATGAGCCATCCTTCTTCTTCATCCTCATGTACGCCTAGCTTCAGGCGATAGTCTTGCCAGTCGTCATCGTCGAGCACCTTGTACTCGTCGGTGCCCATCAGGCAGATCACGGCTGTGAGAGGGCGATAGCCTTCCTCGTAGTCGTGCAAGGCATTGTTGCGCAGACGGGAGGTCTGGATGAAATCGGTGACTGGGGCGGTCTCCACAAACTTGGTGGTCACCTTCTCCTCGGCTATGGTCTCATTGGCTGCCGCAGCCGTGGTCTGACTGCTTGCCTGTATCTCCTCCTGTGTCTGTACCAGACGTGGCACGTGCTCCTCTGCCCATTGTTTGCGGAGGGCAAGGAACTTGTCCTTGTAGTTGTCGTTCACCTTGCGTGCAGAGGTTCCCATGCGCTCGTAGTAGATGGTGCCCACGGCTTTCGGGGTAGGGCATGGCTCTATGTCGATGATGAGCACGGCATTGCTCACCTCGTCGTCGAAGTGGGTGTGTACGTAGTGTGCTCCCTCCTGACCGAGGTAATACACGATCTTGTTGTTGACATATACCTCATACTTGTCTCGTGAACCCTTGAAGAGTGGGTTCTTGAGGTCTTCTTCCACGCCCATCTCGTAGCCGATGTCTGATACACCCAGGTACAGGTGTCCACCCTCGGCGTTGAGGAAGGCGCATATCTCCTGCATAATCTTGACGGTCTGTGCTTCCACATCCACCTTCATCGAGTTCTCAGGATAGATGATGGAGGTCTTAAACTCGGTGTGGAAGTCTTCCTTGCCATAGTTCTTCTTGTTGGATGAAGACTTGTGGAGCTTGAGCAGCGCACGTATCTTGTCGAGGATGTCGCCAGCCTGCGAGAGCAGTCCCGACTTCTTGACGAAGTTGTGGGAGAGCACGAGCGATGCGAGTTGTTGCAGCTGAGGGTCCTCATTGCAGGAACTCCATCTGTAGAGTTCCTCGTAGTGCTCCTCGCTGTCGAGGCAACCGATGATGCGCAGTTGCATGAAGTCGTGGCGCAGCATGGCGTTGCGCTCGAATAGCTCTGGCTCGGTGTCGGCGATGTGCTCTATCTTGCTGGTATCTACCTTGTCGAAGAGGGCGAAGTCGTTGAGTATCTCCAGGAGGGCAAGGCGGTTGTCATAGTAGGCGATGCGCTCCTTGTTCTCCAGCAGGATGGCGAGCAAGCGGCAGAAGTTGAGGTAGTTGTACGATTTCACGTTGTCTTCCTCCAGGGTCGCCTTGGTGTCGATGATCGCCATCAACTCGCCTACGTGTGCTTGGTCTATCAAGCGTACGTTCTCCAGTTCGTCCTTGTCTTTCTCCGGATTATATACCTCGTGGTTGGCATAGCCCAGCATCAACTGGTGGAATGCCTCGCTAGTGTTGAATCGGCTCTCTGGCGACTCCCTCAGGAAACTGCCGTTCAGGTATCCGTTGGGTCCCTCCGAGATGTTGTCGACCTCCACGATCATACCTTTTTTCAGGTCGTCCACGCTCATGCCCGGTGCTGGCGCAACGCTCACGGAGAATCCCTCGTTGCTGATGGCTGGCACACGGTTGATGAAGTCGTTGCGGTTGTTGAGCACACAGGTGAGACGGGAGTTGTAGAAGAGGTCGTTGATTCTCACGTCATCTATGTACTCGGTGATCATGTCTCTCATGGCAAACACGTAGCTGCCATCGGGATTGATGTCCTTCACGTAGGCATGCAGCAGGAGCGGCATGTTCTGGTACTGGAAGGTGTGCAGGTTGATTTCACCAGGGTAGTAAGGTACCACGTCGCTGATGCAGTCGAGGGTGCCCATGCCTTCCACGCCTTCCTCTACGATCTGGCACTCGAACACCAGGTTGCCAGCCAACTGCTTGGTGACGATGATGTCGGTATCGTCGTCGATGTCCAACTTGCGGTTTTGCTTCTTGGCTGCCTTTCTCTTGGTCGAGAAGAGCGACTTGTTGATATATGCCCACAAAGCCTTGTAGTGCTCGATGGTGGTGCCCACCTTGCCACGCAGGTTGAGTGGTGGCTTCTCGTCGAGCTTCACCGACAGACCGTGCCACAGTCCCATTCTGGACGACAGCGGCAGGTAGAGGTTCTCCTTGTCCAGGTTCTTCGGCTGTATGGAGATCACTTGCTCGGTGATGGAGAGCACGGCTTGCTCGTTCTCGTACTTGGCGTTGTCGAAGTTCTCCACCTGCTCGTTGTTCTCCTGAGAGCAGAGCATGTTGGCGAGGATGAAGGCATCGTCGCTGTTGAAAGGGAGGGCAGCGTCAAACTCGGTGCTTGTGAAGAGCGAGAGGAACGACCTCTGGAGCGTCTTGTTAGGGTCGCTCACGTTCATGATGCTGACCAGGCGATAGAGAAGGGCTTGGTTGAGCGAGGTGTCGAAAAAGTTTTGGTTGGTGTGCTTGCTGAGAATCAGCTCCGTCACGAGCACCTGTATCATGCTCTCCTTGGTCTGTAGGTCGCTGGAGAGTCGGTCGGTCTGTGCGTAGATGTTCTCTATGTAGGTTTGCAACAGTTTGAGCCATTGCATCTGGAATGGTTTTCTGATCCAAAGATATACCTCTTGACTTCTGAGTGTGTCGAGGATGAGGGTGATCAGGCTTTCCATGATGGAGAAGTCGAGCATGAAGATGCACTGCATGATGCAGAACTGCTTTCTTGGATGGTAGATGTAGGCGCAAGAGGAGAGGGTGGAAAGAATGTCACGGATGGTTTTCTCCGCCTTGCCGTCGCGCAGGATGTCAATGGCTTGGATGTAGTAAGTAAGTAGTTCGATGACCTCGGTGAATCGTTGTTCCAACAAGGTGCGCTCAGCTTCCTTGCAGCGAGGCAACAGTTGTGAACCTTGCAGGGTTTCGAGACAGAGGGTGCGTATGTGTTGCAGTTTTTCCTGTAGTTCTTCTTGTGAGAGGTGGGAGGAGAGATTGGAGATCCATCGGTGGCACTCGATGTCGAAGAGGTCTTTGGCGGTGTCGCCGAGCATGAGGTTGTGGAAATCCTGGTTGTTCCATTCCTCCGGACCGATGATATTGCTGAAGTCTTTCTCGGTGAGTGAGAATTCCGACTTGTCGGCTCCCATGACCTCCACGAGCATCACTTCCATAAATCGCTGTCTGAATTTCATCACACGGCATTTCACCATAGGGGTGAGGGCGGAGTTGATGACGGTGTCACGCTTGAGCATGGCGGTGAATCCGAACTCGTCCTCCAGCTGGTAGTATTCCCCCAGTGTGAGTTTGATTTTGAAGATGACCTCATCATTTTCTTGGTAGTGTTGTCTCATCAGGCGCTCAATGTTTTGGCTGATGAAAACTTTGCCTACGTGCGAGGAGATGAGCAGACAGTCGAGATACTCAGGTGTGGGCAACCTCCTTTGGAAGGCGAGTTGAGCCACCTTGTAAATCTTGTTGTCAACTTCGAGGATGAACTTATGTTCTTCTTCATCGACTCGCAAAACCTTAGCTTGGATTTCTTTGTAATTGTTCATGTTATTGTTGTCTTAAAAGATTGTTGGCGCAAAGGTAATGATTTATTTTGGGATAAATGCAATGTTTTTTTATTTTTTGCTAAGTTTAGTACAACATTTGTGGGGCTTGTCTTGAAAATGGGAGTTAGTTAAAACGACAAAGCTTCGGAAGCCTTCTTAGGGAAGCATTCCGAAGCTTAGAGTGTTGTTAGATATGGAATTTGATGTCTTCGAGCCATTTCTTGGTATCGAAGCAAGGGCATTCCTTGCGCACGCCAGGGAGGTCACGATGGCCGAGGATCTCGGCGTCAGGATAGTCGGTGCAGAGGCTCTTGAGGAGTTCCTCCAGCGTGATGTTTTGTGCCTCGGTACGGGTGTCGGCAGGTTTGCCGTTGGCATCAAGTCCGCCCTCATAGCAGATGGCGATGCTGTGGGCGTTGTAGTGTCGGGCGTGAGCTCCGACCTCTCGCTCCGGGCGGCAAGGGTAGAGGGTACCATCCTTGGTGATGTAGTAGTGGTAGCCGATGGATTTGAAACCTCTTGCGAGGTGGCAGGCTTTCAAGGCTTCGATTGTGAAGTCTTGTGTCACACGCGTGGCACTGCAATGCAATACGATTAGATTGATTGTTCTCATAACAAATTCTTTTTTATGATTTTTATTTTTGTAAAATTAAATTTCTTTTTTCCAATTTCCATTGGATGGTTTCCAATTTCCATTGGTGGATTTCAATTTTCCATTGAGGATTTTTCGACACCCCTGTCCCCCTCTTACGAAGAGGGGGTCCTTACCCCAGTACCCAAGCCCTATGCCCCTACCATAGGGGCGAGGGATGTAACCGCTCCTACTCGTCGCTCTGAACCGCTTCGCTCTAAGGTAGGCGGGGCGTCAGAGCCCTCGCCTTTATTTTTTTACGCAACAGAGTTGCGATTTTTTGTGCGGTGTAAACCGCCTTGATGAGAGCTTGCTGCAAAGCCTTGATGAGAGCTTGCTGCAAAGCGCTAGCCCAACAGGGAGGCGGTGTAACACCGCACAAAAATCGCCGATTAGGCGTAAAACAATCGCAACTTTGTTGCGTAAGAAATCATCGCCAGCCCCGTAGGGGCAAAGGCTCTGCTGGCGATACCAAAACTCTGGCGAAGCTATAGCGTAGCCAGCTACATCCCTCGCCCCTATGGTAGGGGCGTAGGGCTTGGGTACTGGGGTAAGGACCCCCTCTTCGTAAGAGGGGGACAGGGGTGTCGAAAAATCCTCAATGGAAAATTGAAAAATCCACCAATGGAAAATTGAAATCCTTCAATGAAGAATGGAAAGATAGGTTTGCAAAGGGCGATTAGCCCTTGCACGAACTAACACAAAACGCACTCGCTATCGCCGTCAAAACAGTGATAATAAAATTAATGATATTCTTAAAAGTCTCTTTTTTCATGATTTTCTTAAAAAATTAAAAGTAAAACATTCATTTATAAAAAGGTGAAGGAAAGAGGAATAAAGAAAGGAAAGGGAGAGCAGGGGAAAGCCCCCGCCCCCTAACAACTAATATTCCTTGACGTTGCCGTCACCCTCAGACGAGCCTCCGCTGCTAGGAGTGCTGCCTCCGCCAGAGGAACCGCTGCCTCCACCAGTGGTAGTGCTACCTCCACCAGTGGTAGTGCTGCCACTACCTTGCGAGGTGCTGCCACCACCGCCAGAAGGAGTAGTAGGGGAGTCATCCCCTGCACCTTTCACAAACGAGTCGTAATTCTTGAGAGAAGCGTTGATGTCAAGGTTCTCTCTCGTGAAGTTGCCAGTAGCTCTGGCACGGAGTCTCACACCCTCCACGTTCTTCGCCACGGAGAAGTCATCCTCTGAGTCGGCACCCTTCTTCGGCTTGATGCCCAATGAGAAGATGGCGAGATTGTCGATCTTTACCGCAATGCCTTGAAGCACCAATTCTCGGATGCACTTCACCATGTCGGTGAGCAAACCCTGGGTGGCTCCAGCCGAGAAACCCGTGTTGTGAGAGCAAAGATGCTCAGCCAACTCGCTGATGCCGATGGTCTGTGTCACCACGGGACGGGCATACACCTTGCCATAAGCTTTCTCGATGTTCTTGTTGTTGTTCTTGATCAATTTGAATAATACCATAAGCAAAAAAGTTTTTTTAGTGGTTAATTATATGATTAGCTCTACTCCAGACGGCGCGCCTTGCCTTCGGTGTCGCTAAGTCATCCTCTCTGAATGACAATGCAAAGGTACGACAATTTTTCGGGACGATGATGCCAACTGTGCCATCGTGTGTCCAAGGGGACATTCTCTTTGCTTTTTTCGAAAAACGCTGTCTTTGTAGTCGAAAACTATGGCTCACAGAGGTAATCGACGATGAGCTTCACTTGCGGACGACTGTAGAAGTTGGCATCCTTGCTCACGTTGAAGTGCTGGAGCTGTTCATAGAGAGGAGGGATGTTTTTGATCCATCGTGTCAGACGGTTGATGGCAATCTTCTTTTGGCTGTGGGGGAAGTAGAGCATCGCCAGCTCCGACTTCCCATAACTTCTTTCTTCTATCATATTCTTCTTAGGTTTTATGATGTAAACTCTTAGCTTTCGAGGGGCTATCTCTTAGCTTTAGGAAGGTCATTCTTAGCTTTACGATAGCTAACTCATAGTTCTATGGTTGCTATCTCTCAGCTTTATAACAGCTATCTCTTAGCTTTACGAGTGCTATCTCTCAGCTTTACAACTCATCTTGCCCTGGCTTGAACTCGTGGTCGTCGAGTATCTCCTTGCCGTCTTTCTCCACTACCCACCAACCGTCACCATTGTGGCGATGGATGCGCTTGAAGCCCAGTCGCTCCATCACGGGAATGAGGTCGCATGAGGAGAACTCCTGACGGAAAATAGGGTTTGTGCTGATGCGATCGAGAATTTCAGAAGCTGTCATAAACTTCAGGTTGCAACCCTCCTCGTCCTTTTTTGTAGGTACTCGGAAGTAACGTAGGATCTGCTCTGCCAGATGGTTGTCTCTCCTAAACAACTCGTTGTGCAATTTTTGCTTCTCGATGTCCTCTTGGGTCAGCCAATATACCCACTCATCCCCCTTCGTCACTTGTGCGTCCTTTTCTTCGTTCTCCTTCATCTGCTTTTGGTTTGCTGCCACCTTCTTGGCGAGGGTCAAGGCTTGGGCATAGACATGGGTGTAGTCTATCTTGTGGGTTGTCGGATTGTCTATTTGTTCCACCTCCCAGATGAGGAGGCGACGCCCTATATTATCTTTCAGAAAGTGGACGTTGTTGCTGGTGGCGCAGAATGAGGTGTTGTGCTTCAGAATGCTAGGGTAGCGGTCGTAGGGACGGCGGAAGGTGAACTCCTGCTTGGTAATCATGCTCTTGAAGGCACTGAGGTTTTTGCCTTCTGGAAACTCAAACTCATCGAGATTGACCAGTGCCTTGCTGGCGCCCATCTCCTGGAAGTCCTTGCTGCGATAGTCGGAAGATGAGTCGTTGGCGAAATAGCTGCTGAGTTGAGGCGGCAGCAGGTGCTCCAGAAGAGTGGTCTTGAAGATGCCTCCCTTGCCCACGAGGACGAGCACCGTATGGTTCACGATATGATTGGTAAACCAACCTGCCGTCATGGCCACCAACCACTTCTTGAAGGCATACACGAAGTCTTCCTGACTGTGATAGTAACCTTCATAGTGCTTCACATGCACCATATTGGCAAGCTCGGCGATATAATCGGGGTGCTTACCCTCTTCCCAGGTGAAGTCGAGGTCTTGCAGGTAACTTTGCAGCGGATTGTAGTCGGGGCAGAAATCGCTGTTGATGACGGCATGGAGCATCTTCTGACCGATGCACAGGCCATCGAGGTGCATCTGGTCGTAGATGGAATTCTCTAGCTTGGTGTCGATGACGGTCCATTGGCGGTATTTGCTATGCAGCAAGTCGATGGCTCGCAACTCTTCCCGGCATGTGAAGGTGTTGTTGCGCAACTCGTATCTCATGGAGAGCCATTGTCGGATGGCTCTCACGCCAGGATTCTTGCCGTAACCTTCGCCCGGTGCTTTGAGCTTCCAGATTCCAAAACTGTCGGTGAACTTGTAGATGGTCTTCACGATGTCTGGGATGCCTTTGTACTCGCTGCCATATTCGGCTTGCAGCCATGTGCTCAGTTCCTCCTTGTCGGCACCATAGTTGTGGCAGAAGGTGGTAAAACGCATCAAGTACTTGTTGTGGCTTTCTGGCTCAAATCGGATGTCCCAGTTCTCGGCGAGTCGTTTCACCTGGGTGGTGATTTCCTCGATGCCAGTTTGCCATCTTCCATCGCTGTCGTGGGCTTTGCCAGATGACTTGGAGCGATGGCTTGGGCGGCTGGCAGAAGCGTCGGCTGGAGGGGCACTGTCTGGATTGAGGGTTTCTTTCACCACCGTGTTGTAGAACTTTGTCACCTCTTCGGGGGTGATTTCCATCGGCTCAGCGTTCCAGTTGAAGTAAGCCTTGTCATCGTGGGAAAGACCGCAGAGACGGGTCATGTCGCGACACTGGATGTCGGCGTTAATGGAGAGCAAGTCGTTGAAGTAGGCCATCGCCTTGTCGATGGCGAGGCGATGCAGTTCGGTGGCGGTGAGGGTGCATCCGGCAGGTCGCATGTATTTTAGCAGGATGCGGAGACCTTTACCGCTGATAGTGCGATACACTGCCATGGCATATTTCGAATGGCTGGCTTTCTCCACCTTCTCGTCGAGTACAAGCGAGATAACGTGGTCGTAGTCGAGCATGAGCCAGTAGGTCTCCTTATCGAAGTACTCCAGGGTTCGACCCTTTGGCAGAAACTGGATGGAGGGGCAGATGGCAATCGACTGGCGCTTGATGTTGCCAGCCAGTTTGGTATCTACGTTCATGAGCTTGCGGTATTGCTGGGTAAGCATTTCTGTACGCTGGTTGCACTTGATGTAGTGCTCGATGTCAAGCACGCTTTGCAGAGGCTTGGAGACGGTAGCTCTCAGTGACGAGAAGATGGATGGCATGGGAGCCTTCTCTAGTTCTTCTAGTGGTAGGCTGTCGGAAGATTCATTCATTGTTTGACGTTTTATGTTGATTGATTATTATTTATTGCGTAGCATTTCTGCGATTTTCTCTTTGCTGTATCTTGTGGATTTCTTCTGCCAATGGTATATGTTGGTATGCAAGATGCCCAGTCCGTACTCGTTTTCCTCATAGAGGTGGGATAGGCTGGTGCAGAGTTCGTCTAGGTCGCCATTGGCTAGCTCTATGAGCCAAAGTTCCATATGGGTTATAAACTGTTTTATCAATGCGCGCTTGTCGGAGTTTTGAGAGGAAGGGGTGTAGTTTTGCAGGCTTTTCTCCTTCAAAGCACAGAGCATTGCGATGAGGATGCGGTATAGCAATTCTTTGCTCACGATTTCCTTTTTCAGCTTTTGCTTTACTGAGAAGCTGAAGTGTCCGTAGAGTCTTAAGTCTTTGTCCTTGATGTTGAAAAGATTCATTTGCTCCAAGAAGAAATCTTGTTCTTTACGGTTGTGGTCATAGATGATGTCTAGGCAATGCTGCTTGTCTTCGGAGAAAGAGGCGACCTTTTGAATTTCCTTCTCCAATTTTTTTTTGAATATTCTTTTCATGTTTTATGACTTTAAATTTTCTACAAAGGTCGCCATAATTTTCTGAAAAGAATGTCGGCTACTATATGCCCCTATTTGCTAATTTTGTTAACAGTGGAATATATAGATTTAACTAAATATAAACATTTGGGCATGTGAAGGTAAGCTTATCGCATGTTTTGAAGTGAGAGATAAACGCTGAAAAGAAAAAAATGGACAAAGCGGCGTGAAGTGAAGGATGCTATTAAATTACTACCTATATTGGAGGATAGCACCGTGTTTTCCTCCAAAATCCTAGTCTCCACTTGATTATCAATACCTTACTTCTCTTCTCCATTCTGTGAGGCGTATAAGTATGAGGTATGGTATCACCACACCTTGTTTGGGGCATCAATTTGTGCTTGAAGCGCCTATTTTCTTTGGAGGATGAAAATTTGGAGGATGAAGTGAGAAAAATTGGAGGAGAATGAAAATATTGTAAAGAAAAAGTCTCCTCCAACGCAATTTCAGTAAAGTCGTATCACATCGGGTGGTAAAGAAGTTTGTCAAATTGCAAAAACTCCCCTTGCGACTTCTCCTATAGTTTTAACAGGGGCTGTTATGGATAGTGATGTAATTTGACAGCCTTGAAAAATAGGCTGAAAAATTCCAATCACTGCAAAGATACAAATAATCATTGAGAATACAAACTTTTTGGAATGAAAAATCACGCAAAAGTGGATTTCTTTTATAGATTTGTGTTTAATTATGTAAAATCACAGGTTAAAACCGCATTTTATCTATCAAAGCGAATGGCTTTTTGAGATAAAAACGAATCTTGACTATGGCGAAAATGATGTTGGACAATAGAATGGATCTAGATGCTATTAAGCAAGCTACAGGATTGACCCAGGAGCAAATCGACAGTTTGAAATATCTTTGTAGGCGAAATGGATGAATAGCCATATGACCAATGAAGAAAAGCCTACAGAGCCACGCACCTACCGCAACTACTATCATCGGTTGATGAAGCGTCTTGACATTCCTCCAAAAGGAGATTGACTAGAAAAAATAACTACTCAAAGTCTTGGCGAAGATAAAAAAGTTTCACCAAGACTTATGTTTGTGATAAGCCGCATTATCCCTTTGAACTGCCGAAGGGGTGGGTGTGGACTATGGTTGGTGAAATTACTAACTATG
>ENA-UERK01000806-UERK01000806.1-human-gut-metagenome-genome-assembly--contig:-NODE-806-length-25609-cov-19.036660_pt1 | contig 25609 bp, 25 predicted proteins | sample MGYA00242957_ERZ507957 | MGnify/ENA primary metagenome ERZ507957 (study PRJEB26167, sample SAMN06115538) | human gut metagenome | host: Homo sapiens | place: China:Heilongjiang | collected 2015-11-06...
GTGAAAGGCGGTGGAGTAGATGGCTAAGTGGAATGCAAGTGTGGGGTTACAGCTTACGATTGACTATGATGACATAGAAGCGGATACAGAAGCAGAAGCTATTCAGATTGCGAAAGACAGAGCATTAGAAGATATTGAATGGAATAACAGTGATTGCGATGTAGACAACACAATTGTGTATAGTTGCTACGAGGAGGAGCCAGAGGATGAATAGAGTGTTGCCAATTTTATTCAATACCGAAATGGTTCGGGCGATTCTGGAGGGAAGAAAAGGTGCAACGAGAAGAAGTGTAAAAGGCTATATTCCTGATGATGCAGTATGGGGATATACCGCTTTTACACCTAAAGGGCACATATCGTGTAGAGGTACATTTGCAGATGGGTATGGAGAGAAATTCTTTAAGTTGCCTTGCGAGTCGGGCAATATCCTGTATGTCCGGGAAACATGGTACAAGGACAAATACAGATATATGTATTGTGCAAATTATTCTGATAGCGAAAAATTTTATTGCGATGGGAAGGAGATAAAAATAAAGTGGCACCCATCCATCCACATGCCGAAAGAAGCCGCACGCATCTGGCTTAAGGTTACGGATGTGAGGGTGGAGCGGTTGCAGGAGATAACTCCACAACAAGCAGAGAATGAAGGTGTTGGAAACCTTTTTTATGAAGATATCGGATATAGTGAAAAGAATTATGGAACAGAAGTTGATAAGGAATATGGAATTGCAAGGGAGCAATTCGCATGGTTATGGGAAAGCACCATCAAGAAATCAGACCTTGACCGCTACGGCTGGAATGCGAATCCGTGGGTGTGGGTTATTGAATTTGAGCGGTGCGAGAAACCGGAAGGAGTGTGAGGTATGGCTAAAGCGATTTTGATTATGGATATGCCGGAAGATTGCAAACAATGCGTGTTTTGTCGAGGATTAAATGCTTGCAAACTGAAAAAATATTTGGTTAGAGACAAGATTTGCACTGTTTATACGGTAGATAAACAAATCATGGAGGGTGGAAAGCCGGATTGGTGTCCGCTCCGGGAACTGCCGGAGAAGATACCGGAACTTAAATCCGGTTATGAAGAAATTAGCAAGAGCATTCACCGAGACGGCTGGAATGCGTGTTTGGATGAAATTTTAGGAGGAAAAGATGACGGTACAACAGTATGAAGAATACAAAGCAAAGATGAACCGACTTGAACCAGTTAAAGCTTTTCTTTTTTGGTGCGGAGAGAGGTATCGTGGAAAAAGTGTATCAAAGCATCACTTTAGAATAAAGACAATCAAACAAAGCTTCTTGTTACATATTCATTCCTATCTTGGTGAGTCATACGATTATGAAATCCCAGAAGATTTACAAGAAAGAATCGTAAAGACCATTGAAGAGTATGTGGACGAGAAAGAAAGGGAACTTGAGCAGATATGAGCAAAAGCAGAGCAAGTAAATTAAACGGCTACCGCAGTGCGATAAGCCGGCAGAGAAACGATGTGTATAAGTTCAAAATGAAAAAGAACAGGAAAAAATAGATCATATGAGAGTAGCGTTGATTGATGTTGATGGACATAATTTCCCGAATCTGCCGCTGATGAAACTTTCTGCATGGCACAAGAGCCAGGGAGATAATGTGGAATGGTATGATCCTCTGACGGCATGGATAGATCCGCCGGACAAGGTATACATGAGTAAAGTGTTTAGCTTTACACCGAATTATCTGCATCCGGTATGTGCCGGTGAAGTAGTAAAAGGTGGAACCGGATATTATTATCCAGACGGTGGTGAACCTCTGCCGCCAGAGATCGAGCATTTCTATCCAGATTACAGTCTTTATCCGGAATTATGTAAGGATACAGCTTATGGATTTTTGACAAGAGGATGCCCGCGCGGGTGTGATTTTTGCATCGTAGGGGAAAAAGAGGGCAGATGCTCCGTAAAGGTCGCAGATTTGTCGGAGTTTTGGAATGGTCAGAAAAATATTGTCCTGCTTGATCCGAATATGTTTGCATGCAGGGATTGGAAAGATTTAAGTCAACAGCTCATTGACAGCGGCGCGTGGGTAGATTTTTCACAAGGTTGCGATATCCGAATCATGACAGAGGAAAAAGCAGAATACATTCGGCAGATGAAGATTAAGCAGATACATTTTGCATGGGACCGGTACGAGGACAAGGATAAAATCATACCTAAGTTTCAAATGTTTCAAAGGATAACTGGATGGAAAAGACAAAAAATGACCGTGTATGTGCTGTGTGGCTTTAATACCACCATAGAACAGGATCTTGACAGAATATACACCCTGAGAGATTTAGGCTACAGCCCCTATGTAATGATTTATGATAAGTACAAATTAAAAAATGGAGATGTGTTGAAAAAGTTACAGCGCTGGGTAAATTCCAGATTTGCATTTGCTGCTGTAAAAAGGTTTGAAGATTACAATCCGTAAGGAAGAAAGGAGCCGGAACCTATCCGGATAAAAGGCGCGCCGGGTTCCTTTCAGAAAAATGACATACAAGGAATTTTTAGAAACGAAAATTGAACTTGCAACAGACAGTGGTTTTGTTGTGGATCCTAAAAAAGTAAATAAAGTATTAAAGCCGCATCAAAGAGATGCTGTGGTGTGGGCACTGAAAGGCGGTAGGCGGGCACTGTTTGAAAGCTTCGGACTCGGAAAGACCGTGCAGGAATTAGAGTTTTGCCATCTTGCAGCGAAACATGAGAACGGACGTGCGTTGATTGTTCTGCCGCTTGGAGTAAAACAGGAATTTACACATGATGCAGTGGAAGTGCTTGGATACGAAAAGCCGGAATACTGCCGGACAATGGAAGAAGTGGAGCAAAGCACAAGTCAGATCGTGTTGACGAATTATGAGCGTGTTCGTGACGGAGACATCCGGCCAGATTATTTTACAGCAACATCACTTGACGAAGCTAGTGTTCTTCGGTCTTTCGGAAGTAAGACATACCAGACGTTTTTAGATAAATTCAAGAACGTACCGTATAAGCTGGTAGCAACGGCCACGCCATCACCAAACAAATACAAGGAGCTGATCCATTACGCCGGATATCTGGAAGTGATGGACACCGGGCAGGCATTGACCAGATTCTTCCAACGCGACAGCACAAAGGCAAATAATCTGACCTTGTACCCAAACATGGAAGATGAGTTTTGGATGTGGGTAAGCAGCTGGGCGCTTTTTATCACAAAACCTTCAGATCTCAATCGAGTATATTCCGATGAGGGATATGATCTGCCGCCACTTGATGTAAGATGGCACGAATTGCCGGTGCATTATGGCGATACAGCGGATAAGGACGGACAGATTCAGTTATTTCAGGAAGCAGCCGAGGGATTGAAAGAAGCGGCGACGGTCAAGAGAGATAGTATTGATCGCCGCGTGGAAGAAATAAAACGAATTGTGGAAGAATCACCGGAGGATCATTTCCTTTTGTGGCATGATCTGGAGAATGAACGGCATGCAATCAAGAAAGCACTGCCGGATGTGGTGGATATTTACGGATCTATGGATTATGATCTGCGCGAGCAGAGGGTTATTGATTTCTCAAATGGACGGACAAAGTTATTTGCCACAAAGAAATCATTATCCGGATCCGGATGCAATTTTCAGAGACATTGTCACCGGGAGATATTCCTCGGGATCGACTATGAGTTTAATGATTTTATCCAGGCGGTACATCGGTGTTATCGATTTTTGCAGAAAGAACCGGTTGTGATCGACATTATTTACATGGAGAACGAGCGGCAGATCAAGGAAGCATTGCTTGAAAAATGGAAGAATCACAATCACATGGTCGCGAAAATGATCGAGATTGTAAAAAAGTATGGTCTTAATTCGGAGAATAAGGCGCAGCGGTTAGAAAGGAAGATGGGCGTGGAAGGTAGCAGAGAAGAAAGAACAGTAAGAGGAAACCATTATGAAGCGGTATATGGGGATTGTGTAGAGGAAACTCGAGCAATGGAAACGAACAGCATTGATCTGATACATACATCCATTCCGTTCGGTAATCATTACGAGTACAGTGCCAATTATAACGATTTCGGGCATAATCAGAACACGGACCGGTTCTTTGAACAGATGGATTTCCTTACACCGGAACTGCTTCGAGTGTTAAAGCCGGGGCGTGTTGCTGCAATTCATGTCAAGGACCGTGTGCTTTTTGGAAATGCGACAGGAACCGGAATGCCAACCATTGAACCATTTCACGCGCAATGCATCAGCCATTATATGAAGCATGGTTTCCAGTATTTTGGCATGATTACGGTCGTGACCGATGTGGTTCGTGAGAATAACCAGACATACCGCCTTGGATGGACGGAACAGTGCAAGGACGGTTCAAAGATGGGTGTAGGATGCCCGGAATATATTCTGCTTTTCCGTAAATTGCCAACCGACAGATCTACGGCATACGCAGATGTTCCGGTCAAGAAATCCAAAGAGGATTACACCCGAGCACAGTGGCAGATTGATGCACATGGTTATTGGAGATCATCCGGTGACAGGCTGGTAAGTAAAGAAGAGTTGAAAGAGTTTCCGGTGGACAGTTTACAGCAGGTGTATAGAGAATATAGCCGCGGCAATGTGTACAACTACGAAGAGCATGTAAAACTGGCAGAAGATCTGGACAAAGACGGTAAGCTTCCGGCAACGTTCATGGTGGTTGCTCCGGGTTCATGGAACCAGTTGGAAGTATGGGATGATATCAACCGGATGCGTACCCTTAATACAATGCAGAGCCGGAAACGTGCACAGATGCACGTATGCCCGCTACAGCTGGATATTGTGGAGAGAATCATCAACAGATATAGCAATGAGGGCGATGTGGTATATGACCCGTTTGGCGGACTGATGACGGTACCTATGACGGCGGTAAAGATGCACCGATACGGCAAAGGATGCGAGCTGAATCCGGATTACTTCCGGGATGGAGTTGGTTACCTGCAGGCAGCGGAAAATGAAGTGGACGAGCCGACATTGTTTGATTTTATGGAGATACCGTCATGAAAGAAGAAACGTCGGAGAAAATAGTAAAATCATATTGTCAGCATATCCGTGAAGAAATAGCACAATGGAAGGAAATAAACCAGAATGGGTGTAATGACCCGTTCTGGCCAGATGGGTGCAATATGAATCTGACACGGAATCATATCATTTATTATCAGTCAAAGATCCGCAAGGCCTGCACAGAAAATCAGTTGCCATTACCGGAGGAATGTTATTTATCCATACCGCCGGAAGTGGACAATAATTATATGGCAAATCTTAAGCAGAAACCACGGGTGGAGAGATTATGCCAGTTGGGAAGAATCACAACCGGACACACTTATCAGTACGATGAGAACCAGATGAGTTTATTTTGAGCAGACCGGACAGCTCCGGTTTGCATGAGGTCAAACAGCTATAGCTCCGCCAGCAGTAATGCGGCGGGGCGGAAAGAGAGGATAAATAGATGGAGAAATTTTTTACAATTAACAAAGACAGTGATTTTTATAAAGCATATGTACAGTATCAGAAAGATGTAAAAGCGAATGCGCAGGCATTTAAGAAATTTTCGGAGGAACACGGGATTGAGTCGACGCAATATATTCCAGACGATAGAGCGGTAATAATTATTCCAACTGAAAATGATTTGCAGAAATTTCAGGGTATGTTTACAAAAAATAAATTATATTACGAAAACGGTGTTAGACGTTTCAGAGCAAACTGTCAAATTACCAAGGATTGGCTTGAGATTGCAAAGACGGTACCAAAGCCGAAAAAACCGAATTACTTCTGCTACGGAATGAGATTTTGTGGGAAATATAGCACAAGGTGCTTTATGATCGGCGATGTTTTATATGGTTCGGCGGAGAATGTAGAAGTAAAGCTACTCGACTTTATGACAGAAATTAAAGCGAGCGAGTTTTATAAGGCAATCGAGGAAGAAGAGAGCAGAGAAAAGGAGCAGTTATGAAAAAGAAAATTTTAGCAGCAATTTTAGCAGCAACACTCTTGATCGCCGGATGCAGTGACATGGCAAACGTCAGCGCAGGGCAGGATAATACGATGGTATTGGTAGAAGGTTGGCGGGATTACTGTATCTATGCGGACAAAGACACAGGTGTCATGTATCTGAAAAGTTTGAGTGCTAATGGATGCGGCATTACCGTTATGCTTAATGCAGACGGTACACCGAAGATTTGGCAGGGAAAAGAATAAAATATTGGAGGATATTGGCTTATGAAGTTTTCAAAACTGACTAAGCCAGAGCTTGAAGCAATAATTAAAAACGCCAATTTTACGGAGCAGGAAGAGGAAATATTTACTCTTCTTGCCCGTGGATTTATACCAAAAGAAATATCAATGAAAATTTGTATTCCGCTAAGAACAGTAGAAAGGCGTATATTTGATATAAAGCAAAAAGTCAATAGATTGGAAGGTGATTTAAACGGAAAATCTTTCTAAAAGTGAATTGTTGAATTTTGCCATTGAAAATGGTATTATCGACATAGACACCATTCAGGAAAAAATTGAGATGAACGAAAGGAAGAAATTTATTAAAAAACACAATTATAGCATTTGGGAAGGAAAAGACGGTAAGTTTTACACATATTTGCCAGATGAAGAAAGCCAGAGAGGGAAAAAACTTGTAAAAAGAACATCTGAAAAGGCGATAGAAGACGAGATAGTGAAGTTTTATAAAGCCATGGAAGATGAACCGACAATCAGCCAAGTATATTCTAGCTGGATTTCTGAAAAATTGGAATATGGTGAAATAACAAGGCAGACAAAGGACAAGTACGAAACGAATTTTAAAAGATTTTTTGAAAATGAGTATTTGCCGATTGCAAATAGAAAAATCCGGTATATTGACGAAGAAATATTGGAATCATTCATAAAAACAGCTATTTCAAAGCTGGAACTTACGCAAAAAGCGTATTCCGATATGCGGATATTGATTAACGGAATTTTCAAATATGCAAAGAAAAAACATTATACCAGCTTAAGCATAACCAGTTTCATGGGTGATTTGGAAATTTCGGAAAAGTCATTTAAAAGGAATCATAAGTCTGACAACGAATTAGTTTTTTCTAAGGATGAAGAGCTTTTGATTGAACAATTCATAATGGAAAACCAGCCTACATTGATTGAACTTGGAATTATTTTGGCATTTAAAACCGGACTAAGGGTTGGAGAAATATCCACGCTTTCATGGTCAGATATTGAAGAAAATAAGATACATATATCAAAGACAGAAATACGATACCGAGATGATAGTGGCAAATATGTGTTTGATGTTCAGAATTTTCCAAAGAGCGATGCCGGATTTAGAGATGTTATAATTACCGAAGATACCAATGAACTTATGAGAAAAATAAAAATGCTTAACCCTTTTGGAGAATATATTTTTATGAAAAACGGTAAAAGGATAAAAGGACAAGCATTTACAAGACGTTTATATGTGATATGCGATAAGGTGGGAATTGGTGAGCGATCAATTCATAAGGCGAGAAAGACATATGCTACAAAGCTTATAGATGGAAATGTTCCAGAATCTGTAATAAAAACGCAAATGGGTCATACTGATATTAGAACAACGCTTGACCATTATTATTTTAATAATAAAACAGAGAGTGAGATGCAAGAATACATTGCGAAAGCACTATCGATGTAAAAGGTAACACGAGGTAACACCTTTAGGTGTAAAGAAACCTAGTATTTATGCGTGTTTGCGGGGTTTGATACCGAGTTCAAATCTCCCTTCCGCTACTAGAGAGTCCTCGGGAATACAAGCAGTTGTGTGTCCGGGGATTTTTGTTCTTTCATAGGAAAAGGCTTGAAAGTGAGGGTATCATGAGAGTAGGAATGGGTTACGATGTGCATAAACTGGTTGAGGGCAGAGATCTGATCATCGGCGGTGTCAGGATCCCGCATACGCTTGGTCTGCTCGGACATTCGGATGCGGATGTGCTGCTTCATGCGATTATGGATGCGCTTTTGGGCGCGGCGGGATTAGGTGACATCGGAAAGCATTTTCCGGACACTGATCCGCAGTATAAAGGAATTTCCAGTATGAAGCTGCTCTCCCATGTGGCGGAATTGATCCGGGAGAAGGGCTACGTGGTGGAGAACATTGATGCGACGATCATTGCGCAGAAGCCGAAGATGCGCCCGCATATCCCGCAGATGGAGGAAAACATCGCGGGAGCGCTCGGCATCAGCACGGATCAGGTCAATGTCAAGGCGACCACGGAGGAGGGACTTGGCTTCACCGGAACGGAGGAAGGGATTTCCTCACAGGCGATCTGCGCGCTTTCCAGTTTTTATGAGGGAAGTTTTACTGTGGCGGACTCTGCGGCGGGCTGCGCGGGCTGCGGCGGCTGCGGACGAAGCGTACAATGAGATAAGAAGAATTCAGGCGGCTGCAGACGAAACATGCAGTGAAAAAAGATTGACAAAAACACGGGAAGTGCATAAACTATAGTAGGCAGGAGAGGTATCTTCTGCCGATAAAAAGATGAATTGGAAAAGCGAAGATCGGAAAGAGTAAGGATTCGGACATTCGTCAGAGAGAGACTGTCACCGGCTGAAAGCAGTCTTGGAAGAGAGAGTCCCCAAGTGCCTCCGTGAGCTGATCCGGCGAGAGTCATCTGCACCGCAGGATGCAGGGATGCCGTAGCCGGGTACGTCTGGCATACGTTACATGCGTCAAGTGAAATCATATGATTTTAGTAGAGTGGAACCGCGGATCATTTCGTCTCTAGGAGACGGATGATCCTTTTTTTGTAATAGGAAACTTTGTTCTGGTTTGTATGTGGAAAGGAATGGGAAGAGATGGGTATCCTAAGGTATATGAAGGAAGAGTTTCAGGTAATCAAGGAACGCGATCCGGCGATCAAAAGTCCGATGGAAGTTTTGCTTTATCCGACATTTCATGTTATGCTAAGCTACAGAAGGGCGCATAAGCTTTATCTCAAAGGGCATTATTTCTGGGCGCGGTTTATTTCGCAGCGCGCAGCCAGAAAAACAGGCATTGAGATCCATCCGGGAGCGACGATCGGCAAGGGATTTTTCATCGATCACGGAAGCGGCGTCATCATCGGCGAGACGTCGATCATCGGAGATAACGTGACGCTGTATCAGGGCGTGACACTTGGCGGTACCGGCAAGGAGACCGGAAAGCGTCATCCGACGATCGGGAACAATGTCATGATCAGTGCCGGGGCGAAGATTATCGGTTCTTTTACGGTCGGGGATAATTCCAAGATCGGCGCCGGAAGCGTCGTCATCGAGGAAGTGCCGCCGAACTGCACCGTGGTCGGAGTGCCGGGACGCGTTGTAAAGCGCGACAATATCAGGACACCGCAGGATGACATGGATCAGGTGCATCTTCCGGACCCTGTGAAGGAGGATATCACCGTGCTGCAGCATGAGAATGCCGAACTGGTGAACCGTGTGCTGGATCTGGAAAAAGAAGTGCGTATTTTAAGCACGGGAGCCGGAGCGTCACAGGAATAATAAGAATAAAAAGAAACGGAGAATACCAAAGTGGAGAATAAGTTCAAATTTTACAATACACTGACAAGAAATATCGATACGGTGATTCCGCATGAGGATGGAAAGATTGCCATGTATACCTGCGGACCGACGGTATATCATTACGCGCATATCGGCAATCTGCGCAGCTACATCATGGAGGATGTGCTGGAAAAAGCACTGCGTTATGTGGGCTACGATGTAAAACGTGTCATGAATATCACGGACGTGGGACACCTTTCCTCCGATGCGGATACCGGTGAGGATAAGATGTTAAAAGGTGCGAAGCGCGAGCACAAGACGGTGATGGAGATTGCGAAGTTTTACACGGACGCGTTTTTCAATGACTGCAAAAAGTTAAATATCAAGCGTCCGGATGTTGTGGAGCCGGCAACCAACTGCATCCCGGAGTTTATTCACATGATCGAGGTGCTGCTGGAGAAGGGCTACGCATATGTGGCAGGCGGAAATGTCTATTTTGACACTTCCAGGCTGGACGACTATTATGTTTTTTCTTCCCAGAGCGAGAAAGAACTGTTAGTCGGTGTGCGCGACGATGTGGAGGAGGACGTCAATAAGCGGAACAAAAATGATTTCGTCCTGTGGTTTACAAAGTCCAAATTCGAGGATCAGGCGCTCAAATGGGATAGTCCGTGGGGCGTGGGATACCCGGGATGGCATATCGAGTGCTCCTGCATCAGCATCAAGCATCTGGGTGAATATATGGATATCCACTGCGGCGGCGTGGACAATATTTTTCCGCATCACACCAACGAGATCGCACAGTCCGAGAGTTATCTGGGACACAAGTGGTGCGGTTACTGGTTCCATGTGAACCACCTGAACGACAAGTCGGGCAAGATGAGCAAGTCGAAGGGGGATTTCCTTACGGTGTCGCTTCTGCAGGAAAAAGGATACGATCCGATCGTGTACCGTATGTTCTGTCTGCAGTCCCACTACAGAAAGCCGCTTGAGTTTTCCTACGAGGTGCTGGACAACATGAGCGTTGCCTACAAAAAGCTTGTGAAGAGAATCGCGGATCTGAAGGCGGACGGCACAGTGGATGAGGGTAAATTTGCAGAGTACAAGGAAAAATTCTGTGATGCCATTTCCAATGACCTGAACACTTCCATGGCGATTACAATCGTCTATGACCTGCTCAAGGATGATACCTTAAACGATGCAACCAAGCGCGCGCTGGCGGAGGATTTTGACCGCGTGCTCTCCTTGAACCTGACGACGGCGAAGGTGGAGAATCCGGCGGAAGACACAGAGGTGGATGCAGAGCTTGAGGCATATATTTTAGAGAAGATTAAGGAGCGCAAAGCTGCCAAGAAAGAGAAGGATTTTGCAAAGGCGGACGCGATCCGGGATGATCTTCTGGCAAAAGGAATTGTGTTAAAGGACACACGCGAGGGTGTGATCTGGCATAAAGCGTGAGTCGGAGAGGAAGCTGGTATGGGAAGAGGAATCGATTCTTATATTAAGGAACAGTTCGGGATTGCGGAAGTCGATATCCGCACCTACTCACCGCTGACACTGGCTTATATCGGTGACGGGATCTATGATCTCGTCATCCGTTCTGTTGTCGTGGGAAAAGGGAATACCAGAGCGGGAGAACTGCACAAACGGACCAGCCAGATTGTCAAGGCGCACACGCAGGCCGAGATGATGGAGGTGCTTCTGCCGCTTCTGACAGAGGAGGAAGCGGACATTTACCGGCGCGGCAGAAATGCCAAGTCGCCGACGATGGCAAAGAATGCGACGATGTCCGACTACCGCAAGGCCACCGGGTTTGAGGCGCTGATGGGATGGCTGTACTTACAGGATGAGTTTGAGCGTCTGGTGGAACTGGTGAAGACCGGCGTGGACGGGCTGCATTTGAAGTTATAGAGTGCCTGCCGCGGGAAGAGGAAGCCACAGGCGGAAGCAGAGAGCGTCTGCCGGTGGCAGAGGATGCTGCAGGCAGCAGAAAGCGCCTGCCGGAAGCAGAGAGAAAAGGAGAATACATGGGATACGAGGAATTAAAAATAGAGGGACGCAATGCGGTGCTTGAGGCGTTTCGTTCCGGCAAGACAATCGACAAGCTTTTTGTGCTGGACGGCTGTCAGGATGGACCGGTGCGCACGATTGTAAGAGAGGCAAAAAAGCACGACACCATTATCCATTTTGTGGAAAAAGAGCGTCTGGATCAGCTCTCGGAGACGAAGAAGCACCAGGGCGTGATCGCGGTGGCGGCAGCATATGAATATGCGGAAGTGGACGACATTCTGGAGATCGCAAGAGAAAAGGGAGAGCCGCCGTTCCTTTTTCTGCTGGATAATATTGAGGACCCGCACAATCTCGGGGCGATCATCCGTACCGCGAACCTCTGCGGAGCACACGGGGTCATTATTCCAAAGCGCAGGGCGGTGGGACTGACCGCGACTGTGGCAAAGACGTCCGCCGGCGCGCTAAACTATACGCCGGTTGCCAAGGTGACGAATCTCACGGCGACGATCAAGGAGTTAAAGGAGCAGGGCATCTGGTTTGTCTGCGCGGATATGGGCGGCACGCAGATGTATGACCTGGATCTGAAGGGACCGATCGGTCTTGTAATCGGAAGCGAGGGCGAGGGTGTCAGCAAGCTGGTGCGCGAAAACTGTGATTATGTGGCTTCCATTCCGATGAAGGGTGACATTGATTCTCTGAATGCTTCCGTGGCAGCCGGTGTGCTTGCCTATGAGATCGTCAGACAGCGGATGATGTAAGATGACAAAGCAGGCATAGGCGGACAGATTTTTAGGCTGCGGAAAATACAACCGGGCGCGGAACGTTTGGGCGGCATAGCAGGGCAGAGAGGGAAGACGGAGGAAGACGTGGACGAATATCAGAAGCTGGCGGATGAAGAACTCATCCAGAAACTGCGCGAAGGCGACGAGCGGATCATGGATTATATCCTGGAAAAGTACAAGCCGTTGGTGCTTCGCAAGGCAAATGCGATGTTTTTGATTGGCGGAGATACGGATGATCTGATTCAGGAGGGGATGATCGGACTGTTTAAGGCAATCCGGGATTACCGGTCCGACAGGGAGGCATCCTTTTTCCATTTTGCGGAATTGTGCATCAACAGACAGCTCTACAGTGCGGTGGAGGCATCCAACCGGAAAAAACATGTACCTCTGAATACTTACGTGTCCTTTTATTCCCAGACCACGGAGGAAGGGAAATCTCTGGCGGAGACGCTTCTCACCGACCAGATGGACGATCCGGAACAGCTGGTGATTGAGCAGGAGAATTTTACCGCTTTCTGGGAGCAGCTGCGGGAACAGTTAAGCGCGCTCGAGCGCCAGGTTTTAGACGCATATCTGGAAGGAAAAAATTACCGCCAGATAGCGGAGGAACTCGGAAAAAGTCCCAAGACAATCGACAATGCGCTCTCGCGTATCAAGGGAAAGATCCGGCAGAGATAGAGGGAAGGCAAAAAAGGGCATTTTGCAAAAAAGAGCGGGAAATGAACAACCGGTTGTGCAAAATTTTGCGGGAATAAAAATACTAGTCCTAAGGTACTGTACAAAATGTATAGAAATGGAACAGAAGTTTTGTGAAGTTTGTGCACACTTCTTTGCGCAGTCATGGTACTATAATAACCGTAAAAACCCCCCAATACATTATATATAGTTTTTGCTATACCCCATAGTAAAAATACCTTCTCCTAAAAGGGCAGCCAGTGATGGCTGTTCTTTTTTTTGTTATGGAAAAGAGCAGTTCTGAGGAAAGGGAGATTGACAGAAGCATAGAATTGAGATAAGGTGTTAGAGGAAAAAGAATATATCGCAGAGGGACTGTGCGCATGCGCAAACGGTTGAGAAGGTTAAAACCTGACTCTTGGAACCTGTCAGTTAATACTGTCGTAGGGAGCGAATGATGGATCAGATAGTTTGTGGAATCCGGCGTCACTGCGACGCCGGATTTTTTCGTACACCCTCTGCAGAAATGGAGCAGAAAAATATGGAACAGTATGCAACACAGATGGAGGCAGCCCGCAAGGGCATTGTGACGGAAGAGTTAAAGAAGGTTGCGGCGAAGGAGCGCATGACCACAGAGGAGCTGATGCCGCTCGTTGCGGAGGGAAAGGTGGTCATCTGCGCGAACAGGCATCACAAATGCATTGACCCGGAGGGTGTCGGCTCGATGCTGCGGACGAAGATCAATGTAAATCTCGGAATCTCCAGAGACTGTAAGGATTATGACGTGGAGATGGAAAAAGTGATGGCGGCAGTTGACATGGGAGCGCATGCGATCATGGATCTCTCCTCGCACGGGAACACCATTCCGTTCCGGAGAAAACTGACGGCGGAATGTCCGGCTATGATCGGAACCGTGCCGGTATATGATTCTGTAATTCACTATCAGAGGGATCTTGCGACACTGACCGCAAAGGATTTTATTGATGTGGTACGCCTGCATGCCGAGGATGGCGTGGATTTTGTGACGCTGCACTGCGGAATCACGCGCAAGACGATCGAGCAGATCAGGAAGCACAAGAGAAAAATGAATATTGTATCCAGAGGCGGTTCACTGGTGTTTGCGTGGATGTGTATGACCGGAGAGGAGAATCCGTTTTACGAGTATTACGATGAGATTCTTGAGATCTGCCGGGAGCATGATGTGACGATCTCTCTGGGCGATGCCTGCAGACCGGGCTGTCTGGCGGATGCGTCCGATGTGTGTCAGATTGAGGAACTGGTGCGGCTGGGCGAGCTTACAAAGCGCGCCTGGGCAAGAGATGTGCAGGTCATGGTAGAGGGACCGGGGCACATGCCGATGGATCAGATTGCAGCGAATATGAAGATTCAGCAGACGATCTGCATGGGAGCACCGTTTTATGTACTGGGACCGCTTGTAACGGACATTGCCCCGGGGTACGACCATATCACTTCCGCGATCGGAGGAGCGATCGCCGCGCAGAATGGAGCTGCATTTTTGTGTTATGTGACACCGGCGGAGCATCTGGCGCTTCCGAATGTGGAGGATGTCAAGCAGGGCATCATTGCATCGAAAATTGCGGCGCATGCGGCAGACATTGCCAAGGGCGTGCGGGGCGCAAGAGAGATTGACGACAAGATGGCAGACGCACGCCGTGTGCTGGACTGGGATGCACAGTGGGAATGTGCGATTGATCCCGAGACCGCAAAACAAATCCGCGAGGACCGCAAACCGGAGCACGAGGACACCTGTTCCATGTGCGGAAAATTCTGTGCGGTGCGCAGCATGAACAAGGCGCTTGCGGGGGAGTACATCGATATTTTATAAAACAGAACACGGGAAAGTGAAGAAGCGTCAGCGGAAAAACAACATTGCAGTATAAAAGCGGAATGTGGTACAATAAAAAAGGATTCTGTCAGCAGGAGAATGAATGGGAAAAATTTATTTGGTTGACAGTGAGAATGTAGGAGATATATGGGTGCCGCTTCTGGTATCCTCGCAGGAAGATGACGAGGTTCTTGTATTTTATACGACAAAGAGCCCGCATATGAATTACGAAAATGTGAGGATGCTCAAGGAGACGGAAAAGGAAGCAGACTTTATTAAGTGTTTTGAGGGAAGCAATGCGCTGGATTTCCAGCTGGTATCGGAACTTGGCTATCGCCTGAGCCAGAACGCGGACAGGGAGTATGTTATTGTATCAAATGATACGGGATTTGACGCTGCGGTGCGCTACTGGTCAACGCGGAAAATGCCGGTGAGCCGTTTGAACGGGAAGGAATGCCACAGAATGCTGACAGAGAAAAAGCAGCGCGTGACAAAAGAGACCGGGGCGGCAGCAGAGCCGGAACAGGAACAGACCAGAGCGGCTGGTCCGGAAGTGGAAACAGAGCAGGTTCGGGAGAGCGGCTCAGAAGCGGAAGCAGAGCAGGTTCGGGAGACTGGACAGGAAGCGGAAGCAGAGCGTGGCAGAGAGCAGTCAAAGAAGCCACGGTCATCCAAGAAGTCAGAACCGTCGAAAGCCGGCGGTAAGGCAGGAGAATCCGGGAATCCGGAAGCGTCCGGAAAGGTTGGAAATGCAGAGGAATCCGGGAAGGCTGAACCGGCAGAAAACGCTGGGCTGGCAGAGGAATCCGGGAAGGCTGAACCGGCAGAAAACGCTGGGTTGGCAGGAGAATCCGGGAAGCCGGAGGTGACCGGGAAGGCTGAGGATGCAGAGACATCCGGGAAGGCTGAGCCGGCAGAGAAGACTGGCAGGGCAAAACGGTCAAGAAAGTCAGCGAAAGTAGTCAAAGCAGAAAAGTCTGAGCGTATGTCAGAACCGGATCGTTCGGAAAAGTCACAGAAGAGTGACAAAGCAAAGACGCAGAACGCAGGGAATGAGAAGCCGGATCTGACGGAGGAACAATCCGGACAGATGACAGAAATGATGGATTTGAAAGAAGAAATGTCAGAGAATCCACAGAGTGTGTCAAATGCCACGGACCAGAGCGAAGCGCCAGTGAAGTTTGGACTGGATCTGAATGCAGAGAGAGCAATTTTAAAGACATTGTGTGCCTGCATCAGCAAGGAAAATCTGGTGGATTTTCACAATGCGCTGGTTGCGCTTCTCGGCGAGGAAGAAGGCAAGCGGCTGTATCAGGAACTGAAGACGAATGCAGAGTATGCGTCTTACTGGTCAGAACTTCCGGCTTATGGCTTAAAAGAAAAGTTTGACATGTACTGCAAAATGGTTTTTGACCACAGTGAATATGCAAAGGAACCGCCGGAAGATTTTTCGGGATTCCTCTATCAGGCAAACGGAAAGCGAAAGAATCTCAATTCTCTCCGCGCAGCATTGCAGGGGCACTATGGCAAAGACAAGGGAATGAAATATTATTCCCTGTTCAAGTCACACATTAAGATGATGAATCGCATGTAGTAAAGGAGAAGTTGACAGAATCTGGGTATTCAACAGGAATACGCAAAACGCCTCACCGGATGGTGAGGCGTTTTGTACGTTTATCATTTTATAAAAAGAAGGAGAAGTCGGTAAGATGTGGGGTACTTACCGGCCATATTATGAAAAAGAAATTGTGTCAATGGGGATTTCCTCTTGACAATGATTAAGATACCGGATAAATGTGAAAAAGGTATGAAGCAGTGTAGAAAAATGTGTGAAGAATCGTGAAACAAACTGGAATCCGGGGCTGATAGAAGGAAAAGGCGAAGTCCCAGAGCAGAAAAAGTGCGTGCCAGACCCGGAAAGAATGGAAAAAGGTTGACATAATGCCAGAAGGGAAGAGCACCCCGGGTCTGAGAAGAGAAAAAGTGCGAACCAGACCCGTATAGAAGTAAAAATCGGGTCTCAGAACAGAAAAAGTGCGTGCCAGACCCGGAAAGAATGGAAAAAGGTTGACATAATGCCAGAAGAGAAGAGCAACCCGGGTCTGAGACGAGAAAAAGTGCGAACCAGACCCGTATAGAAGCAAAAATCGGGTCCCAGAATAGAAAAAGTATCGCTGAGACCCGCAGGACGAGAAAAGTTTTTCTACTTCCCCCTTGGCCACGAGATAGCATTAACGCCTCAACCGTATATTCCCCCTCATCCAGACTTCCATCACAATACATTCGTCATAATACCGTAACACTGTAACACCATAGCACAAAAAAGCGCAAACCCTTTCATTCAAGGATTTGCGCTTCTTTTCAATGAAGCTGCTGACGGGAATCGGACCCGTGACCTCCGCACTACCAATGCGACGCTCTACCGACTGAGCCACAGCAGCATCTGTGTGAGTTGCCTCAGCACTTGTACTACTATACACTACGAAGTGGCAGTTGTCAAGATAATAATTCTAAATAATTCTTTAGAAATTCTTCGGGTATTTCTGCGGGGAATTTTGCGGCAGATCAGGTAAAATGTAATCAATGCACGGGGAGGCGTGTGATTCTGTGGCGGATGTGTTATGATAGCAGAAAAGAGAACAAGAGCAGGAGCAGAAAAATGGAACAATATAACATTTTAATTGTTGAGGATGATAAAGAAATCAGGGACGGAATTGAAATCTTTTTAAAGAGTCAGAATTACAACGTGTTCAAGGCGGCAGACGGCGTGGAGGGACTTGAGGTGATGGAGCGGGAGAAGATCTCACTGGCGATCGTCGACATCATGATGCCGCGCATGGACGGCGTTACAATGACCATGAAGCTGCGGGAAAAATATGACTTTCCGGTCATTATGCTCTCGGCGAAGTCAGAGGAGACCGACAAGGTGATCGGGTTAAATATCGGGGCGGATGACTATGTGACAAAGCCGTTTACACCGTTGGAACTGATGGCGCGTGTCAATTCCCAGCTCCGCCGGTATACGCAGTTTGCAAACAGGAGTCCGAAGGAGGAAAAAAACGACCGGATTCATGTGATCGGAGGATTGGAACTGAATGAGGACACCGTGGAGGTGTTTGTGGATGGAAAACCGGTGAAGATGACGCCGATTGAGTTCAAGATACTTGCGCTCTTAATCCGGACACCGGGGCGGGTATATTCGGCGGACGAGATCTATGAGCGCGTGTGGAATGAAAAGGCGATCAATACCGATACGATTATGGTGCATGTGAGAAATATCCGGGATAAGATTGAGATCAATCCGAGAGATCCAAAATACTTAAAGGTGGTGTGGGGTGTTGGATATAAAATTGAAAAACAACAATAGAAACAACGGTGCCGGCAATAACAATGTCAGCGCAAATAACGATGCCAGCAGCAACAGTGGTGCCAGCAGAAATAACGGTGCCGGCAACAGCAGCAACAACAGCGATGCCGTAAACAACAGCAAGCGGATTATCATAGCGATCGCGGGAATCATTTTTATCACGATCATTACCATGTGTTTTTTCCCGGTGGTGTACCGGACGGCTGAGAGACAGAAAGAGCAGCAGAAAGCGGAGATGATGCGCGAGTCCTCGGACAGCGTGGACAACGATACGGTACAGACACTCTATCAGGGCAGCTATGTCCTGTATGTAGAGCAGATGGAGCGGAGCGGGCAGGCAGATGCAGGCGGACTGTTTTTGAATCTGCCGACGGATGAGGAAGATTACCAGTATATAAAGGACACGGTAACCTCTACGTTGGACGAATGGAAAAGCCAGTTTGAGAGTGACAGCTGGAACATCGATTACTGTGTATACAAAAGCAGTGCCGACTGCGTGAAAAATACGGATCAGCTGCTCGAGACGTGCGCGGATGGAACCGTGACGGATGAGCTGCAGCAGTATTATACGGACATCGTATGTTTATCCTTTGACGAAAAGGGCGCGCTGGAAGTGACACCGCTGTACGACGAAAATATCAGCGGCAGCGTTCTGATCAAGGCGTTTCAGAATGTAGACCGGGAAAATCTTTTGGGACAGTCGCTGGGCGGATATGTGGAAGCGGGTCAGCTGCAGGGACCGAAGGACTTTAAAGTGATCTTTGGACTTCCGGTATCAACGAGTGATACGATTTCCTTGGGAGATCCATATGAGGATATGACAAATTACTGGGTGCAGGTGGTGTTAGTGTACCGTGCGTCCGGCGGAAGCATTCTGTTTCTGGTGAGCCTTGCTGCGGTGGCGGGATGGATGTTTCTTATGACGAGCAGACGCATCTGGAAGGAAGACATACCGATACAGCGCCCGGGGAAATGGTATCTCATGGAGATGGCGGTGATTGCTGTCTGCTGCATGGCAGGTATGGAGGAAAACTTCTACGATATCATAAGAAGCTATTCCTATTACAGCGAAGGAGTGGATGTTTTACTTGGAAACAATGCCTGGAGAGCCATCTTACAGCTTGGACAGATGATTGTTCCGCTCCTGTTTTTGTATGGCATCTGGTATGCGGCGCTTCGCGTACTGCGTCCGGTATTTTCCATGGGAGTCAGGGAATATATCAGACAGTACAGCCTGATTTATCAGATTTTTCCGGGGTTGAAAAAATTGTGGAACACGTTCCGCTATGAGGTGGCGCATGTGGATTTTTCAGAAAAATCCACAAAGACGATCTGGAAAATCGTGCTGATCAACTTTGCGGTGCTGTCGCTCTGCTCGATGATGTGGTTTTTCGGCATCGGCGCGCTGATCGTGTACTCCATCTTTGTGTTCTGTTTTATCAAAAAATATTATGACAGGATCGGCAGAGATTATCAGGCGCTGCTGCGCAGTGTAAGCCGGATGGCGGACGGAGATCTGGACACGGAGATCACCGAGGATCTGGGAATATATGAGCCGATGAAGGTGGAGCTTTCCAGGGTGCGCGACGGATTTAAGAAGGCGGTGGATGAGGAAGTGAAGAGCCAGCGCATGAAAACGGATCTCATCACGAACGTTTCCCATGATTTAAAAACACCGCTCACGGCGATCACAACCTACGTGGAACTGTTAAAGAAGGAGGACATTACGGAGGAGGAGCGCAGGTCATACATTGAGACGCTCGATAAAAAGAGCCAGCGGTTAAAAATATTGATCGAGGATCTTTTTGAGGTCAGCAAGGCGACCAGCAACAATATTGTGCTGCATCCGATGGAAGTCGATGTGGTGAATCTGTTAAAGCAGGTTGCGGTGGAGCATACGGAGCGCTTTGCGGCGATGGGACTTACGCTGCGATGGGATGTGCCGGAGGAAAAAGTGATCGTGGTGCTCGACAATCAGAAGACATTCCGCATCTTTGAAAATCTGTTTGTCAATATCCAGAAATATGCGATGCCGCAGAGCCGCGTGTATGTGCAGGTGCACACATCCGGGGAGGCACCGGAGGAGTTCGTGGAGATCACGATCAAAAATATGTCGGCGACGGAACTGAATTTTGATCCGGAGGAAATCACGGAGCGCTTCGTGCGCGGCGATACTTCACGCGGTACGGAGGGCTCGGGATTGGGGCTTGCCATCGCCAGAAGTTTTACCGAGGCGCAGGGCGGAAAACTGACGATCGAGGTGGACGGTGACTTATTCAAGGTTGTAATCAGACTGAAATGTGGTACACTACAGGTAGAAAAAGAGATGGAGGTTTAAGACACATGGAATCAATGGATGATTACAAGGAGGAGTTAGAAGCTTCTTTCCGCAGAATCAGAGAGGGAGATATTTTAACCGGCACGGTGATCGATGTCAACGAGGAGGGCGTTACGCTTGACCTGAAATATTATGCACCGGGATTTATCAGTGCGGAGGAGATGAGCAGCGATCCGGATTTCTCACTGGCGGAGGCTGTGCATGTGGGGGATACGATCGAGGCGACCGTGATCCGGGTAGACGACGGCGCAGGCAACATTCTTCTCTCCCGCAGGGAAGCCAATGAAGAGCAGGCATGGGAGAAGCTCAAAGAGATGATGGAGGAGGGTACAACGGTAACCGTCCGCATTAAGGAGAGCGTGAAGGCAGGTGTTGTGGCATATCTTGAGGGGATCCGCGCGTTTATCCCGGCATCTCAGATCACATCCGCTTATGTGGAGGATACGGAGAGCTGGGTAGGAAAAGAGATTCCGGTCCGGGTCATCACGGTGGATGAGGAGCGCGAAAAGCTCGTGCTTTCCGGAAAGGCGGTCGCACTCGAGGCAGAGGCGGAGGAGCGCAATCACAAGATCTCTATGATCGTGCCGGGAACCGTGCTTGAGGGAACTGTCGAGAGCCTGATGCCGTACGGCGCATTTATTGATCTGGGCAACGGACTGAGCGGACTGGTACACATCTCACAGATCTGTGAGCGCAGAATCGGAAAGCCGTCCGAAGTGCTTAAGGTCGGAGAGAAGGTCAAGGCAAAGGTATTAAATACCAACGACAATAAGATCAGCCTGTCCATGAAGGCGCTGGCAGAGGAGATGGTAGATACCGAAGGCGTGGAAGATCTGGAGGCATACACAGACCACACATCCACAGGAACCAGCCTTGGCTCGCTTTTGGCAGGATTGAAGTTAGACTGATCGAACTATTTGAGAATCTTTCTCTAATAGAAAATTGATTCCGTTGCTTTTGCAACCGAAACGGCTCTTGCAATGTGATACATTTGGTTAGAATATTCTAACTATGCGTAAGAGGCAATTTCGGAGGAAAGCAATGAGAGAAGCAGGACTTGGAATCGACATCGGAAATGGAAGTATTTCCATCGCTGTTGTCGAAGGCGAAAACATCATATATAAAGATTACAGACTGCATCGCGGAGAACTGTATCAGAATCTTGTGGACATGCTTGGGCAGGTGGAGACATCGTGCGGCGACAGGATTTTGTATGCAGCGGTCAATCCCGGTGCAGTCTGTTTGTATCCGGGGATCCAAAAGGAAGTGCAGATCAACCGCATCAGCAGCCTTCTGGAAGGACAGAGAATGCTCTATCCGGACGCGGGAAGCATCGTAGAGATGGGAGCACAGAATTCCTGCTTCCTTACCGGAATCCGTGAGGGAGAGACGCTCTCCTACGCCATGAACGGGGAATGTGCCGCCGGAACGGGAGCATTTTTCGAGGATCAGATGTACCGGCTCGGACTTCCGCTGTCCGCCTACTCGGAGTATGTCAGACGGGCGAAAAGTGTGCCGCGGCTTGCGGGACGGTGCAGCGTGTTCGCCAAGACAGACCTGATCCACAGACAGCAGGAAGGTGTGCCGGTGGAAGATATTCTGCTCGGACTTTCCTATGCCGTGATCCGCAATTTTAAATCTGCGGTCGTGCGGAAGCTTCCGGTACAGCCGCCGGTGCTTGTGACGGGAGGCGTTGTCTATAATGAAGGCGTGCGCCTCGCCATCTGTGATATCTTCGGATTAAAAGAGGAAGAACTGCTCTGCGGGGAAGAGGGAGCTGTGGTGTCTGCTGCCGGAATCGCAGCCTGTGCATGTCACGGGAAGCTGGCCTTCGACTGGAAACACCCGGTCCGCAGGGAGGTGGCGGATGAGGAGCAAAAAAGAAAGGCGCTGCCGCGATATGACTACGAGAAGGAGGCACTTTACCGAACCAGACCGTTACGTGGCGGGGAAAAGCTCTGGCTCGGGATTGACGTGGGATCCACGAGCACAAACCTTGTGCTGACGGGTGAGGACGGAGCCGTCATTGACGATCTGTATCTTAGAACGCGCGGCAATCCTCTCGGCGCGGTGCAGCAGGGAATGGCACAGTTAAAGCAGAAATACGGGGAAGCACTCACGTGGGAAGGCATTGGTGTCACGGGATCGGGGCGGTACTATATCGCGGAGAAGACCGGTGCAGGCACGGTGTTGGATGAGATCACGGCGCAGGCGCGCGCGGCTGCCCATCTGTGCCCGGAGGTGGATACCGTGTTTGAGATCGGCGGTCAGGACTCCAAATACATCAGTATCCGAGACGGCCAGGTCGTCGATTTCGAGATGAACAAAGTGTGTGCGGCGGGTACGGGCTCCTTCGTCGAGGAACAGGCGAACCGCATGGAAGTATCGCTGGAGGAGATCGGAAACAGTGCCTTAAAAGCAAATGTGCCGATCGATCTGGGGGAGCGCTGCACCGTGTTGATGGAATCCAAGATTGCAGCGGAGCTTGCGGCAGGCACGGACAAGGAGGATATCTGTGCAGGGCTGTGCCGCTCGATTGTCAGAAACTATTTAAACAGGGTAGTCGGCAATAAGCGCAAGGGAGAACATATCTGCCTTCAGGGCGGAGTCGTGCATAACGAGGGAATCGTTGCGGCTTTCTATGAAGTGTTTGGAGAACGGCTTCACATCACGCCGTTTTACGATGTGACCGGGGCGTACGGAGCGGCGCTCGCGGCAAAAGAGCAGGGCGGTACATCCCAAAAGGAGAGCATCCGGAATGAGGAGAATTACCGGAAGAGCCAGAAATGGTTCCTGGCAGGCTATGACGGAACGCTGCTGCCGGGGAAAAAGACTGTGGGAATCCCGCGTGCGCTCATGATTTATAAATTTTTCCCGATGGCGTACCAGTATTTTAAGACTCTCGGCTTTAATGTATTGCTGTCGCCGGAGACGGACGATAAGATCATTGCGCTTGGACAGGAGATGGCGGCGGAGGAGACCTGTTATCCGGTAAAATTACTGCACGGGCACATGGAATGGCTTGCGAGAAAAAAGGTGGACTACATTTTTATCCCGTGTATCCATACGATCCGGCATGAGACTTCCGGCGTTGCGCACAATTACGGCTGTGTCTATATGCAGACAGCGCCGCGGATTGTCGCAAGTGTGCTGGGGCTTTCGGAGCGCGGCGTGGAGCTGATCTGCCCGGTTCTGGATCTGGATATGGGAAAACCGCAGCTTGCGGGAGCGATGATCAAAGCGGGTCAGGAACTGGGATGCGACAAGGCACGGTGTGCGGCGGCGCTCGCGAAGGGCGCGGCGGCGATGGTGCGCTGTGAGAAGAATTCTGAAAAACTGGGCGCGCAGATCCTGGACGAGTTGAAACCGGAGGACAAGGTGCTCGTTCTGATTACAAGAAACTACGGCGTGTCAGACCCGGTTTTAAATATGGGAATTCCCGGGGAAATGTTAAAGAGAGGGTGCAGAGTGTTGACACTTTCCCATCTGAAAGGACATGATGTGGATTTGTCCGGTCATTATCCAAATTTGTACTGGCCATTTGCGCAGCATATTCTGTCGGGAGCGAAGATCATTAAGGAGCATCCGAATCTGTATGCCGTCTATCTGACGAACCACGGCTGCGGACCGGACGGCATGATCTCCCACCTTTTTGCGGAAATTATGGGGGACAAGCCGTACCTGAAAATAGAGGTGGACGAGCATCAGTCCAAGGTGGGAGTGATAACGAGAATCGAGGCGTTTTTAAACAGCTTATCCCATGTAGAGAACTGCACGGAGCGCGCCATACTGCCGGAGGCAGCCGTATTGTCCGGGCGGTTTCGGGACGGGAAGAAAGACACGAAAGATACGAAAGATATGAAAGAACCGCAGCAGGAGACGGTGTATCTGCCGCCGCTGTCCGTGTATACAGAGTGGATGGCACTTTACCTGAATCAGAAAGGAAAACGCACGGCAGTGCTGCCGGATTACACGGCGCAGGATCTTCATGCGGGAAAAGCGTACAGCACCGCAAAAGAATACTGTACATTCTCGGCTGCGGCAGGACAGATTGCAAACCGGCTGCAGGAGACGGACGGGGAGGAAAAACAGTTTCTGGTATTCCAGACCGAGGGTGCGGAGGCGGACGGAATGGTTCCGGAAATCCTGCGTGCGGTCTTAGATGCGGACGGAAAGAGGGCGCATCTTGTGACACCGTTTCTGGAACAGCTGCTTTTTGCGGAAGAAGCGGATATCTTGTGGCAGGTGCTCTTACTCGGGGATGCATGGCACTGCCTGGATGAGGAGTGGCGGGAAAAGGTGCGTGCCTCTTTCCGGGAGAAGACCGCCGCGCCGGATGCCTGGAGCAGGGAGTGGACCAAAAGCCTTTTACAGGAGTGGGCGGTATATGTGACGGAGGACAGACAGCTGCTGCTGGCCGGCGATCCGATTGTGCTGCATAGCGATTATCTGAATCAGAATATGGAGGAAGCGGTGAGGAAACATGCTTTTGTTCCGGTGTATATGCCGCTCTCGGAATATCTGTGGTTCCTTGCTGCGGAGTCGGGGCGAAAGATTCCGGAGCATTTTACAGAACAGCTACATGAATTTATGCAGATTTACCGCGGCGTCTACGGCAGCTGGAAGCAGCCGGACGAACGCTTACAGGAGATCCGGGAAAAGTTTCCGCTGGTTCACGGAGCAAACCTCCGCTATCTGTGCAGCCTGATGGAGCAGGAACTGCCGCGTGGAAAAGGAATGATTCTGGTGTCGCCGGAATATGCCAACTATGCGTCGGTGATGGAGATGCTGCGCACGGGGTCAAAATATCCGCTGCTGCACGCCAGGGCGGACGGAAATGAGGAAGCGGAAGAAGTGGAGCGGAGAGAAATCTTTCTGGGGCTGCTGGAATAATAAAGGAGACAAAAAGGAATTGCCGCAATAAGAATATCGTTCTTTGGATTGATAAGTAATATTATCAGAAGACCACACCGTGGGATTTCAGATGAAAATGCAGATGGAAATTCGGTTCAAAAAATGTGGCATTTCTAACCAGCCGAATGTTTGCATCTTCGATGATCCGTGTCTTTCCAAGTTTGG
>ENA-UERK01000807-UERK01000807.1-human-gut-metagenome-genome-assembly--contig:-NODE-807-length-25606-cov-5.585138_pt1 | contig 25606 bp, 13 predicted proteins | sample MGYA00242957_ERZ507957 | MGnify/ENA primary metagenome ERZ507957 (study PRJEB26167, sample SAMN06115538) | human gut metagenome | host: Homo sapiens | place: China:Heilongjiang | collected 2015-11-06...
TAAAGACAATAGAGACAATAGGGACAATTTTTTAATTTGCTATAAGCTCGCGCTATAAAATGATTTGTCCCTATTGTCTCTATTGTCTTTAAAACAACCGCAAGCAAAGTTTTCTATTGTCGTAAAAAACAACTGCAAGCAAGAAACAGATATATTGCTTTAAAAACAAAAAAAGCGTCCTCAAAAAGAGCATACAAACCAAGCGTGGTTGTAAGCCCTCTTTGAGGACGCAAGCTATAAAACAGTGATTAAATCACCACACCTTAATCGTCGTCTTCCTTAGCTGCGGGGAACTTCATGATAGCGAAGCCGCTCTCTGTACGTCCCACATACAGCCACAGCACGCTGTCGTTGCCGTCGGCATCCTTCTCAACATAATAGTTGGTATTGATACCAGGAGAACTGATGCCGCTTCCGCCTACGAGGAAGCGATAAGAAGCATCGGGGGTCTCAACCTCGTTGAAGAGCTGGAACGCCTCCTGTGTGTTGCCGCCCTTTGTCAGGTCGTAGACATACATGCCCGGTGTAGCTGTACTTGAGCTACCGAAGGCCACAGGGGCTGTGAGCAGGTAACGAGCGCCGTTGAACGTGAAGAGGCGAGCGTCGTCGCTCTCTGCAGCCACGGTGTTGGTGTTAAGACGAATCTTCGAGTTCAGACCCTCGTCGCAGAGAGCGAGGTTCATGCCGCTAAGCTTGCCTGTGCTGCCCAAGAGGTTTACACGAGCACCGCTGAGGATGTAATCGTCTGTGCCCTCAATGCGGTTGATGTGCATACACATACCGGCCTTGTTGTCGCTCTGAAGCTCAATAGAGGCAGGTGTGCCCACATTCTTGAAGTTGGAGATAGGTATGCGCAATGTCTCAGAATAGTCGTTGGCAGGGAAGAACACGAAGCCGTTGCCGTCCTTGTCGAGGTTCAGCGACATAACGTCGCCGTGACGGTTGGCAGCACCGGCAATCTGGCTAACGTCGATGTTGGCGATGCACTCGGGCTGTGAAGAGGGATCCTCATAATAGTAGATCTTCAGAGGCGATGCAGGAGCGCCAGAGAGGCTTGCGAGGTAGATATGTCCACCAGCCAGTGCGCCAGCGTTGTAGGGGAAGGTACCACCGCTGATGCCTTCGAGCGAGAGGCTTATAGGATTGACCGTGCCCTGCTCCAGGTCAGACACCTTAAGGAGGTGTGCGCCGGGTGCTGACGGATCATCGGCTGTGGGGTTGCGGTAGCAGATGAGCACATACTTGCCATCGAAGGCTGTGCAACGTGTCTGTGCGCTCGCGATATACTTGTAGATGCTTGTGCCTGTGAAGTTGCAGATCTCGGTGCCTTGCTCGAAGTTGGCTCCGAACACTGGCACGCGCTTGCGAACGGTCATGAAATAGTCTTTATAGCGGTTATGGTTCTTGACGCGCAAGAGCTTTGTGACCTGTGTGGTTGCTTCGTCCATAGAGAAGTCGAGCACGTCGGTTGCGGGATCAAGAGAGGCACCGTCTGACATGGTGGCACTGATCTTCAGATTGGCGAAATCAGACTCCTTGTCAAGTTTTGGGAACTTGATGGTCTTGGCATCTTCATCGATGGTACCTTCCACCTCGATGTTGCCCTCAGCACCAGAATTCAGAATTTTGATGCTTAACAGATCGTTGGCATAAGGGTTCTCCGTTGCCGATGGATAGTCGTCGGAGCAGCCAGCGAGCATGCATCCGGCAGCGAGGGCCGTCAGCATGAATAAGTGATTTATCTTTAGCATAATATCATTCTTTTATTTACAGAACTTTCTCAAATCTACAACATACGCGGAGCGTTTTGTTTTAAAAAACACGAGCGCGAAGCGCGATGTAAATGTCAATTTTGTTTGTGAAAGTTCAATTATTTATTTAAAACGTTGCCTTTCCACTAATTGTTCGTTGATGGCCAACCCGGTGTCTGTGTCAGCGTGTAACCGTGGATCTGGTAGTCGTTGATCTGGTTTGTGCCGATAGGACAGAGGTAGGGGTTCACGTTTGTGATGTTGAGGAACGGCTGACGCGGCTCGGTCGTTTCGGCCTGGAACCAGCCCTTGACCTGACGTTTGTTGTTGCCGTCATAGACCACGAAATCGCCATTTGCCTTCTGAACGCGAAGCTTGCCCACATAGTTTTTCATGTCGCCAAGCATGCTGTTCTTGCCGCTGCGGCTGATGTCGACGTATGCACCGAAGAGGATGTCAGGGTTCTCGGTGGTGTCCATGTAGTTGAGCTTGTGCCAACGGCGCAGGTCGATGATACGTCCCTGCTCGAAAGCAAACTCCATGCGGCGCTCACGACGGATCTCCCAGAGGAGCTGTGGCACGTCGGCATCGCGGTCGGGGTCGTCAGACAGGGTGGCAAGCTCCATGTGGGCAGTCTTCTGCACACCAAGAGCCTCCTGGCCGGCGTCGAGAGGACGGTCACGGATGGCGTTGATAGAGATGTCGATGTCGTCCTGGGTCACAGCAGCGCCGCCAAGGGTCTCAAGCTCTGCCTTTGCCTCGATCCAGTTGAGGAGCACCTCCGAGTAGCGAAGCACGGGGAAGCCCGTTGTGTTGTTGGTTCCTGTCCACGCTGTGGCAGGTGTGCCGCCAGGCTCCGACAGATAGTTGAGAGCAGCGCGAGGAATGAACTTGACAACATAGAGCATGCTTGAACGAGAGCTGTTGGTCAGCGAATCGTAGAAGGTAGCCTCGAAACGGGGGTCGCGGGTCTTGATAAGCTTCTCCAGACGGAAGTCGGTGGCGCTTGCCACAGTCGACTCCTTATAGCTCTTGCCGTCAACACAGCAGAACGACTTGATAAGGTCGGCGGTGGGGCCTTGTGCCAATGCCTCGTTCACGTTGCAATAAGAAGCCACACAGTGGGTCTTGCCCAGCGAGCTGTCATACTTGCGATAGAGGAGCACGTCCTTGGCCTTGGTGAGGTCTGTAGAGCAGAACAGGTCGCGGAACGGGGTGACGATGGCGTATCTGCCACTGTTGATCACCACGTCGCCAGCGGTCTTTGCAAGCTCGAAGAACTTCTTTGCGCGCTCGTTGTTGTTGTAATAATATTTCTGCCAGCTGCCCTCGTAGAGAGCGTAACGGCAAACGAGAGCGGCTGCCATGTAGCGGTTGATGTTGCCCTCGCCGTCGCTCTTGCGGATGTTGTTAAGGGCAAAGTCGAAGTCTTCATAGACCTTGTCCATGACCTCGTCGCGCGGTGTGCGGTCTTTGTAGACCTCGTCGCGGTCGAGGTTGGAGAGCTCGTGCTCATAATAAGGCACATCGCCGAAGACGTTGACCAGGCGAGCATACTCGATGCCGTGGAACAGACGGGCGAAGCCCATCCAGTGGTTGTAAGCCTCTTCGCTGAGCGAGCCTTTCAGACGGTCTTCTAGACGGTCGCGCATGATGTTGATCTTGCGGATGAAGGTGAAGTTCCAGGCCGGACCCTGATATTCGCTCTGATAGTTTTGGGTAGTAGCGTACATGCTACCCTTTGAGAGGGGTACCTGACGTGTGAAGTTGCTCTGTGACGAGTTGCTGAGCGCGTCGTCGCTGAAGCTGGTGTTGTTGACACCGGGAGCATAATAGACCGTCCAGCCTGTGCCGTAGCCAGGGAAGAAATAGTCGTAGAAGCCGTTGGCGTAGAGACGCACCTTGGCTTCATTGTCCCAATAGTTGTCGTCCTCCTTCTCTGTCTTTGAAGGACGGTCAAGCACATCGCTACAGCTGGTGAAGCCCATGAGACCTATCAGGGCGATGGCTATTATAGAAAATATATTGCGTTTCATGATTACTAATCTTGATTAGAATGAAAGTTGTAAACCGAATGATAGCGACTTGAAGACAGGTGTACCTGTACCTGTGCGACCGAGGTTGTAGTTATTGCTATCAGTGAACATTGAGTAGCCTGAGATGGCCTCGGGGTCGATAGGCAGACCGCGCAGGTGGTCGAAGGTGAAGAAGTTTTCAAGCGACATGTACACACGCAGGTTGTTGATGTAAGCCTTGTTCATCCACTTCTGCGGGAAGGTGTAGCCGAAGTTGATGTTCTTCACACGCAGGTAAGCCATGTTGAGCAGATACTTGCTCTGTCTCTGCATGGTGAAGCCTGTGTTGCTGCCACCGAGGTCCCAAGCACGGGGATAATAGGCGTCGGTGTTGTCTTCTGTCCAGTAGTCCTTACAGAAAGTCTCAGGCATGGCGCCTTCCTTGGCGTTCCAGCCGGGGATGGCGAGCTGACCGGCACCCCAGATCTTGCGCTTGCCGATACCTTGGCAATAGATCGAGAAGTCGAAGCCCTTGTAGTCGGCACCCAGACGGAAGCTATACTCGTAGCGCGGTGTAGAGTTGCCGATAACCTTGAGGTCGCCGTGGTCGCCGTTGGTGTTGTTGCCGTTGTCGATGTAACCGTCGCCGTTGAGGTCAACAAACTTGACGTCGCCGGGAGAGCAGATGAGCTTGTTGTTGTCCTCGAAGGCCACCTGATAAACAGGATACGGGGTGTTCTGCACATGTGTGGTGCGGGCGGTTCCCTTGTAGATGACGGTTGTCTTCTTGATCTGGCCGTTCTCGTCGTAAACGAAGTCGCCCTTCTGGTACAGACGGTCGGTAACGTAGCCATAGATGTCGCCATAACGACGACCGGTAGAGAACGTGGTGCTCAAAGAACGGTTTTCCCACGGTGTGAGATAGTCGGCACCACGAACGGTCTTGGTGGTGGCGTCAGAGATCTGGAAGTTGGCAGTGATGCCAAGACCGTTAGAGAAGCGGTGACGATAGTCGATAGAGAACTCCCATCCGCGTGTCTCCAGCTCGCCGTAGTTGCCGTTTGGCACACTTGCGCCAAGGGTCTCAGGCATGCTCTCGCCAGGGATAATCATGTCTTTTGTGCGGCGTGTGTACCAGTCGAACGATGCACCCAGCTCGTTGTTGAGGAAGCGGAGGTCGACACCCAGGTTGAGGGTCTCGATGCGCTGCCATCCGATGTTGGCGTCGACGAGTGATGGGGTTCCGAAGTAAGTGTACTGCTTGCCATCGTAGCCAATCCAGTCGGTCTGACCGCTTCCAAGGATAGAGTTGTAGAGGTTGTTGGCTACCGACTGGTCGCCGATAGAACCCCAAGAGGCACGCAGCTTACCGAACGAGAGCACCTTCTCAAGAGGCTTCATGAACTTCTCGTTGGTGAACACCCATCCTGCCGAGAATGAGGGGAACCATGTCCAACGCAGATCTTTCGGGAACTTGGATGAACCGTCGCGACGGAGGTTGGCCTCGAAGAGATACTTGTCCATGAAGGCATAGTTGATACGACCGAAATAGCCAAGCTGGCTGTCCCAGTTGCGGCCGGCGCTGATGAACTGGTCACCCGATGCCAAGGCAAACTGTGGGTTGGTGGGGTCTATGAGGTCGGTCTTCTTACCTGTGTATGAGCTCCAGTCGCTGCTTACGAGGTTCATACCGAGCATGAACTTGAAGGCATGCTCCTTCTCCTTGCCGAGGTAGAGACGGTAGGTGGTGTAAGCATTGAGGGTGTTCTGGTTGCGCTTATACGAATAGTTTGAAACCGAGCTGATGGTGTTGTTTGAATAATAGTTCTGGTAGGGGAAGCGGAAACCGGGCATTGCACCCTCGGTTTCTGCCGGTACCTGGTTGCCATTGGCGTCTACATAAACCTGCTGGCCGTTCTCGTCGATCCACTCGGAAGGAGTGTACCATGTCTGACCGCCGCTATACTCTATTACAGAGGTGTTCTTGTCGGTGGTCTGGTGGTCGTAGATGTAGTCGACCTGAACGTCCCAATCTTTTGTGATGTTAAAGGTGGCGCCGAGGTTTACGTTGAAATATTTGTTTTGCAGGTTGTCGGTGTTGCTCTGTGCAACCTCCGATACCGGCTCACGCAGGTTGTTGCCAAACTGGTCGTTCACGCCCTCGGGCATGAGGCGGCTCCAACGGTAGATGTAAAGCCATGGGTCGGCAACGGTGGTTCCTACGCCCGGGTAACGCTTGTTACGGTCAGAGTAGAGAGCACCGGCACGCACGGTTACATACTTGTTGATTTCTGATGAGACGTTGACCTTTGCGTTGTAACGGCGGAAGTCGTCGTGCTTGGCAGCACGCATCATGCCGTCCTGGTTGAGCAGACCGAGACCGATGTTGTAAGAGGTCTTGCCGCTCTTGCCGTTTACAGAGAGGTTGTGCTGTGATGAGGGAGCCCAATCGCGGATCATGGCTTTCACACCGTCGAAGAGACGATAGCCAAACTTGTTGGTGCCGTCAAAGTACCAGTCGCGGCCGTAAACAATGGGATCGTTGTATTTCACCTTGCCGCCATACTTCTCCTGCCATTCCACGGCCTTGGCATAGCTGTCTTCGTCGATACGCCAGAAACCGCCCGCAGGCATGGCGCCGCCACGGTTGATCTGCGCGTCGAGGGTGTAACGCAATCCTTCAAGGCCTGCCATCTTGATGTCGTTGGCAAGGTGCTGGAACGAGAAGTTGTTGGTGTAGGTAACCTCAAATTTCTCGGTGTTGGCACCCTTCTTCGAGGTGATAAGCACAACGCCGAAGGCTGCCTTGGCACCGTAGATCGATGAGGCAGCGGCATCTTTCAACACAGAGATCGACTCGATGTCGTTGGGGTTAACCATCTGGATGCTGGGAATCTCTACGTTGTCGAGAAGAATGAGAGGGTTGTTGTTACCGTTGATAGAGGCCACCTGACCACGGATCTTGATGAGAGGGTCAGAGCCTACCTCACCTGTAGGTACAACAACGTTCATGCCGGGAACAACGCCCTGAAGACCACGGCCGGCATCGGCGATAGGACGGCTTCCAAGACTCTTGTTCACGTCGACAGAGGTAACGGCACCTGTGAGGTTGGCTTTCTTCTGGGTGCCATAGCCCACAACCACGACCTCGTTGAGCTCCTTGCCGTCCTCAACCATCTTGATGGTCATGTTGGGCTTGGCCTGAACGGTTGTTGGGACGAAGCCGATGTAGCTCAGCTCCAATTGTGATTTGGGCTTTACAGTTATTGAGAAATTGCCGTCGATGTCGGTGATAACGGTGCTCTTGCCACCTTTCTCTGTGACGGTGACACCTACAAGCGGCTCACCATTGGGGTCGGTCACATGGCCTTTCACCGTGATGGTGGCTTGCTGCACTACATCTAAGGCATACGCTGTACTGGCCGCGCTTCTGACCAGGCTTCCATCGGCAGCCATGACATTGGCTGAAGACAGCAAACCGAGCATCAGACATGCGCAAGCTGTTTTCCGAACAGAGTGGCACTGTGTCTGGAAACAATGTCCCCTTTGCTTAACGAAATAAGTAACTATACTCATGTTAGGTTGGATAAATAGGTTAATATAATTTTTTATTTGAGTTATTTGCGATTCGGTTTTATCATGGGCAAAGTTAACAAAAATTTATGAAAGCAACGGTAAAAGCGCCGTCTTTTTTTCAAAAATATTAAAAAAGGTGTTAAAGAACAGCATTAAGCCCAAAGAAGACACCATGAAAAAAAAGAAACAAAAAAAACGGGGCTTATAAAACTTTCAAAAAGCCTTATAAGCCCCGTCTGTCTAAATATCTAAAACAAGGTCCTTTTATCTAAAACAAGCCCCATTTGTCTAAAAATGAATTTTCACATCAACGCCTCCCATCACAGGACAGCCGCGCTGGGCAAAGCAGCGTGTGGAGCCTGTGGCGGCGCTGCTCAGAGCGAAGGTGTTGTAGCGGGTGTCGGTGAGGTTGCGGCCCCACAGGCTGACGGTGGCTACGCCGAGCTTCACGTCGGCATGGGCACCAAGCAGGGCATACATCTTCTGCTTATACTGGTTGGCCTCATCCCAATAGATGCTTCCCTGGGCCGAGAAGTCGAGACCGAAGCGCACCCACTGGCAGATGCCCTTGCTGAACGGCACGGTGTAAGAAGCGGCGGCACCGACGGTGTGCATGGGCACGAAGGGCACACGCTTGCCCTTATAGCTTATCGGCTCATACTGGCCGTTGACCTTCAGGCTGTCGGTGTAGTCGGTAAAGGTGGCATGGGTCAGACCGTAGCTCGCACGCCACTCAAGGCGGTTGTTGAGGGCGGAACCGCGCAAGGCGGCCTCGATGCCACAGCTGCGACTCTTGCCGGCGTTCACCATCATACGACCGAAGCCGTAGGTGCCTGCCATGACTGACAGCTGCTGGTTGCGCACCTGCATGTAATAGGCGGCGAGGTCGAGGTGCAGGGAGCCAGAGAAGAGGTTGAGGTGGGCGCCAAGCTCATAGTTCCAGCTCGTCTCGGGCTTATAGGCGATGGTCTTGTTCACGCGGTCATAGTCGGCCTCGGTGTGCGGCACGTCATAGTCGCCCTGCTGTGCGCGACGGGCGTTGGCCATGAGCTCGGTCTGAAGGATGTCAGAGAACATCTGTATGTTGAAGCCGCCTGAACGGTAGCCCTTGCTCACGGTGGCGTAGACGTTGCTGCCGCGTTCGTCGGTGGTGAGCGTCAGACCCACCTTTGGCAGGAGCTGGTTATAGGCTTTATGGGCGCCATGGTTAAGGGCTGAGGTCACGAGGCGTGTTGCTGACGTGCCCATGACAGTGGAGTTGAGGGCCATTATGGCTTTCGTGTCGTAGTTGATGTCTACGCGGTTGAGGTCGTAACGCAGTCCGAGGGTTGCGGTGAGGCGGTCGGTGAGATGAACGCTCGACTCATGGAACACGCCGACATTGAACTGTGGCGTGCGGAACACGCCAGGCACCTTCATGTCGGCAGACATGCTCACACCACCGGCAGCATCGACAGCGGCTTGGGCGCGTGTCATGGCAACCTCTTGCGGCATGCCTTGCGCCATCATCCTTTGAGCCATGGCCGACACGATGCCGTTATAGGTCACACGCTGCAAGGCGGTGGAGATGGGCTGTGTGATGCCGGGACCGAAGAACACGGGGGCATCGGTCTTGAGCCATTGGTATGAGAGGAAGGCGCCGCTGGTCCAACGCCAGATGCCCGCGGTGGTGCTCTTGACGGTGAGCTCCTCGGTCAGGGCGTTCTGTAGCTGGCGCTGCGTGAGGTGCATATAATCGGTTGAGGTGTAGTCTTGATCCATGAGCATGTCGTCGCGCAGCAACTGGTACGACGTGGTCGAATGGAGCTCAAAGCCTTCGGCACGGTAGCCAAGCTTCAACGCCGTGAGGAGCATGTTACGCTTGTAAGAGCCGGGATAGTTGGTCGACGGCTGCTCGGTGGCACCGTCAGCGGGGTTGAACTGACCATAGGCAAAACCTTTCTGGCGCGTAAACTGATAGTCGGCTATGAGGTCGGCAGAGAAGCGCGAGGTGGGACGAAGCATGAAGCGCAGACGTGCGCCTGCCTCATCGCTGTTGTCGGCACGCTTGCCTGTGAAGGTGTTGCGCAGGAAGCCGTTCTGACCATTATAGAAAGCTGCCAGCGAAAGGGCGGCGCGGTCGCTAAACTTGGCATAATGTGCAAGCTCAGCATTGCGCCACAGACGGGTGCCGATGCCAAGATGCAGGTCGGTGCCTTGATGTGAGAACGGGTCTTTGGTGTAGATCTTCACCAGTCCGCCCTCGGCGTTCTGGCCGTAGATGGTGCCTTGGGGACCGCGAAGCACGTCTACACGGTCGGCTTGGTAGAAGTGCATGTTGAAAGCGGCTTTGTTGATGACGGGCATGCCATCGACATATATTCCCACAGCAGGGTTGTTTATGCGCGAGCCGATGCCACGAACATACATGGCTGAGGTGTAACGCGAACCATACTCGGGCATGACGAACGACGGCACGAACGCTGACAGCTGTCGAAGGTCGGTGGCGTGGAGGCTCGTGAGCTGACGGGCGCCAAGCGAGGTGGAACTAAGGGGCTGCATGCGCAGCCTGTACTGTTCTTTAGGCTGCGCTGCCACTACAACCTCGTCGATGTCGAACACTCGTGAACTGTCGGCAAAGAGGCCGTTGCCCGATAATGTTATCCTATTATCCTTTGCCTTGGTTCCTATTACCTTATTATTTTTTAAAGCATTCTTTTCTGTTGTCTTATTTAAGGGAACCTTGTTTGCAGAAGCCTTGCTTGCAACTGCCTCTTTCTCAGAAGCCTTGCTTGCAGTTGCTTCTTTCTCAGCGACCTTGCTTGCAGCTGCCTCTTTCTCAGCAACCATGCTTTCAGTTATCCCTTCTTCTGTAACCTTTGTGCCTATAATCTCTTTCATGCCGTTGTTACCCGTCACACCACAGTTTGTCGCTGCAAAAGCAGCATTGGGAGCGAGGGCCATCAGCAAGAGAGCGGCAATCGTTTCATTTGTCTTTTTCATATCGGCTGCAAAATTACACATTATTCCCCACCCTCACAATCCTAAAATGTTATGATTTTGGCGTTTCATGGCGACATAAAGCAATTGGGGTTTTGCGATTGTTTCGATATTTTTTCGTTTGATTGTTCAAAATTAAGAATAAAGCAGCATTAAATCAACCGCCAATAGACGGTGAAAGGAAAATTTATTATTGGGAAACTATTGGTTGTCGTAAATAAAATGTTTAACTTTGCAAGGATATGAGATGTAAGCGGATTTTTTAAAGACATAAAGTTTTTTAAAAGACATAAAGTTTTAAAAGACATAGAGTTTTAAAAGACATAAAGTTTTTAAAAGATCTCTGTTTAAAAAAATTTGAGATTTAAAGGTCTGGCTTTCAAAAGTATGCATCTCACATTTAAAAGACAATCTACCCATAGATAACAAAACTTCAAATTATGACTACACGACACACTGGCAAGAACATCAAGATTTTTCTCAGCAGCACGTTCAGAGACATGGATGCCGAACGCGATGCAATAATGAACCGCGTCTATCCAGCGGTAGCGCAACAGTTGGCACCACATAACATTCATGTCGACTTCATTGACCTGCGTTGGGGCGTGAGCACAAGCGACGTGGACGAAGCAGAACGTGAGAACCATGTGCTGCGCGAGTGTATTGACGGCATACAGAGCTCACGACCGTTCTTCATCGGTCTGCTCGGCGACAGATACGGATGGGTGCCGTCTCAAGAGAGCTGGGACGCCATTGTGGGCGGCATGACCAACGACGAGATGCAGTTTATAAACAGCGACACGGCACAGGCACGAAGCGTGACGGAGCTGGAGATACTCTTCGGTTCGCTCATGGACACCGACAACCTGCACCGCAGCTTCTTCTGCTTCCGCTCGCCAGAGGCTTATAAGGACATGGACAACGCACACCGCGCGCTCTACTGCGAACAGGGTGACGAGGCGACACGACGTCTGAAGCTCCTGAAGGAAAAAATCACAAGCACCATGCACGCCCACTCGCTCGACCGCAACATCTGCCAGTATGGCTGCCGATGGAACGGACAGCACCTCACACAGCTCGACACGCTGGTGGAGTTTCTGACCACGGCGCTCGTGCAGGAGATCATGCTCTACGAGTGTGAAGACGCCACGGCAAACCCCGACAACGCTTACGAGGCAATCTACGACAAAGCTCAAGAGCAGATAACACAGAGCAACCAGCTGTTCTGCGGACGCGAAAACTGGCTGCAATGGCTGACCAACTATATAGACGACGAAAACAACAAAGGCAAGGTGCTGCTGATGACGGGCATGTATGGCTTCGGAAAGACCGCCTTGCTTTGCAAGCTATATGAAGAGCTTGAACAGAAAGAAGGTTACGAGCCTTACATCTACTTTGCCGACCGCCGCAACACCAACTGCCGGCCTGAGATGCCGCTGAAGTGTTGGTTGGCAGACCAACGCACCGAATCGGACCACCGGTGCGGCATTGAGACAGACGAAGATTTCGGACTGCTCGCCCATCTGCTCGCAAAGGCATTTGAGACGAACAGCAAGAAGAAGGTGCTGATGGTGGACGAGGTGTGTCTGCTCGACAACTGCAACACGCTGCTCGACAACAGTTGGGTGCCTGACGATGCGGTGGTGATATGCACATCGGAGATCAGCCAGACGGAAGGCATTGACATCTGCGACAAGATACAGATCACAGCTCTCAACGAAGAAGAGGTGCAGCAGCTCGTTGACAAACGTCTGGCCAAGGTGGGCAAGCATCTGCAACCTGCCGTCATGAAGGCTTTGCTCGAGAAGACCGAAGGAAAGATCAAGCCAAGTGCCATTCCGCTGTGGTCGGTAATGATGGCCCGACATCTCACGCTGCTTAACGCCTCCTACTTTGACGCACAACGCCAACGCACCGAGGCTGACGATGAGATGAAGATACAAAACTCGCTGATCGAGATCATTGAACAAGCAAACGGATACCCCGAGACGCTCTTCATGTCGATCGTGGCAGGAGCCGACCTGTTCGTTGACCTTGATTTCTGCATAGACGTGTTGCGACTGCTCGCCGTGAGCGAGTTTGGTCTGCGTGAGAGCGACCTACACAACCTGCTCGGACAGAAGTGGGACGCGCTGAAATGGGCTGAGACGAGACGATACCTCGGGCCGCTGCTCAACGTTCACGATGAGAACGGAATAATAGATTTCACCTATCCCAACTTCCGCAGCGAACTGTGCGTACAGGCTGGCGACAACTTAGGCCCTTACCTTGTGGCGCTCGCCGACTATATGCACCACATTGTCGCCAACAACTCGCTGGACCTCGTGGCAAACCGCGAACTGCCTTACATTGCCCTCAAGACGCAAAGCGCCGAGCTGCTCGACCTTGTGGTGATGAGCCGTGGACACATGTTCAGACGTTCCGTGGTCTATGCCCTCGCCGACGTGGCTGTGAGAAGACCAAAGTTTTTGGAGCAATGGGTAACGAAAGCAACCGCCCGACGACCCATCCAGACGGCATGGCTCTTGCTTGACGTAATGAAGCAATTGGCCAACAGCGGCAACACATCAGCGGCTGCAAGCATTGGCTCTGCTGTAATAAAGATATACAGAGAGAACGAGGAGACATGGAAGAACGGCAGCCAACAGCCGCAAGACGGCAATGACCTGCAAGCACAAAAAGGCAATGACCTGCAAGCAAAGGCTGACGAACGGCTTCTCGTTGAAGGCTGCCTGACGGCGTTCTTTGCCGTGTGTCTGTACAAGACCGGAGACAAGAAGAACGCTGAGCAATGGGCCAACCATCTTATTAACGCCTACATGCCACACATTGAAGACGACAGATACATGGAGGTGTTCGCATGGGCCATATATGTGGCGACATGCGTGTGGAGAGACAACGTGGTCGACGGACATGAGGAGGAAAACGCCACAAGTGCTGACATCATCGTGGCATGGGCTGATCACGGCCTGAACTTCCTGCAACGCCTGGCTACCGACTGCCAGCGCCTTGAGTTTCTGGAACCAGAGCGCGAGATGGCACAGTTCTATCGTGCCATGACGCAGCATGAGGACGAGAACCTACCCACCAATCTGCTCGTTGCCAATGAGCTGAACGAACAGCCGTGGATGTATCGTGCCTATTTCAAGACAGCACCCATGATGAAGATGGCGGGCATGATGAAGTATGCTGACAGATTTGTTGCCGACACGCTGACGGCTGAAGCCAAACGTCTCGCAGCAACAATACAAGAGGCGGCACCCGACAACCTGCTGTTTATGGATGCCTGCCAGCCTTTCACGGAGCAACTGGAGGAGGACGACTATAACAACGAGGCACTTGTGGTGGACATGGCAGAGAAGCTGCTGTTCCTCAACGCCGACCAGGCACAATGTGCCGCTACCCTCAGCCGCTGTCCGTCGCTGTTCGATGACAATCGCACAGACGCCATCGGCGTGAGAGCCAACCTGCTGATGTTCTGCATGGAGCTGCAACCAAACGACGGAAGCACACGGGAGACGGCAGAGGTGAAAGCGAAGCTCAACGACATGGTGGCTTATGCCAACAAGGTGATCGACGCGTTCTTAAAGACTAAAGACCAGGACGAGAAGAAAGCAATTGCCAACTTCTTGTGGATGTTTATCTCGGTGATGATAAAAATAGAAGGATTGCCCGCTTCTATGCTGTCAAACTTTGCCGCGCATGTGTTCAACTCTGAATATGGCATCTACATGGACCACTATGAGCACCCGACGGTGGAGCAGACGCTGCGTCTGCAGGTGGCGTTCTACATGATGAGCAGCATGACCGAGTTTGCGTTTAGAGACATTAAGAACGTCGGCTCAAACGATGAGCAGGAGAAGGGAACACAACGCGCGTTCAGCAACATGAGTTTGATGAAGAGCCTAAACCTGTCGGGCACGCTCGTGGTCGAAGGCTTCTCGCTCATCTACAATTGCATGGCTTACATCTGCGAGCAGAAGCACGACATAAAAGACATGATGTTCTACAACAAGCAGCATGAGTATGCCACATGCGAGGCTTGGCGACTGAACCCAGACGACTTTGAGACAGCCCGACGTTATGCTGCCGCCGTGGACGAGACGGGACGACGCTTCTACACCGTGGTGGGCAACTTCAAAGAGGCTGTTCTGTGCTTCGAGAAGGCTAACGAGATGTTCGTGGAGCTGTTCAAGCAAGAGAAGCACAGCACCATTCTTAACGACATGCTCCTGAGCTCATATAACATTATCAACATCCTCAACGCGGAGTATCTCTACGACCTGCTCTGCATGAAGGCAGAAGAAACCCTTGCGTTGGTGACCGACCGCATGGACGACCCCGACACTGATCTGGGCCTTGTAGCTGCGATATGCGAGAGCAAGGGGCATGCCTTGATGATGCTCAAACAGTTTGACGAGGCATGGGTGTGGCTCAACAAAGCACAGAAGGTGTATGAGGACAACCTCAACAAGAATCCTGAGGATGAGAAATGTATGCGCGACCTCGCCATCATAAAATGTCGCATTGCCGATTATCTTATGGCAAAGGGCAGCAATGCCGACAACATTATAGCGATCGTCAACGAAGCCGAGGGCCTGCTGAAGAAGGCTCTTGACATCGTGCCCGACTCGCCAAAGGTGGCAAAAAACTATATCGGATTGCTCAGCACGAAGATGAAAGTGTATCTGTTGAAACGCGACATCAACGCCGCCGACGAGACCTTTGCGCAGTTTGAGAAGTTAACGCTTAAACACATCCTCAACACTCGCGACACATCTCTCATACAGCTTATGTTCGCCGTCTACGATTCATTCATCGACACAGCCGCTCAAAGCGACTGGACGCAGATGGCCAACGCCCTGCTTCAGGTGAAACAAAACGCCGAGAAACAGCTTGTGGAGAACAGACTGATGAAGGGATGAGGCGTTTAGACATTTAAACGTTATAAAAAAAGAAGAAAAAAGAAGAAAAAAGGAGAAAAAATAAGGAAAAAGAATATTAAAGACAAACCGGAAGTTTTATAACAGACGGGAAAAGAAAATATGAGATAAGAAAGAAAAAAGGAAAAGAAAGCGTTGCAAGGTTATCAGCAGAAGACCAATAGCTGTTGATAACTTTGCAACGCTTTCTTTATAAGCCAATTACTGGCTATGCGCAGCATCATTGTTTTAGAAGCTGCATTGTTTTAGAAGCTGCATTGTTTTAGCTGCAACATCGTTTTAGCAGCAACATTATTTTAGCTGCAACATCGTTTTAGCTGCATCATTTCACGACAATCTTCTTTGAAGATCCGTCAGAATAGCGCACGATGTTGAGACCTTTCACGGGGGTGGCGGTCTTTATGCCGTCTGCGGTGAAATAGGCCGTGACGGTTCGTGGCTGGTTGTCAGAGACATTGGCCACGCCTGTTGTGCCTTGAGGCACACCACGCGACACGGCAAAGACGTAAGCGTTGCCACCCGACTTGCGTGTGAGGGTCAAGCCAGTAAGTTTCTTTATGGGGTTGGCGGCGATGGCGTTCTCAAACAGGCAATAACGGAAGCGGTCGCTCAGCTGTTCATTCTCTATAGAGATGAAGCCGAGGCCGGTGTAAGCCTCATCGCCTTGCAGGTCAGGCACAGACCAGTCGCGCACAGAAACGGTGCTTTCTTCTGACGAGGTGCCGTCCTCATAGTTGAGAACCACGCCGAGCGTGCTGGCACCAGCCGTACTTGTGGCCAACAGATAAACGGTGTTGGCGGCTACGGGTTGCACAAAGTTGATGCGATGTTGATCGTTTGAGGTCATCGCCACAACGTTGTTTTTGGCATAATGGCCAAGCTGATAAGCCACCTTGCTGGCCGACACAAGCTTGCCGTCGGCAGGCAGGCCACCTGTTGAGCGCACATCTTGGCTGTAGAACGTGCGCCATGAGTCGATGGACGAGGTGATATGGCTCTTTGAAGGTGTGGCCTCAACCACGACATCAGCGTTGCAGGCATCGGCAGAGAGCGTAAGAGGTTCTGTCGAAGCATCGGCCTCGCGCACGAGGAGCTTTGAGTCGAGGAACGTCAGGCGCTTGCTTATCCACTGCTTGAGATAGTTGATCTCGTCGGCATAGCTATTGCCCACATAATAGTTTGGCCACACCGCACGCCCAAACATCTTCCATGCCTGCTCGTTGCGGTCTATGGCACCGCCGCTTGTCAGCTCGCCCGTGAGACGGTTTATCGTTGCCTCAATGTTGGCATCAGAGTAAGCGCCCAGACGATATTCCTTCCAACGCGCCTGCATCTCCTTCACGAAGGAAGGGTCATCGAGCAGTTTCTTCCACCAGAACGGCACTTGCTGGTCATCGTCACTTCGGCTGTTGAAGTCGTACTGCCAGAGATCCGTGCGCTCGCCATAATTGTAGTTGGCGTTGCCGTAAGCGATGTTAAAGTCCCAGAGTGTTGCTTGCCAACGGTTGTCGAGCCCCTCGTTAGCGGCACGCGTGTCGCTATATTTGTAAAGGTGGGTGCTCAGACGATAGCCGTCGATGTTGAACGAGAACTCGGTGCTGAGAAGATAGTCGATGAACGATGTGGTGTTTATATACTTGCGGTAGCCCACGGCTGGGTCTGTATAATTGTCGAGCGTGAACGATTTCTCCATGTCGTTGATCGCCTTGTCTATTGCTTCGCGGTTGGCAGCAGGCATCTCCAACAGGTCATCGCCGTCGGGATCATCATACTGGTATGTGATCTTCTTGCTGTAGTTGGGCTGTCCGTCCCATCCTAACGGACGGTAAGACGAGGTGTAATAGATCGTCTCGTCGTCGCGGTCGATCTCCACATGATAATCGCCTGTGAGGTCGCCGTTATCAGAGCCTGGGTCGTTGAGGTTCAGACGACTCTTGCCTTTGCCCGGGCGCTCTGTCAGGATATACACGCCATAATAGGTGCCGTCGAGAACAATCTCCACGAAGCGCGAATGGGGCGTATAGCCAAAATAAGGACGTCCAAGCTCAAAGGTGAGCACGTCACGGATCATCGACTTGTCCGAAAACGGAGCGAGAAACGCCCAGTCGTTGTCCTTGCCCATGCCCAAGAGCTTCACCTTCTGCTTCTTGCCACCCTCTTCAAGCGTCTGCGAGAGGGTCTTGAAGCCGTAGGGTTTCTTGTCTGAACTGTTGAACGAAGAGTTGCCGCGATACTTGAGGCTGATGTAACCGTCATAGTCGGCTTTCTGGTTTGGATGGGCAATGGTGTCGCCATAGTTTTTGCCATCCTTGTTGTCGATAATCTTCATTCGTGCCGTTATGCGTTCATTTCGTTGAATGGTCTTGCCCTTGACATTAATAAAAGCGATTGGCAGATTCGTTTCTGTAAGTTTTACGTTACGGTCGTTTGTCGGCACATAGTTGTCGGCACGTTGAGCAAAAGAGGCTGTAGCCCCTACGGCGACAACACATAAGAGAGAAAACAAGTGTTTATACATGTTACAAATGAAATTGGTTTTTTAGGATTTTTACAAAAAAAAGGCACACGCAACAGATATCATTGCATGGCCTTCGTCTTTTTTATTATTTTAAGCTAATGGTCTTCACGACCTTGCCTTTGTACGAATTTATCACTATCGATGCCGAATCGGCATCTTGCATCTGTGCCACGGCAAGCGAGGCATACTGACGCGAAGAGTAATATTGAGGCACGTTGCCCTGGTCGTGACAGAACGTTATGTGTGCTGTCAGCGTGCCGTCGGCGTTGCGCGTCATGTCGGTAAGCACAGCTCCTATGCTCTGTCCGTCGGCATCGCTGCCGCTGCTTCCTGTCTTCACGTCAAACGTGATGTTCACATATTTACGGTTTGCCGACAGCCAAAGGGCAACAAAGCTTACCGGGTCGGTCTTAAGAGGAGCTGAGGTTTGCAGCCTCTTTATCTTGGGGCACAGCACGTTGTTCACGATAAACACCTTGACAGGCGCTGATGCGAGGTTTTGTGCTGCCCGCTCTGTAAAATATGCAGAGGAAGAAGAGGAGCTTGAAGGGCCTGAGGCAGAAGATGAGCCTAAAGCTGATGATGGGCTTGGGGTTGATGATGAGCTTGGGGCTGCATAATAGACCAATGCGCGATAGGTAGAATCGGGCGTTGTCATCCACGACACCTTCGGCGTACCCTCCACCTGCAACGACAGCTGCTCGTCGGTGGTAAAGCTGCTCATGCGCGACTGCGCGTCGGTGCACGCCTCAACAAAATCGGAGCGCAGGTAAGACAACTTACCGTCACCCGAGTCATATTGCTCCGTGGTGCACGACGCGAGCAAGGCGGCAGCCACCACGGCAGCAGAGGCCACAACCTTTGCAGCGGCGCATGAGAAAGCTTTGTTTGACATATAATTTTTTCTGTTTATCTTAGTTCTTGAGAAGCTGTTCCTGGTTGCGTGCCGGGTTGGCATACATTGTGAGCAAGCGCTCACGCAGGAACGCCTCGTCCTTGTCGGGCAACTGGATCTTGGCCATCTGCTGAGCAATGTAGCCATCAAACTGTGCCTTCTGCTCAGCCGTGTAACGGTCGGCATGAGCCGTGGTGCCTTCAAGCTCGTCAAGCGCCACATAGTTGGATGGATAAAGACGGTAACGACGGAACACCTCCTCGTCGATGTGTGTGGCAACAGCCTTGAAGAAGTCGGCCTTCGGCATGTCGGGATCGAGCGTGTCGAGCCATGCGTCGATGCAGGGTGCCGCATCATAGTGGATATGTCCCTTATAGCCCATGATGCCCGTCTGCATGCTCACAACATCGTCCATGGGACCTTTCTTCCAGTCGGCAATGTCGCGCTTGAACTGAAACTCCTGCGCCTTGAGGAAGTCGCAAGGGTCATACTCATAACTGATGGCCAGCGGCACGATGTGCAGACCCTTCAAGCGCTCAACGAGCGATCCCTCGCCGCCCATGACCATCATCTTGATGATCGACTCTTGCGTGCGGTCGTTTGAGTCCTTGGCGCGTCCCTCGCGCTGTGCTATCCACACGTTGTCGTGCTTCTGAGCTATGACGAGGTGCATATAATCAGACAGTCGCTTGCTTGACAGCAGCATCTGTCGCAGCGACACGCTACGCTCCACGATGAACGACTTGTTTATGCGCACAAGATCCTTGACCCACGGCAGCGAGAGCAGGTTGTCGCCGATAGCGATCTCACATGTGGTCTTGCAACCGGCGTCGACGAGCAGCACGTCAAGCAAAGCCGAGTCGAGCACAATGTCGCGGTGGTTGCTTACAAAGGTGTAACGCTTCTCCATGTCTATGGCATCGACATTCATGTCGCAGCCGAGGCTGGCCTTCTGCAACAACCCCTTTATGAAAGGATAGCAGAAAGCGACCTGAAACTCAAGGTTGGTCTTGCATGCCCGCATCTTCTGTGCCAGCATGTCGAAAGGCACGTCCTTAAACACATAAGCCACGACCTGTGCAAACTGTGCGTTGCCGAGCAGACGCTCAAACACCTCGGGCAGCTCTTCTGGCTCGAAGGGTCTGATGGCGTCGAAGGGCTTCAATAATTCTTTATCCATAGCTCAATGTCTTTTATAAAAGTCAGAACTGGTTCTCCACGATGTCGGTGAGCACATCCTTGATGTCAAGACCTGCGGCACGCACCTGCTGCGGAATGAAGCTGGTAGCTGTCATGCCGGGTGTGGTGTTGATTTCAAGCATGTTGATCTTGTCGTTGCCGTCGGCATCCTTGGAAATGATGTAGTCGATACGGATGATGCCGTTGCAATGCAAGATGTCGTAGATGCGGCTTGTCTCCTCCTCCACACGCTTTGTGGTCTCGGGTGAGAGACGGGCGGGGGTGATCTCCTGCACCTGGCCGTTATACTTGGCATCGTAGTCGAAAAACTCGTTGCTGGTCACCACCTCTGTGGCGGGGAACACCACCGCCTTGTCTCTGGTCTTGTAGCAACCGATGCTTATCTCTGTGCCTTTCATGAAGCTCTCCACCATCACCTCGTCGCTCTCCATGAACGCCACGCGCAGGGCGGGAGCGAGCTGGTCGGCGTTCTTCACTTTCGACACGCCGAAGCTGCTGCCGTCGGCTGCCGGTTTCACGAAACAAGGCATGCCGATGCGCTTCTCTATCTCCTCGTCGCTATATTTCTCTTCCTCGCCGCGACGCAGGAGCACACTCTCTGCCACGTTCACGCCGAAGCCGCGAAGATAGTTGTTGAGCACATACTTGTCGAAGGTCATAGCCTCGACGAGCACGCCGCTGGTGCTGTAAGGGATGTGCAGCAGCTCGAAATAGCCCTGCATCAGACCGTTCTCTCCCGGTGTGCCGTGGATGGTGATGTAAGCATAATCGAAGGTCACGGTCTTGCCGTCCATCTTGAACGAGAAGTCGTTCTTGTCAATTTTGGCCGTGTCGCCGTTCTGCAGGTCGACGTGCCAGTCTTGTCCTTTCACGTCCACCACATATATGTTGTAGCGTTCTTTGTCGAAGAAAGAGTAGAGTCCCTGTGCCGAGCGCATGGACACATCGTGCTCTGACGAGTCGCCACCACAGACGATGGCAATGTTTCTTTTTTGCGTTTCCATTTTTTTATTTGAATACTTTCTTTATGTTCGATAATCTAATTCAAGCCGGTGTGTTGCAAAGAAGCGCACCTTAGGCAAACGTGTCGTTGGTTGTTCCCTTGACGTAGGCACGCCATTTCTCTATGAGCGCCTCAAGGTCAGCTGGGAGGTCAGACGTGAAGTCCATCTGCTGCTTGGTTGTGGGGTGAATGAAGCCGAGCGTGCGGGCGTGTAGTGCCTGCCGGTTGCAGAGCTTGAAGCAGTTTTGTATGAACGCCTTGTAGGTTGTGGAGCGGTTGCCGCGCAACACCTCGCAGCCGCCATAGCGTTCATCGCCGAAGAGCGGATGACCGATATGCTTCATGTGTGCACGGATCTGGTGCGTGCGGCCTGTCTCGAGAATACACTCAATGAGCGTCACATAGCCATAACGTTCTATCACGCGCCAATGGGTGACGGCAGGCTTGCCTATGCCCGAGTCGGGCGACATGACCGTCATGCGCAGGCGGTCTTTCGGGTCGCGTGCAATGTTGCCTTCAATGCGTCCCTCGTCTTCGGTGAAATTGCCCCACACCAGCGCGTTGTAGCTACGGTGTGTGGTCTTGTTGAAGAACTGCAATCCGAGACTGGTCTTCGCCTGCGGGGTCTTTGCCACGACGAGCAGACCGCTGGTGTCTTTGTCTATACGGTGAACGAGTCCCACCTCCGGGTCGTTAGGGTCATAGCTCTTCAGATTTCTCAGATGCCACGCCACAGCGTTGACGAGCGTGCCATGAAAGTTGCCTGCGCCGGGATGAACCACCAGTCCTGCGGGTTTGTTCACCACCATCAGCTCCGCATCTTCATAGACCACGTTGAGGGGAATGTCTTCTGCCTCAATCTTCGACTCATGACGTGGGCGGTCGAGCATCAGCGTCACCACATCGCCAGGGCGCACCTTATAGTTGCTTTTCACCGGCTTGTCGTTGACGTGTATGAATCCGGCATCGGCAGCCTTCTGTATGCGGTTACGCGACGAGTGTTGCAGCTTCTCACACATAAACTTGTCCACGCGCATGGGCTGCTGACCAGGGTCTGCCTCGAAGCGGAAATGCTCGTATAGCTGCTGGTCTTCGTCCTCACCGAGCTGGTCGTCTTCGCCGGGCGGGCTTGTTAAAAGCTGGCCTTCACCACCCTGCAAGCCTTCACCGAGCTGGCCTTCACCGAGCAGATCGTCAATCTCTTCTATGTCGTTTGTGTAATGTGTCATGTTTCCCTTTTCTTCTCTCTCTTTTGCTTGTTATATCATTCCACAATCTTATCATGCTCACCCTCACCTGTGACCTCGTGAAAATCGTCCACATCGCCACCTTCCTCAATGAAGTCTTCGCTGTCGATGGCGTTGTCGATGAAGTTGATGCTGTCATCGGCGCTGAGCTGTCCGTTACCCACCTGAATGGTGATGGGCGTGTCCACGGCCACCTTGTCGCCAGCTTGCAGTTGGCGTGTGCCAGCCACAACACCCACGACCCAGTCTTTCTCGCCAGGCACAAACTGAGGTTGCGTGAGCTTGAAGCCCATGGCCGTAAGCTTTGCCATAGCCTCGCGCAGCGAACTGTTGTCAATGATGTCGGGTAAGGATATTTCGGGTGAGCGCGATGCGTTGACGATGACATAGATAACATGTCCCGTCTTCACATGCGAGCCAGCCGCTGGCGACTGCTCCAAGATGCAGTCGGGCGGCAACGATTTCACATAGCCCGTGTCGCTGACCACAACAGACAGACCGGCGTCGGCAAGAATGTGCTCGGCGTCGGCAAACGACTTTTGCTTGATATTTGGAATGGCCACCGACTCGCCATGATGGGTGTAGATGTCGATGGCGAAGCTCGTACCCCAGCACACACCCGCCACCACTATTATCATGGCGAGGATGTTGCCCCAGAAATACATGCTCTTCAGCTTTCCGAAAAACTCTGATGTCTTCATCAATTATTCTCTTAAAGATAGGTTTTTAAAAGTAACCTTTCATTTTTGTTAATGTTATGTCGGCTATTTTTAGCCCACCTTAATAAGTGTGGATGCAAAGGTACAGTAAAAATCCGATTGAACGAAAGAAAACACCTTTTTTCTAAATTTTCATCCTAAACACCGTCTTGCGGGCCTTCGCATCTTGCACCAGTTCGAGCGTTCCCCCACTCACGCGCATGATCTGTCGAGAGAGAGGCAGACCGATGCCGCTGCCTCCTTGTTTTGTTGTGAAGAACGGCACAAAGACTTGTTGAGCCACGTCGGGAGCAATGAGGGCGGCATCGTCGCAGATGTCTATAACGACCGAGTCGTCGTCGCCTGTGTAGGCTTCTATCCACACCTTGCCGTCGCGCTGTGCACTGCTGTCGCGCTGTGAACTGCCGTCGCCGCCACCCTCATCGTCTTGCGCACAAGCCACAGCCTCCTTTGCGTTCTTCAGCAGGTTGGTGACAACACGTCCCATCAGACCTTCATCGGCATAGACGAGCAGGTCGGCAGGCTTCACGCTGACGCCTACCCTGCCGTCGGCATCGGCAAGCGTCGCCATGCGCTCAAGAAAGGGCTTGGCGTAGAACAGCCGTGGCTGCGGTTGCGGCACATGGGTGAACCGCCTGTAGTTTTCGACAAAAGCCATCAGTTCGGTGCCTGTCTTGTTGATGACCTCCAACCCTTCGCGCTGCTCACCTTTCGCCTGTTGCAGCAGCGACTGGCTGAGCGATGTTATGGGCGTTATGGTGTTCATGATCTCATGGGTGAGCACACGGATAAGCTTTATCCATGAGTCGACCTCACGGTTTGCCAGCTCGCCGTTGATGTCGCTGAACGCCACTATGCGCACACGCTTGTTGCGCAGCGTGGTGTAGGTCTCCCGCACCGAGAGCGACCCGTCCGCAAACTGTTGCCCCACCTGCTCCATGTGGGTGAGAACGGAACGGTGCAGCAGACGTGTTGCCGCTACGTTATGCTGCAAGATGTGTCCTGCCTCATCGACCACGAGCAGACCTGTGCCTGCGGCGTCCATGATCTGTTCATAATATTTTTCTCGCTCCACAGCCTCGTCACGGGCGTTGACAAGGATCTGCTTTATGCGGTTTAGCGATTTGTTGAGCATGGCATCGCTGCCGCTCACCCCTTGGGTTGAGAACGAGAAGGTGAAGTCGGAAGCATCAATGGCATCAAACATGAACGCCACCTTGCTAATGTTGCGGCGGTAGCTCAGATAGAGATGCACATAGCCCAAGACCATAACGGCAACGACGAGCACAAGGCACCAGATGAAAGATGTTGTTGTCATAGGCCGTAACGTTTTATCTTGTTATACAGAGTCTGTCGCGAGATGCCAAGCCTTGCTGCCACCGCCGACATGTTGCCTCCACACGACGCCATGGCGCGTTCAATCATCTGCCGCTCCATGTCGTCGAGCGTCTTCATGCTCTCCACCTGAAGCGGCGGTTGCTGCGTGTCAGCGGCACCCACCGTGCCGTCATCAATGTCATCAGGAGCGATGGTGTTGCCGTCGGCCATGATGACGGCACGCTCCATGGCGTGTTGCAGCTGTCTTATGTTGCCGTGCCATGACAGCCTCTCCATCTTGCGTTCAGCCTCTGGCGAGAGCCTCATCTCTACCTTATTATATATGTCGGCATAACGCTTCACGAAGATGCGTGCCAGCGGCACGATGTCCTCACGTCGCTCACGCAGCGGCGGCAGATGCAGCCGGATGGTGTTTATGCGGTAGAGCAGGTCCTCGCGAAACTGTCCGTCGAGGACCATGCGGTCGAGGTCGCGGTTGGTGGCACACACGAGGCGCACATCAATGGCTATGGGTTTGCTGCCACCCACGCGCACGACGGTGCGGCGTTGCAGGGCTGTGAGGAGCTTTGCCTGGAGCGCATAGGAGAGGTTTCCTATCTCGTCGAGGAAGAGCGTGCCGCCCTCTGCCATCTCAAACTTGCCCGGTTTGTCGGCCTTGGCATCGGTAAAAGCGCCTTTCACATGACCGAACAGTTCGCTCTCAAAGAGGGTCTCACTCACCGCTCCCATGTCGATGGGCATCATGGGTGCCGAGGCACGGTGCGACAGACGGTGGATCTCGCGTGCCAACACCTCCTTGCCCGTGCCGTTCTCACCTGTTATGAGGATGTTGGCATCGGTCACCGCCACCTTTTCCACCATCATGCGCAGCTGGCGCATGGCGTCGCTCTCGCCCCACACCATGTTTCCTGTCTGCGGCACGGGTTGAGCGTCATGACTCTTGGGCTGGTGTTTGTCGCGTGCGGCACACAGCGTGTCGAGCATGCGCTGGTTGTCGAAAGGCTTCACGATAAAGTCGGCAGCCCCTTCTTTTATTCCTCTCACCGCAAGGTCTATGTCAGCGTAGGCCGTAAACAGCACCACCTCCGCTTGCGGACAGCAACGTTTGGTCTCGCCAAGCCAAAACAGGCCCTCACCACCGTTGTTGACGCCACTGCGGAAATTCATGTCGAGCAGCACCACGTCGGGCTTCATCTCGCGCAACCTTGCAGGCAAGGCGGCGGGGGTGGCTATGGTTTCGATAGAAGCAAACTGTGCCTCTGCCAGCATCTTAACGGCTGTCAGTATGGCGCGGTTGTCGTCAACGACGAGTAGTGATCCTTTCTTTGTCATGTCTTGAAAACTTTTCTGTTACGGCAAAATTAAAAAAATATTGCCGATGGAGCAAACCGATTGGATGTTTTTATGAAAGAAATTGAGATG
>ENA-UERK01000810-UERK01000810.1-human-gut-metagenome-genome-assembly--contig:-NODE-810-length-25588-cov-70.587394_pt1 | contig 25588 bp, 18 predicted proteins | sample MGYA00242957_ERZ507957 | MGnify/ENA primary metagenome ERZ507957 (study PRJEB26167, sample SAMN06115538) | human gut metagenome | host: Homo sapiens | place: China:Heilongjiang | collected 2015-11-06...
ATATAGGCCGTGGCTGACACATAAGTTTCTTTGGAAGTGATAGGCTGTGCATCCTGAGTGTTAACATACATGACGGGTAAAGTCCCCGATGGTTTCAAAGCTGATGTCATGGTTGGATCTGTTGCGGCATGGACAGCAGACAGACTGCCCAAGTTGCACATCACAACGAGCAGCAATAACAATAATTTTTCTTTACTAAACATAAAATATAAGTCTAATGATTCAAAATTTCAAGTTATAACAAGTTATTAGAAGTAGAAAGAGAAGGCGCATCATTGCCTGATGAAGTTGCGCCTTCTCTCACATATATATATTGAAAAATCAGCATAAGCACACTTACGCCTTGGCCTACATCTCTACCTGTGGCACATCCTTGAGGAATTTTCCTATTTCTTCATCGCTGACAGAATAGTTTTGCAGATCGCCATTGATGTAGCTGTCGTATGAAGGCATATCAATAAGACCATGTCCTGAAAGACAGAAGAGAATAACCTTCTTCTCGCCCTTCTCCTTCGCCTTGAGCGCCTCACGGATAGTAGCAGCGATGGCATGACAGCTCTCAGGAGCAGGAATGATTCCCTCGGTACGGGCAAAGAGCATACCAGCCTGGAACGACTCCAACTGTGGAATGTCCACACCGTGCAGATAACCATCCTTGAGCAACTGCGAGATGATCATACCGGCACCATGATAACGCAGACCGCCAGCATGAATGTTGGCAGGCTTGAAGTCATGACCTAAGGTGAACATCGGCAGCAGTGGAGTGTAGCCAGCCTCATCGCCGAAGTCATATTCGAACTTACCCCTTGTCAGCTTAGGACAGCTCTCTGGCTCGGCTGCGATAAACTCAGTGTTCTTCTCTCCGCTCAGATTATGACGCATGAATGGGAAAGCCAGTCCGCCGAAATTGCTTCCGCCACCGAAGCAGGCAATCACCTGATCGGGATATTCGCCAGCCATCTGCATCTGCTTTTCTGCCTCCAGTCCGATGATCGTCTGATGCAGAGCCACATGGTTGAGCACCGAACCCAGTGTGTACTTACAGCCCGGAGTGGTAGTAGCCAGTTCGACAGCCTCGCTGATAGCAGTACCGAGTGAACCAGGATGATGAGGGTCGCGTGTAATGATGTTCTTTCCGGCACGTGTACTCATTGATGGAGAACCCTCCACAGTAGCGCCAAAGGTACGCATGATGCTGGAGCGATAAGGTTTCTGACGCATGGTAATCTTCACCTGATACACAGCCGCCTCCAGTCCGTAGAGTTTGGCTGCATACGACAAGGCTGCGCCCCACTGTCCTGCACCCGTCTCGGTGGTGACGTTGGTGTCGCCCTCCTGCTTGCAGTAGTAACACTGTGGCAAGGCCGAATTGATCTTATGAGAGCCTAAAGGATTGACACTCTCGTTCTTGAAATAGATGTGGGCAGTAGTACCCAGTGCCTCCTCCAGACCGTAGGCACGCACCAGCGGAGTAGAACGATAGAAGGTGTACTTCTCCTGCACGTCCTCAGGGATGTCGATCCAGGCATGTTCTGTATCGAGCTCCTGCTTGGCACACTCCAGGTTGAACACGTGCGACAAGTCCTCAGCCGTCATGGGCTTATGGGTCTGCGGATTAAGTGGTGGCAATGGCTTGTTGGGCATTTCTGCCTGAATGTTGTACCACTGTGTAGGAATGTCTTTTTCCTGTAGGATGAACTTTTTCTGTCTCATAATTTTTAAGTTGATATTGATTGTGATTGTTATTGTTATTCTTAGTCTTACACTTTATCTTATTCTTGTATTCTTGATTTTACTTTTGTATTTCCTTCAGAATCCCCACAGCCTGTTCCACACTCGTGATGCGGGCGATACGAAGGAACCGCTTGTTGTTCTTCTCTTTCAACGCACATTGCTGTACGTGGCAAGTGGCATAGTTGAGAACCTTCGAGAACATCGTGCTGCGATAGAACGGACTCTGCACGTTGCTTACAAACTGCATTTGCATAGTACCCTGTTTGAGCATGATCTTCTCGCAGCCCAAGCGTTTGCCGAGGCGTCGCAAGCTCACCACGTGCATCAGTTCCTCACCCTCACGGGGCACAGGTCCAAAGCGGTCGATGATTCGCTTTCGGTAAGCAGCCAGGTCGTCGTCATTCTCTATGCGGTCCAGTTCCCTGTAGAGCAACATTCGCTCGCTGCTTCCCGGCACATAGGTGTCGGGGAAATACATCTCTAAGTCGCTCTCGATAGAACAGTCGTCCACGAAGTCGTCACCCGTGAGCTGCTGTCCCTCGTCCATCTCCTCCTGATACAGGTCGCCAAACTCCTCATTCTTCAGTTCGGTGACAGCCTGCGACAGGATCTTCTGATAGGTTTCATACCCCAGGTCTTCCATGAATCCGCTCTGCTCCGAGCCAAGCAGGTTTCCAGCACCGCGAATGTCGAGGTCCTGCATGGCGAGGTTGAACCCGCTTCCCAGATCGCAGAAGGTCTCCAACGCCTCCAGTCGGCGGCGAGCATCGAGTGTCAGTGTACTCTTCGGCGGAGCCACGAGATAACAGAAAGCCTTCTTGTTGCTACGCCCCACCCTGCCTCTCATTTGGTGCAGGTCGCTAAGACCGAAGTGATGGGCATTGATGATGATGATGGTATTGGCGTTCGATATGTCGATACCGTTCTCCACAATGGTTGTCGAGAGCAGCACATCGTAGTCGTAGTTCATGAATCCCATAATGACCTTCTCCAGTTCCTCGGGCTTCATCTGTCCGTGTCCTATCGCCACGCGGCAGTCGGGCACGTACTTTTCTATCATCAGTTTCAACTCCATGAGCTTCGATATACGGTCGACGACAACATACGCCTGTCCGTTACGGCTCATCTCGAAGTTGATGGCATCTGCCATGGTATCACCGCTGAAGGTCACCACCTCCGTTTGTATCGGGTATCGGTTGGGCGGCGGCGTGCGCATGATGCTCATGTCACGTGCACCCATCAGCGAGAACTGCAGAGTGCGGGGAATAGGTGTGGCACTCATCGTCAGCGTGTCGACATTCACCTTCAGCTGGCGCAGCTTCTCCTTGGTGCTGACGCCGAACTTCTGTTCCTCGTCGATGATGAGCAGACCGAGGTCATGCCATTTCACAGTCTTGGAAATCAGCTTGTGCGTCCCCACTACGATGTCTGTCCTGCCCTCCTTGAGGTCTTCCAGCAACTGTCTGGTCTCCTTGGCGGAGCGTGCCCTACTCAGGTAGTCCACCTTTACCGGCATTCCCTCCAGTCGGTTTCTGAAAGTCTGGTAGTGCTGAAAAGCCAGCACCGTGGTAGGCACCAGCACTGCCACCTGCTTGCTGTCGCATGCCGCCTTGAAGGCTGCGCGTATCGCCACTTCCGTCTTTCCGAAGCCCACATCGCCGCACACCAGTCGGTCCATGGGTCGTGCGCTCTCCATGTCGGCCTTTACGTCCATGGTGGCTTTGTTCTGGTCGGGCGTGTCCTCGTATAGGAACGAGGCCTCCAACTCATGTTGCAGATAGGAATCGGCGCTGAAGGCGAATCCCTTCTCCCTACGGCGGCGGGCATAGAGTTTGATCAGGTCGCGCGCGATGTCCTTGATGCGCTTCTTCGCCTTCTCCTTCAGTCGGTCCCAGGCACCCGTACCGAGGGTCGACAGTCGGGGCGGCTCGCCCGTATCGCCGCTGCGGTATTTGCTGATCTTATAGAGCGAGTGGATGGATACATCCACCTTGTCGTTGTTCGTGTAGACGATGCGTATCATCTCTTGATAGCTGTTGCCCACCGGCACACGCACCAGTCCGCCAAACTTTCCGATGCCGAAATCCACGTGCACGATATAGTCGCCCGGCTCCATCTCCTGCAACTCCTTCATCGTGAGCGCCATCTTGCCGGCACGTGCTGAGTCCGAACGCAGACTGTACTTATGGAATCGGTCGAAGATCTGATGGTCGGTAAAGAAACAGCATTTCTTGTCGTTGTCGATGAAGCCCTCGTGCAGGGTCTTGTCCACGGGCACAAACCTCACCTGATAGCGCTTCAGTTCCTCACTCTCAAAAATATCCTTGAGTCGCTGTTGCTGCTTGCTGCTGTCGGCCAATATATATAAGGTGTACTGCTGCAGAAGATAGTCTTCCATCATCTGGCCTATCAGGTCGAAATTCTTATGGAACAGGGGCTGAGGCACGATATGGAACGGCACCACGTCGGCAGCCTCCTCTGTCTTGCGCTCCGCCACACCCTGTTCGGCGATGCCAAACTCTATGCGCTGGCGCTCCGCCACACCCTGCTGAAACTGCAGGGCCGATGACAGGTTCAGCTCTTTCTTCATGGTGCGTCTTATCCGTTCCGCCTCCACCTCGGTGGCTCCCTCCATCTGTTCCACCATGCTCTGCGAGGAGAAGCCCTCCTTGTATATCTGGTCTATACGGTCATAGACGAACGTAAAGTCCTTCATCGCCACCACAGCCCGCTTGTCGAGGAAATTCAGGAAGGGCTGTTTCTCACCCTCAGCAAGCGAGAGTTCGGGCACAATCTCCACACTCTCACGCCGGTCGCGCGACAACTGGTCCTCAATGCTGAAAGTACGTATGGTGTCTATCTCGTCACCGAAGAAGTCGATGCGGAAAGGAAACTCGCAACTGTAGGAATAAATATCGAGAATGCTGCCTCGAATGGCAAACTGACCAGGCTCGTAGACATAATCTGTCTCCATGAAGTCGAAGTCGCGCAGTTGATGCGAGATGTCCATCAGCGACACCTGGTCACCCACTGCGAGCTTAATGATACGCTCATCGAGATTCTTCTTCGACACCACCATTTCTGCCAGAGCATCGGGGTAAGTAACGACATAAAGTGGCTGCGAGGATGCCAGTCGTGCCAGCACCTCGGTACGCAATATCTCGTTGGCAGCATCCTTCTGTCCGTATTTCACAGCACGCCTGTAAGTAGAAGGAAAGAAGAAAGCCTGATCCTGCCCCAGTATCTGCACCAGGTCGTGATAAAAATAGCCCGCCTCGTCGGCATCATTGAGCACGAAGAGCACCGGGCGAGCCAACCGCTCTTTGACAGCGGCAAAAAACAAAGGCGCAGAAGAGCACACCAATCCACTGAGGAAAACGGTCTTCTGCGTTTTTCTATCCAATAATTTCAGGAGCGCCTTCGCCTGGGGCGACCGCTCAAAAATATGTTCTATTTCCTGTATTTCCACTTTTCTCCAGTCTTCGCCCCTACACCTTCTTGGGATATTTCTTAAACCATCCATCCCAGCGCAGGCGCATCACACCAAAGAAAGCCTCACCAAAGATTCCACCGCTCATCTTGCTCGTACCCTCACGTCGGTTGACGAAGATTACGGGCACTTCCTTGATCTTGAAGCCAATCTTGTGGGCTGTGTATTTCATCTCTATCTGGAAGGCATAACCCTTGAAACGGATCTCGTCAAGATTTATGGTTTCCAGCACCTTGCGGCGATAACATACGAAACCTGCCGTAGTATCATTCACCTTGAATCCCGTGACCATTCTCACATACTTCGAGGCGAAATAGCTCATCAGCACACGACCAATGGGCCAGTTCACCACGTTGACACCCGAGACATAGCGCGAGCCCACAGCCACGTCGAATCCATCGTCGTGAGTCGCGGCGTAGAGTCGTGGCAGGTCATTGGGATCATGACTAAAGTCTGCGTCCATCTCGAAGATAAACTCATACCCCTTCTCAAGCGCCCATTTGAAGCCAGTGATATAGGCTGTACCCAGTCCTAACTTGCCCTTTCGCTCAAGGATATGAAGACGGGAGGCAAACTCGCCAGCCATCAGTTCCTTCACGATGGCAGCAGTACCGTCGGGGCTTCCGTCATCAATAACAAGGATATCAAAGTCTTTCTCCAGACCGAAAACGGCACGGATAATCTTCTCGATATTCTCCTTTTCATTATAAGTAGGAATAATTACAACACTATCACTCATAAGCTATTATTGGTTTAAATGAATCGACATGATAATAATTAATATATCTCATGCAAAGATAATGCATTTTTCTGAGTTTGCGAAAAGAAAAAGAGAATATTTTTATTTTCTGAACGATGATTATATTTAATTCACGTTGTTGCGAAATAAAGTAACTACTCAGCACCCCCTATAGCCATAAGTAGTTACTTTAAAATCGTTAAACCACATTAAAATCTTCGTTCAAAGGCTTTGAACGGACATTCAAAGGCTCTGAACGGACATTCAAAGGCTTTGAACGCACATTCAAAGGCTTTGAACGGAACTTTCATAGGCTCTGAACAGAACTTTAATAGGCTCTGAACGGAACTTTAATAGGCTCTGAACGGAACTTTCATAGGTTTAAGAAAAAAAATTATATAGTATAGGAAAAAACGACCTGTACGGATGGAATTACGCAGCACGCCCTGAAAGGGCAGAAGCTCTTAGCCCAGGGCAACGCCCTGGGTATAAAGGCAATCAGCAAGGCGCCCTGTAAGGGCAAAAGCTTTAAAAATCCCTGCAATTAGTAAAGCTTTTGCCCTTACAGGGCGACAAGTTTGCAAGCATAATAACCCAGGGCGTTGCCCTGGGCTAAGAGCTTCTGCCCTTTCAGGGCGTGCTGCTTATAGGGGCTTTCAGCCCGTGCCGACCTACAGGTCAAATCATCTTTTATAGCAGCATATTACTGGTCAGGATTCTCGACGAAACCCTGGTACTCGGGGACGAGCCCAGACATGATAGCGTCGTAACTCTTTGTCATCTGGTTCTTGATATTCTCGGCACCCTTGCCTATCGGCTGGATGGGCTCGTGAATAGTAAGACGAAGAGGATGCCAGAAAATCCAATACATGTCCTTCATGCGCGGCTTCACATCGAAACTGCCGTTGATGGTGAGCGGACAGACGGGCAACTGCAACTCGTCTGCCAACATGAAGGCTCCTCGACGGAATACACCCATGTGACCTGTGAAGGTGCGGGCGCCTTCAGGGAAGACTACCAATGACATTCCTTCCTGTAGTTCCTCGCGGGCCTTGTCGTAAGAGGCGCGTATCTTGGAAGGGCCGCTCTTGTCGACAAAGATGTGATGGGCATACTGGCAGGCTATACCTACCAAGGGCACCTTGCGGAGCGCCTTCTTCATCATCCACTTGAAGTTACGGCCTAAGAAACCATAAATCAAAAAGATGTCGAATGACCCCTGATGGTTGGCCACGAACACGTAGCTCTGATTCTTCTGCAGATGTTCCCTGCCTTCTACCTTGACGGGCAGCAGGAGAAGACGGATCCACAACTGCGACCACAACTTGCCAGGATAATAACCCCAGAAATGGCCATTACCCAACATACAGCCCAAGACTGTGATGACACTGGTCAAAATGCTTGCCACCAAAAGGATTGGAAGACAAATCAACAACTGATAAATGCGATACAGATACTTCATTTGTGGTTCAATATTTTTTTGAATGATTTTCTTCGTGGAAAGTTATTTTTTTGAGAAGTTAGAGAAGTTAAAGGAAGTTATCACTCCCTTCGGTCGTTCGAGAAGTTAAGGGATTTCAGTGTGATAACCACAATCTCGGCGGTGGAACCGACACGGATGGGAACCACACCGCCTAAGCCGGCGGTGGTAAAAAGCTGACAACCCTCGCGCTCATAGAGGCCATAGTCATAGGGAGCAAACATCGTGGGACGTAATCCGAACACGGATATTTGTCCGGCATGGGTGTGGCCGCTCAGAGTGAGCTGCGGCGCCACCAACACCTCGTCTTTCCTGCCATACACCTGGTTGATGCGCGAAGGAACCATGTCCTCCCACTGTGTGGGGATGTGCTGAAGCATCAGGACGAAGTGGCCTGGACGGATGCCCCGAAGCGCCTTTGCCACATTTGCATGAGCAGGTTTCTTGAAGTTTTCTGTGCCCGCAACATAGATGGAGTCGGAACCGCGATGCACCACGGCGTGCTCGTTGAGAAGCAGATGCCATCCCATCTGCCATTCCAGCCGGCGAGTCTCCTGCTCCTGCCTGAGACAAGTGAGCGAATCAGCATCCACATAATAGCTGTAGTCATGATTGCCCAGCACACTGTATACGCCGTCCTTGGCACGTAGGGAGGAAAGCATCCTGACGTAAGGCTTGAGCTCGGACGGACGAGTGTTCTGAATGTCGCCAGTGAAACAAATCATATCGGGATGCTGGGCATTGATGCTGTCGACATCACGCTGTGGCAGATCGCTGCGCCAACCGTAATAGGATCCAGCATGGAAATCGCTGAAGAGGACAATGCGATAGCCGTCGAAACTGGCAGGAAGCTGGGGCACAGCTATGGTGACGCGCCTCACCTCCAACTCACGGAAGCCATAAGTGAAGCCATAAAGGAAAACGCCGACGGACAGGAGGCCCATGACAAGACCTATGAGCCGACCCCAGTTGCGCCTGCCCTTGAGTGCCTTCATCACACACCAGCCAACAAAACTGAACAGGGCATAGACGAAGACGGGAACGGCAAACAGCGCCATGACGACAAACCACACGTCGACAAGCACCGGACGGTCGGGCACGAAGTTGGGCTGTAGCGCTAAATAGCCACTATAGCCAATGACGACGGATGCCGGAAGCCAAAGCAATAAGCGCCTCGCCAAACGGCTGCGGCGCAGCTCATGACAGAAGCACCACAGATAAGGCAAAAGGGTGCCCAAGAGAATCCATATGTATATGCGTGCTATCATTTCTTAATCAAACTACTCTGTAAATAACGGCGCATCAACTCGACGGGGATGCCACGGCGACGCGCATAGTCGCGCAACTGTTCTTCGTCAATCTTGCCCAGGTCGAAATAATGGGCCTGAGGATGGGCGAACATCAGTCCCGACACACTGGAATGGGGCATCATCATGCCGCTCTCGGTAAGCCGGATGCCAATCTGCGACATGGTGAGAAGCTGGTCGAGCTCGAAGTTGACGCTGACATCGGGCAACGACGGATAGCCCACGGCAGGACGGATGCCCTGATATTCCTCACGATGAAGCTGCTCCATCGTGAGATGCTCATGGGGAGCATAGCCCCAGAAGTGGCGACGAACCTCTAAGTGCATCTTCTCGACAGTGGCCTCGGCAAGGCGGTCGCTCAGCACCTGTGCCATCATCGACAGATAATCGTCGCCCCTGTAAGCCTCCAGCACTCCTGCCTCGACGGAGGCACAAAACAACCCTACCCTGTCGCGCACGCCGCCTGAAAGAGGACGCACGAAATCGGCAAGACAGAGATTGGGGCTTCCGGCAGCCACTGGATGCTGCTGGCGCAACAGAGGAATGCGGGTGAAGCTGGCATCGGCTGTGTCATCTGCATAAAACAGCAAGTCGTCCATGTCGGAATTGGCTGAGTAAAGGGCAAAGATCGCATGGGTGTGATAACGCCCCTGCCACGACTGCATCATGGCGGAAGCCTCATCACGCAGCCGTTGTTTCTCGGCCAAAGGCTTACCACTCATGCCCCAGGCATGATAGAAATAAAGCCAGTTGATGTAGGGTACTACTTCGTCTATATCGTATGTGAGGACCTGCGGGTGCATCCTTTAAACTTTAAACATTAAACATTCCCTCAAGGCATTTGTATTAACTTCTGAACGCCTCCTGAATTTTGCTTCTGGATTTAACTTCTGAACAGAATGGGCTGTCCCTTAACAGAGGCATCGAAGGCACCCTTGTCGTAGACGAGACGGCCATTACAGAAGGTCTGCTCCACTCGCCACTGGAACTCGTGGCCCTCCATAGGACTCCACCTGCACTTACTCTGAATCAGGTCGCGAGTCAGTGTCCAGGGAGCATGGGGACGAACGATGACGATATCGGCCTGATAACCCTCGCGCAGGAAACCACGCTTCTGTACTTCGAAGAGACGAGCAGGCTGATGAGCCATCAGCTCTACCATCCGCTCGAGGGTAAGCACGCCCTCGTCTACCAGTTCGAGCATGGTGACCAAGGAGAACTGAACCATCGGCATGCCCGAGGCAGCCTTGGCGCAACCTCCCTGCTTGTCTTTCCACTCATGGGGAGCATGGTCGGTACCTATGGTGGCGATTCTGCCGTCAGTCAGAGCCTTGCGCAATGCCGTGCGGTCGGACTGGGTCTTGATGGCAGGGTTGCACTTGATGAGCGCCTTCTTGGTAGCATAATCCGCCTCGGTGAAATAGAGGTGGGCAATGACAGCCTCGCCCGTCACCGAGGAACCTGGCGTAAAGAGGTCGAGCTCGCGAGCCGTTGTGACGTGAGCGATATGCAGACGAGTGCCATACTCATGGGCCAGCTGCACAGCCAGGCGACTACTCTCATAGCAGGCCTGTTCGCTGCGTACCGCGGGATGGAACTCCACCGCGGGGTCGTCGCCATACCGCTTCTTGAAAGCTGCCATATTGCTGTTGATGATGTCGGTATCCTCGCAATGAGCCATCAAGGGCAAGTCGAGATCGTGAGCTGCCTGGAAGATGCGGCGCAGCGACTCAGCCTTGTCGACAAGCATATTGCCAGTGCTGGAGCCCATGAAGAGCTTGATACCGGGAATGCGATGACGGTCCAACTGGGAGAAACTCTCCACATTGTCATTGGTGGCGCCGTAGAAGAAGGCATAGTTGACATGACTTTTTTGGCTGCCGAGAGCCGTCTTGTCGGCCAGGGCTTCGAGTGTAGTGGTCTGAGGCACCGTGTTGGGCATGTCGAAATAAGAGGTGACGCCGCCAAAGGCTGCGGCCCTGCTCTCACTCTCGATGTCGGCCTTGGCGGTGAGACCGGGCTCACGGAAATGCACATGGTCGTCGATCACTCCTGGCATAACAAAACACCCCGAGGCATCGACTGTCTTGTCGAAACTGCCACGAGGTGCTTCTTCGCCATTATAAATATGTATTATCTGTTCGCCATCGACAACGAGGTATCCTCGGAATGTCTTTCCCTCGTTGACGATAGTTCCATTTTTAATCAATGTTTTCATACCTGGTTATTCTTTTTTTTCTGGAATGGTAGGACGCGCCAGGTCGTTGGGTGTAGGCGCTGGCGCTGCTTCGGGCGCAGGCTGGGCTGACACGGCAGGAGCTCCGGGCTGCATATCGCGGGTTCCGTTCATGATCTGCTCGTTCTCCTGAGCCTTCTGATAATAGTCCTTTACATAAGAGTCGTTCTTGAAATGGTCGGTGGCCTTGCTCATGATGTCCTCTATCCATGGGGTGAGCATGGGATACTGATTGCCCATGGTGACGAGGAAGAAGACGCCTGCTCCGAGCACATTGTCGAAGTTGTCGGTCACGAAAGTAGTCACCAACTTGTCTTCCTGTTCAGCCAGGCGGTTGGCCTCAGCTGTGAGTTGACGGGTCACGACGTTCATGTCGCTTCCGTTCATGATGGCCTGGTCGTGCTTATGCACAAGTTCGCGCTGCTGGTTCTGCAGCTGCTGATATTTCTTGAAGAAGCCAAACAACTTGTCGTTGAGAGGGCTTCCGCTTACCACCTGCTGTGTATCGTCAAGCTTGACCGTGATGGCTCCGCTCTCCAGGACAAGGGGCAACACGGGCTCATCGTCCATAAAGATATTGGCCATTCTTACAGAATCAAGTGTGCCGTCGAAATGGAACTGTCCGTGAACGACGTCACAGGAGTCGACGCTCTTGAACTCTGCGTCCTTCAAAACTTTCAGGTAGAGCATACGTCCGTCCAACGTGCTCACATTGGAAGTTCCGGTTATATCGTAACTGTTGGCACACGATGTCAACGCCAATAAGGAAATAAATGCGTAAAATATCTTGTTCATAAGCTGTTTTCTATTTCGGCTAACAAAAGTACAATGTTAAATTGAAGTACGAAAAAAAATTTATGCTATTTAATTGAATATTGCATGTATTTAGGTTTTATTTGCATTCTTCCTTTTTCAATTCATGCGAAATACGGTGTGTGGTGTACAATTCGATGAGGGCTGCCACCAACAGAAACACCACCCACTTGTTGTAGAAATAGGTGATATAGGTCTCGTAGTTGGAAAACCAGTTGCGGGCAAAGGCATAGACTGTATCTACCATCGAGATGCCCGACAGCACGAAGAAGATGTCGGCCACTGCCTGAATGCGCTTCAGACGGTGAACCACCTGCGACGAGCCTTCATAGAGTTGCATCGATTGCATCACACTGAAAGCTACCGTGCCCAAGAGGAAAAGCCAGCTGGTGTAAAGGGTCAGCTGGGGATAAATCATATAACCGAAGGCGAAGCAGCCTGCGCCTATCACCATCAACACTCCTCCTAATATAAAAATAAATGTTTGAATCTTATTCAGTTGTTTCATTGTCTTGTTCGTTGTCATTATTCGGTAAATCTGTACTCAGCACAAAAATATCCTCGTCATCAGCCTTCATGAAATAGCGCTCACGGGCTATCCGCTCGTAAGCCCTGCCGCCATGGTTCATCTCATGCCACATCTGGATGTCATTCTGATAGAGAGTGGTGTACTTGTCTATCTCCAACTGCAGGTTATGGATCTGAACTTTATATTTTATATGCTGCATGATGCTGTTGTCGTCGATGAAACCGACCACCAGCACGCCCACCACAATCACTATAAGATACTTATAATGAGAGAGGTAGTTCCATATTATACTCAATCTTCTGCTCATTAATTTATGAATTTGTTTGCAAAGATAATATTTTTTTGTTATCTTTGCATCATCATTTAAGAAAAAATAATGGAAGAATATATTGTTTCTGCAAGAAAGTACCGTCCGATGACCTTTGATTCGGTTGTAGGACAGAGCGCTCTGACCACAACGCTCAAGAATGCCGTGAAGAGCGGCAAGCTGGCTCATGCCTATCTGTTCTGCGGTCCAAGAGGTGTAGGAAAGACCACCTGTGCACGCATCTTCGCCAAGGCCATCAACTGCGAGCACCCCAAGGAGGACGGCGAGGCATGCAACGAGTGCGAGAGCTGCAAGTCGTTCAACGAACAGCGGTCGTACAACATCTTTGAGCTCGACGCCGCCAGCAACAATGGTGTGGACCACATCAAGGAGCTGATGGAGAAGACGCGCATACCGCCACAGATCGGAAAGTACAAGGTGTTTATCATCGACGAGGTACACATGCTCAGCTCTGCAGCCTTCAATGCCTTCCTTAAGACACTGGAGGAGCCGCCACAGCACGTCATCTTCATCCTCGCCACCACCGAGAAACACAAGATTCTGCCTACCATCCTGAGCCGATGCCAGATATACGACTTTGAGCGCATGACCGTGCCCAACACCATCAACCACCTCAAGATGGTGGCAGAGAAGGAAGGCATCAGCTACGAGGAGCAGGCGCTGGCAGTAATAGCCGAAAAGGCAGACGGAGGTATGCGCGACGCTCTCTCAATATTCGACCAGGCGGTGAGTTTCTGCCAGGGCAACCTGACCTATCAGAAGGTGACAGAAGACCTCAACGTGCTGGACAGCGACAATTACTTCAAGCTGATAGACTGTGCACTGGAGAACAACGTGTCGGAGATGATGCTCCTGCTGAACGGCATCTTGGACAAGGGATTCGACGGCGGCAACATGATACAGGGTCTGGCACAGCATGTACGTAACGTGCTGATGGCGAAAGATGCCAAGACGCTTCCCCTATTGGAAACCAGCGAGGCTCAGAAAGCCAAATATCAGCAACAGGCTCAGAAGGCGCCTACACCTTTCTTATATAAGGCGCTGCAGATAGCCAACAAATGTGACATCAACTACCGACAGAGTTCAAACAAACGACTGCTGGTGGAGCTCACACTGATAGAGATCGGACAGATCACCCAGCCCGAGGACAAAGACATTCCAAGTGCGGGGCGTACGCCCAATAGATTAAAATCCCTGTTTCAGAAAATCATAGCCCAGCTGAAGCCTGCCATTCAGGGTGCAGGTGCTGAGCTTAAAGGCAACGGTGAGGAGAACAACGAAAAAACTCCTCAGACTGCTGTCCAGCCCCTTCATGCTTCGGAAAACGAAACCAACAACGAGGCTGCCGATAACAAACATCAAGTAAAACCCATCAGCAAAGGCGCCGTCAAACTGGGAACCATCGGCATGACCTTCAGCAACCTGAAGAAAAACATGGAGATGGTAAAACAGCAATTGAACCCTACCGCCGACGTGAAAGCCATCAGAAGCACTGATGACTCCGAACAATGCGAATTCAACGAAGACGCCCTGCAGTATCAGTGGACGGGCATGTGCGTACGCATGGCACAGAACAACAAAGAACTCATAGGTCTGTCGCACCGTATGCAGGCCATCAAGCCCAAGTTGACGAAATGCCCCAACATAGAAATTGTCGCCGACAACCAACTGTTGCTCGACGACATGCAAAACATTAAAAACAGAATCAGAAACACACTGGTTCGGGGGTTGCACAACACCAACATCGTCATCTCCTACCGACTTTCTCACAAAGAGGAAGTCAAGAAGATTCTCAACAAGAGAGAGGTGCTGGAGAATATGAGAAAGGAAAACCCTGCTTTGGACAAGCTTTGCAATACGCTGAAGCTGGTAATGACATGATGGTTTATCGGGAGTTTTAGGAGTTAAAGGAGTTAAGACAACACATTTCCTCAAATGCTATTGTCTTAACTCCTTTAACTCCTTAAATCAGCGACATTCCCGCTTTCTCACATTCCTCACGCATTTCCTCAGGCCATATACTTGCCTGAATCTCGCCGATGTGAGCTTTATGCAACAGAACCATACAGAGACGGCTCTGGCCGATACCGCCACCAATGCTCAATGGCAACTTGCCGCCAAGCAACTGCTTGTGGAAATAGAGTTTCTCGCGGTCTTCCTTGCCTTCCAACTTCAACTGGCGCAACAGACTCTCCTTGTCCACACGAATACCCATGGAACTCAACTCGAAACTTCTGCCCAATACAGGATACCAGATCAGGATATCGCCATTAAGACCTGGCAAACCATTCTCAGCCACCGTACTCCAGTCATCGTAGTCGGGAGCTCGGCCATCATGCTTTTTTCCATCGCTCAACTTGCAGCCGATTCCCTCGATGAATACGGCACCATACTTCTCGCAGATGGCATCCTCACGCTCCTTGGGAGTCTTGTCGGGATACATATCCAACAACTCCTGGGCATGAATAAAGTGAATCTCCTTGGGCAGGAAAGGCTTAATCTGTGGATAATGCTCACAAGTAAGATACTCAGTGCGCAAAATGGCAGCATAGATGCGACGAACCACATTGCGAAGGAAAGCCAACGTACGGTCTTTCTTCTCGATCACTGCCTCCCAGTCCCACTGGTCAACATAGAGAGAGTGAAGGTTGTCCAACTCCTCGTCGGCACGGATGGCATTCATATCTGTATACACGCCATAACCAGGCTCTATCTCATACTCCGCCAAGGTAAGGCGCTTCCACTTAGCCAGCGAGTGAACCACCTCAGCCTGGGCGTCGCCCAAGTCCTTGATGGGGAAGGTTACAGGACGCTCCACACCGTTGAGGTCGTCATTGATACCTAAACCTTTCAACACAAAGAGAGGTGCTGTCACACGACGAAGACGCAACTCTGTAGCCAAGTTCTGCTGGAAGAACTCTTTTATCAACTTGATTCCCATCTCGGTCTGACGCATGTCCAGCAATGCCTGATAACCGATAGGCTTTATAAGCTTACTCATTTTTTGCATTAGTATTTAAAATTCTGTGCAAAGATACAAAAATATTATCATACTGCAACTATTCTGAACAATATTTTTATATTTTGTTAATCATTTTATCCATTTTCCTTTCTTTTTGTATAGACTTTATGCACTTTTTACTAACTTTTCCGACTTTTCGGCTCTCAAACCTCACCAAATGACGAAAGAAAGCAACCTGTACTCACTTTATTCAATCAAAATTTGGTCAATTCAAATAAAATCTGTATTTTTGCAAACGTATATGCCAACGTACCGCACGTTTCCTATACCTTATTATATATAAGGGCTCCGTAGCTTAGCTGAATAGAGCGTCAGATTCCGGTTCTGAAGGTCCTGGGTTTGAATCCCAGCGGAGTCACTAATTTTATTAAAAACTGCAGTTTCACAAGGGTGGAAGTGAGAGAAGTTAGAAAAGTTAAAGAAGTTACAGCCATATCCTTTACTGCCAAAGTATCAGCAAAAGACCATTGCCTTAACTCCATAACCGCTAAACTCCAGAACTTCTGAACCCAGCGAAAGTTCTATTTTCAAAATTATGGACTTAGTAGAAAGATTTATCAATTACACCAAATTCGACACACAGTCGAGCGAAGACTCCGACAGTGTGCCCAGCACTTCGAAACAGTTGGAATTTGCCAAGTACCTGAAAAAGGAGTTGGAGGACGAAGGACTCAGTGATGTGGAGATGGACGACATGGGTTACATCTACGCCACACTGAAAGGCAATACCAAGAAGGAAACACCTACCATTGGCTTCATTTCACACATGGACACCAGTCCTGATGCAAGTGGCAAGGATGTCAAGGCAAGAATCATACGCAACTATGATGGAAACGACATCGAACTGAGCCCAGGCATCATATCAAGCGTGAGCAAGTTCCCTGAGCTGAAAGCCCATAAGGGCGAAGACATCATCGTCACAGACGGCACCACTCTGCTGGGAGCCGACGACAAGGCTGGTATTGCCGAAATCGTACAGGCGATGTGCTATCTGCGCGACCACAACGAAATCAAGCACGGCGACATACGTGTAGGCTTCAACCCTGACGAAGAGATCGGTATGGGAGCTCATCATTTCGATGTAGACAAGTTTGCCTGCGACTGGGCTTACACCGTTGACGGCGGCGACTTGGGCGACCTCGAATACGAGAACTTCAATGCAGCTGGTGCCAAGATCAAGATCAAGGGTGTGAGCGTGCATACCGGTTATGCCAAGGGCAAGATGGTGAACGCCAGCCGACTCGCCGTAGAGTTCCAAAACATGATTCCCGAGGACGAGACGCCAGAGGCTACCGAGGGCTACCAGGGTTTCTATCACCTCATTGGCATCGAGAGCCGATGCGAGGAAGCCAAGCTCAGCTACATCATCCGCGACCACGACCGCAGCAAGTTCGAAGACCGCAAGAAATTCATTGCCGACTGCGCCAAGAAACTCAACGAGAAATACGGTGAGGGAACCTGCACGGCCGAGATCAACGACCAATACTACAACATGAAGGAGAAGATTGACCCCAACATGCATGTCATCGACATCGTGCTGAGAGCCATGCAGGAAAGCGGAGTTCCTCCTCGCGTGGAACCTATCCGTGGCGGAACCGACGGAGCACAGCTCAGTTTCAAAGGTCTGCCCTGTCCTAACATCTTCGCCGGTGGTGTCAACTTCCATGGTCCTCACGAGTTCGTCAGCATACAGGTCATGGAGAAAGTAGTTCAGACCATCGTCAAAATATCAGAAATAACAGCCGAATACAACGACTAATCATAAGAAGTAAAGGAGCTTCATGATGCCAACAAAACCTAAACACCACATCAGGTTCTGGCTCATGAGCTCCTTTGCTTTTAGAAAGTAACTCAACTTTCGCAAATGGGGAAGTTATAGAAGTTAAATTAGTAAGTCATGGCAGAAATTCCATTCCTCGTAAAAGACCTCGCACTCATCCTGATGGTAGCAGGAATTGTTACCCTCTTGTTCAAGAAACTCAAGCAACCCCTTGTGTTAGGCTATATCGTGGCAGGTTTCCTGGTCTCTCCCCACATGCCCTACACCATGTCAGTGATCGACGACAACGACATTCAGACCTGGGCAGACATCGGTGTCATCTTCACCCTGTTCTCGCTCGGACTCGATTTCTCGTTCAAGAAGATCGTGAAGATGGGAGCATCGCCCATCATCTCCACCGTCGTCATCGTGTTCTGTATGATGATGCTGGGCATCAGCGTGGGTCATGGATTCGGCTGGAACAAGATGGACTGCATCTTCCTCGGAGGCATGCTTGCCATGAGTTCCACCACCATCATCTATAAGGCCTTCGACGACATGGGACTGCGGCAACAGAAGTTTGCCGGTATGGTGATGAGTGTGCTCATCCTGGAAGACATTCTTGCCATTGTCATGATGGTGATGCTTTCGGCCATCGCAGGAGGAAACACGCCCGACGGCGAACAGATGTTTGAGTCGGTCATCAAGATTGTCTTCTTCCTCATTCTGTGGTTCATCGTGGGCATCTTTGCCATCCCACTCTTCCTCAGGTCTGTGCGCAAACTCATCAACAGCGAGACGCTTCTCATCGTTTCCCTCGGACTCTGCTGCGGCATGGCGGTGCTGTCCACCAAGGTGGGATTCTCCAGTGCTTTCGGTGCCTTCGTCATGGGCAGCATCCTTGCCGAGACCATTGAGGCAGAGAAAATCATCAAGCTGGTAGAGCCTGTTAAAAACCTCTTCGGAGCCATCTTCTTTGTGTCGGTGGGCATGCTGGTTGATCCACAGATCCTGGTCGACTATGCCCTGCCTATCCTTGCCCTCGTGCTCACCATCCTGATAGGTCAGGCTGTATTGGGAACCTTTGGTTTCATGCTGGGCGGTGAGTCGCTCAAGTCGGCCATGCGATGCGGCTTCTCCATGGCTCAGATAGGCGAGTTCTCGTTCATCATCGCCTCGTTGGGATTGTCTTTGGGTGTCATCAGCAAGTTCCTGTATCCTGTGGTCGTGGCGGTTTCGGTCATCACCACCTTCCTTACACCTTATATGATACGCCTTGCCACGCCAAGCTACCAGGTCATGGAGAAGCATCTGCCCAACAAGTTGATCACAGCACTCAACCATCTGGCGACCAACCGCCCATCCACCACACAACAGAGCAAATGGAAGGCGCTCCTCAGACAGATGACTGTCAACACCGTGGCCTACTCCATCCTAAGTGCGGCTGTCATAGCCTTGATGTTCACGTTCGTACTTCCCTTAATGCGCAACCTGCTGCCAGGCTGGCGACTCCACTGGTACGCCAATGCCATCACGGGCGTGCTCACCGTCATCTTCATAGCACCCTTCCTGCGTGCCATCGTGATGAAGAAAAACCACAGCAACGAGTGGAAACGACTGTGGGTGGAGAGCAGCATCAACCGCATACCGCTCCTCTCCACCATCGTGGTGAGGTTTATGATAGCCCTGGGCTTTATCTTCTATATCTGCAACTTCCTGAGCCGGTTTACCGATGCGCTGATGATCAGCATCGGTATTGTGGCGGTATTGCTCATCATCGTTTCCAGAAGAACGAAGAAACGAAGCATCAAGATGGAGCGTCTGTTCATCCGCAACCTTCGCTCACGCGACATCGAGGCACAGGTGAAGGGCACCAAACGGCCTCTCTACGAGGGACACCTGCTCGACCGAGACATCCACATCAGCGAGTTTGAGGTGCCTGAAGACTCTACCTGGTGCGGACACACACTGAGAGAACTAAACCTGCGTCAGCGCTTCGGCATCGACATGAGCAGCATCTATCGCGGATCAAGAAGAATCAACATCCCCAACGGCGACACCACTATATTCCCCTGCGACAAACTGCAGATCATCGGCAATGACGAACAGACACAGAAATTCAACAACGCCCTGCAGACTGAACTTGTACCCGAGGACTTGGATATAGAGAAAAGAGAGATGAAGCTTCGCCAGCTGGTAATCAGTGGAAAGAGTGAGTTCTGCGGCAAGACCTTGGGCGAAAGCGGAATCCGTGACAAATACGACTGTATGGTTGTCGGACTGGAAGAAGGCTTGGAGAGTCTTACCAAAATTTCGCCTTCCTACACCTTCCAGAAAGGCGACATCATCTGGATCGTTGGCGAAGAGGCGGCCCTGCAGAAAATCATGAATAAGAATTAGGAAGGGAGAGATTTCAGGAGTTAAGGGAGTTAAGGAGATTTATTTTGGAGTTAACTCCTTTAACTCCAGAACAAATCTCCTTAATTTAGTAAATGCGTGGTCCAAATATAGCTGTACCTACACGAACCAAAGTGGCTCCATGCTGGATAGCTATCGGATAGTCATGACTCATGCCCCAGCTGCGCTCACAGAACGCATCATCATCGGCAAAGTACTTGGCTTTCACCTCATCGAAGAAGCGAGCTGCCGTGTCAAACTCGCGGGCTATCTGCTCGGTGTCATCCGTATTAGATGCCATCATCATCAGTCCACAAATCTGCACATGCTCCATTGAACGCCATTCTCCTTCTTCCAACAAGGCACGGCAAGCGTCCAATGTCAGTCCGTACTTGGTCTCTTCCGCAGCAATATGAAGTTCCAACAACACCTTCACCACCCTGTCGTGCTTGGCAGCCTGCTTGTTGATTTCCTTCAACAACTTGAGACTGTCCACAGCTTCTATCATACTGATGTAAGGCGCTATGTACTTCACCTTGTTGGTCTGCAGATGACCGATGAAATGCCATTCTATGTCTTTGGGCAGGTCTGCCACCTTCTTGGCAAGTTCCTGCTCATGACTCTCTCCAAAAATTCGTTGTCCCTCTGCATAGGCAGCCGACAAATACTCCTCGGGATGAAACTTGCTGATGGCGACCAGACGAACACCCTTAGGCAGCTGGTCTAACACCTCATGCAAGTTTTTTGCTACATCATACATTATATTATAGTATTAATGAATTTTAGCAAGTTTTTATGCCTCTTCGTACTCAGGCTTATCGTTCTTCTCTTCCTTGTTTTCTCCAGGAACAGTATGTTCAAACACGTCCATCACCTTGGTCTCAGCCAGAGCCACAACATCATAATCGTTCATGGTCTTACCCATCACCTCGTCGATATAGCGCAGGGCACGGGCAAGCGACTTGGCCTGCACCAGGTAGTTGACGGTGGTACGCTTCTCCTTCTCGGTTTTATCATCAATGGTGATAAACGACAACTTGGCCTTGTACCATTTGTCGTCGCCATCCATATCACTGAAGAATACCTCACCATAAGCAGCCTTGCTGATGCCCGACACCTTAAATTCGCCAGACACATAGACAGCCATCTCGTCGGTGATACGACTCTCAGCCTCGGTAAAGCTCAGCGCGTCTACTACATAAGCCTCGGTAACTGGCTTCTCGGAGCCATCCTCCTGTGCCTTGGTGTATCTTACTTTGGTTTCAAACCATGTACTCATTCTTGATCTCATAACGATTCGTTTTTAATTGGTCATTAATATTAAAATAGAACTCGCGCAAGTACAGAAACTATCTTCTTGAGAAGTTATTTTTTTAAGAAGTTAGAGAAGTTAAAGAAGTTATCACTCCCTTCGGTCGTTAGAAGTTATAGCCAATAGCCTTGGAGGAAATGTTAAACATTTTATTCATGCCCACAAAAGCATTTGTCTTAACTCCAGAGAAATCTCCTTAACTCCAGAGAAATCTCCTGGACTCCCAAAAGACTCCCTCTTGCGAAAATTCCATATCCTTTTCGAGATGCAAAGTTATAAAAAAGAAAGCATAAGAACAACACAATGCTACAGAATTTAATAAAAAATAAAAAATCTGTCGTTTCTTTTCTCAAATATCACTGAAATTTCTTACCTTTGCATCCGAAAGCAAAACAAGCACATTTGTATTTGCAAAACTATAATATAGAAAACTCAACTTTCGCGTGTGCGGGAAGTTAACTCCTGAACCTGCGAAAGTTCAACAGAAAGTATTAAAGATGCCTGAAATATCAGTACGTGGACTTGAAATGCCAGAGTCGCCTATCAGAAAGTTGGCGCCTCTTGCTGCCGCAGCAAAAAAACGAGGAGTCAAGGTGTATCACCTCAACATCGGTCAGCCCGACCTCCCTACTCCTCAGTGTGGTCTTGATGCACTGAAGCATATCGACCGCACCATCCTGGAGTATTCTCCCAGCCAGGGCTATCTTAGCTATCGCGAGAAACTGGTGGATTACTACAAGAAGTTCAACATCAACATTACTGCCGATGATATCATCATCACAGCAGGAGGTTCAGAGGCTGTGCTCTTTTCATTCATGAGCTGCCTCAATCCTGGCGACGAGATCATCGTGCCCGAACCTGCCTATGCCAACTATATGGCATTCGCCATCTCGGCAGGTGCCAAGATACGTACCATTGCCACTACGATAGAGGAAGGCTTCTCCTTGCCTAAGGTCGAGAAGTTCGAAGAGCTTATCAACGAGCGCACACGCGCCATCCTGATTTGCAACCCCAACAACCCTACAGGATATCTCTATACCCGCAGGGAGATGAACCAGATTCGCGACCTCGTCAAGAAATACGACCTCTACCTCTTCTCTGATGAGGTATACCGTGAGTACATCTATACCGGAAGCCCCTATATCAGTGCCATGCACCTCGAAGGCATCGAGCAGAACACCGTGCTTATCGACTCTGTATCGAAGCGTTACAGCGAGTGCGGTATCCGTGTGGGTGCCCTCATCACCAAGAATGCCGAGATACGCAAGGCGGTGATGAAGTTCTGCCAGGCTCGTCTTTCTCCACCCCTTATCGGACAGATTGTAGCCGAGGCCTCTCTCGATGCGCCAGAAGAGTACTATCGCGATGTGTACGATGAGTACGTAGAGCGACGCAAGTGCCTCATCGACGGACTCAACCGCATACCCGGTGTCTACTCTCCTATTCCTATGGGAGCCTTCTACACCGTGGCCAAACTGCCTATCGACGATTCCGACAAGTTCTGCCGTTGGTGCCTTGAAGAGTTCGAATACGAGGGCGAGACCATCATGATGGCTCCTGCCTCCGGCTTCTATACCACTCCCGGTGCAGGCAAGAACCAGGTGCGTATGGCTTACGTACTGAAAAAAGACGATCTGGACCGTGCACTCATAGTACTTGCCAAGGCTTTGGAGGCCTATCCAGGACGCGTTGAGGACGAAGGAATATAATATGCATTTTCCAATATTATATGCATTTTCCATTACAACATGCATTTTCCACTTTTCATAGCTAAAAGATTATACAGCGAGCAGGGCGACAAACGAAAAGTTTCTCGCCCTGCCATACATATTGCCACTGCCGGAGTAGCCATCGGACTTGCCGTCATGATTATCTCCGTCTGTGTGGTGCTGGGATTCAAACACACCATCCGCGACAAGGTCATCGGCTTCGGAAGCCATATACAGGTGGCCGACTTCCTCACCCTGCAGCAGATGGAACAATACCCCATCGTCATCGACGACTCCATGATCGACGTCTTGAAACATATTCCCGATGTGGCTCACGTTCAGCGCTTTGCCATGAAGGAAGGAATCCTCAAGACCGACAGCGACTTCCTGGGCGTGGCATTCAAGGGAGTGGGTCCCGACTTCGACTCCACCTTCATCCACAACAACATGGTGGAGGGAAGCATTCCTCATTTCTCCGACAGCGTGAGTCACAACAAGATTGTTGTCTCTCAGTTGATGGCAGACAAACTGCACCTGAAGTCAGGACAGCGCATATTTGCCTATTTCTTCGACAACAACGGTGTACGCACGCGAAGGTTTACCATTGCGGGCATCTACCAGACCAACCTGAAGAAATACGACGAGACCATCGTCTTCACCGACCTCTATACGGCCGTCAAACTCAACGGATGGGAAAGCGACCAGGCAAGCGGAGCTGAGCTTTCCGTCGACAACTTCGACAACCTTGACATGGTAGAGAGTCGGGTAATCAGCAAGGTGAAAGGCACAGTAGACCATTATGGCGAGACCTACAGCAGCGCCACCATCAAGGAGCTGAACCCACAGATTTTCCAATGGCTCGACCTCATGGACCTCAACGTATGGATCATCCTCGCCCTGATGCTCATCGTGGCAGGCGTGACGATGATCAGCGGCTTGCTCATCATCATCCTGGAACGTACCTCGATGATAGGCATCCTGAAGGCTTTGGGCGCACGCAATAAGACCATCCGCCACACCTTCATGTGGTTTGCCGTCTTCATCATCGGCAAGGGAATGCTCATCGGCAATGTCCTGTCTTTAGGACTCTTAGCCCTTCAGCAAGCCTTCGGCATCATCAAGTTGGACGCACAGACCTATTATGTGAGCACCGTTCCCGTAGAGATCAATGCCTTGTATATCGTGGCGCTCAATGTGGCAACACTCCTCATCAGCGTCTTCATGCTGGTGGCACCCAGCTACCTCATCTCACATATCCATCCAGCCAAATCGATGCGATATGAATAATCACAACAGCATTATAGCCCACATTCATGGGCTATAATGCAAGAAAAACCACTTTTTTTCCCTTTTTATTCATTTTGTGCACATAATTTTTTGTTGTGTGCAGAAATTAATGTATCTTTGCACAAAATTTTGTAAACTGTGCAATGAATTCAATACCAAGTTTCAACTCGTATATTGAGCAAAGCATCATCAATAATTGGCATTTGGATGCTCTTACCGATTACAAAGGAGCAACACTGCAATATCATGATGTAGCCAGAAAGATAGAAAAGCTCCACATCCTGTTCGAGAACAGCGGTGTGATAAAGGGCGACAAGATAGCTGTTTGCGGACGAAATAGCAGCCAGTGGGCAGTAGCCTTCCTGGCCATTGTTACCTATGGTGCCATCGTGGTTCCTATACAGAATGAGTTCAAGCCCGAGCAGATTCACAACATCGTAAACCACAGCGAGAGCAAGATGCTCTTCGTGGGCGATGTAGTAGCCACAGAAATCAATGCCGAAGAGATGCCCTCGCTCGAAGGTATCGTCTATCTTCCCGATTTCTCGCTCGTCCTTTCCCGTTCTGAGAAACTCACTTATGCCCGCGAACATCTCAATGAAATCTTCGGACACAAGTATCCCAAATATTTCCGCAAAGAACATATCAAGTATCATGTTGACGACCCTGAGGAGTTGGCAATGATCAACTATACCAGCGGTACTACAGGTTTCTCTAAGGGAGTGATGCTGCCCTATCGTGCCCTCTGGGGCAACTTAGACTATCTCATGGACACCGTAAAACCCAAGATAGGCAAGAACTGCAACATCCTCTCCACCCTGCCCATGGCTCACATGTACGGATTGATGACCGAGTTTATCTTCAATATCGTATTGGGCAACCACATCTTCTTCCTCACCCGCCAGCCCAGCCCTACACTGATTTCAGAGGCTCTCAACGAGACGAAGCCCGACATCATCTTCGCCGTGCCATTGGTGATCGACAAGATCGTAAGAAAGCATGTGTTCCCACGCGTGCAGACCAACTGGGTCAGACTGCTTACCAGCATGCCTGTACTGAGCAAGCGCATCAAGGAGAAGATACGCGAGTTTGTGCTGGGCGAGTTTGGCGAGCATCCTTACGAGGTCGTAGTAGGCGGTGCGCCTCTCAACAAGGAGATAGAGAACTTCTTTGTCAGCATCGGCTTCCCCATCGCCATGGGTTACGGAACCACCGAGACAGCTCCCCTCATCACCTTTGCCCATCAGGACGACTACGTGGCAGGAAGTTGTGGCGTAGCTGTGAAGCACATGGAGGTAAAGGTGCTGAGCGACGACCCACAGAACGTGCCTGGCGAGTTGGTTTGCCGTGGCATCAATGTGATGAAAGGATACTACAAGAATCCCGAGGCTACCCATGCTGTCATCGACAAGGACGGTTGGTTCCATACTGGCGACCTGGCCACCA
>ENA-UERK01000829-UERK01000829.1-human-gut-metagenome-genome-assembly--contig:-NODE-829-length-25173-cov-12.255897_pt1 | contig 25173 bp, 33 predicted proteins | sample MGYA00242957_ERZ507957 | MGnify/ENA primary metagenome ERZ507957 (study PRJEB26167, sample SAMN06115538) | human gut metagenome | host: Homo sapiens | place: China:Heilongjiang | collected 2015-11-06...
TTTAACGTCCTCTACAACCGTCTTAATCCCCTCTTCGTACTTGAAATCCGCTTTGTAGGAACATTCACGCTCAATCACCTTCCCGTTCTCGTCACGTTGTGACGGGATGAGAACGAACTTAACCTGTCTGCTCAGGTTCTTACTCACTCCCGCCTTTTCCAGCAGTACAAGTTCCTGATAACGGTTTGCTATAACGGTTTGCTTCCTTCTTCGAGTCGAACTTTTGACCGTCCACGACTGTTTTCTTGCTGTTATACTTGCTCACTATCTCTCCTCCAACTCTTCATCGCCGTATTCGATTTGGTCCATAAGCTCAAGCAGAAACACAAGTTCGATAGAATCCTCAATCCGATCTTCAAGTTGATCTCTTAGTTCACCCCACATCAGACCGTAGTCCCTGGACATTACTCTGCACCTCCCTTCATTTCAATGTCTACCGTGTAGCCAAGTACCCCAGCAATCTCAATGAATTTGTGCCACGTGATGCTTTCGCCGTGCTCCCAGCGGCAAATCGAACCCTTGTCCGAATACACCATCTCAGCAAGCTCCGGTTGCGTTAAGCCTTCTGCTGTCCGCATGGTCTTAATCAGCTCTGCTAACGTCTTCTCTGTTGCTTCCATGTAGTCCTCCTAGTCGTCACATTTGCACATTCCGTCGATTCCATATGCACACGCCGCATATCCGGAAATGTCGATGTAGTTGTCAAGGTGGATTCCGGGAGCCGCAGCTCTCGCCACCTTCAGAAGAATCATCATCATTGCCACGTCCTTTGAGTTAATCACTACATCGCACCCAATCGCCTTAAGGTAAGATTCCCATAATGTAGCGATCGTCTGAAAGTTGTCCTCTGCATCGCCGTAGCACTCTTGCCTTGCTCCGTTCACAATCTCACATGCCGTCCGCAAGCACTCTTCCCTCTTCTCCATTTTCTCTTTTTCTTTCATTTTGACCTCCTTTTATTCGTTTTTTGCGTTAAGGTATAATTTATCGACTCTACACTTTTGAGCCGTTCTACGGGCAATTAAAGCCGTTTTAAGAGTATCTCCGTTGCGAATGATGTCCATTCATAGCTTTTCCGCAACAATTCTTGGTCATTCATAGCCGTTGCCTTTTCCTTCACAGCCTCTCCCCAGCTATTCTTTGCTATTCTATGCCATTGCTTTGCAGCTCATGTCTTTTCAATTCCTTCGCAGAGCAACCCCACGCAACGCCAAAGTAGCCCATCTAGTCCTCTGCGTTTCTCTGCTCATCAACGCCGTTGCGGTTGAAGCCGTGCTACTGCACGACCTCTTCCCAAGTGAATGCGCCTTTCCCGGAATTCCGCCACTGTCCGAAACCGTTCAGGATTCCATAATCAAGCCACTCTTCAACAAGTGCTCTATCACCGTCCTGAAGCATCAGAATATCAAATTCGAGCTTTGCTCCCGGCTGCAATGATTCGGAATCGGAAAGCGCTACTCTTTCGCCCTGTGCGGTACTTGCTCTAAGTGGTCTCTGACAATCTCCAATGAATCCGTAATCGGTGAAAGGGATTGCTCTATTCTGTTTATTTTTCACGTCGGCGAAAACGAAAATTCTCAAATCAATCTGCTTCTTATAAGCCTTAAGCTTCGAGCTATGGGTTCCCTTAAGTGTTCTCAGTGCGGAACACGCACTCTTGAAAAATCCCTTAATCTGATAGTTCCATGCGATCGGCGTTCCGTCCTCAAGTTTCGGAAATACAGTCTTTCCCTTCTCCACGACTTCATCTACACCCAGCATTTCAACCTCTTCCTTCCGGGACATTGCGTCCGGTGCATTGGAAGCGATGTACGTTTCATGAATCTTTGGGTCTCCGGAAGCTGTTCCCAATACCTCGTCTACGAATGTCAGTCTTACTCTCATTGTTTCCATTTTGTCCTCCTTGCCCGCCTTTTACGGCGGGACTTTTCTCTTCTCTGTTTTAACGTCGATTTTTTGTTTGTTTTATCTAAAGTAATAACGGCTAGTTCATTGTGTCCCTGTTTGCCTCTTGATACATTTCGATTGCGTCCTTTACGCAGTCATAGTGCTTATCCAGCATATCAAGTAGTGTAATCAATTCCTGCAAAGGAAGGCGGACACTCTCTTTCCCTCTGCATAACGCAACTTCCTTGCCACGGCAGACAATGGTTAGACAATCCTTGCCAACGTCATCATCTACCCTGTACATTGCGTCGGTTATTGTTTTCTTTCGCACTTTCTCAAGGCTCAGCTTATAAAGCATTATTTCTTCAACCATCTTTCCAGTGTTTCCACTGATTCACCAGTAATCCGTGCGGCAAACTCAATCTTCATTTGTCCCTGTTTGAGTCTTTCAGCGATCCGTTCCCAATCCTTCGGCTTATTCTCATTCGGTGCGCCTACAATCTCAGCAAGCGGTAATCCGCAGCTTGACCCCTTGTAAGAACCGATGAAATCGTGCGCTTCTTTTGCTCTCCCGGCGAGAAGTCCAGTGATTGCTAATGCTTCACTTTTCGGCAGTATCACTGTTTTCCCCCAGCCACTGAACGCAACATCTTCTCCATCGACAACACATGTGAAGCGCTTCTCAACTCCGTACTCTCTATCGTCGTCGTAGCGATAATACCTGTCCGTCCCCGCTCTAAGCTCTCCTAGTCCTCCGTTAATTAGCATTGAGAAGAGCCTCCCTTCTGCGGAACTCCGCCCTTACCGCGTCTCTCCGTCTGCTGTCACCCTCCATCTTTATTGGGTGGCACCGTTCGAGAATTCGGTCGTATAATCTTTCGTCCATCGTGTCGGTTGATTTTTTAAATTCCGTAATCGGAATGTTCGTTGTGATAATAAGCGGCGTTTTCGCTTCATAGCACATGTTTATGACCTTGTAGACAAGTTCCTTCATTGTCGATGTTTGCCGCTCAATTCCGAAGTCGTCTATCACAAGCAGTCTATGTCTTACAAGCTTCATGAGTTTTTCGACCTTCTCATAACCCTTCAAGCCTTCAAGCTCTTCTGCGATGTATGAGAAGTTCGTGAAGCGTGCCGTGTAGCCGTTCTGAAGCAGTGTATTAGCTATTCCAGCGGCTATTGTGGATTTCCCAGTCCCTACTCCGCCAGTGAGCAGAAGTCCTATCCCATCCCTTGAAAAGTCCTCGAAATGGTCAGCATAGCCTTTCGCCTTGTCCACATACTCGTTCTCTTCAAGCTCTTCAAGCGTTCTTCCGTACGCTCTCTTCTGCTCTTCTCCGTAGTCCTTGAAGCAGCACTTTATGTTCCTTTGGATAATTACCTCACGTTTTCTCCGCTCTTCAAGGTTTCGTGACTCTTCCACGCACTTACACCCGGGCTCCACAATCAGAAGCCCCCTCTTCGTGTGAATCATCACCTGTTTCGGCGTGTTGCACACCGAACAATAAATAGTCCCGTCTCGGACGTATTCATTTTCTCTTAACTCTCTCATTCATTCTCCTTCCTGATTTTTCCATTCAATGCCACTCCAAACTACTCCTTCGCTCCGCTTTTCGATTCAGTTCATTTCCCTTGCGGCTCAATCCGGTTCCTCAGCAAAACCGATCGCTACAGTGCTATTCCGTAGCCATTCCTCACAGCTCAAGTCCTCGCCTTTCCTAAACAACTCTGTGCTATTCTAAACTTTTCCGCCACCACTCCAATCTAAGATCTTCCGCAACGTCTCTTGTCGACTCTATGTTTTGCCAGCGCAATTCATTGTTTTTCCAAACTATTCCATTGCTTGTCTTACCACCACTATTCCCATGCTATTCGCGGCTATTCGCACCGTTTCTTCGCCCAAGCTCCGCTTTTCAACTCCGTGACTGGTCTACGCTGTTCCTTTGACAATCAGCTCTGTACTAATACATGGCTACTCAACTACATGGCTACTCAACGCCATTCCCCTACAGCTCTACGGATTTCCTTTCTTTGCCTAAACTTTTCTTTTCCTTGCCAACACTTTTCTGTGCTTCACCATTCCACCACCCTTAAAACAAGTCGTCTAAGTCGGTCTTGCTGTAGTCAAGCTTCGGATTCATTGGCGGTGTGTAGTTCTCGTCGAGATAATCTATGTATCCGCTGTTGAAGAATGTGCTTCCGTTCTGTGCTTGCCTCCACTCGTCTTTCTTTAAGTCTTCAAGGTATCTATCAATGGCACGTTTTACATTATCCCAACCGTGGCTCATTAATCGTTCCTTTGACTTCTCAGACACTTGACCTTTCCCTCGCTTGTTAGGGTAGTATTGCCATGCTCTTTCGAAGAACTCTTCGGGGGTCTCTTCAAGTGATTCAGAACACGAATGCACATTATTATCTCTATATGTATATTTATTATTTTTATCTATAGTTATATTGTGTGAAATTTTTTCACACCCCCTATGAAAATTTTTCACACCCCCCTGTGAAATTTTTTCACACCCCCTATGAAAATTTTTCACACCCTGTGAAGTTTTTTCACACCCCCTCTCTGCCTGATAGGACACTCTTTTTTCGTTGTTATTGAGAACTGTTTCCGTTTTGGTGACGAACTTCTCTTCAACAAGCTTGCTAAGAATCCGCATGATATGCCTTCTTGAGCACCCCGTCCAATCTGCTAGGTATTGTGCCGATCCAGTGAACTCTCCTTGCTTGTTCTGCGAGAATCCGTAGATAATCGCATAGACGATAAGCTCATTCCCGGAAAGATTTAAGTCTGTTCTCATCCACCCTTGAATTGTGATGTAAGTTCCGTCGCTAATCATATCTACCTCCTAAAAAGGCAAATCATCGTCCACTCCGATAAATGCGTCCGTTACACTCTCGCTTCTATGCTCTTCCTGGTGACCACCGCTGTTTGGCTTGCTCAGGAACTCAACTCTGTTTGCCACAACATCGGTTGTGTAAACCTTCTTTCCGTCCTTGCCATCGTAGCTACCAGTCTGAATTCTGCCATCGACCGCTACCATGCTTCCCTTCTTAAGGTACTTGTTGCAGTTCTCCGCCTGTTTGCCGAATGCGATAATGCGAATCCAGTCCGTACCCTCCGTCGGTCTATTCACAGCCATTGTGAACTTGCATATAGCCGTGTCCTTATGTGCTCCACCGTATGTAAGCTCAGGGTCTCTCCCCAGCCGACCAATCTCAATTACTTTGTTCATGCTTCTCTCCTTCCAGTAAGTAATTAATTTCTTCTCTAGACATTGTTTCGATGCCTAGAGCTTTGCAATCAAGAACGACTTCATCAATCAATCTTGACATTGACTTTGTATCGTATTCCGAAGTTCCGTAATACGCTTTCAAGTTGTGGTAACCGGCAGTCCTTCGGCATGGTCCAATATCATCTACGAACCATGCTATACCGTGACTGCTCCACACCTTCGAGAAGGCCTCTAACGCGTCCTCTCGCACGGGAATTACGTAATATTGACCGAATACCCTTACATAGTGCTTATAAAGCTCTATGGGACTATTTTCGACCTTAAAAGCCAATTCCTTTAAAAGCGCCCACATATAAGCGTTTGCATCCAGTGACCTCTTTTTCTTTCGCCGCTTGATAGACACCGTGTATTCCGCCTCAGAATCTACCTTCCCAGCTTCATCTATGATTCTCTGAAGCTCCGCAGCTTCCTTCATGTCACACTCAATCGTTAGTTGTGCGCTCCACAGTGTCGTCTGAAGATTCAGATTCTTTATCCGCATAGTTCTTTCCGAAAACCTCCACAAAATTTGTGTTCGGGTACGCTTCCTCAAAACGTACCTGCGCCCATGCCTTAAGCCTATCGTTCAGCTCTCTGTTATGGTGTACTCCGTGCGGCGGCTCATTGTGGTGAGCGTGGCACAGATAAACCATCATTCCGTAGGCGGTACTGTTCTTCCGATTAGCACCGCCGAATATATGATGTTCTTCCGTATTCGGATTCCCACAGAACAGGCATCCGGATTCGCGATCCTGTAATATCGACTTCATCAGGCGTTCGCCTTGTCGATTTTGCCGTTCAGAACCTTGCTTGCGTGAACATAATCCGCCTTGGTCATGTCTGAAATCTTCTCGACTTTGTAGTACTTCAGGAACTTCTCAGTGTCCGTTCCCAGCTCTTCCATCATCTGTTCAAGCACTCTGCACTCAGACTTTGAAATCGGCTGCATTGCCTTCTGATTTTCCTTTGCGTTCAGGACTTCTTCTGCACTGGCGATGGAAGTGTCGATTCCGATACCGCAGAATCCAAGCGCTCTTCCAACCGCCGATGTTTCACAGTTCTCAATGTATGAAGTCGTGTTGATGAAGGAAGAACCTTCCTTCTCGTAGGCAAGACCCGTTCCGAGAAGAATGTCGTTCCCTTCATCGTCTTTAGTCCAAGCCTCCGCCCTGATAACGCACACACCATCTTCGAGGGAAACAATGTCCGTTCTGATACTTCCCATCGGGTAAAGCTTCCGGAATGCGGTTACCCTTTGCGGGACTTCCGCATAATCCTTGCCTTTAACAGGGGTTGTCTTAAGTTCTGCATTAACCGCCTTAATCTGTTCATAATTGATAGCCATTCTCGTACCTCCTTACCAAGCCATTCTCATCCACTCGCTATACAGCGCTCTGTTAACGTCCTCAATCGTTTCGGTGTCCTCGTAGTCCTCTTCCGTGACCACTTCTTCCCCGCAACAAGGGCAATAGTGGTACGTCGCCCAGAATCTCACTCCGAAACAGTCCTCTCTCATTTCACCGTCTTCAGTGATATCCTCATCGGAGTAGAACGCTCCGCAGTTTTCACATTTGTATTTCATTTCTGTTCTCCCTGTGATAAAATCATCTTGATAGTTTTGATTAGTCCATGCTTCGGCATGGGCTTTTCTTTTAGAAAGGCAGGTTCGCCCACATATAAGCTCCTTCATGCGGACTCTGACCCCACGAATGCTCATGCCCCCAATCCGACGTATTCCATCCGTACTTAACTGTGTAGTCCATGTTCATCATGGTACAAAACGACCCATCCTCCAAGAACGTCGCTATCAGATACTCTCCGTCCTTCTCCGGGTTAACGCCCTTGTTCCAAACAATTTCCTTGTGAATTTTCATTACTTTTTCTCCTCTTCAAATACTTCCATTACTCTGCTGAAACAGAGTCCAAGCACCGCTCTCAGTGCTAGTTCATCGTATCCGGTGGAAAGTGCACCTCTAATAATTGCTTTTCCAGCGCTTTCATACTCAGCGAACAGGCTATCCATCGTTCCGTTAACGGTTACTCGACCAAACTCATCTGTCTTAATCATCTACATAACTCCTATCTCATTGTTCCCTTCTCCTCATTGTTCCCTTCTCGATAAAGTCCATTCTGTCGTTGTCTGCATACAGACCGAATACCACCCAAGAAACAATCTTCTCGAACACCTTGTAAGCCTCCATCAGCTCGTCAAACGTTCTGCTAACGCTTCTCCCGTTCTTGTCGTTATACGCTCTCACCGCATACTTGCTACCGACCTTGTTAATGCTGTAATGCACCTGTCTGCTAACATCATCAACGCTTGTAATCATGAAATCCATTCTACATACCTCCCCACAAAATCATTGCTACCATCATCAGTGTTCCGAACGTGCCTCCGATGTACATTCCCAGCGTGTCGCCGTTGTACTCATCAGCCGCTTCCTCTTCGAGGAACTTTTTAACCTTCAATCTGAAGCTCTTCATAACCTTTTTCCTTTCCTTTACGAAAATCATCAATATTGAGTCGAATACACTTCCCAACTCTGTAGTACGGGATTGAATCGCTCTCAATAAGTCGGTATACAGACACCGTGCTAATCCCCATGATTTCCGCGAACTCTGACACTTTCACAAACATCACAGCCTCCATTCGTTTACTTTTTAGCTGATTTGGCTAAGAAAATTAGCCGGTTTGGCTAAAAAAAATTTTCTTCATTTCTGCCATTGTACTAATGTTAAGCAATTCGCACAGCGTGTTTACTTCTTGTGACGTGAAAGCAGATGCATTGTTTCTCTTATGGCGAAACGTCTGATAGGTAATACCCATCGCTTTGCACAACTGGCTTTTCTTAAGTCCTGATTCTTTAATTTTCAAATTTAGAAGTTCAGTATTTACCATCAAGCACCTCCTTTCCGTTGACTACTTTTCACAGTCATATAATAACATTTTGGTTAATATAAGTCAACGTATTTTTTCAATTTTTTGAAAATTATTGTTCACTTTTTTGCTATATGCTATTATTGCGCTAGGAGGTGGCATTATGAGTATTGAAACTATAGGGGACAGAGTAAAAAACAGAAGATTGGCAATGGATATGTCGCAGGAAGACTTGGCAAGGGCGTTGGGTTATAAATCAAAGGCCTCAATATTCAAAATTGAAAACGGGACCGGGGATATACCGAGAAGCAAGCTTCCGAGATTTGCTTCCGTTTTAAACTGTTCTATTTCCTATTTAACAGGCTGGAATGAGTTAAAAACATTTGACGATGAACATAGAGAAAAAACACCTTATGACATTCTATGTGACAAAATCAGTAGTTTATCTCCGTCCGATATGGAAAACGTATCTGATTATATTGATTTTGTGATTAACAAAAGGAAGTAGTCATGCATATAAAACAGCTTGAAAAGAATAAGTACAGAGTGTGGATTGATATTAACACCGACTATGTAGGAAGATTTAAATAAGCAAATAAATGAATGGGTTGAGTCAATATCGGGAATATCCGCCCAATGCAGAACTGTTTCCGACATGTGCGATGCTGTATGGAGTCAGGTTATCAACAATAAATCCCCAAACACGATTCACACCTACAACGACCAGCGCAACCGCATAGACAACACCATCGGATTATTGCGCCTTGAAAAGCTAACACCTCGCACCCTTCAAATGTGGGTTGATGATTTATCTTCCAACCTCTCTCCACGAACCATCAGATTTACGTATTCTCTCCTTCGCAATTGTTGCTCTATTGCGGTCACTTGGAACCTTATAAAGACGAACCCGTGCCACGACATAAGCCTTCCATCTGTGAAGAAAAAAGAAGTGCAAATATTATCCCCTGAAGATTTTACTATATTCTGCTCTCACCTAGCCGAGCTGCCACTTGATTATAAAGTCTGTTTCGAACTTGCTTTGTTCGGATCGCTTCGAAAAGGGGAAGTGTTAGGAATAATGGAAGATGAAATTCCTGATGATGGAAGATTCTATATTAAGCGTGCAAGGTATTCACCCAATTTAGGGGAAGTGTTTGTCAAGGAAACGAAAACATCTTCCGGCGAACGGTTATGCATTCTGCCACAATTGGTTGTTGACGATGTTATAGCCCTTCGGAAACAGCACATACAGAGCAAACTAAAGTATGGGAAAGCGTGGGTTGATTCACCTTATTTGCTGAAAGAAGAAAACGGAGAAGCTTTTCACGCATGTTTATGCATAACACGGCTACAATCCTACATGAAGAAAATAGGACTTGAACCTATCACATTTCACGCACTGCGTCACACATACGCTTCGATATGCATTTCATTAGGCGTGAATCCCGAGATTGTTTCTAAGCGCATGGGCCATTCAAACATATCGACAACGCTAGGTATATATACGCACTTATTTGAGCAAAAAAATAATGATGACGAAATAGCGTCAGCATTAGGAACAATGTTGTCTCAATCTGTGGAAAAGTGCGACTAATCTTATCAAATGTTACATTCTTGTTACACTTTTCATGGCAACCCTTCTCAAACCTTTTAATATCAACAATTACAATCAACTTCTCACAGATTTTTGTTATTGACTGTAATGGCGTATTTGTTCGTTGTATTGATTATGACACATCGGAATTTAACATTACTGATTGTTTTGTTATTACTGGACACCTGCTGAACCAATACAGACGGAACGTGAACACGCTGATTGTGAGCGTTGATTCGCTTAAGTTTATCACATAGAAAAAAGGGTCGGATTTCTCCGACCCTTTTCTCTGAATACCGTATTGTTAAAAGAGAAAGGAGGCGCTCAATAATGACTCTGAACGCTATTATGTACAGGCTTATTGTACACCTCCAATCATCACATTTCAAGAACATTTGTTCTCTTACTGCTTTGTAATATCGATAGCAAGATTGCTTCCGGTTACGGCTTGACCGCCGATTACAACAGTCAGTGTAGAACTGTTCTTTCCGCAGTACACCCTCACGATGCCACTTGTTCCCAGCGTGACGGTATCACCGATTGCTTTTACAGTCTGTGAAGCATTCATTCCTGGAACAGGAGCCCCGTCCTGGTAAACCGCCATTGTGACATTTCCCACCGCAGTTCCTACCACCGTAGCCGTAACAGCAACATCATAGTAGCCTTGACCGTTCAGCTCCATGGCATTATTCGCCATTTGGCAGCACTGACCGAATCTTCTAATGATGGTATTCGGCTGATAGGTTCCACCTTCCGGAATCGTCGCCGTGCTTGTATTTACCGCATAAATCGCACTTTTGCAACTCATAATCTCCTCCTTGGCTATATGCCTTTACAAATGATTAAATAGCGTTACCGCAACCGCAGTTACCGAACGGATTAGCCCCACTACAATAGGTTGTGGCGTTAGGGTATCTTACAACACCGCACATTGCATTCTGCATCTGGAGTTGTGTAACCTGTGCCTGCAACGACTCAATTTTGTTCTGAGCTAACGCATCCAGAATCTTCTGAGTCTGTGCTGTAGTGTTCGCATTGATGTTCGCCGTATTGATTGCTCCGTTATAATTAACGCCATCAATACCACGCTGAGTGATACAGCAACAATCAGAAATTCTGTTCTGAGTCTCATTGAAGTTTCGGAGTGTTTCGTAACCGAGATTCGAGATACCGTTCTGCACGCCCATGTAATCGCTCTGGAGGCTATCGTTCAGCCTCCCGACCGAGTTTTCAAGACCATTGAAGTTCATTGCATTACACAATCCCGCTTCCGTAACTGATTCAGACTGATTCCCTCTGTTCCAGTATCCACCGCCCATCATCATCAGAATCAGCAGTGCGAAAATCCACATTCCACCGTTGCCAAAATAATCATCATTATCCTTTGTCACGGCGGCAATGTCCGACAAGCTCATGTTTTCCATTTCCTTCTCCTTCCTTCGGATTTCTCCGAATAAGTAAAATAATTGACGATAAATTTAACTAACTTCCGCGAAAGTCAAATAATTTCTAAAAAACTAAAATAACTTTCGCTAAATTTCACTTGCGCAAGTGGTTATTAAAAAAATAGGGTAGTTTTTTTAAATATGTGTGCTTAATTGTGTCAAAACGTGTCATTTCGTGTCAGAATCGATACATTTTATGCCGATTCTAAGTTTCACTAGCTATTTGATACTGTTCATAAATTCGTTTACATCGATTCCACGCTCCCTACAGATAGAACGAACCATCTGTTCCGCAGACATTCCCCTTCCCGATAACATACCCATAACATTCTGCATTTGCCTTGAATCGTTCATCATAGCTTTTGCACGATTCGCTAGATCGCCTAGCTGATTATTGTTCTGATTCTTGAATATGCTGCTTCCCATTTAAGACTTCCTCCTTAAACTGTTCGAACTCTGCCTTTGTGATGTACTCCTGTGAAACATTCGGTGTAGCCGTGACCTCTTCAAATCGAAAGATTCGAATTGTTGGGAATCCCGCACCGTCGGTTGACTTGAGATAGAATATGTCCTCTGCACCGTCGAATAGTGCAACAACGCTGTTCGGGCGCATTTGATACGCTTTAGCGCCATCAAGACCAGTTACCCTTACAAGCTGTTCATTGCCCCCATAAGGCTGATAAAATCCGTACATGGTATCATTCCTCCTTGTGTCCAAATTGTAATAAGAAAAACGACGGTCAACCTTTCGATTAACCGTCGTCTTCCTATCACATTTCTACCTGTAAACCCCTCGTTGTCGTGGAGGCAATATTGGGTCATATGCCTGTACTTCGTCGTACTTCCGTTTAAGCCTACTGATAATCCTATCAATCGTCGAAACAGACAAGTTCAGCTCCATGGCTTGCTTTGTTCTGCTCCAACCAGCCGCTCGTGTACGCATTACAATTTCTTCATCATCGGACAAGTTCGCCTGTTCGATGAACCGTTCCAGTACTATTTTAGTCCAGATTACTTCGTTGGTCATTTCATCACCTACTTTGTTAGATGTTTCAGAGGGTCAACGGGTTCTCCGTTAATCATCATCTTGAAATCAAGGTGCGGACCAGTGGAGACACCCGTGTTCCCTGACCGGGCGACTTCCTGACCCCGTGCAACCTTCTGACCTCTCCTTACACCGACTTTAGACAAGTGGCTGTACTGAGTGACTACTCCGTTTCCGTGGTCAATCTGAACGATGTTTCCATAGCCGCCCGACCAACCAGTTGCTACAACTGTACCGCCATCGGAAGCGCTAACCCTCGTACCTTCAGGAACGGCAATGTCGATTGCCGGGTGATTCGATGAGGCACCCGCAGTAGGCGCGTTTCTGTAGCCGAAATAGGAAGTAATTGTTCCATGTGCCGGGTAGATGTACTTTCCAGTTGCCTTTCCTTTGCTTCCGTCATCTGCCAGCCCGATTTCCTGTGCTTCCTTGTAGTACTTCGAATCCTTACCAATCTTCACACGGTTTCTATTCTCGTACAGATAATTGATGTCCTCTTTGGTAATGCCAGCGTCCATCAGTTTTGCTAGTGACTTCGCCGCACCTTCCGCATTCTCAACTTTGCACGCCTGTTTAAACTCACGTGCCGTGTCTGAGTTCTCAATCATCTTCCGGGAAATGTCCTCTTTAGACCAGCCCTGTTCGGCGAGGTAGTTTGTGTACTCGTCCATACGAGAAAATGCCTTTTTATCCCATTTCTCAATGTCTTTATGGTATCTCGTCCGAGTTTCGCTTATGATTGCCTCATTGAATTTTTCCCGAGTTTCTTTCGAGACTCCGCAAGCCTTCATCAACTTTTTTCTACGCTCACAATCCTTGTACCAGTCTGTGATAGAGATTGTTCCTTCTTTAAGGTGCTTCTTCCAGTCCTTCTTGATATAGTTGACTACAGCCTCTTCACGATACTCACCCTTCTTGCCCTGAGCTTTTGCGAGAGCTTTTTCAACGTCGGCATCAAAAGCCGCCTTTTCACGTTCCTTCTTGTCTCTAGTGAACCCCAAAGAATCGAGTTTATCATCGAGCTTCGAACCTTCCTTGACTCTAAGAAGAGCCTTAATCGTTCTTCCTCCGAGTCCTTCATCGTCCCAAAAACCATAGTCGTCTGTATCCTCTGAGGTCGAGAGTTTTTCGTAGGCGCTCTTGAGCTTTCCGAAAAGCGAGTTTGATTTAGCCGCCTTTTCCGCAACTCCACCGAGCTTTTTCTCTACAGCGTTAGGCTCCCCGGGAACTGAACCGCCCATTTCCTTGTACTTCTTTGCGAATACATCCACGCGATCCTCCGCAGCGTCCGCGAAAACAGCGAACGGATCAGGTAATCCGAGAGCGTTAGTTATTGCCCCAACGTCTCGTTTCGCATTGGCAAAACCGAATCCCGCAAAGGCGAGAATCGTGTTCAGGAAATCGACACTATCACCGATTGACAAGTCGTTATCCGCTTTCTTCTTGTTGTACTTATAGAGCGCTTTATTGATTGAGTAAAGCCAATCAGAAGTAATGTTGCTCTGTGACATTAAGCTGAAATAATCAACTTCCTCTCCGCTGAGAAGGTCAAGTGTCGTATTGAATACGCCCCACAACTCTTCGAATCCCGGAATCTGCCGAATTGGGTTTTCATTTGACCAGAAGTTATCGCCAAACAGTTCTTTGAATGCCGCAAGATAGGTGATAGGCTCACCTTCATCCTTGGCCTTATCCGTTTTTCTCATTGCCTGAATGAGAGCCTTTGCAAATGCCGCCGCAAAGGAATTGATTGTGAGAACCGTCGCCATCTTCGTAACCGCTTTGGCGGCTTTCACCTTTTTCCCTTCCTTCTTGTAACGGCTTGCTTCGATTAAAGCGTCTCTGAAGATATTGAATGTCTTTAAAGGCTCCGCTTTAAATGAGGAAACAGATTTGGCGATGACATTCTTATCACGCATAATCTGTGCTCTGTGAAGTGGAGAATCTACCGTCTGCGTGTAGTCGAAAATGTATGCCGCACGTTCACCGCAGTACTTAAGGAATTCTTCACTGCCCGGTTTCAAGTCTTTCCGTGTTGCCCTTGTTTCGGCCTTTACAGCTTTCCAAATGTGGAGCCATGTTCTAAGGTCTGCCGCTTCATAAACACCCATGGCGAGCTTATCACGAATAGACTTTTTGTTCATGATAATATCCTCTGACGAGCGAGAGAAGTTCAGTTCATGGTTGCCTTGGAACTTCCACCACGTGATAGGGCAATATTTGTTCATTTCTTCTATGAGAGCGTTTCGCTTCTTCGCCTGAATCCTTGCCGGAAGCATGGTGTCTTTCGGGGTCCGCAAGAAGAAATACTTCGGGCTTATTTCCATCCACGCTCTGCACACTGCCGTGTACTGCTGTGCCCATACACTAAGGTTTGCGGCAATAGCAGCTCTTTTGTAATTGTTCATTCCGGCATTGATAATCTTCGACCAACCGTCAACCTTCTTGTCCTGCTGGTGTCTGAAATCGTTGATGATATTCTTCGTGTAGTCGATAGACTGAACACCGAATGCCCGAATCATCTGATTGCTCACGTTGCCCGTATTCAGAAGTCGAGTAATGTCTTTCAGTGCCTTCTGTGAAGAAGCGTACAGATTCATTTCATCGCAGTGTCGAGCAAACACCCTGATACAATCCTCAATCACAAGAGCGTTCTCTGCCTTTTCGTTTACGTTCTTACTCCATCCAGGGTCAGGAATACCCGCAATGCCGTTGTAGCCTGTTTCAAGGTTTTTAAACTTTCCGTCCTGTACCGTGTACATTGGGAAATAGTTTTCTTCCTCGAACAGTCTAACTCCGTACATTTCCATGGAGGCTTTATTTCCACGCTCCGCAATAACCGTTGAAAGATAATCTTGCATTGCGTTGGCGAAATCCTTCTGCTGTTGAGTGAGCCGGGAGAACATATCTGCCAAATCTGCGTCGGTAACTGCCACCGTCTCATAGTCGGCCATGTCACGCCTAAGTACCTTGTCGGCTACCTTTTCACGAATCTTCCGGGTATCCTCGTTAATAACAGAAACACGGATGCCTTCTCCTTCTTTAATGTGACGCATAGCCGCCTTACGCTTCGCCAGCAGATAAAGCGACATAATCTGAGTGTCGCTTACATCAATCTTCTTTCCCGATTCAAGCTCAATCTCGTTCCTGTGGTCTTGCCACTTCTGAGCGTCACTGTGACCGCCGTTAAGGCGTAACCATCGCTTGTTCCCCGGAAGGGTTTCAACGAACTCTGCCGTCTCTTTGGTGTACTGGAAATACTTATCCTGAGAGTTTCTAAGCACGTCCCAAATATGACTGAATGTGCCGCCGGCATTCTTGAAAAAGCTCATCGGTGTTACGTTATCAAAGTTCACAAAGTCACGAACTAATCCATAAGCACCTTTGAATTTCTTCGCTTCGCCGTACTTCTTAATCATTTCTTCAAAGTCATTGCAGATACTATCGCTGATTCTGTTGAACGACTCTTTCCGTCCATTCAGATACATTTTCTGCCCTTCGGTAATCTCAAATCGGATACCCTTCAGAACGTCTTTTACAACCTTCAGCTCTTCGAGGGTCATATCTCTCATAGGCTTGTTGATGGAAGCGAGCACTTCAAGATTATTCATGAGAACCTCGTTCTCTGTGAACATACCCTGATACTCCTTCTCTTTAGAGATTTCACGTAGTGAATCTCTTAAGGCATGAATCTTTAAAGCGGCTCCTGTAGGTGTTCCCGTCTTTTTAATCTCCCTCTGCTCTGCCTTAACAGAGTTTGCCGTCTGAATGTCGAGAGCTACAAGAGCTTGTGCCAGCGGTCTCCGAATTTCCTGTGGAATGTTTTTCTCGTACTTTCGTTCCTTCGTGAGAAGCCTTGAAGAAAGCCATGCGTAGTTCACGTTGATATTGTTGAGAACCTTCTTTTCCTCTTCACGGCGCTTCCGCTTTTCTTCCTTCGCTTTGTTCTTTTCCTTCACCTTCTCGATACGTTTTTCCCTCGTATCAATCATCTTCTTGTACTTCGTTTCCTGAGATTCGAGCTTCTTCTCGTATTTCTTCGCCTGATTTTTCGCCGCAGTTTTCGTTTTCTCTAACGTGTCGTTTGTGTCTTTCAGTTTGGCGGCGAGAGCGTCCCTTTCACCCTTAAGGCGATTCTTCATGGTGTCATACTTTTCCTTCTGCTTGTCTGCATAGGTTTTGTACGATTCCGCATCCTGAATAAGAATTTCCGAAAGGTCGTTGACAAGAGCCTTTTTCATCTGATTACAATCATATTCACTCAATCCATTAAGACTATTCGCCCAAGACTGCATACGATCTTCCAAGATGTACGGTAAACCTTCTTCGTTGTGAAGCTCTCCATCTTCTTGTAATGCACTGCCTAATCCCATTTTGGTATCTTCGGTGCCGAAAAGAGCTGTTGATATATCAGGGTTCTCATTTAAATACGTGTCAACATTCGATTTCTTCCTGTTCGAATCAGCCACCGCAGAAGCAAAGCTTCCTGTATAACTAGCGCTTCCGTGTCTTACGGTAACATACTGGAAGTGTCTATTCATTTCAGAAACTGTCACGTTGTTGACCGTTCTATAATCGCCCCACTTTGAGCGCTCAATGTAGATAGGATTTTTTCTGAGAGCACGCTTAATATTGAGAAACTCACGCATTTCGTCGTTCTCATAGTTGTAATCAATCACATCAACAATTTCTTCACTTGCCTTTTCCAAAACATCATAAACGACATCCATATTCGGATGTTCCTTCTGAAGCTCATAGTATGCCGTTGTGAGTGCGTCCACCGCAAAATCTCTTGTCTCACGCATGGTTTTCTTCGACATGGTGGTATCATCCCCGACAACCTTATGAAGGAGATCGCCGACTTTGTTCTTTACCGATTTTGCGTTCAGAACCTGTCCATGTGTGAGTTTTTTATCTGCCTTAAGCGGTTCGATGACGGAATCAATTGTTTCACGGATTTCTGCTCTCGTGTCGATGTTATCCTGTTTAACCATAGGGTTGAATCGTGGGAACGACTGTTTCTTGAAATCCTTATGGTCTTTCGTCTCTTCATTCCAGTTGATAAGTTCGTTTACAAGTTCGCTGTCTTCACTGTTCTCAATGTTTGTGAAGCCTTTAATGTAATCGTCGTACTCATCATCATAACCGGAATCTTCGGTTTCCTTTTCAAGGCCGGTACGCCGTCTATATTCGATTAACTGTGCTACACGCTCTTCTTTTTCGAAAAGTTCGTCGAACTCGTCCTCCGTACCCTTTAAGCTGTCAAGCTTCTCCTGGTCGGCAATCGTCCATCTTTCATCACCGTATTTCTTAAGCTGTTGTTCATACTCTTCCGGCGTTAAGTGTCGGATATAGTCATAATCGACTTCCGGTTCAACGTCCATAGAATCATTCACGGAATAAGCTTTTCCTTCACGCTGTACCATCTTTCCGAGACCCATAGCAAGCTTTTTGTTGTGGAGTGCTGTTGCCAAAAACTCTTCGGCATCCTTAAGAAGATTGTACTGAGAGAACAGAGCTTCCTTGTATCTGCTGTCGAACTGATTTCCGAGACCGAATATATCCCGAATCTTTCTGAGCACCCTTCTGACGGCGTTTAGAAGCGTTCTGCCGGCTTTAAAATGCTTTTCGGTAATTCTGTCCATGAACTTATCATCATGCAGAATTTCGCCCATTTGAGAGCAAATAACTTCTTCTAAAGCCTGTTCGTCATTCAGCTTCTTACCCGCTTTCTTGTAGCGTTCTTTCACGTCCTTAATCGTCTTGTTGAAGTTCTCCGCATTATCCTGTGTCCACATCGTCTTGAACGCTTTGGCGAGGTTATCATAGCCCTTTATGTCATAATCCTTGATACCGTGTACAAGTTCGTGCATTGCGGTATATGCCATGTTTTCCGATGGCGTTGCAGAATTCAAGATGATTGTATTCGTTGCATAGTCAAAGAGACCGTTCACATCGGCTCCGCCTGTGTAGCTCTGAATGTCGTCGGTGAGTTCAATATTCACCGAGAAAATATCGGCGAACTGCTTGAGCGCTTTTCTTGTTTCGGCATTCGCATTTCCGCTTGCCTTTACGGTAAAGCCGTTGCCGCCCGAATCAATTTTTCCCGCCCGAATCATGGAGTCTACATCTTCTGCCTTGAATCCGTAGTTCTCCACAATGTCACGCTTGATTGTATCGAGGACAGTATCAGGCTTTCCTTCCTTCGCCGCATTGTAGGCACGCTCCATCTGCCGCATAAGCACGTTGTAATCTGCTTCTGATGAAACGTCTGCTTTGTTCGAAATCTCCTGAACTACGCTCTGACCGATAGACCCCATATTGTTTGAATACTCCGATTCATATCTTCCTCGAACTTCGTTCTTGTAGACTTCGTTCTCTTCCCGTGCACGTGCAACAAAGTTATCTGCCGCCTTTGCAAAGAGATATTCCCTTGTCGCTTTGTTCGTCTCAACCGCATTCAATGTGCCGTCGCTGTTCAGAATCTGAGGCAACTTCTCCCCGGTCGCCTTTTCGAACACTTCACGCTCTTCTGTTTTGTTTGACATGAGCGTTTCAACGTCTTCGGGATTAAGCGTTCCTGTTTCAAGGTTTCCAGCCGCTCTTGCCACATCGCCAATTTGAACATCGTCAAGCTGTCTATCTTCATCGAAAGACTTATTCATTTCAATCGCTGTATCGGTGACTCTCTTCACAACTTCGTCTCCGTGCTTCTGTGCAACTTTAGACGATCCGTTAATAAGTCTGTCTGCCCCAGCGTCAAGGTTTTCATTCTCAACTTTCCGCATAGCCAAATTCCGTGCAGTCTGAATGGACTCCGAGTTCTTTGTCATCTGAACATTGATTGCGTGAGCCATATCTGCGTACTGCTCCAAGGCAATATCCGTTCCCTCGTTTGCGGTGTCCTTGATAGCCTGTGCCCTTGTGGCAATCTTGCTATCCTCTACGTTTACCGCAATATCTGCCATTGCCTGTGCCGTGTTGTAGCTTGATACCTTCTCCGAGAGCACGTTCCTAAGAATTTCAGGACTGACATTATCATCAAGTCCCCTAATGCTCTTCATTACATAGTCTTGCTTCAAGCTGTCTCTGACATTTGCTCCATAGGAAAGAGCACGACCGTTAGTCGCAACGCCCGTTACCGCTGTCATAATGTATGCAGAAGCCATGGCATCCAAAGTTTCGGATGCGGAAAATTTCTGTTTTACAGAAACCATCTTCATGTAATCTGCCGTCATTTCATCTTCAAGCTTTTTCGCCTTTTTAGAGTCTCCCGAAATGCTTGCGGATAAGTACTGTTGCATTTTCTCTGCCATGGAAGCAGCTTGCTTTTGACTCATTCCCGAATCAACATAGGATTGAATCTGCTCTTCCAGGAACTCTTTACTGTTGATGTCTTCGCCGTATACCTTCGCCAGTTCTTCCCTACTGACTCCGTATTGTGCCGCCTCATTCGAGATTCTATCTTCAAGGTTATCAGAACCACTGAGAAGCATTTCACGATAGCTCTTTTCTCTCCGTTCATCTACGGCATTTCCATAGGAAAGGTTCGAGATAGGCGCATCCAAAAGACCGCCTACAAGTTCTTCGGTTGCTTCTTCTGTTCCACCAAGGGCAAGTTTCGCACCCGAATAAGCCACATTAGCCGCTACATTTCCGAATCTGTTTCCCACACCTACGGCGAGCCTATCAAGAGCAGTCGACTTTAAAGCACCGAGACCAGTTTTTTCAAGAGCCGCCCCGGCACCTGTGAGCTTGCTTGCAAGACCGGCACCGGCGAACATGTACTCTGTTCCCGTCTCTTTAAGTGCCTGAAGCACGGAATACAGTCTATCCTCTCCGACTGTTGCTCCCTGTGCTTCCGCACTGCCCCTCGTGTTACCGTATGTTCTAGCCGCCATGGACACCGCCCAATACGGGCCAAAACTCATATCTGCCGCCGTACCGAGACCCGAGGTATAAGCACCCATGAGGATTTTCTCAAACCGAGTCAATCCATCCATGGACTTTTCAACCTGTTTGTCACCGCTTGCCTGAATCTTCTCTCCGACTGAATATAGCGCCTTTCCGGGGTTATACATGCCACCGCTACGCATATACTCTTCTGCGTTGTTATAGCCCTCCTTGACCCCTCTGAGCGTGTTTTTAGTGCCCTCTGACACGTCTTTCCGCTGAATCTGACTATTGATGAATCTGTCTTCTTCGAATTTGTTTGCCTTTACGATGGACGCTCCACCATGTCTTGTGTACACGTCCGCAACGTCACCAGCCGTTTTCGCAAATCCGCCGACAATCTGCTTTCCTGTTCCGACTGTAGCATCACTTAATCTCTCATCGGCACGAGCAAGTTTTGTGTTGGATAAATCAATGCGGTTATTATCCATTCTCCGAGAAGCTGTAGAACCGTTCTGATGTTCGCCCATTTCCATAGGTGAAGCACCGTAGGAAACCTTTTCCTTGCTCCGATTCTTTGAGAGCTGCTTCTGTGTTTCATCGAGTTTTTTCTGATTCTCAATCTCTACCTGTCTGTCCGACTTGTCGGAAATTCTTTTTAATGAAGCCGCCTGATTCGCACGCTCTGTCTCTTCGTTCTTCTTAATCCGCTGTGCTTCATCGTAGTACTTGCCCGATTTATTCTTTACGCTCTCACGGACGGCGTTTACATCCTTGTTAAAGTTGTTTCCGAGCTGAGAGCTTCCGTTTGACCCACTCTCTTTTTCCTTCGCCCGAAGATTCTTCCGTGCGTTTTCTGCTTCAATGCGATCCTGGTTATTTTTCTTAACCTCTGCCATTCCACGAACCGCTTCTTGCTGATTCGCATTCTTTGTTCCGTTGAACTTTCCTTCATGCTGTTTCTGCCCCGAGGACTCCTGTTCCATGTAGTCTTTTGCACGCTGTCTGTTCTGTTCGGTTATCTCATTCTCAATCTTAACCTGTTTTTCGTGGATAGGTTCAGTCTGCTGTTCAGACATAACACCGTCATGGAGCTTTGACGGACTGGAAGTTTTCGCATAGCGGTTCTCTACCTCCTGAATACCCTCTCTTCTCTTTTTCTCGATAGACTGCTGTCTTTCACGCTTTTCGGTATTATATTTTTCGGTTTCCCTTGTTGCCAAAAAAGTATTTCCGGGACGAGAAGTAGACGAACGCTCCCTGTTAAGGTAACTGTTCGCCGCCTTTTTCCGTGCTTCATAACTATCACGCTGTGAAGAAGTAGAAGGTGTGGACTTCCTGACTTCCTTTACACGCTTCTTTACTTCCTTCTTGTTGTTTGCGTTGGTAGACAGGAAAGTGTTTCCTGTAGAGCCGTTCCCCGAGTGAATTTTCTGATACTCTTTATAAACCTGACTTCCGCTCTTTTTAGGTGTAGACTTCCTGACTTCCTTTACACGCTTCTTTACTTCCTTCTTGCTTTTGTTTGCATCAATAGAAAGGAAAGAGTACCCGGAAGAACCCTTTCCTTTTTTGTGGGTTTTAAGAAACGCTTCGTATGCTTTCTTACCTTTCTTTCCCAAGGCAATGCCCCTTTCTATTTCTTCTTGTTTTTCTGAAGTTTGGATGCCGCCGACATTACTTTATCGGCAAATGACTTTCCACCGCCACCCGAACTGCTTGAACCTCTGGAAGTCGATGTGCTAGGAGAGTAATAAGTGCTTCCGCCGCTTCTTCTACCACCGCCACTACTCTTCCGAGAGGACTTCCGACCCCCGGAAGAGCTACTTTTTTTTGCCTGATATACGTTCACATTGTAATTAAGCCGATTCATGAGAGCATCTTCCTTGAAGTTTTTACCCTGCCAGTAATTGTTATTCTTCTGCTCATATCCCCACTGGTTATCGGACACCTTGTCTCTGTACCGTCCATATGACGTGTCGTCCGCGTCTCTAAGCGCAGACAATGAAGTGGAAGCACGGTTGTATGCTTTATCTTCAAGCTCCATAGCCTTTGTGGCAAATTCCGCGTTATAGTCGTTTCTCGACTGCTGAGCCGCACTCACCGCATAGCTTGTTCCGAATCCGCCGTTAAGCGCCGCCGCATCCCCCATTGTATTTCTAGCCGCCTGTTCTCCACGCTGAGTGTAAAGCTTCGCCAACGACTGATAACTAGCGTCCTTTGTTGGGTCGTATTTCCAATTTACGACACTATCAAGGGCGCCTGAGAGCTGCTTGTCATACGCTCCCTTATATCCCGCCGGGGCTTTGTATGTAGGTGCTTTCACAGTTGGGGCTTTCGTTTTTACATACTTTATTCCGCCCATTATTTATACTCCTTTCGTAAGTATGTTTTTGTTTTAGCATATAAGAAAAGCGGGGTTTTATTCGCCCCGCCACACCGCTATTTCAAGCGAATTCGCACATATACCGTTCTGTTTTCGTACTTCTGCTTTCTCTTTGGACCAAGGTTTTTCGGTTTAACATCTGAACCGCCAGCCGAATACCACAAGGCATGTCCGTTCTTATCCTTTCCGACATACACCATCGTATGAGGCTTATGTGCAAACCCGCAAATGTCACCAGGTTTTAATTTTGCCTTTTTCCATTTCTTCCGAGGATATGAAATCTTCGCCTTTTTCTTGATAGCTTTTTTCCCTGTTCCGTGAATCTTCGTATCAAGCCAAATGTACTTTCCCTTCGGAAGCACGCCGATTTCCTGTAAACCGAAAGAGATAAATGTCGCACAATTCGTTCTCTTGCCCTTTAACGCACTGGACAAGCTCTTACACGGATGATTTGCGTTATACTTCACACCAGCTTTAATTAACTTCTGTGCGATCACCTTGAGCTCTTTCAGTAACTTATCCGCCTTTGTACTTTTCGGAACGGATACGAGGCGGACATATTTATGCCCTTTGCTGTCCTTCCAAATCGTCCAACCTTTAAGTGCCGGAACATAGATGTAGTAACCTTTAATCTTCGTTGCATGAACCTTTGTTCCAACCGAAAGAGTCTTTTTCAGCTTCGACTTATAAGAAGGCTTGACCCGCAGGGGGTCAGCCTTGATAACAACGTAAGTTCTGTTAATCTTTCTACTTTTAGCCACGATACACCGCCTTTCCCTTGCTGTTAAAAACGGAATAGCCGTATTTATCCGCACACTTCTTTGCGTTGGCTAAGTCCTTGAATGCGCCCTTCTGAGACTTTGCGTCTTTCCACGTTTTACGAACACGGTAGGTATCCTTCGGCTTAGGCGTTGGTTTTGAACCTTCCTTGAACGCAACTCCAAGATATTCACAGATACCCTTTGCAATCGCCTTGCCGTATGTATCAGGCTTGCCTTTAAGTGTAGCCAAGTCGCCTTTAATACTTCCTGTTTCAAGAATACAAGCCGTCATATCCGTTCCATTCAGTTCCCAAAGGTCGGTTCTCTTCTGAACACCTCTGCTTCTCATCTTCAAGTCCTTCTTGATAGATTTTTCAAGGCACTTTCCCAGCTTTTTCCCGCTACCGGACACATAAAGCGGCATTACACCCTTCGGTGCTCCGCTATAATCGCAGTGAATCGACACATAGAGTTTGCACCCTACGTTGTTCGCCCACCGTACATCCGCAATCATGTTCTTGTTGTTTCCATGGTCGGCATCCGAAATCACGGTTACACCCGATTTCCGCAGATACTTAACAGCGGCCTTTGTGATTTTCAGCATGAGAGCCGCTTCGGTATGTCCCTTATACACGCAACCGGAATCCCAAGAGCCATCAGTGCTTACACCGTGTCCGCACTGAACCGCAATCGTCTTACTCATTCTCTTCACCTTCTTCGTCTGCTTCGTCCTCTTCTTCTGCCAGTTCGAAATCCTGTACTTCATCGTCGGTCATTTCAATGTTCGGACGCACATTGAGTCCCAGTGCCTGCTGGAAAGACTGATTCAGGCCAACGGAAGCAAGACCCGAAACAGCACCGAATACAACACCGTCAAAAGTCATTCCTGTGGTAGCAATTCCACAAATGATACCAATGATGAACAGTGCGGTTGGAATCCACTTGTTATCCATCGGAAGCCAACGCTTCATTACAAAACCTACGCACAAACAGAAAGCCACAATCTGTGGTACAAAATACTGAGTAATAGTTGTCATGTCCATTTCTCCCTCCAAAATCCGCTCTGTGAGAGCCTTTGTTTATATGAGTGATAATTTATACCTTGGGTGAGTTGAAATCCGTCAGAACGCAAATATGAGCCGTATAAGGCTATATCAACGTCCTATCAGATAGTCGGTTAGCTCCGCTTTGGCTTGCTTCATCGCTTCAATGTCGTTTCCATCTATCCCATGAGCGAGAAGTGCCAAAAGGGCACGCTGCGTAATTGCGTTCCCCTCTTCTAACTGATTCAGTCTTTCATAATCCGCAACCGCTTTTTTCTCAAGCTTTCCAATTCGTTCATCTTGTGTCTTATTTGGCTTCTGCATTCTATTGATACACTCCGCTATTACTTTTACTGCGGCTGAAATAGCTACTATTGCTCCCGCCAACCACAAAATATCGCTTACCGTAAACATGATAGGGTGATTCATTACGCCCTCCGTTCCCAGATATGCACTCCGTAATAGCCAGGATGGTATGCTGCATTTGCAAAGCTACCTGTTCCCGTATCTGTAATACTAGCGCTACCTGTTGTTTTACAATCTCTCTGCTCTCCCGAAGGGCTGCTACTTGTAGCCGTGCGAACCATCGGCACCTTGTATCTTGCCGAATTGTCGACAAACTTTCCCCCGAACGTCTCAAACTGCCACACCTTCTGAGTCGCAATTGCGTAATATCCTTTACTAGATACATTGTGAGTGTGCCTCATTCCGTGCACGTGCGGTGGAAGATTCGAGGATGTGATTACATGGTCTGTAGAACCTCCTGTAGAACCTCCACCGCTCATAACCGCTTTGAGATAAACATCATCGGTAACGTGGTGCCATGTTCCACCGAAAACCTCTGCCGGATTGAAGTTATCATCACTCGTCATGTATACAGAGCCGACCGGGTAAACCTTCTCGTATAGCTGGTCTTTAATGGCACCCATAATAGAGTCAACATCAAGACTCAGCTTTGTACCA